>Ga0272448_1006416_pt1 | contig 12729 bp, 11 predicted proteins | sample YNPCB0191_FD_202220 | JGI IMG/M metagenome (GOLD analysis project Ga0272448, IMG submission 202220) | Hot spring sediment microbial communities from Yellowstone National Park, WY, United States - YNP-CB-019-1 | ecosystem: Environmental > Aquatic > Thermal springs > Hot (42-90C) > Sediment...
GAATTTAATATAACACAAAATCAAACTGCAACCAAAATAGTTGAGGTTAAGAACAATGGGCAGAAAAATCTTACATCAATCTCTCTTAAGATAACAGGGATAGATGAAATTTACTCAATCTCTCCTTCATCATATTCTTCATTAAGTATAGGTGAATCAAAGAATTTTACAATCATACTTTCAATACCAGAAAATTTTACAATTAAAGCATACACAATTAAATTAAATGCAACAACAAGCAATTCATCTGTGTATGCAACAGCAAGCTTTATAATGAGAGTATTTCCGAGCAATGTTACAGTTGCAGCAATAATAATTCCATCAATTTCACAATATTATTTTAATTTTACTAATATGAAAAATGATATAATTAATCTTCAAAATCAAGGTGTGAATGTAACTGAACTTTTTTCGCTGCTTGGTTCATTGGAAGCAAAATTGAATCAGACTAATTCATCTATTTTGGCAGGAGATTATTTTACTGCATATACATTGTTGAGTGATATGAACAATATGATGAGCGAATTAAATGTTAAAATCAACAATGCAAAGGGTCAGGTTCCAACACCAAGTTGGCTCTATCCAGCGATTATTGTTGTTGTAATTGCGGTAGTAGTAATTCTTGCCTATCTTTTTGTTCCACGAAGAAAAACACAAACATATTTTCACAAACCAATGTATGGCGAAAGTAAAACTGAAAAAATAAAGAAATTATTCAAGAAGAAAGATAAGGAATTCAGATATACTTACAGAAAGTGAATATGATGAAATTTTCTAAATATGCTATTATAACAATAATCGGAGCATCTCTCTCTTTTCTTATTTTTGCAATTATTTTAAAATTAAGCAACATCTCTGTTGACTCTCTTGTTAATTTACAGAATAATATTTTGAAAACAGCGATAGTTCAGACAGCTGGAATGTCAACTACTGCTTCATTAGCTGCAGTTCTTTCAGAATTTATTGGTTTATTTATTTCATTTTTATTTTTATCATTAGGTTTTGTATTTCTAAGTACTTATGGATTTTTTATTAAAGATAGTAAAGAAAGTAGATTCAAGGACATTAATTTCTGGGTAGGATTTATAACAGGAATAATAGCACTTATAATTTTCCTGACTTTATTTACTTCAATGGTTTCAATTTTTCTTTCAGTAGCAGTTCTGATATCATGCATTTATATAATTCCTCTTGCGAATACATATGGAAAAGAATTGAAAAAATGGATTTTCTTTAGGGTTGGCTCGCATTCTGTAAACAAAGCCTTACTTATTATAAATTTATTGATCGCATTAGGAATTTTTGTTGTAGTTCTTTCAAACCAGCAATATTATAAACAAAGTTTTCAGGATGACATGACTAATGTTGTAACATCAATGATACCAAACAATACAATGACAGACAATACAGCAATAAAAGAACAACTTAGCTTGCAGATTAAAAATGCTTTACAGAGCTCACCAATATTTGAGTCATATTTCAGGTGGCTGCCAGTTATATCAGCACTTGGGATATGGGTTGTTTTGGAATTTCTGAGAGGACTGATATTTTCAAATTTTGCAGGACTATTTTCTACGATAATGATTAGGTTAAAGAATAGAATTGATAAAAAAATTTAAAAGTTGACAGATGCTAAATGATTTCAAAAAATCTACAAAATATTATGAAGAATATAAGTTTCTGGAATTTGACAAATGCTAGAATGAGTTCAAAAAAATTAATTGATAAAAATACTAATATGATAAAATCTATAAGTTTCTGAATTGTTAGTTAAAAAAATTTAAATTAGCGTGGATTTATAAGAGCCAAATAAGATTTAAGATTTAGCAATTACCAGAGGCTGCTGTTCCTGTAGTTGATAAACTTTGATTGCACTCAGCAGGAGCTGTTTTAAATGCAGAACAGATTGCCTGTTTATATGCTTCAGATGTTCTTGCACCGCTGTAATCTACTCCATTTATTATTAGAGTTGGCGAACCTGTGACACCATATTTATCTGTTAACTCTTCATCTGCTTTTAGCAGGTTCAATCCTTCAGAGCTGTAAGCACAACTTTCTATTTTGCTAACATTTATTCCTAATTTCAACGATTCATTCTTCCAGCAATCATCTAATGCATTAGCATTATTAGCTAAAGAATAGCATGTATTATCAAAGTTAAAGACATAATTCCAATAGGAATCTGGGTAATATTTGTTTATACAAAGTTGTCTCAAATCTTCTTTTGCTTCATTATTTCCATGTAAAGATTGAACAGAATCTACTGTATCTCCACCAACATTTGCTATAAATCTGATTTTGAAATCAGCTTTATTCTTTAATAAATCATAAACCGGCTTCATTATTTTTTCTGCCTGTACACCATAAGGACAGAATGACATTACATATAAATCTACAGTTGGCTTTTCTGTTTTAGGAATTTCTGTTTCTGTCTGTAATGCTGAAGAAGATATTAGTGGTGTAGTAGGAATTCCCTGCGGGAAGAAGATATTTCCATCTTTAGAAACATAATATTCTGCTAAACCAGCTCCCTGTGATGATGACATATTTACTATAAATTTATAGACGCCATTTACTTCTGATGCATTTACTAGATTTATATTTACAGCAATCCCATTTGCACTATAATAACTTTTAATCCAGTTTATTGCTTTGTTTGCAGCATAACCCGTAGAAAGTCCAGAATCTTTTGTTAGATACAATCCTGCAAAAACAATAGTTAGAATTATGAATATTACAGAAATAAACATCCACTTATTTTTCTTAATTTTCTTTTCTTCAGATTTAATTTCTTTTTCTATTTCTCCCATAATGACCAATTAAACAAAACTAATAACAATAAAGCTTATAAATCTTGATTAAGATTGAGGGTTTTCTAATTTTATTTTAAGAACAATGAAACTGAATTTCAGAAAGAAAACATTGTTTTTGAAAGAAATGCGCAAGGAAACCATTTTTGGAAATGGTTACATAGGGCATTTCATGTTGTTTTTTATAATTTTACACATTTTGCAGAATTCCTCATCTAATTGCTCTTTTGTGAGGCCCTCATTTATTCTTTGACAGGCTTTTTTGACGGCCTCCTTGACTTCAGGACTTTCAAATATCTTCCTGTTTTTGCCTCCTCTGAGCTGACGTGTGTACTGGGATATTGCTGGTTGGCTGACAAAGAGCTTTTTTGCAATGTCAGACTGATTTAGATTGTAATTTTGCTGTAATTCAAGGGCAATCATTGCCCGTAGTCCTGGGAAGATATTTTGTGACATATATTCGCATATCATAAAAAATAAATTTTCAGAAAAGTTTAAAAGGGAATATCTTTTTATAGAACCAGATTGCATAATAAAAACACTGCTACTATTTTAATGGTGAAATAATGAAGAGGGCAAAACTTAAATTAAAAAGAAGTCTTGGTCTTTTTGAAGCAACATGCTATGGAGTAGGCGTGATATTGGGAGCAGGGATTTATGCCCTTATAGGAACTGGTGCAGGAATTGCAGGAAATCTTTTATGGCTTTCATTTATTATTGCAGCAATGATTGCTATTTTCACTGGTTTGTCCTATGCAGAGATGTCATCTATATGTCCGAAAGAAGCTGCAGAATACAACTACACAAGAATGGCGTTCAAAAGAAAAAATCTTTCTTTCATTGTAGGCTGGATAATGATTCTTTCTACAGTAATAGCAGCAGCAGCTGTTTCACTTGGATTTGCTAACTACTTTTCCCATATCTTTGGGACGCCAATAATTCCTACTGCAATAGGCCTGATAGCAATTCTATCTATTATAAATTTTTCTGGAATAAAAGAATCTGCAAAATTGAATATAATAGAAACTTCTATAGAATTTTTTGGGCTTCTGTTAATAATTGTTCTTGGATTTAGTTTTATTGGAAACTCACATATTAATTATTTTGAGATGCCGAATAATACTTTCGTTTTAGGAGGGCTCATTTCTAGCATCATGGTCATATTCTTTGCATATATTGGATTTGAAGGTATTGTCAATATCTCTGAGGAGACAAAAAATCCTACAAAAGTTATTCCAAAGGCTCTGATACTTTCAATAATTATATCTACAGTATTATACATACTTGTCTCAATAACAGCAATATCTGTTCTTGGCTGGCAGCAACTTTCACAATCACAAGCTCCATTGGCTGATGTGGCAAAAGCAGCTTATCCAGGATTTAATTTCTCGCTATTACTTTCATTAATAGCACTGTTTGCAACAAGTAATACAGTTCTGATAAATTTGATAATTGGTTCAAGAGTATTTTATGGTATGTCTAATGATCATTCACTGCCAAAGATATTAAGTAAAATACATAGGAAAAGAAAGACGCCATATATTGCGGTATTCATTGTCATGATACTAACAATGTTAGTTGTGTCTATTGGCAATTTAAAAACAGTTGCAGTGTTGACAGATGTTGCAATCTTCATAGTTTATTTTGCTGTTAATATTTCATTAATCTGGCTAAGATTCAAGGAGCCTGAAATAGAAAGGCCTTTCAGATCTCCAGTAAATATTGGCAAATTACCATTGCTAGCAGTGATAGGAGCAATATCATGCATAGCAATGATACTGCATGTAGAAGCAATTTTATTAGTAGGTGAGATGATAATAATTATTATCGGATATCTTTTGTACTTGGTTTATCAAAGGTTTAGAACAATTAAAAGAGGATAATTACTTTCATTTTCGAATACACTTTCAAATATTTTTACCATAAATTACATATTCATCTTCTTCATCTTTTCTATCTTTCACACCAACCTTCTTTAGGAATTCTCCCTCTCTTTTGATAAGATTATTATCTTCTAAGTTTTTCGCCCATTCTTCTATCTGTATTCGATGAACATTCATTTTGTGTGCAGCATCGTTGATTTTTACAGAACCTTTTTTCATAATCATTTCATATAAATTATCAATAGATTTGTCTCTTGATATTGTCTTTATCAAGGATACATTATCAAAAAATTTTTCTTTTAGTGTTTTAATCGGCTTTACTGGTTCGCTTTCAACTTCTGGATTTAGAAATGTTTTTACATCTTTTGCAAGCCTGTTTTTGGAAAGACTAATCTTTCTTATCAGCTCTTTTTGCTGCTCCATGATAATTTTTCTGTCTTTTTTCAATTCTTCATTTTCTCTTTGCATTTTTCTTATAATTTCTCTGAATGTTCGGAAGGATTGTTCCATATATTCTAATCTGCTGTTCATTTCATTTTCCAGTTGTTTTATCCGCTTCTCTGTTTCTCTGTCCATAACATCACAAATAATTATAGAATAATAAAGAAAACAATGGTTAAAAAAGTTTATATGTCACTTTTCACAATTAAATAACATGAATGACTTCATAAAAAAACTGAAGAATATAGAAATACAGGGTTCAATTAATATCGCCTTGGCGTCGCTTGATTATCTGAAAAACTATTCTAAAAAATATGGTTTTGGAAAAGGTTTTGATGCAGAGTGTAAAAAAATTTTGAGGGCAAGGCCAACAGCTGTCCCTGTATTCAATGTAATTTCTGAATTGAAAAAAGAAAAAAATGAAAAGAAAATTGATGAAATAATTGAGAAAATAAAATTCATAGAGAAAAAAATTCCAAATATAGGAGAAAAAATAATAAAAAATGGTTATGTTGTCCATACACACTGCCATTCTTCTGAAGTCATGGCTGTCATAAAGGAGGCGGCAAAAAAGAAGAAATTTACAGTCGTTGTAGATGAGACACGCCCAAAAGAGCAAGGAATTAAAACTGTAAAAGAGCTTTCAAAAATAAAAAATATAAAAGTAATTTTAATAACAGACGATGCAGCAGGTGTCGCCCTGTCTCCGTTCATTCCACCGAATGATGATGTTGTAATTGTTGGAGCAGACTGCCTTAGAAAGGAGGGTGTTATAAATAAAATTGGTACATATGTTCTTGCAGTGTGTGCAAAGGAAAACAAAGTTCCTTTCTATGTTGTTGCATCAACTCTGAAACTGGATAAAAGGAAAAAATTTATTATTGAAAAAAGACCACCAAGTGAGATTTATAGAAAGATAGGGAATGTTGAAAGGCTTAACTACGCTTTTGATATAACACCATGGAAATATATAACTGGTGTAATAACAGAAAAAGGAATAATGAAACCAAATCAGATTCTGCGTATGCTAAAATAAAGAAGAATTATAATATTTAATTGTTATGAAAAAACGATGACAAAAAGAAAAATAAAAATGATTTATGATTATGACATAGCACAGGTGAAAAAATGAAATTGATGAAGGTAAAAATCTTGGATATGGATGCAGGAGGGAAGACTGTTGCGATAATAAATAAGAGAGATGCTGTTGAATTTGGGTTGCATCCACTAGAAAGAATGATTATTAAAAAAGGAACCAAAGAAATAACAGTTATAATTGATACTACAGAAAAATTTGTAAAATCTGGAGAAATTGGCATTTATGAAGAGGTTAAAAAACAATTGAAATTGAAATCAGGAGATATTGTGGTTGCTAAACCAAGACCTGAACTTGCTTCTAAGGACTTCATAAGAAAGAAAATTGATAACAATGAACTTTGTTACAATGAGATGAGAACTATTGTTAATGATGTTATTGAAAGAAATCTCAATGACCTTGAAATGGCTGCATTTATTACAGCATTACACATTCATGGAATGACAATTGATGAAAATATTGCATTCTCAAAAGCAATGATAGATAGTGGAAAAAAAATAAAATTTCATGGAAAGGTTGTAGATAAACATAGTATCGGAGGAGTTCCTGGAGATAAAACCTCATTACTTCTTGTTCCTATTGTTGCAGCAGCAGGCCTGACCATACCAAAATCATCCTCCCGTTCAATAACCTCTCCAGCAGGGACAGCTGATAGAGCAGAAATTATTATGCCAGTTGACTTGAATGTTGAACAAATAAAAAATGTTGTTAAAAAAACAGGCGGTTGTCTTGTTTGGGGTGGTGCCCTTGATCTTGCTCCTGCAGATGATCTTTTCATTCAGATAGAAAAACCACTAGGAATGGATCCATTAGTATTGCCATCTGTCATGAGCAAGAAAAAATCTGTTGGAGCAAAGTATGTTGTTATTGACATTCCGTTAGGCAAGGAGGCAAAGGTAAAAACAAAAGATGAGGCAGAAAAACTTGCAAGGAATTTTGTCGAGCTTGGCAGGAGTCTTAAAATGAAAGTTGATTGCGTTCTCACAAGAGGAAGCCAGCCATTAGGCCATACAATGGGGCCGGCTCTAGAAGCCAGAGAGGCTTTGCAAACAATACAAAATCCAGAAACTGCAACTGACCTTGTTGACAAAGTTACTTCTTTAGCAGGAACCTTATTTTCAATGACAGGAAAAAAAGGCGGAAAAAAACTTGCTTATGACATATTAAAATCTGGAAGAGCTGAACGTAAACTAAGGGATATAATAAAAGCACAGGGTGGAAATCCGAAAATACAACCTGATGATATAAAGTATGGAAAAGAGAGCAAGGTAATAAGAGCAAGAAAACATGGGGTTGTGACAAAAATCAGCAATCACAATCTTGCTTCTGTTGCAAAGGCAGCTGGCGCTCCTAAAGATAAATTAGCAGGAATACTTCTTCATAAAAAAATTGGAAGTTATGTCAAATCTGGAGAGCCACTTTATACAATCTATGCTGAAAGCAAAATTAAGATGAAAGAGGCTCTTGAGTTATTTGATAAGAATGCTGTTGTTATTTCAAATGGAAAGAAAATGATGACTATAGAGAAGATTGACTGATAAAAGATGCGTCAGTATTTTTTTGTGTTGGTTATTATGGTATATATAATAAAAGCAGATGGTTCCAAACAATTATTTGAAAAAAATAAAATAATTGGAACCTGCATGAGAGCTGGTGTCAACGAACAGATTGCTAATGAAATAGCAAATACAGTTTCTAGGCGAGTTCATGAAAATATGACAACACACGAGATCTATCATATTGTGCTAAACGAACTTGATAAAAGAAACCACATATCATCTTTTATCTATCGTTTAAGAGAGGCTGTTGCTAATATTGACCCTGAAAATTTTGAAATTTACATCAAAAAAATATTAGAGTCTCATGGTTATGAATGCAAATGGAATGTAATTGTTCCTGGAGAATGCATTGAACATCAGATAGATGTCATTGCCAGAGATGAAAAAGAGGTATGGGATGTAGAATGCAAAAGACATTTTAATCCGCACAGATTCTGCGATTTAGGAACAGTCTTAGAGACATGGGCAAGGATTGATGACTTAAAAAAGGGCTTTAAGAAGGGAAAAAATAAATCAGGTTTCACAGGAGCCTGGCTTGTTACAAATACAAAATTCTCTGAACATGGCAAAAAATATGCAAAAGCAAAATCACTGAGATTAACAGGATGGGATTATGAAGGAAATCTCTCATTAGAAAATCTTATAATATCAAAGAGAATGTATCCAATAACTATTTTAAAAACAGAAGTTGCCTATCATAAAATTCTCTTAAATAATAAGATAATAACAATTCAGGATGTTTTGCAAAGCAATAGAATAAAGAAGATTATAAATCGTTCTGAATTGGAAAAGATAACAAAAGAAGCGGAGCTACTTCTAAAAAGTTGAGCGCCGACGACAGGATTTGAACCTGTAAGTCTTACGACGGTCGCTTTCGAGGCGACTGCACTACCTGATTATGCGACGTCGGCAATGATAATAACTATATCATTTTATATAAAAAAATATCATTTTTGATAATGGAATTCGTTATCGATATAAATTTTTTATATTTAAATTCATTAATAAATTAGATTAAGTGATGCCGAGATGGCGGAGCTAGGTTAAACGCGTTCGCCTTGAGTTTTTGAAGGATAGCGAATGTGACACTGATGGACGATGTTACGTAGCATCGTCAGTGGGCTCACACGCAGGTTCGAAAAAGGCCTTTTCTTTTTAGAAAAAAGAAAAACACTTGTGGAAAAGAAAAACCATGAAAAGACCTTACGAAATTCCTGCTCTCGGCGCTTTTTTTATTTTGAAGTTCTTTTGAAAACCCACTTTTGTGAAATGAAAGGAAGAACTTCAAATGAAATAAAGAAAAAGTTTTAGCTTTCAGATAGCTATTGAAAATATTCGTGGGTTACAAAGGGGATTTCATTTTAAGAACAATTATTCGATTTATTGTTCTTGAAAGAAATGCGCGAGGAAACTATTCTTGGAAATGTCTACATAGGACATTTCATTTTAAGACATCATTTTTATGAATTTTTGTCACTGTAATGTTCTAGCAATGTGATTTTATTGTAATTTTTTTGTAATGGAAACCTTTATTAATGGGTTTTTACAAGTTATATAATAATTATGGAGGTTATGCGATGGTAGATTCATTAGCATTGGTACTCTCAAACTTTGTTGATTCGACTGTAGCCTTCATACCAAACCTAGTTGGAGCGATAATCCTGCTTGTGATAGGTTTAATTGTTGGTAAGGTTCTTGGCAGGGTTGTGCACGAAGTTTTGGAAAGAATTAACTTAGACTATTATGTAACTGAAAGCAAGAAGCCATCATTCAGTATAACCCACCTAATGGTTGTAATCGTAAGATGGTGGATATATCTTGGCTTCATTGCAGCAGCTGTTAGTATATTAGGAATAACAGAGCTAACACTTTGGGTAAGACAGATTCTAGCATTCATACCAAATATAATTGGTGCTGCTCTAATCGTAATAGTCGGTTATGTCCTAGCAGAATACATAAGAAAGCATCTTAGAAACACACAGCAGGTATTTGCAAGTATTGTCGGCAAGGTATTGTTCTTCTTTATTATCTATGTAGCAATAGCCCTTGCATTACCAGTTCTTGGAATATCAGCAACATTGGTCAATAATGTACTGCTCGTGATAATAGGCTCAGTAGGTCTTGGTCTTGCAATAGCATTGGGTCTAGGAATGAAGGATGCAGTGTCAGAGCTTTCAAAGAAATGGGTAAAGAAACTCAAATTTTAAATTTTTTATTTTATTTTAAAACTTCTTTTTAATTAGTTTTCTTAATAGTTTTAGTTTTGTCATTGAACAATATCTATTAAAATTCTTTTTTTCAACATAATTGCAATGCGAGGGTAGTCTAGAAGCCCCTTTTCTTTTCAAAAAGAAAAGGCCCTGGGTTCAAAAGAAAACCTGGAATTGCTAAGTAAAATCCAAAATTGAGTTCATAAAAACTTGGAATTACCGAATAAAATTCTGGGTTCAAAAAATGAATAAGGGAGTTAATAACTGACTGGATAATGGTAGGACGCGAATCAATCAGCGGAACCCTGCCATAACCCTTTTGCTGACAGCTAGGTGCACAAAGTGCGTCAGTCGGTTTAAAAGTGTTAACGGAAAAGGAGATAACATCTTCCTATGGATCGGTCGTGACCAAATTTTTGGCGATAAACCCGGGTTCAAATCCCGGCCCCCGCACTCAATCACAAAAACATTACAAAGAGAAAACAAATATTTAAACATAGACAAAAATAATAAGATAATAACAAAGTAAATAATTTATAGACTAAGTGAAACTTAGGGTATTGATAGATATGTTATGGCATAAAAAGAAAGAGGAAGCATTACCTGCAATAGAAAATAATAATGTTCAGGAAGAAGACCTTAGCATACCTGAACTTGAGATTGATGAATCAAAAGAAAGGGCTGCTCCTATTCAAGAATCAATTCCTAAAACTATTGCAAAACCAATGCCTAAACCAATTTCTCTATCACAACCAATAATTAAAAGTGAAGAAATGTCTGCCCCGCTTTTTGTAAAACTTGACAAATATAAAGAGCTTGCTTCTAAAGTTCAGGAAATGAGAGTATACCTAGGTGCAATCAAACAATCTTTTTCAATTCTATCAGAATTAGAGATAATAAGAAATGATGCACTTAAAATTGTATCTGCTACAATAACAAAATTTGAAAGAATGGTATTAGAAATGGATGCAGACCTCCTCAAGCCAGTAGGAGTTAGCTGGCAGGATGTTGGAGTGAAAGAGCCAGAGGTCGAACATCTAGATGACGCTTTGACTGACTTACAAAATCAGATAAAAGCACTTCGTTCTGAATTAGAAAACTTAAAGTAATAACATTTTTTAAAAGATAAATAAATAGAAGTTAATATCATTTTAAGAACAATGAAAACATTGTTCTTGAAAAAAATGCGCAAGGAAACCATTTTTGGAAATGGTTACATAGGGCATTTCATTTTAGTGCGAGCGTAGCCAAGAGGCCTTTTCTTAAAAAGAAAAACCATGGAAAAAGAAATGGTCTGGAATTGGTCAAAGGCGCAAGCCCCATCTTGAGTTTTGATTTAAGATGATAGCGATACTCAAGACTGCTTGTTAGAAATCTTGTCGGTTAGTCCGTTCGTCGGTTCGAAACTGCACGACTAATTTGTCGTCAGACGAAACTCCGGCCGCTCGCATTTAAACAATTTCTTGCAAGGTTTATTTTTAAATATTGAGAGACAGAATAATTATAATTATTTGGGTTATTGTTATGGGAAATGAGTTTTTTTGGTTTCTACTTGCTGGATTGGTTATATTAGCAGTATTATTAGCTATTTTTAATTGGGGATTTTTACCAGAGCAGCCAAAAGGTGGCGGCGAACCAGTTACTCCGGTTCCATCTGGAGAAAAACAACTTAATCAATGGGAAAACTGGGTTGGATTAAAAAACGTGGAGACATACAGGGCAATTCCTCTAGGAGATGTAGATACATCATATCTTTCTGGTGAAAAAACAACAACTGCACTTGACAAGAATATTTTCTCAGGTTTATTATTTGGCTCTAATTCATTGAAGATTGATGTTGCAAGAATGGCTGATTATCTTGGAGCATATATAGAATTTGATATTCAGGACACAAACAATTATGGTGCATTGGTAATAACACTTGATGGAAATGCAATTGCAAGGGATTATTATGGAATTGGTAATCATAGAATTCTTCTTGGAAACATTTCTGAGAATTCAAGAGTAGAAATATATGCTGAATCATCGCTGTGGAAGATATGGGCGCCAGCTCAATATAATTTAAAAAATATCAAAGTAGTTGAGCAGAGCTTATATTCAAGGCCTCAGGAATTTTCATTTATGCTCTATGATGAGTATGACACAATGACACAGGCATTTATTGACCTTAATCTTGATACACGCTCTGGTGAATTGATAACAGAGATAAATGGAAATCAGGTTGCAAAAGATTTTGTTCCAAGAAACTTTTATAGGGTTGTTGCAACAAAACCTGTTTTTGTCAAAGGAGAGAACATAATAACATTCAGGTCAGAACAAAATTCCAATTTTACTGGAACAGCTTCTATGACTGTCTACTATATGAAAGAGATGGACCTTCAATATGAATATCAATTTAATCTAAGCAAAAGCCAGTATGCAAATCTGAGTGAGATGAGAAGCAAGATCACTTTCAATATTGCGCAGAAAACAAGGGACGGAGCATTTTCAGTAAAATTAAATGGAAAAAGATTATGCAAAAATACATGCTATCCTGAAGTTCAGTTAGGAAACTGGACATTTTATTATAATAAATCAACTGCAAAAGTAGGAACAAATAGCATTGTAATATCTTCTGTTGACAATGCGTTATTCCAGGTCAGGAACATGACTGTTTACTACTATAATACCACATCTGCTGATTACATAATATTGTGAATAAATTTCTAAAGAAATCCATGAAGAAATGAA
>Ga0272448_1006417_pt1 | contig 12728 bp, 8 predicted proteins | sample YNPCB0191_FD_202220 | JGI IMG/M metagenome (GOLD analysis project Ga0272448, IMG submission 202220) | Hot spring sediment microbial communities from Yellowstone National Park, WY, United States - YNP-CB-019-1 | ecosystem: Environmental > Aquatic > Thermal springs > Hot (42-90C) > Sediment...
TTCCAGCCGAATTGCGCGGCCGTCGCCCGCCCCACGACGAGGGCCTGCCGGTCCCGCTGCCACGCGGCGACCTCCTCCGGACTCAGCCGGTATTCCGGGAACGTCGCCACGAACGTGTCGGCGTCAATCGCCATCGTCTGGAGGGGCCGGGGATCGTTCGCGATCTTCCCGCCGAGCCAGCGCATGCCGCAGACGGACGTAATCCCCTTCCGCTCGGGATCGAGCGACTCGATCTTCCTCCGGTACCCCTCCGGCAGCGGATTCACCAGCGAAGTCTTGTGGGTCACGGCCAGCCGGAGCTGGCGGGCGGAGTTGTCGAGAAAACGCTCCACCCCGTCCACCACCGCCATCGACAGGACGTAGATCATGATCGGCAGCGCAACGGCGGCGCAGGTCAGCAGCGTCCGCAGCCGGTTGCGGATCAGGTTGTTGCGAAGATAGATCAGGCGGAGCATGACGGCCTTCCGCGGGTATCCTACGGCTCGCGCAGCGCGGCGATCACCTGGATGCGCCCGGCGCGAATCGCCGGCACGAGCGCCCCTGCCACGCCCACGAGCGACACCAGAAGCAGCGAGATCCCGACAATCGCCGGCGTGATCCGTATCGCGAACGCCAGCGTGGTAAACGTATTCGCTCCGAACATGTCCTTCGTATCGCCGACGAAGGCCAGCCAGCCCGCACACGCCGCACACCCCACCACGCCGCCCAGAAGCGACAGGAGCACGGCCTCCAGCAGGAAACCCATAAGTATCTGCCTCGGCGCGTAGCCGATCGTTCGCAGCATGGCGACCTCGCGGGTCCGTCCGGCGACGGCGGAGAACATCGTATTGGCGATGGAGAAAACCGCCGCCAGGCTCATGATCCCCACCAGGACGTAGGCGATCGCGAGGTAGATCCGGATGAATCGCGACTGCCCTTCCCAGTATTGGGGCTCGGTCTGCGCGAAAAGCTGGATCGCCGGCCCCTTGATCTGCGCGATCGCGGCGGCCGGGTCCACGTCGTCGCGCAGCCGCAGATTCGCCGACGAGTACATCGTCCGATTGTACGCGTTCATCAGCAAGGGCAGATAGCCCCAGATCTCGCTCTCCATCGGTCCGCCGCCGGCCGCGAAATGCCCGACGATCGTAAAGCCGCGATTTCCGCCATATCCGAGGTCGATTGTCCGGCCGATCTCCAGCCCGCCGAACTGCCTTGCCGCAGCGGCGCCGACGATCACTTCGGCCGCCCCGATACGAAAGCTCCGGCCCTCAGACACCGCGACGTTGCGATGAACGCGAAACGCCGTCTCGGTCACGCCGCGAACGGCCACGTTGGCAGACGTCCTCCCGCGGTCGCGCAGCCTGGGCAGAGAAACCTGGACGGTCATCTCCGGGCTGAGAAGGATGCCGCCGGTCGCAGGGTCGCGGGCCGCGCCAGCCACCTGGCTGAGCCTGTTGTAATCGTCCACGCCGATCGCGCTGTTGCTCTCGGACGTGGCCCCGGGCTTCAGCACGATAAGCTTGTGCGTATCGCTCGCCCGGGCGAGGGAGTTGCGCATCGCGACGGCAAAGCTGAGCATCCAGGCGAAGACGCCAACCACGGACGCGATGACAAGCACCGTAAGCAGCGTCGTGCTCTTGCGCACGAACAGGTTTCGCCAGTGATAGGAAAAGGGCAAGGCCATTCGTTCGTTGTCCGTTGTCAGTCGTCCGTTGCCGGCTGCTCCGTGCCTGCGCGCAGCGGCCGCCCTGATTCCGCCCGCCCGCGGTCATCGGCGGCCGGGTTCGTTCCGCCCTCCCCGGGGCGAACGCCGGACGCGGGGCGACGGACGACGGCGGGCCAGGCCGTGACGGCCTGCCCGGGCTACGCCACCTTCCGCAACGCGTCTGCCGTCCGCAGCCGCATGGCCTGATACGCAGGCCAGAACCCCGCCGCGAGACCCACCGCCAGGGCGATCGCCAGCGAGCCGGCGACCGCGACCGGGGAAACCTCCAGCGCGCTGATCGGAGTGTAGCTCAGCGCCCGCGTCGGAAACACCGCCAGAACCACGGCCGTCGGCACGATGCCCGCCACCGCTCCGATCATCGACAGCATCAGGCTCTCGGCCAGTACGATCACGAAGATCCTCCGCGACTGAAAGCCGATCGCCTTGAAGACGGCCAGCTCTCGCGTGCGCTCGCGGAAGCTCATCATCATCGTGTTGCCGGCCACAAGCGCGACGACGAAGACGACCACGACGGCCATGGCCCGCATAAGCCCGGGAATGTCTCCTGCGGCCTGCGTGAAGCCGGCGACGAGGGCGTTTTCGTCTTCGGACTTCGTCTCGTCGGGGCTGTTGGCAAACAGGGCGTCGATGTCTTTCTGCAGGGACCGCATCGCGGCCGCGGAACGGCACTTCACCCAGAAGATGTTGCACCGCGGGCTGTCGATGCCCTTCTCCCGCAGCGATTCCTCGAGATAGTCGCGTCGGAAGAAGAAGAACGTCGCCTGGGCCGGATCCGACATGATCTTGACGATCCGAAACTCGAGCGACAGGTACGGCGGGATCGTGCTCTCCAACACGACCCGGTCCCCGAGTCTCCAGCCGTACCGTTCCGCCGTGCCCCGCCCCACGACGGCGGCCCGGCGTTCGCGTTGCCACTGCGCGGCCTCCTCGTCGCTCAGGGCCAGGTTGCTGTAGATGATCCGGAACGTGTCCGCATCCGCCGCGAGGCTTTGCAGCGTGTTCGGCGTGCCCGGCACGCGCCCGCCGAACCACCGCATCCCGCACACCGCAACCATGCGCTCGCGGTTCGGGTCGATCGCCTCGATCTTGCGGCGCATGCCCTCGGGAAGCATGTTGATGATGGAAACCTTGTGATGCACGCCCAGCCGCAGTTGTCGCTCGTTCTCCCGCGCAATACGGCCCAGGGCGACAACGAACGAGATCGCGGCGACGAACACCGCCATCGGCAGCGCGAACGCGACCGCCGTCAGCGCCGAGCGCAGGGGGTTTCGCCGCAGGTTCTGCATGAGCACGTAGGTAATCGTCAAGGCCCCGCCTCCGGCTCACGCCGTCGTCCGGACGGGGGCGTGCGAGGTGTTCGTCTCGTCGCGGTGCAGCACGCCCTTGTCCAGGTGGAGGATCCGCTTCGCATGTCGGGCCGCCCGGGGGTCGTGCGTGACCATGAGGATCGTCTTGCCGAAGTCGGAGTTCATGTGGCCCAGGAGGTCGAGGATCTCCTCCGACGTTTTGGCGTCCAGATCGCCCGTGGGCTCGTCCGCAAGGATGACGTCCGGGTCCGTGACGATCGCCCGGGCGATCGCAACGCGCTGCTCCTGTCCGCCGGAGAGCTGATTCGGCCGGTGGTCCATCCGGTCGCCGAGGCCCACCACGTTCAGGGCCGTGGCCACCCGCACTTTGCGCTCCGCCGAGGACATCCGGAACAGCAGCAACGGCAGCTCGACGTTCTGCGCCGCCGTCAGCACCGGAACCAGGTGGTACATCTGGAATATGAATCCGACGTGCCGGCTCCGCCACGCCGTCAACTCACGCTCGGACATCCTCTCCAGGTGCGCATCGCCCACGCGAACGCTCCCGCCGGTCGGTTGATCCAGGCCGCCGATCAGGTGAAGCAGCGTCGATTTGCCCGAGCCGCTGGGCCCCATAAGGGCGACGAACTCCCCCGCCGAGATCTCCAGGTTCAGCCCGTCGAGGACCGGAATTTCCAACCGATCCTTATAGTAGGCCTTTCGCACGTCGATCAGTTCGATGTCCGCGGTGCTCATCGTGGCTTCCTGGTTTCCGGCCGGTCTCTCCCGCCGGGCAATCGTTGGAGGGCCCGCGGGCGGATTGGAACCCCGGGCAGACAGCGTAGACGGGCCGACCGACGGGCGTCAAGCCGCCCGCTGCGTCGCACGAGCGCAACCGCGCGCCTCGCCGCCGGCAGCCGTGATTGTCCGCACCCGGCCGCCGGGACATAATGGACCACGCATGGGGCAGCTTTCGCCCGTCGGGCATGCAGGCCGCACACCTGCGACACGGCCAGCGCCCGGCGGATCGTCGCGGACAACGAGGTTCCTGGACGATAACAGGACCGGCAGGAAGCGCGACACCGCAGAGGTTTGACGAGGATCAAAGCCGGCGTGCAGGCGCAGCGGCCGGGTCGCCGGCTTCCACGAGCGCGCCGGGAGAGGCACAGACGGGAGATCGAGTACACGATGAAGCGAACGGGCCGAACCAAAGCGGTCGGATGGGGCGCCTCGGCCCCCGGGGCCGATACCCCGCGCGCCACGGCGGGCTGGCTCGCCCGGCATCCCACCCGGGACGTCAACGTCCAGGAAACGATCTCCCTCGTCTCTCCGCGGGAGGTCTGCCGCGAACTGCCGGTGACCCCGAAGGCCCACCTGACCATTGTCGAGAGTCGCCAGAGCATCAAAGAGATTCTCGGCGGGTCGGATCGGCGCCTGCTTGTCATCGTCGGCCCGTGCTCCATCCACGACGAGAACGCCGCGATGGAATACGCGACCCGCCTGGCCGAGCTTCGCCGGGAGCTGAGCGGGCGGCTGTGTATCGTCATGCGGGTCTACTTCGAGAAGCCGCGGACCACCATCGGCTGGAAGGGGCTGATCTATGACCCCTACCTCGACGGCTCGTTTGCGATGGCCGAGGGCATCCGAAAGGCCCGCCGGCTCCTTCTGGCAATCACCGAGATGGGCATGCCGGCGGCCACCGAGATGCTGGATCCGATCGTCCCGCAGTACATCGCGGATCTCATCACCTGGAGCTCGATCGGCGCCCGCACGACCGAATCGCAGACCCACCGCCAGATGGCCAGCGGCCTGTCCATGCCCGTCGGCTTCAAGAACGGCACGGAGGGCAACCTGCAACCGGCGATCGATGCCATGCGGGCGGCCCGGTCGGCACAAAGCTTCCTGGGAATCGACCACAACGGCCGCACCGCGATCATCAAGACCCGCGGCAACCCGTGGGGCCACCTGATCCTCCGCGGCGGGCGAACCGGCCCCAACTACGACCCGGCGAGCGTCGCCGAAGCGACGGAGGCACTTCGCGCCGCCGGGCTGCCTGCCAACCTCATGATCGACTGCAGCCACGCGAACTCGGGCAAACGGTTCGAGAACCAGGAGGCCGTCTGGAGCAGCGCCCTGGAGCAGCGGATCGCCGGCAATTCGGCGATCATCGGGCTCATGCTCGAAAGCAACCTCGTGGAGGGCAACCAGCCGTTGCCGGATGATCCCGCTCAACTGCGTTACGGCGTGTCCATCACGGACGAATGCATCGGCTGGGAGAAGACCGAGGAACTCCTTCGATGTGCCCATCGGAGGCTGGGTGCGTGAGCGCCGCGTCCCGTTCGCGCCGCACGGGCGCAACGACGGCGGGTATTGAAAAGGACCGCTTCGGATGATAGGATCGTGACGATTGAGCTGGTGAGAGTAGCTCAGTTGGCTAGAGCACGAGGTTGTGGTCCTCGGGGTCGCGGGTTCGAGCCCCGTCTCTCACCCGTTTCACCGGCGATATCATGCGACACATCGCGGCTTGCGGCTTTGAACCGCGCGGTCGCGGAGGGCGTTCGGCCCTTCGGGGACGAAAACGGGCGAAGCGCGCGAACGGGAGACGCGGTCACGGCCGGCTGGCGATGGCCTGAGCGAGCGGATTCACGAAGATCGGCACGACCTTGCCCGCGGCGAGCGGATCGGCATAGCCGCAAAGCTCATTGTGGGCACGGACCAGATCCATCGATTCGCCGAAGCCCCAGTACTTGCGCACGATCAGGAAGACGCTGAGGAACTGCTGCTCGTAATCGGCCGTGCGCACCTCGTAGGTACTGGTCCGCCCCTTGACCTCGACATACGCCTGAATATCGCAGGCGGGCGTGAGGCTCACCCCGAGATACGGCTGGCAGTCGATCGCGTGTACCGCTTCGTCTCCAAGGATGAACGCGGAGACCGGATGATCGGCAAAGAGGGTCTCGGCGACGAGCTGGTCGTGGTTGCCGCGATACTCCATGTCGAACCCGTACACCACCTCGAGCTGGTCGATGTCGAGGTCGCTGATCGTCAGGTGATACGGGGCCTGTTCGAGCAGAAACTGGGCATACTGGCGGTACGCCGGCGGACTGGGCGGCGCGAAGTAGCCGAAACGCAGGCACGAGGGTTCCAGCCGCAGCCAGCGGTACGGCTCGCCCTCCCGGCTGTCCTCCTCCAGCACGATGCCGCCGCCGCGGCGCCGGCGGAACTTCCGCATCGCCGGGTACTTCCGGCGAATCCGCTCGCAGAAGTGCAGCACCGCCTCCCGCTCGAGCGAGAGATCGAGCTTGAGGTGCAGCCGGGTACTGATATAGAAATCGTCACAAAGTGCGCCGAAAAGGGATTTCATGGGTTTGCTGTCCCGTCGTCTCCAACGCTTCTGACCGCCGCCCTCTGTTATTATGAGGAATCCGCGCCGCGAGTTCAATAGGGTCGCGCCGCATCCCGATGAATGGCGGACCGGCCGCCGGGAAACGGTGCCGGCCGCCAACGCGGCGAAGGTGTGATCGGAGAAGAATCGTCGCTTGCAATCCGGGCGACACGATGGAATCATATGGGCGGCCCGGCCGGAAACGCGGGCCTTCCCGGAGGCTTTGTGGAGTCTCTCTTCATCAGGATGAACCTTCATGAATCGTATTGAAACCGGGACGACGGGCGAGCGGTGGATACGGTGCCTGGTATTCGTGGGGCTGTGCGTCGTCTTCGGCGCCTGGTTCGCCTACGACGGATGGGTCAACTACCCCGCAAAGAACCTGCAATGGGCGATGCAGGAGATGCCCCCGCAACCGCCCGGTTCGCCCCCGCCGAAAGCGACGACGGACCCCAACGTGACCGTGAAGAACATCGTCCAGATCCGGGCACGCCTGGCGGAACCGGGGGCGAGTCTCTCCCGAAGTCAGTTGATCAGCATTCTGGGCGAGCCGGCCGGCGAGAATCCGGAAAAAGGCGAGCTGTATTTCATCGGCCCCGCCGTCTTCGCGCAGATCAAGCTGGAAGGCGACGCCGTCCGGCGCCCGTCCGACGTGCAGGCCAAAGAGAGCCGTGAGCACAGCGAGGGGGAGATCAACAACCAGAAACGTCTCTCCGTGATTCTGGCGGTGGTCGTGGTGATTGCGCTGATCCAGCTCGTGCGGATCCTCACCACGCGGGTCATCCTGGACGATGAAGGACTGAACTACAACGGGCGGCTGGTGACCTGGGACGCCATGTGCGGCCTGAACGCCGAGCGGTACCGTGAGAAGGGATGGGTGGATCTGGAATACAAGGACGGCGACGAGACCTGCACATTGCGTCTCGACAATTACAAGGTGAAGGCCTTCCGGGAAATCATCAACGCGATCTGCGAACGGAAGGGCTTTGCCAACCCCCTGCACGAGCCCGAGGAACCGGAGCCGGCACCCCCGGCGGATTCCCCCGGGCCGTCCTGAGACGCGGCGAAACCCGGCCGACGAAACGTACGGCGGGCGATGCACCCCGGACCGCTTTACGCGCCGCCGGCGTGGCGGGCGGGAACCTTCAGATCCTCCGGTTCGCCGAGGGGCAGTTCCCCCTCCTCGGGGACACGGGGCTGGTGGATGAGCTTGAGTTCCGCGAGGGCATTGTAGGCGGCCATCTGCTCGGCCTCTTTCTTCGAAGGGCCCCAGGCGCTCGGGAATCGGCGTCCGTGGATCACGACGCAGACCTCAAAGCACTTGCTGTGGTCCGGACCCTGCTCGTCAAGCAACTCGTACATCGGCGTGCCGTTGAGCACCTTCTGCGCGTGCTGCTGGAGCTGCGACTTGTAGTTTCGCTGGTACTCGGACTCAGCCGCCTCGGTGATCTGGGGGCCCATCACTTCGAGGATGAATCGCCGGGCCTCGTCGATGCTGCCGCTGTCAAGATACATGGCGGCGATGAGCGACTCGAGCACGGCGGCGGCCAGGGAGTTGGGCAGATGGCTGCGACCGGACATGCCCTTGCCGAGAAAGAGCAGTTCGGGCAAGCCCAGCCGGCGCGACACCTCGGCACACGTCTTCCGCGACACGACGGAAGACTTGATCTTGGTCAGCTCACCTTCGAGAAGCTCGGGAAACCGGGTGTAGAGCTCCTGACAGACGACCATGCCGAGGATCGCATCGCCGAGAAACTCCATCCGCTCGTTGCTTCGGAGTCGCGAATCCGCAATCGAGGCGTGCGTCAGTGCCGCCGAAAGGAGGGATCGGTCGCGGAAGCGGTAGCCGATGGCCCGTTCCGCACGTTCAAGAATGTCCGTCTCAGCCACGACGTAAACCTGAAACTCTCGCCGGGCCGATGGCGAAAGCCGCTCCGCATCGCCGCGCGGGGCGGATTTCGCGATGGGCCAGTGCAGCCTTTCACCGCGAACGGCACGCACTCAGTGGCGTTTTCCAAAGTATATCATCGGCCGCCCGACCGGTCAAATTGACGTTTTCGTCGGCGTGCGAGTTGCAAATTGTTGCCGCGCGCCGGTCCTCCCGATAACATAAGCGGGACATCCTGAACCCCGGGAGCCTTGCGGACATGACGAACCTGAGAGTCTGGCGTTTCCTGGCGGCGTGGGTCGCTCTCGCCGCACCCGGTGTGGTGCGCGCCTCGGAGGCGCCCGACCGCGCCCGGTATATGGGCGTCGAGGAGCTGCGCCCGGGCATGAAGGGCTTCGGGCGAACCGTGCTGTCGGGTACGCAGATCGTCACGTTCGACGTCGAAATCGTCAGCGTGATGCGAAACGCCTTCTTCGCCGGCCAGGATGTCATCCTGGTCCGATGCAAAGGGGCCGGACTCGAACACACCGGCATCATCGGCGGCATGAGCGGTTCGCCGGTGTACATCACCGACGAAAACGGACAGAATCCGCGGATGGTCGGGGCGGTCGCCTTCGGATGGACCTTCAACAAAGATCCGATCTGCGGCGTGCAGCCCATTTACCAGATGCTCGCCATCGAAGGAGTGAGCGCCACACGACCGGCGACGCGGCCGTCCGCCTCTCAACGCACGGCCTCCCGGGCGGCGACAGCGCGAACATCGAGCGTCCGGCCGCCGCTTGGCGGGCCCCTGACGTGGGAGCAAAGCCGCTTCGCCATCCCAGCGGCCCTGGGCGCTGGTGCGCCCCTCGCGGCCGGGACGGGAACGAGCGCCGACGAGGCAAGCCTGCGGCCGCTGGCTACCCCGGTCATGGTGGCGGGCGCGTCGCCGCGGACGCTCGCCTATCTGCGCGAGCGGCTCGAGACGAGCGGTTTCGAACCCGTACCGTCGGGCGGGTTCGCCGACGGCGCCGAGGCACAGCACACCCGGCTCGAACCGGGCTCGGTCCTCTGCGTGCCGCTCATGCGGGGCGACATGCAGATGACGGCACTCGGCACGTGCACCGAGGTCATCGGAGAGAAGGCCCTCGGGTTCGGCCACGCGTTCTTCGCGGAGGGGCCGGTGGAACTGCCGATGGCGGCCGGGGCCGTCCACACGGTCATCCCGTCGGTTATGCGATCTACCAAGCTCGGCTCCGCCCTGAACATCGTCGGCACGCTCCTGGCCGACGAACAGAGCGGGATCTTCGGCCGGGTCGGCCCGTCGCCGCCGATGATCCCCTGTCGGATCACGGTCCACGGCCCGCAGGGAACCGCCGAGTATCATTACGAATGCGTGCGGCACCCTTTCTTCACGCCGATGCTGGTCAGCAGCACCGTCCTCGACAGCCTGAACGCGCATGTGAGCCTGCCGAGGGAGCACACGCTGCGGTATGCGATCGAAGTGGCGTTCCAGGATCTCGGCACGTTCCGCTCCGCCAATGTCACCAGCCAGGAGGGCGAGTTCCCCATTGCCACGGACATGCTCGTCCCGACAAGCTCCCTGATGGAAAGTCCCTTCGGAAAGGCCCGGCCCGAACGGGTGAACGTGGAAATCCGCGTGGAGCCGGTGGCGCGGACGGCGTCGCTCGAACGGGCGGAACTGCTCCGCGACCGCGTGAAGCCCGGGGCGACCCTGGAGGTCCTCGCGTGGTGGCGGCCGTACCGGGCCGCGCCCGAGACCGGCACATACACCCTCAAGCTGCCGGACGACATTCCCGAAGGCTCCTACGAACTGACGATCTGTTCGGCGCAGGAACACCTCCGGGCCCTGCGGGCCGAGCGACCCTACTTCTTCCATGTGCGGAGCCTTCCGCAGATGCTCGAAGCAATGAACTTCCTGGCGCAGTTCCAGGACGATCATGTGTACCTGCGGCTGAGCCTTCCGACGGGCGGCGTGAGCCTGGGGCGGGACAACCTGCCGGACCTGCCTTCGTACCGCCAGCGGATTCTGGCGGATTCCCGGCGTACCGACGTGGTCCGGTACACGGATGCGCTGGTGGCGGAGCACCCGGAGCGGTTCGTCGTCTCCGGGGCCCGCAGCTTCACGGTGAAGGTCGACAAGCGGGCGGATCAGTAGGCGGCGTGGGAGCGGTGCTCCCGGCAAAGCCGCGGACAATTCGAAACGAGGATACCTGCGAATGAACGCCATCTTCCGACGAATGATCGGGTGCGGATTCCTTCTGGCCGCCGCAGCCCCGGCGCTGGGCGTGAAGCCCGCCACGTGGGAACATCGCAGCCCGAAGGACTTCAGCGAGGGGACGCTCGAGCAGACCGTCGTGAGTTCGCGCGGCGAGGTGATGCTCGGGCGCGAGGTGAAGATCATCCACGAAACGAAAGCGGAGGCCGACGTCGTCAACGCCCTCGCCCGCGGGCCGGACGGCGCCATCTACGCGGCGACGAGCGCCGAGGGCGTGATCTACCGGATCGTCGGCGGCGAGGCGAAAGTCTTCGCGCGGCTGCCCGACCGGAACGTGTTCTCGCTCCTCTTCGCGCAGAACGGATCGCTCCTGGCGGGCACGGGCGGCGCGCGGGGACGCATCGTCCGACTCGGTGCGGATGGAAAGTTCGAGCCCTTCTTCGAGCCGGAGGATGTGAAGTACGTCTGGGCGATGGTCCGCGGGAGCGACGGAGAAATCTACGCCGCGACCGGCACGGACGGCCGCATTCTCCGGATCGATCCGACGGGCAGGACCGGCAAGACGCTGACGAAGGTGAAGCAGAAGAGCGTGCTGTGCCTGGCGATCGACGACACGGGGCTGCTCTATGCGGGCACGGACACGGAGGGGCTCGTGTACCGGATCGATCCGAAGGACGGCAAGGCATACGTGCTGTACGACGCAGAGGAATCGGAGATCAGCGCCCTGGCGATTGACAGCGAGCACGCCGTGTATGCGGCCACGGCCGCGGCGGCGGCGGCCCGACCGGGGCAGGAGGCCGGCGAGAAGCCCGGCGGCAAGCCTGAGACGCTCCCCGGCGGCCAACCCACAACGCGGCCCAGGCCCGCAAAAGAGGGGGCGGCCCCGGCGCTGCGTGCGCGGCAAGCGGCGACGGCGGCAGCGGAGGCAACGGCCACCAAGAGGGTGGCGGAGATGCTCGCGCAGGCCATGACCGGCAAGGTGCCGACGGCCGGCGGCGGGGCATCGGGCAACGCCGTGTATCGGATCGACCGCGACGGCTTTGTGACGGAGGTGTTCCGCGAGCCGGTGATGATCCTCGCCCTTGCCGAGGCCGACGGGAAGCTCTATGCCGCCACCGGCAACGAGGGCCGGCTGTACGAAATCGACCCGGCGAACGAGATCTGGACGAATATCGCGAAGCTCAAGGCCTCGCAGGCCGTCTCCCTGCTGCGGCTGGAGGACGGGAGCCTGATCGCAGGGACGGCCAACGAGGGTTCGATCGTGCGTGTGGGCACGGGGTTTGCGAAGAGAGGCACGTATATCTCTCCGGCCCTGGACGCCCGGCAGATCTGCCGTTTCGGCCGGGCACACTGGGAGGCGAAAATCCCGGAGGGCACGAAGCTCACGCTCGCGACCCGCAGCGGCAACGTGAAGGAGCCCGACGAAGGACCGTGGGACGACTGGTCCGAGGAGGTGGACGCCTCCGCCTATGTGCAGGTGTCCTCGCCCAGTGCGCGATTCCTCCAATACCGGCTGACGTTTGAGACGGCCCGGGACGCGGTCACGGCCGTCCTCACGGAGATCGACATCACGCGGCAGGAGGACAATCGGCCGCCAAAGATCACCTCCCTGCGACTCGGCGCCGCCCGCAAACTGGCGCAGGATCCGAGCATGGCGATGCTGAAAGCGAAGCTCATGGCCGCCGGCGTGGGCGGCGGCGGAGAACCCCCGCCCGGCCTTTTCGCCATCGCGTGGAACGCCGAGGATCCCAACGGCGACACGATGATCTACGACGTGTTCTACCGCAACGCGGGGCAAGCCCCGTGGATCCGCCTCGAAAAGGACTTCAAGGAAACGCTCAAGGTGTGGAATACGAACACGGTGTCCGACGGGGAGTACGAGATCAAGGTGGTCGCGCGGGATACGCCGGACAACCCGTCCGGCTGGGCCCTCTCGTACGCGCGCGTCAGCGACCCGGTGGTGGTGGACAACACGCCGCCGGGAATCACCGTCGAGCGGCTGACGACCGAGGGACGCAAGGTCCGCGTCCGCGCGGTGGTCAAGGACGCCCTCTCGCCCATCGCGTCGGCGAAGTACGCCCTCGACAGCAACGAAGAGTGGATCGCGCTCGCGCCGGCGGACGACATCTTTGATGCACCCGAGGAGGTGCTCGAGTTCACGATCGAGAACCTCGATGCGGGCGAGCACCGGCTGGTCATACAGGCCCAGGACGAACCGGGCAACACGGCGTACGCCACACGCGCGG
>Ga0272448_1006418_pt1 | contig 12728 bp, 9 predicted proteins | sample YNPCB0191_FD_202220 | JGI IMG/M metagenome (GOLD analysis project Ga0272448, IMG submission 202220) | Hot spring sediment microbial communities from Yellowstone National Park, WY, United States - YNP-CB-019-1 | ecosystem: Environmental > Aquatic > Thermal springs > Hot (42-90C) > Sediment...
ACCGGGAAAATCCACTTTTGAGCTACTTTCACTATCAGAACCACTGCTATAAAAATTGCGGCATACCGCAGATATCTACGTTTAGCTGGTGCGAAAAATGCATTCAGGTCGATAGCTTTATACGATACTATTAAACCGGTTCCATCCCAGAGAGGCGCTAATTCATAAAACGGAACCTCGTGCAAAAGGGACGGAGGGTCATACAATAAAGCTTGGCCATCTTTTGTTTTTAAGAATAACTCGTAATGGTTGTATTCCTTTTTATCAGGAGCGGATTTAACATGCAGAATAACAGGATAAGGCGAATGAAGAAGTTCTCTGGTACTGAGGTTTTTAACAGGTGCTGCAAAAAATCCGTTATCTTCTGCCGCCTTTTTCAATTCTGCCAGTGAGCTTCCTTTAACAGAACCGATATATTCAGGCTTAAGCAATTGCTTAGGCTCAATCTTTACATCATAAAACTTCATCGCCGAATACAGACAATAGATGCCGCAATAACTGCCAGATGTTTTGCACGACTCAGTATTATCAGCATACACTGATGTGCTCAATAAGGAGGAAATTAAAATCAGAAAGTATATTAACTTGTTATATAACTGTTCCATGTTGTGTTTTTTCTCGGCAGATATAACTTTGTAGAATAATTATTGTTTTTTTACTCCTTCTATTACTTGGTCAATTTCTCTAAAGGAGTTATCTGCTCTACTGACTATTTTTCCCCCAACAACTATGAGATTGCCTGCTTCAAAATCCTTATCGTTAACCGGTGTGCCATCAGGAACTTTTATAGCAAAGGCCTTTAAAGCAACAAAATCAGGATTCAAATTTATATTTGAACATGTAAAATTATATGTGGCGCAAATTCTGCTGCCATCAACATAAGTACGTGTTTCGGTCATATTCGCACCTGTCATTACAAATACACCACCTATCTGCTCGATTTTGACTGAATCAACCACAAGCAAGTAATCCACCAACTGCTTATCAGCAACAATATTTCCCTCTGAACGAATTGAAGATACGGGACGTCCATCCAGTAAATCCGCACCTTTTTTATGTACAGTTATCCGTCTCGGATGAAAACCGGCTAACGGGTCTAACCATAACAGAGTTTTCCCGTATTTACTCACACTTTCCAAAACATATGTGGAATGGCCGTCAATTTCTGCCTGCTCACTTTGAACATTCAAAGCCGAACTGCCTCGAAGGACATCAAGCAATGAAATATTGCCTTCATCGTTCCCAGGCAAATACCCCTCGGCAACTATACCTGCACCTAACGCCGCACGGATCCGAACTTTGTTTCTATCAATATCAGAACTTGCAAAAACAACTCTAACAGGTTCATTATTGTCCGCACGGTATATTATGTACTTACTATTTATAATTTGATTGTTGTGAAATATCTCTTCGGTTTGCTGTCCGCCTCGTTTAAAAACTATTCGCTCATCCGATAGCGTCGCCCATTGGTCGCCATCGCGATAAACAACTGATTTGCGAGTTATGGCCTCTGGACTGTTAAAATCTTGTATGCCTGTAATAGCCATTTTAGTTTCAATCTCATAAGATGACCGGACCAATACATGAAGAGACCTTTCATATGCTTCAATAAGCTGACCGACATTTGGCTCCGTTGCTCTAACACTTAGCGGTAGAATGAATAAAATACACAAACCCTGTATTTTTCGCATTAACATTTTTAGCTCCTTAACAATATTAATATACCATAAATCCCAATATATGGGGTATTGCATGATAGTTATAGCAAAGACGGTCACCCGGACATCCATAATCTTGACAGGAACCCGAACATGGCCAAGTCGTGCATCTTGTCTGATTAAGGGTACAGCGTCTCACCCCTGACCCGGTTTTACATGTGGTGCAACCGATAAAACAAAACGTCCCTGAACATGCATTATAATTAACACCATCGCAGCATTTACCATCATCGCTACCACCACCGCCACCACCGCCCATACAACCCCCAGCAATGTATAGGCCGGTGGTAACTTGAGGCACAACCCTGTCATATCCTATCATAACAGCAAATGCCAGCACACCTGTTACATACATTATTTTAAATAAACTGTTCATATGTCCTCCATTATCTCATTTTAAGTTTTCTAATTTTGTTTGCACCTGTATCGCACGAGGGTCATCGTTTGGCAGTATGCTTAAGAGCCTTTGATAGGTCTGGATGGCCTTAGCCGTTTGATTCGTCTCTTCATATGCACGACCGAGGGCATATAACTCATCAGGCAAGTTAGCTAAATTTGTTTCACCAGGATATTTATTCACGTATTGTTCCCAATACCTAATCGCCTCTGCCCATTGTCCTTTATTAAAATTCAGCCAGCCTAATTTTATTAAAGCATTCTTCACACCGTAGTAATCAGGATTTGTCTCGACAAGCTGCTGATAGGCGGCCTGTATCTTGACATTGGCTTGCTTTTCCGCGATAAGTCCGGCTTGTTTCATTTTTTCATATGTAACGCCTATTTTAAATAACGCATCGCAGTATCGGCTGTCTGATGGATAATCGCTGACAAGCCTTTCGTAATACTGCGCCGCCTTGCTGTAATCACCGATTCTTGAATAGCAGTCAGCCGACAAATAGCAAGCCTGCCCTAAGGTACAACTGTCATAACCGGTGAATTGGTTCAGCGCCTTTTCCCAAATTGCAGCGGCCTTTTTTAAGCAACTTCCTGCTTCATTAGCGTCTGCACAATCCAGCCCCATTGAATAGTATCTCTTGGCTATATCAAGACACACTACAATTACAAGATACTCTTTACTCTTAAAATCTTCCATTAGCTTGTCAACTGCCGCGGGAACACCGCTGTCATCATCTGAACTCATAAGTGAAAATATGTTGCATTTGTCTATGTCAATTTTTGATTTATCCGCAGATTCGCTGGTCGGATATAATTGTATAATTCGCTGATACAGGTTCTGGGCATCCTCATACCTTCCTATCTCCTTTACTTCATACCGCAATGCTATGCCGTGCAGCGCATCCGGCAGTTCAGGATCATTGGTAAAATCGGTGATGAATCTATCCGTCGCTGCTTGTGCTCCAGCGAAATCTCCCGACGCTATTTTCGCCCAGATGTCCATTTTCGGCACTTGTATAGGGCACATTTCACCATAAGAAGTACCAGGATAATGTTCCAGAATATACTGATATAGCATTTTTGCCTTTTCATATCTGCCTTTATGCTTGCACTGCCGGGCAATGTCGTAAAGTGTTTCAGGCAACTCCGGATAACCCGAAAAGTCATTGAGGATTTTATCTATAGCCGCCTCTGCTTCGCCGTATTTGCCAAGATTAAGAAGTGCATAAACATTAGTTCTCGGGATATCCAATTGTGCCTTTTTCGCATATCTACTGTTAGGGTCCTGACTGATAATCTGTTGATAAAGATTCACAGCCTGCTCTGCGTACCCTTTCATTCGATAAGTTCTGGCAATCCAATACAATGCGGCTGAAAGGTCTTCGCTGCCGGCCAATTCTTTTGTCAGTATCTCGACATTTTCCTTTGCCTGTTGTGTTCTGCCCGCGAGAATATAAGTTATGGCTAACTGTTCTCTGGCCTTCAAGGCATCTCTACCGGGGTAATTTGCAATCACCGACTTGCATATCACTTCCGCCTCTTTGAGATAACCTTTCGTTGTACAGACCTTTGCACGCCTCAAATCCGCCGCCGCATCAGCAAAGCATTCAACTGCCGTTGCAAATAAAAAACCTGCGGCTACTGCAAACAATATAATATTTCTCTTAAACATTTTGCCCTCCATTAGAAAAATTGATGTGTTAGTTCCAAAGTGGGGTACAGACAAAATCAGTACACAGTCTTCGAGAGAGAGAGAAAGAGAGAGAACGCATATGTTTTCTTTTTTCCATATTTCGCTCTCCAAGATTGCGGCTTTATGATATTTTGCTTACGTTTTCGCTGTCAACAGCAAAATGAAAAAATTTTCAAAAACCCTGATTTTTGCGTCAATATCCGCACCTCCTACTTCAATAAGGCTAACTAAAATTCCTTATTCAGTAGAACCCGCAGCTTCTTTACTTCCCCGCTGCCTTTTTGCCTAAAGCAATCGCTTTTTGGCGGACGCCTCGCTTTTTCCTTATATCGCCTGAAACGCCCGCGTTGGGAATAAGTAAAGATTCGAACTTCATTCCCGTGTAATCAGCCGTTAAAGCAAAAGGCTTCTCAAGAGCATCCAGCCCCACGTCTTCGTAGGCACTCGCAAGCACAATAAACTTTTTTCCTTTCAATGGCGTTTCCATTGTGCCTGCCTCGTCGTCCCACTTGTAAAGGCAGAACATCCGGTCGAAAATTATCTTAAGCTGCGCACTGGCCGAGAAAAAATACAAGGGTGTGGCCATAACTATCACATCCGCATCGACCATCTTCGTCAAAACAGGCGATACCTCGTCGTCGATAACGCATTCGTACTCGTCTATTTTCTGACAGACCCGACAGGATGTGCACCCCGCCGCCTTATGTTTCAGCAAAGCGGCATTTATAACCTCGATTTGCGCGCTTTTTGAACGTGCTCCTTGCGTGAACCACTCCACAAGCGCTGCTGTATTGCCGTTCTTCTTCGGACTTCCCGATACAACCAGTATTTTTTTACCCATTGAATAATCTCCATTCAAACCAACGCAACAATGAATGCGGTTTATTATAGAAACAAGGACCGCAAAAGTATATTGCCTTTATTGCTATAAAAAATTTCCCGATACGAATATCAGTGGTTTGTCCGACCCGTAAAACAGGTTCCGCCCCGATTTACAAATTTGGAGGATTTTTTTATAAAAGAGTTGTAGTTTTGGGGGGATATTAAAAGGGCCCTGAGCACTTTGACGCGACGGGGGCAAACAGCATAATAGTGATTAGTTGAAAGTGCTCAGGGTTCTTCGTATTTACTGATTTACCGAAATTATAAATTTGCCTAAGTGCCAAAAATTTCTTTTAAATACAGCAGATTTCTGGTAAAAAATCACCCACGGACTGATTTATCTGTCATACTTGCGAAAGCAGGTATCCAGAAACCGTCGAAGACTGGATTCCCGCCTGCGCGGGAATGACATACGATGTTGATTTATGGAGCTTATTACGGCAAAATCACGTTTAAAAGGTACGGTTACAATCCCTGCCTCAAAATCGCACACCATCCGCGCGATTGCTATTGCGTCTCTGGCTGCCGGCAAAAGTGCGATTCGCAACCCGCTCGTTTCAAATGACACGCTTTCAGCCGCACATTGTTATCGGCAATTAGGTGCGAAAATAGATACAGCTGACCCGACCGTCTGGTATGTCACCGGCACAGGCGGGCAACTAAATTCATCGAATGACCCTATAGATGTTGGAAATTCCGGAACAACGCTGCGACTAGCAACAGGGTCGGCTTCATTACTCGAACCGAAGCAATCCGTAACTTTCACAGGCGATGAGCAAACATTGACAAGACCGCTTGGCCCACTGATTAATTCGCTTAACGAACTCGGCGCAAATTGTATAAGTTTAAAAAACAATGGTAAAGCCCCTGTCAAAGTGTCAGGCAAACTGCGAGGAGGCAAAACCTCCATCGCCGCTTTTACAAGTCAATACCTTTCGAGCCTTCTTCTTTGCACACCACTTGCAGAGCGCGATACAGAAATAGATGTTACGCTGCTCAACGAACCAGGCTATGTGCAAATGACGCTCGACTGGTTAGACAAGCAGAATATCGAATACAAGCGCGAAGAACTTCGCAATTTCAAAATCAAAGGCAAACAAAATTACAAACCATTCAGCACCACAATCCCCGCGGATTTTTCGAGTGCAACTTTCTTTTTGTGCGCAGCCTGCCTTTGCGGTGATGAAGTAACTTTAAAAGGGCTCGATTTTATCGACAGCCAGCCGGACAAAGCCGTTGTCGATTATCTCAAGGCAATGGGCGCTGATATAACTGTCAACGAACTATCCGTAACCGTAAAAGCTTCGCAGCTAAAAGGCATCGATATAGATATGAACGGGACACCCGATGCCCTTCCCGCGATGGCGGTAACAGCGGTCTTTGCCGAAGGAACAACACGCTTATTGAATGTCCCGCAGGCAAGGGCCAAGGAAACAGACCGCATCAAGGCGATGGCCTGCGAACTTAGAAAAATGAATGTCGAGATTGAAGAACTTCCGGATGGCCTTATAATACACCGCAGCCAACCGAAGGCAGCAAGGCTGCATGGCTGGGCAGACCATCGAATCGTGATGGCGCTATCACTGGCGGGCTTGTGCCTTGATAGCCAGTGCGTCATAGATACTGCTGAAGCAATGAATGTTACTTTTCCGGAATTCGTTAACTTGATGAAAAGTATCGGAGCAAGATTGGAACTAAAATAACAGGAGATAACAATGATTGGATGCCACTTCGGACGAATGTTTCAGGTAACGGTAGCAGGCGGTTCTTATCAAGAAGGTCTGGCCGCCATCGTGCAGGGTCTGCCACCAGGAATGCTGTTCAGCGAGCAAGAAATTTATGCTGATTTGCTTTTGCGAAAACCCGGCGCTGATGAATTATCGAGTCCGCGAAAGGAACCCGACCTGCCGATTATCTTTACTGGTTTAAATGCCGCTGACACAATTGAAAACGCGGGTAACAAAAATCACACCAACGGTACACCGCTTACGATTCTTATCCCTAATCTTGACCGGCATTTTATCCACGTAAAACAGTATCAGGACACAAACCGCACACCAAGACCGGGTCACGCATCATATGCGTCATTTATAAAATACGGCCCGGATGATGACGCAATTGGGGCGGGATTTTTCAGCGGAAGATACACATCACCTATTGTCGCAGCAGGGTCGGTGGCGAAAAAGGTTTTGAAAAAATGCGGCATTGAGGTCTTCGCCTACGTCAAAGAACTCGCGGGTGTGCGCTGCCCGGATGTTGACCACGATAAGGCTCGCACTTACACAACCAATTACAAAAGAATGAGATGCGATTTCGACCCATTCTATCAGGAAATTTACGTCAAGAATCGCATAACAATGGATATGCGTTTCCTCGAAAAAATGGCGGTACTCGCTCAGGTCGAGCAGCAGATTGACGAAATCCGCTCAAAAGCGCCGCGAATGAATGCAGAGGATATTGTCAAAACTTATGGTGTGCACCATATCCTTAATTGCCCCGATATAGAAACAGCCGAAAGGATGGTCGAGGCTTGCAATAAAATTACTCGCACCGGTGATTCCTCCGGCGGAGTCGTCGAGACAATCGTAACAGGTGTCCCGGTAGGATTGGGTGAACCGGTTTTCTGCAAGCTCGACGCCGAATTAGGCAGGATGCTCGGCATCGGTGCGGTTAAAGGCGTCGAAATCGGGGCGGGATTTGCCGTCAAGGATATGACCGGTTCACAATCCAATGACCAGATGCGTTCGCAAAACGGAAAAGTAATATTCGAGTCTAATAACGCCGGTGGCATCACAGGGGGCCTTGCCACTGGGCAACCTATTATTGTCAGACTTGCGGTCAAACCAACTCCGACAATTGATAAGCCCCAGCGCACAATTGATAAGTACACGCTTGAGAATAAACAGCTTGCTGCCATCACACGCAGAGACCCAACAATCGTTGCCCGTATTTGGCCGGTCGCAGAAAGCTACACCGCAATGGTCATTCTCGATATGCTGATGCAGCATTATGGTTTTCAGACCTTGAGGGCAAAATAAAAAATAAAAAGGGGCGTAAAACACGCCCCTTTTCTTTTTCTTCGAATTTAGGTGTTTTTATTAGATGCCTGCCAGAGCCCTTGCATCGCGCTCTTCCTGCAGAATTATCGTCGGCTTTACCAGTATCAGCAGCACCTTCTCGTCTTTTGTCTTACTGCGGTTGCTGAACAGTCTGCCGATTATCGGCATTTTGCTCAAGACTGGAACACCAGATTCCAGCTCGATTTCCGCCGTCAGCTTCTGGCCACCGAGTAGAAGTGTTGCGCCATCCGGAACGTTTACACGGGTCTCAACCCTCGAAATTTCTGTGTCCGGATATGTTACAGTCCACTTTGCCTGACCTTCTCTCGTAGTGGCAGGGCCAAGAACATCGTAATTCTGGAAACCGAGGAAATCACGCAGTTCTGTTACAATATTCAAAAGTACGTGCTTTTTATCAGGTAAAATCGTCGGTGTAATATTCATCAGACTGCCTCTTACATAAGCTCGGTCTTCGTATTGGACCGTCCACATACTGTCGCCTAACTGCCCTATTTGCTGGAGGTTGAACTGGAAGTTGGTGGGATAGAAGCTGACTCGCTGCACACGCATTGAAGCAGATTCACCATTAAGAACAGTAACTCGCGGTGCCGTTAGAGACTTTGCGTCCCTGTTTGCCTGGGTCGCTCTAAGTATAAATTGGACCTGCAAATTATCCAAAATCGCACCCCAACTCATTGTCACACCTGGTATAAGGGCGGTTCGGTCATTAGAGCCTGGCGACTGCAGTAACTTTGCCCAGTTACCGGTTATGCCGGTATCTGGAAGTATTGTCTGATTTGCGCTATCTTGACGCATTAGGAATTCATTCAAATTTTCAACCACTGTAGTAGTAGTTTCACCGGTCTTAGGGTCTGTAGTCGTTACCGTCTTGAATCGGTTCTGGCTAGCCATATCCATATCCAGACCAATATCTTCAAGGAAGTTCTCACCTACTACGAGAAATCTCGCTTCAATTGAGACCTGCTGGCCAAGGGCCTTTCTCATATCTCCAAGCAAAGCCTCTACCTTTTTATGCACCTCACGGGTTTGACGAATTATCAATTTTTTCGTTTCATACAGTTTTATTGTGCCTTCACCACCAGCATCGTACCAACTGTCAGGTTCGACCGTATCCTGAATCAATCTTATCAGTGCGTTACCTCGCTCGATTGCTTCAGCTAAAAGCTGTTGTCTGTCGCGCTGCTCGACCTGAAAACTCCTGCCGCCAGCCGTCTGAACGTCCGCGCTGACATCGGTCTCTGATTGCGCATAAAAATCAGCAGGGCGGCCTATTAAATCGCTGATATCGTAAACCAATGTCTCGAGCTTGCTGCCGAGTTCTTCTGCGGTGGCGATTTTAATCACACCGTTGTCAATAGTATAACCAAGTTTCGCAAATCCGCCTGCTACTGACTTGAGCAGCAGTTCCAACGCCGTATTTAATGACACTGACGGCAGCGCATCCATATTTATGGGCGTCGTTCTGTCAATGTCCGCGTTGTCATATAGGTCTCGCCAGGAAACAAAAATCTTCAAAGGCGGGTCAACTGAATTCTTTATTATGTCTATCGCCTCACCGAAAGACATCTCCGGTGTAAACTGGCTCAGATTAACCACCGTGTCGAGCTGTTTATAAACCGCCGCCGATACAGGGTCTTGACCTATCGCCTCGTCAGGTTTGCGGTTCGCCGTAAGTTCACGCCAGTTTTTAGGATAAGAAAGCTCGTCCGCATAAGGTATCATCGATTTGTCCACATCCATCCGATGCTTACTTCGTTCAATCTCGGACTCTTTTTGTATCTCAAGCTGCTTGCGGAATGTTATCATATCCGATAATGTCTGTTTCAGCAGAAGCGCCTGGTCATTCAGCGGGTCTATCGCCAGTACGCTTTCAACCTGCCCCAAAGCCTCCTCGTATCGCTGCTGTCTTTGAAACGCTATTGCATTGTCCATAAGCTCGCTTACTCTTTTTTGTCTGTCCGCTTCCATTTGACTGCGATATATCCGCTGGGCCTGTGCTGCTTCCATCTGCTTATGCTCCTCAAGCTGCTTGTTATGTATGCTTTCCTGCTGCGCAACCGAATCCGCCAACTGCTTCAGCTGGTTTTCATACTGCTGATATAGCCCCTCTCCTAGCTGCAGTTGGTTTTTCACAACAACTATCCGAGCTGTCTCGATAGCTGTCTTTGCTCCTTCATAATCGTTCTTGCTTATGCAGCTTTGCACTTTACTGGCGGCGTCTTCCACAACCGCTTTGGTATGGCTGCAAATCAGATTTCTCTTACGGTTAAACGAATCTATATAGCTGCCCTCGTTGTTTACAGGCGCTGGCGCACTGACAACAACTTCACGCTCCGTGACAGGTTCACTTTTTGGAGCAAGCTTATCGCTAACGCCTGTTAATTCCTCCTCGACAATCGCGCCGAGATTATTATCTTCTGATTTCGGAGCCGCAACCGCCGCAACCGGAACCTTCGTCTCATTTTTCACCGATTCAAGCTTCAGTACCGGCGTCGCCTTCATCTGATTATTTACTATCAGCAGCCTCTCAGAAACCACACGCTGCTCATCAGGTGTCAAAAATTCGCTGCCGGCAATCGCATCCAACAGCGCCTTCGCCTCAGAAGCTTTGTTCTGCTTTATCAGTTTGTCTGATTTTTCAAGATTCTCCAGAATCTTGTCACGCTCTGCCATTGCCGTGCGCGTCTTTTCCAAAAGCTTCGTTAATTTATCCTGCTCAGCAGCCGATAAGTAACCCTGGTACTCTTGAGCACGAAGCAGAGATTGTTCGGCGGCCTTGTATAAACCCCGGCCGTACTGCTCGCTGCCTATCTGAATCCATTTCTGCGCAACCTGACGGACTACCTTGCTCTTTTCAGCATTGTCCGCCGCTGAAATCGCTGCGCCCGAAATAAACAGGGTTAATAGAAGTAATGCTACCGATGTGATGAGCGATTTCTTGCCAAATGGCTTAACCAAAATTCCTATCGTGTCCAAGACCACTCCTCCTAACACAAGATATGATTTTTTCACAATTTATCAACCGCGCTATTCCACCATCCACTTGGATGAGTTAAACTTACGATTATAAATATATACTATTCTGCCTACTTTTGCAAGCGAAATCTTGCGGCATAGGCTAATGACCTATAATATCAATGTTTCGCTGCAAAAAGCAAGGAAAATCTTACCTTTTGGCTAATATTTTTTTATGGAAAAAAAAGGCATAATTAAAAACGACCAAAAAGCTAAAAACGGCGATTCTAAATCGCAAGGCGTGATTTTGGCGCTTGAAACTTCCGGCAGAAGCGGCTCAATCGCTATAGGCACTATTAGCCAAATGCTCGCTGAAATTGAATTTTCCGGGCAGATGCGGCATAGCATAGAGGTTTTTCCTGCAATAGATACGCTCCTAAAAAGGGCCGATAAGAACCCTCAGGACATTACTGAAATCTATATTTCCGCCGGTCCCGGCAGCTTCACAGGTCTCAGAATCGCTGTTTCCTTTGCAAAAATGATGAATTTGGCCACTGGTTCGAAGATTGTTGCCATCGATACCTTAGATGTTATAGCCGCCAATGTTATCCCAATACTTACAGATTCCAATGTAGGAAATTCCCTAATTAACAAGGTAGCTGTTATATTAGATGCTAAACGAGGCCAATTTTTTACTGCTGTATATGATGTCAAAATAGGTAACTTGGAAAAAACACTGCCGGACTGTTTAATGACCGCGGAGGAATTCATTCGGAAATTCGGCAATAAAAACCCGATTTGGCTTCTCGGTGAAGGACTTGTCTATTACAAAGACAAATTCAAAGCCCCTGGTATCAATTTTTTTGACGAGCATTTGTGGACCCCTAAAGCTTCTCAAGTTTATAAATTAGGCCTTGAAAAATCACTCGCAAACCAATTTGAGGATGCGATGAGATTGCAGCCAATTTATTTGCGTCGTCCTCTCGAGACATAATTCGGAGAAAAAATGAAAAAGATAATTTTGCTGCTGTCACTGATAACAATTTTGGTTTTCTTTCTGACTGGTTGCACACCTACACCGAAAAGAAGCACCAGCAAAGTTGTTATCACAACCTGGAATTTACGAGGCTATCCCGAAAAAGAGCAAACAAGCAAACAGTGGCTTCACCTGCAATTGCTTCAAATGAACTCGGATGTATTATGCGTCCAGGAAATCGCCAATCAGCAACACGTCAATGAGTTTCTTTCTTGCGAACCTCGCTTCACTAAGGCCGCCTTTGTGGACTCCAGTGACGGCCAGGACAACGCCATCTTCTGCACCGCTTTGATTGACATAAAAGACCTTCCCGACCCCGCCGGATTTCAGCATCCCGCGCAGGCTGCGTATGTATCCTGCGGTGGTTTCGACGCGGTCATCGTTACCGTACATCTGTCGTGGACGAATGTGCAAATGAGGCAGCGGGAGAAACTTCTTTTACGCGACGTAGCTCTCGAAATGCTAAAAATAGACCCCGATGTTATAATCTGCGGTGACTTCAATACCGAAGGGCAGGACATACAGACTCTCGCAGACTCAATTGGTATGAAAGTTATGATTCCGCAGAGCCAAAATGGCATCGGCACAACCCACGCGGGACATCGCTACGACCATTTCCTCATCTCCCCAGACCTCGCGAACGAGGAAGCTGTCAGTTGTCATATAAATACTTACACCGGTGACGACCTCAAAACCGCCAAAAAGGTTTCCGACCATCTTTCTGTCTCTGCCATTTTCAGAACCGACTTACAATTCCGTGACAGAAAATAACCTTGTATAGACATACCCTTTTTCTTTTTACCCATTTACCCACTCTGTACTCTATGCACCAACATTGGTCCCAGATTTCTCAAACTTCGGGCTTTTTTAAAAGATTTGTACCGAAGGTAAGGCTTAATGCCATAATTTATTTTTTACAAAGGAGCTATATTTTTTAACGGTTATTTCGCTATTCCGCTTGAGTGAGC
>Ga0272448_1006420_pt1 | contig 12726 bp, 8 predicted proteins | sample YNPCB0191_FD_202220 | JGI IMG/M metagenome (GOLD analysis project Ga0272448, IMG submission 202220) | Hot spring sediment microbial communities from Yellowstone National Park, WY, United States - YNP-CB-019-1 | ecosystem: Environmental > Aquatic > Thermal springs > Hot (42-90C) > Sediment...
AGCGCTGGGGTCGAGCTTTGATTTTGCCGATACCTCCGGGCCCGGTATGCCCAAGCCCATCTGCAAATCCTCTTCGTTGCCCACCAGCACGTCGGCGTTTTCTACGATGCGTCCGAGTACCTGCTGGGCCTTCTGCTGGCCGCCCCACACGCCCCAGAGCTTGGCGCGATAGTTCAGATCGAAGGAAACCACCGCACCGGCGCTTTTGGCGGCCTGCATGCCCTCAATGATGAGCTCGCCGGTGGTGGCCGAGAGGGCGGCGAAGATGCCGCCGCTGTGGAACCAGCGCACGCCGCCCGAGAAAATCTGCTTCCAGTCGAAATCGCCGGGCTTCAGTTGGGCGGCGGCTTCGTTGCTGCGGTTATAGAAGACCACCGGGGCACGCACGCCCTGGCCGCGGTCGCTATAGACCGTAGCCATATTGGGTCCGTTGACGCCGTTGTGCGCGAAGCGCTTGTAGATGCCCTGGACGCCCATGGCGCGCACGCGCTCGGCGATCAAGTCGCCGATGGGGTAATCCACCATGGCGGTGACGATCGCGGTGCGCAGGCCGAAGCAATCCGCCAGATTGGCGGCCACGTTGTACTCGCCGCCGCTGACGTGAATCTCGCAGCGGGCGGCCTTGCGGAACGGGATGATGCCCGGATCCAAACGATGCACCAGCGCGCCCAGCGAGACCAGATCCAGCGCGCCCTGCTTGGGAATGTTCAAGCCGATGTCCATGCTGTCGCGATCCTCCGTGTTAAACCGTGTAAGTGCTGGAAGCCACCGTGCCGCCGCGGCCCGTCCAGTTGGTGTGGAAGAACTCGCCGCGCGGGCGGTCCACCCGCTCGTAGTTATGCGCGCCGAAGTAGTCGCGCTGCGCCTGTAACAGGTTGGCCGGCAGCCGCTCGCTGCGGTAGCCGTCGTAAAACGCCAGGGCGGTAGTGAAGGCCGGGACCGGAACGCCGGCCTGGACCGCTCCGGCCACCACCCGGCGCCAGGAGTCCTGGCAGCGGTCAATCACGCTCCGGAAGTAATCATCTAGCAGCAGGTTGCTCAGATCCGGATTGCGATCGAAGGCCTCCTTGATCTTGCTCAGGAAAGCCGAGCGGATGATGCAGCCGGCCCGCCAGACCAGGGCGATGCTGCCGAAATTGAGCTTCCATCTGTACTCCTTGGCGGCCTCGCGCATGAGCATGAAGCCCTGGGCGTAGGAGACGATTTTGGAGGCCAGCAAAGCGCGGCGGATATCCTCGACCCAGGTGGCGCGATCGCCCGACAGGCGCCCCTTGGGGCCGCCGAGGATCTTCGAGGCCGCCACGCGCTCCTCCTTCATGGCGCTCAGACAACGGGCGAAGACCGCTTCGGCGATCAGGGTCACCGGCATGCCGAGGTCAAGCGAGCTGATCGTGGTCCACTTGCCCGTGCCCTTCTGGCCGGCGGTGTCCAGAATCTTGTCCACCACGTACTCGCCGTTTTCGTCCTTGTAAGCCAGGATGTCGCGAGTGATCTCGATAAGATAACTGGAGAGCTCGCCCTGGTTCCATTCGGCAAAGGCGTGGTGCATCTGCTCGTTGCTCATGCCGAGGCCTTCTTTCATGAGCTGGTAGGCCTCGCAAATGAGCTGCATGTCGCCGTACTCGATGCCGTTGTGGGCCATCTTGACGTAGTGGCCGGCGCCGTCGTCTCCGATCCAGTCACAGCAGGGCTCGCCCGTGGGCGCCTTGGCGGCGATGGCCTGGAAGATCTCTTTGACCAGAGGCCAGGCTTCGGGCGTTCCGCCGGGCATGATGGAGGGGCCGTGACGGGCGCCTTCCTCCCCGCCCGATACGCCGGTGCCGATGTAAAGCATGCCCTTGCTGCGCAGATAGTGCGTGCGGCGGATGGTGTCCGGGAAATGCGAGTTGCCGCCGTCAATGATCAGATCTCCCGGCTCCAGGTGCGGCAGCAACAGTTCGATAAAATCGTCCACCGCCTTGCCCGCTTTGACCATGAGCATGATCTTGCGAGGTTTCTTCAGCAGGCGGACCATTTCTTCGATGGAATGCGCGCCCAGAATGGTGTCGCGACCCTTGGCCGCGCCGTTCAGAAAATCGTCTACCTTGGATACCGTGCGATTGTAAGCAACCACCGTGAAGCCGTGGTCGTTCATGTTCAGGATGAGGTTCTGGCCCATCACGGCCAGACCGATTAACGCGATGTCGCCTTTTGCTTCCATGATTCCGGCTCCTTTAAGAACCACGCGCCCTCCGACGCGTGACGTATACCGAGGGACCTGCGCGGCCCGCCGCGACGGGCCCGCCTAGGATGGCTCGTCTGGTTGTAATGCCAACTTTTCCTTATATCACACGGGCCCGCGGCCTATCAGGGTCGGGCGCAATTTGTGCGCGCCGCAGCGAAGCGCTGCGCTGACCGGAGAGACCGGCTAGGCTTTGCGTTCCAGCAGGTAAGCGCAGGGTTCCAGACGGCTGCCTGCGCCGTCATTGACTGCGAAGCGCCGGGGCAACAGTTGGCCGGCTCGGTAAGCGCCGTTCCACAGCGATGCGCCGGCGTACTCGCCGTCCTTGCGCAAGGCGTAGAAAGTCAAATCGAACTGCGCCAGCCGGCCGGCGTCGCCGGCGAAGTTTCGCGCCACCCGCCGCAAGGCTTCCAGGCAAGCCTCTTTGGGCGACAGGCCGCGCCGCATGGCTTCCACAATAGTGTGGGCGCCGGCCACGCGGATGTTTTCCTCCCCGCGCCCGGTCGAGCCCGCGGCGCCGACTTCCTGATCCACCCACAGACCGGCGCCCGGCAGGGGCGAATCGCCCACACGCCCGGGGATCTTCCAGGCCAACCCGCTGGTGGTGGTCACCCCGGACATCTCGCCTTTATCGTTCAAGGCCAAGCAATTGATGGTGCCGGCCGGCGGGTTCACGGCCACCTCCCAGGCCCACGCCAGCGTGGCCTCATCCACTTGCGGAAACATGCGGCGCAAGCGTGCGGTGGGTTTGGCCGGGGCGTCCAGGCCGTCGCTCCAGTTGCTGTGGCCCTGCCGGTCGCGCAGGGACTCTTTCCAGACCAGCCAGGCCAGCCGCGCCTTGTCAGTCAGCAGTTCCTCTTCCTTGAAACCGTGCGCCTTGGCGAAACGCAATGCGCCTTCGCCCACCAGCATCACATGGTCGGTGCGTTCCATCACCAGCCGCGCCACTTTGGAAGGAGTCTTGATATTGCGCAGCGCAGCCACCGCACCTGCGCGGCGCGTGGGGCCGTGCATCACGCTGGCGTCCAGCTCCACCACGCCGTCTTCATTGGGGAGGCCGCCGTAGCCCACCGAGCTGTCTTCGGGGTCCTCTTCGTTGATGTTGACGCCCGCGATCACGGCGTCCAGCGTATCGCCGCCGGCCTTAAGGATTTCCATCGCCCGGGTGCAGGCGCGCAGGCCGTTGGCGCTGGCGATCACGATATTGCGCGGGGCCGGCGCAGCGCCCCGTAGCGCGGGGACCAGGGCCGTCCCTAATATCCAGTCCCTCCGGTTGACCAACCTAGACCTCCTGGTAAATGATTTCCTCGTATGGCCCAAACGCGGACCGCAAGGGGCGGTTTGCCCGTGCGCCCGGCAACCGCCTGGCTGCTGGCGCTCGCAACATTGTGCTTCGCCGCAACCCAGAAGCGCAAGTCGCCGCCCCCGCCGCCCGCGGTGCAGATACTCGAGGTGGTCCCCAGGCGTTCCGAGGGCCTGATCACCATTGACGGACGCCTGCGCAATATTGGGGCCAGGCCGCTTGAGGGCTTGGAGCTGGTGCTGGACTTCGCGGCCAGCGACGGACAAGTCATCACCCGGCAACGCGGCGCCGTTGAAACCGATCCACTGGACCCCGGCCAAGAAGCTGAATTCCGCTGGCAGATGCGAGACCACCCTCGCGCCGTCAGCGTCCGTATCCGCGCAGTGGCTCGCAAAGATGCCGAGCTGCCCGTGAAGAACGCCGGGCCGCATTTCATCGAATGACCGGGTCCCGCTAGAATGGGATCTGTCCAATGCTGCAATGCATCACGCCGGCCGTGCGCCTGTCGGGCTCGATCCGGATGCCCGGGGACAAGTCAATCTCGCACCGCTACGCGATGCTGGCCGCCATCGCCGAGGGCGCCAGCCGCATCCGCAATTACTCAACCGGCGCCGATTGCGCCTCCACCCTGGGAGCGCTGGAAGCCCTGGGGGTGCGCATCGAACGTCAGGCCGGCGAGCTCGTCATCCACGGTTGCGGGCTGGAGGGCCTGCAACAACCCCGTGTCACGCTGGATGCCGGCAATTCAGGCTCGACGATGCGCATGCTCTCGGGCATCCTCGCCGGACAGCCTTTCCTGACGCGCATCGCCGGAGACGAATCCCTCTCGCGGCGCCCGATGGATCGCATCATGCGGCCGCTGGAGCAGATGGGGGCCAGAATCAGCGCGCGCGAAGGCCGCTTCCCGCCGCTTGAGATCCAGGGTGCACCCCTACGCCCCATTGAGTATGAATTGCCCGTGGCCAGCGCGCAGGTGAAAAGCTGCGTCTTGCTGGCCGGCTTGTATGCCGACGGCGTCACGGTGGTGCACGAACCGGCGCGCACGCGCGACCACACCGAGATCGCCCTGCGAGAGTTCGGCGCCCAGGTTGAGGTGCGCGGGCGAAGGATCGCGGTTCAAGGCCGCCCGCAACTAAAAGCGCGCGAGCTCAGCGTGCCGGGCGATCTGTCCTCTGCGGCGTTCTTTCTGGCGGCCGCTCTGCTGGCGCCGGAATCGGAGCTGGTGATCGAGGCCGTGGGATTGAACCCCACGCGCGCCGCCCTGCTGGATTTCCTCATTTCTCAGGGCGCCGACATAGGCGTGCTGCGGCTGGAGCAGCAAGCAGGGGAACCGGTGGGCGACCTGCTGGTGCGGCACTCAGAACTGCGCGGCGGCTGCCTCGAGGGCGAACTCACCGCCGCCCTGATTGACGAGATCCCGGTGCTGGCGGTGCTGGGGGCGGCCAGCCGCGAGGGCCTGCTGGTGCGCAACGCGGCCGAACTGCGCATCAAGGAGACCGACCGGATCGCCACGCTGGCCGAGAATCTTTCTCGCCTGGGCGTGCGCGTCGAGGTCGCGCCGGACGGCTTTCAGGTGCCCGGCGGGCAACGCTTCCGCGCCGCCGAGCTGGATTCCTTCGGCGACCACCGCATCGCCATGGCCTGTGCGGTGGCGGCTCTGGCGGCCGAGGGCGAGTCCCTCATCGCCGGCGCCGAGGCGGCCGCGGTCTCCTTTCCGGAATTCTTCGATCTGCTGGCCCAAGTGACCTGCTAAGCCGCTCTGACTAGAATGGGTCTATGGCGGCGGCCGCCCGGCACAGCCTGCACCTCGGCTTCGAACGCCTCCTGCGCATCCGGCCGGACTCCAAGCGCCGGGTCTACATGCAGGTGCTGGAAGCGGCCGAGCTGTCCAGCCTGAACTACTGGCTGGAGCTGATCTTCTCGGCGGGCATCGCTACACTCGGTCTGGTGCTGAACAGCCCGGCGGTGGTGATCGGCGCCATGCTGATTTCCCCCCTCATGGGGCCGATCATGGCGGCCGGGCTGGCGCTGGCTGCGGCGGACCTGTACCTGGGGCTGAAGGCCTTGGTGAACCTGGCGGTCAGCGTCTCGGGCGCAGTGGCTTTTTCCGCCCTGCTGGTCTGGCTGCTGCCGTTCCACATCCCGACCGGGGAAATCCTGAGCCGCACTCAACCCAACCTGCTGGACCTGGGGGTCGCTTTGCTCTCCGGCCTGGCCGGCTCGATGGCGGTGATTGGCAAGCTGCACTGGCGCGCCCTGACGCTGGTGGCCAAAGCCTTGCGCAGCGCGCTGAAATCCCCGGAGTTGCGAGTGGAGCTGGCGCCGGTCCCTGGCCCGCCCGCGGCACGGAGGAACAAGTGACGATGGGATGGATTGCTATACCGGCCCTGGCGCTCTGGCTGGCGGCTGTGCCGGGGGCCCCCAGCATTCCGCTGGCCATGCTGCTGGTGTTCGGCAGCGCCAAGTTGCTGGCGGAGGGCTTCGAGCGGATGAACCAGCCGGGCATCGTGGGGGAGATCCTGGCCGGCGTGTTGATCGGCCCGAGCGTGCTGGGCTGGATCGCGCCCAACGAATTCCTGCGAGCGCTGGCCGATCTGGGCGTGATGTTCCTGCTGTTCCGGGTGGGCCTGGAGGTGAAGGCCTCCGAGCTGATGAAGGTGGGCGGCACGGCCATGCTGGTGGCGGTGCTGGGCGTGGTGGTGCCCTTCTTTTTGGGCTGGGGCATCCTGCTGGCCTGGGGCGAGCCGCAACTGGAGGCGATTTTCACCGGGGCGGCCATGGTGGCCACCAGCGTGGGCATCACCGCCCAGGTGCTGGCCAGCAAGGGGCTGTTGAACGAGACGGCCAGCCAGATGATCCTGGCGGCGGCCGTGATTGACGACGTGCTGGGGTTGCTGGTGCTGGCGCTGGTCTCCAGCGTGGCGCGAGGCAAGGTGAACGTGGCGGGCCTGGCGATCACCGCCGTGCTGGCGCTGACCTTCGTTTTCGTGGTGGCCAAGTGGGGCGGCCGGACCGTGGGCCAGGTGGTTTCGCGGGCGCACGGCAGGCTGCGGGTGAGCGAGGCCTATTTCGCGCTGGCCATGGTGGTGCTGTTCGCGCTGGCCTTCCTGGCCGAATACGTGGGCGTGGCTGCGATCGTGGGCGCTTTCCTGGCCGGGATGGCGCTGTCGGAGACGGTGGATCCGCGGGTCGAACATTTGGCCCAAGGCGTGACGGAGCTGCTGGTGCCCTTCTTCCTGGCGGGCATCGGGATGCACCTGGACGTAAAGGGCTTCACCTCTCCCTCGGTGGCGCTGCTGGCCCTGGTGATCCTGGTCGCGGCGGTTCTCTCGAAGCTGGTGGGCTGCGGGCTGGGCGCCTGGAGCTTGGGGTTGAAAGGCATGTTGCGCGTGGGCCTGGGCATGGTGCCGCGGGGCGAGGTGGGCATGGTGGTGGCGCAGATCGGCCTTTCCATCGGGGTGATCGCACCCCACGTCTACGCGGTGGTGGTCTTCATGGCGGTGGCCACCACCCTGCTGGCGCCGCCGCTGCTGCGTCTGGCCTACCGCGGGGCGGCCCCGACGCCGGAACAGGAGGTTTTGCGGCTGGGATAAGCTTCAGCGCCCGGCCAGGCTTTTCTCCCGCGCCGCGAGGAACTCCTCGCCCGCCTTCCAAGTGGGCAGGCGCTCCAGATTGGCGGCGTTGAACCCCACCAGCAGGCCGAAGCGCGCCATCTGTTCCAGACCCGCGAAGTCCCACTCCGGACGGTATTCGTCGGAGGGCTGGTGGTAGTGCTTCGAGTTGAACTCGCGGAAAAGCTGCTCGGCGAACTCCGGGGCCTTGCCGGCGAAATCGCCTCCCTGGTGGATGGAAAAGGCGGGAATGCCCGCTTTGGCCAGGGGGAAGTGATCGGAGCGGTAGTAGCTTCCCTGCTCGGGCCGCGGGTCGGGCTTGATCTGGAGTCCGAGCCTCCGGGCGGCCTCTTCCACCACCGGATACAGCGTGGTGCGCTCGGCCCCCGCCACCACGACGCTCCGCACCGCTCCCAGCGGGTGGAAGGCGTCGAAGTTCAGCGCCGCCGCCGTCTTGCCCGGCGGGAAGATGGGATGCTGGGCGTAGTATTCCGAACCGCGCAGGCCGCCCTCCTCTGCCGTCACGGCCAGGAACAGCGCCGAGCGGCGCGGCTTCTGCTCCAGAGCCGCCCAGGCCCGCGCGATCTCGAGCAGTATCCCGCAACCGGTGGCGTTATCCACCGCCCCGTTATAGATCGAATCGCCGTTGACCGGCTCGCCGATGCCCAGATGATCCCAGTGGGCGCTGAAGATTACGGCTTCCGACTTGAGCGCCGGGTCGCTGCCCGGTACGATTGCCGCTACATTGCGAGTTTGGATCTCGCGGATCTTGGCGGGCAGCCGGGCGCGCAATCGGATGCCCAAAGGGATGGGCTTGAAGTCGCGCGACTCGGAAGCCTTCAATAACTCGGCGACGCTATGGCCAGCCATCGCCAGCAGCTTTTCGCCCGCCTGCTCGGTGATCCAGCCGGCCAGCGCCAGCGCGGGCTCGCCGGGCGCCAGCTTGACGAACGGCTGCTCGCGACCCCAGGAACCCCGCACCACACTCCAGGGATAACCGGCGGTCGGCGTGGTGTGGATGATCAGAGCGCCCAGGGCGCCGGCGCGCAGGGCCTGTTCGTATTTGTAAGTCCAGCGCCCGTAATAGGTCAGGGCGCGCCCGCCGAAGAACTTGGGATCCTCGGAGGCGGGCTCATTTGTGAACAGCACCAGTATCTTACCGTTTACATCGGCGCCCTTGAAATCATCCCAACCGTACTCCGGGGCCACGATGCCGTGCCCGACGAAAACCGCCTCGGCTTCAAACTGCTCGATAGGCCGCTGGCGCAGGTTGGCCCCCACGAAGTCTTCCAGCCACCTCAGCGCCAGCGCGCGCCCGCGGCGGATGGCGGAAAGCTGCGCCTGGGGCTGGGTCTGGACGCCGATCAGAGGCACGGTCTGAAACCAGGAGCCGGCATCGCCGGCCGGTTTGGCGCCGATCAAAGCGAACTGAGTTGCCAGATACTCGACGGCGAGCGCCTCGCCGCGCGTGCCGATGCCACGGCCTTCCAGCAAGTCGTGGGAGAGAAAGCGGACGTGGGCGCGGATACGCTCGCCGGATAGATCGTAACTCTGGGCGGCCAGCAGGGCCGCCGTGAGCAAAAAGGTTGCCGGTCGCATGGGAGTCGCATTCCCAGTGTAACCGGCCACCGGAGCCGCGTCTCAGGCGGCAGCCGGCGAGAAGGTGTCATCCCGCGGCATGATGATCCAGGCGCAGATGTAAACCAGCCCCACGATGCCCCCGGTGATGAACAGCAGCGCCAGCCAGAGGACGCGCATCAGGGTGACATCCATGTCCAGGTAATGGGCGAAGCCTGAACAAACGCCGGCCAGTTTCTTTTCCGCCATCACGCGTGTCAGGCGGCGGCGCGCCGCGGGCGGGCGGACCAGCTCCGGGCGGGTAGGCTTGCCGCAACGGGCGCAGTATTGATCGCTGTCCTCGAGCTGGAATCCGCACTGCGTGCAATACATCGCTATGCTCCCTTCATGCGGCTGTACGAAACCGGGCGCCGAAAGGTTCCGGAAAGCTGACAAAAGGCCCCGGGGGCCTGCGCGGCGCGCCCGGATGCAACTCTATTGTTCCCGGGACCGCAGAGCGTGTATAATCACGCCGTACGGGAGTTGGAAGCAGCCGACAGGGAAGCGGGAGTATAGGGCGAACCCCAGCGCCGCGGGAGGCGGCGCGTCGGTCGGTGGAGTCCGCACAGGGGACCGGCCGGCACATAGGCTCCCGATACCCCGCTGCTCCCGGCGGTGAAATCGCACAGGAGTCTCGCTATGGCAACTCGTAAAGGATGGTTCAAGGCGTTACTGTTAACGACCGGCCTGGTTAGCCTGGCCGCTCTGGTCCACGCACAAGCGGTCCGCGGCACGCTGTTGGGGACGATCACGGACTCCACAGGCGCGGCGGTGCCGAATGCCAAAGTCACCATAACCGAAGTCAATACCGGAATAAGCCGCGCCGCCCAGACCAATGAGAGCGGCAACTACGTTTTTCCGGCGCTCGATCCGGGCGTCTATCGCGTCACGGTGGAACAGACCGGCTTCCGCACGGCGGTCAAGGACGGCGTTAACGTGCTGGTCAACACTACCGTGCGCGCCGATTTGACGCTGGAGCCCGGCGTGATTACGGAAGCCATAACCGTGACCGCCGAGGTCCCGATGCTGCAAACCGATCGCGCCGACACCGGGCGCAAGATCGAGGCCGTACAAATCGTAAACATGCCGCTGGCTTACAACCGCAACTACTTCGCCCTGCTTAACCTGGTGCCCGGCACCACACGGGCCTTCCAGCCGCACTCGGAGTTCTTCAACTCCCAGGGCGCGCTGGACACGCAGGTCAACGGCGTCAACCGCCTGGCCAACAACGTTCAACTGGAGGGAGTAGACAACAACCACCGCACCGGATTGCTGACCGTGCTGGTGCCGCCTATTGAAGCTTTGGAAACTGTGGACGTCAGCACCAGTAACTACGAGGCGGAGCTTGGACGGGCGGGCGGCGCCGTGATCAATCTCATGCTCAAGTCCGGCACCAACGAGCTGCACGGCGCGGTGTACGCCTTCCATCGCAACAGCGCATTGGACGCCAGGGAAACCTTCCAACCCAGCAAGCCGGTGACAACCTACAATTACTACGGCTTCAACCTGGGCGGCCCGGTTATCAAGAACCGGACCTTCTTTTTCGGCGACTATCTGGGAATAAAAGACCGCCGCGGCGACGGCTACATCATCACGGTTCCAACCGCACCCCTCCGGGCGGGGGACTTCAGCAGCCTGGCCTCGCGGGCCCTGATTTACGACCCCGCCACCGGCAACCGCGACACCGGCGCCGGGCGCCAGCCATTCCCCGGCAATCTCATACCGGACGCCCGCATAAGCCCCATCGCCAAGAAGATCCTGGCCCTGGTGCCCCTGCCTAATCTGGGCTCGGACATCTCCAACAACTACGCCAGTTCGACAACCCGCAAGAAAGACAGCGATTCCTTCGACGTCAAGGTAGACCATCAGCAAAGTGAGAAGGACCGCTTCTCGGCTCGCTACAGCCTCCAGCGTCCCGTCGTCACCGACCCCGGGCGCTTCGGAGTTGCCGGAGGGGGCGGCAAAGGATTTGCCGGCACAGGCACCAACCGAACGCAGAGCGCCGGCATCAACTACACCCGGCTGTTCTCACCGACCTTCATCTCCGAGGCGCGGGTGGGCTTAGGCCGCTACGCCAACATCGCAGAGACCATGGATGCCGGCACCAATGCCGCCGAAGCCGTGGGCATCAAGGGCGTGAATCTTGACCGCTGGACAAGCGGGCTGACCACCATGAGCGTGAGCGGCTACAGCAGCCCGCTGGTCGGCTTCTCCGCCAGCCTGCCATGGAAGCGCGCGGAAACCAACATTGATTTCGTCAGCAACTGGACCAAGCTGCTGCGCAACCATACAATCAAGTTCGGCATGGACGTCCGTCGGGTGCGAGACGACCTCTTACAGACCCAGGACGCCGGCGGGCCGCGCGGTGAATATCAGTTCGGCGACAACCAGACCTCTACGCCCGGCGCCGCCGTCTTGAGTCAGGCCAACGGGCTGGCCAGCTTCCTGCTGGATGTCCCCTCGCGTTTTCGCCGCGACCTGGCGGTGATGTTTCCGGCCTACCGCGCCACCATGCTATTCACTTACGTCCAGGACAAGTGGCAGGCCAGTCCCAAACTCACCATTGACCTCGGCTTGCGCCATGATTTCTATCCTCCGGCGACCCCGCGCCTGCCGGGCGGCTTCTCCAATTATGACTTTGAAAACAACCGACTCATCGTCGCGGGCATCGGGGGCAATCCCATGAACATGGGGCGAAAGACTTATTACAAGAACTTCGCCCCACGTTTCGGCGTTTCATATCGCATCGACAACAAGACGGTCCTCCGCTCGGGATTCGGCATTTCCTGGATCCCGTTTCCGGACAATAAGTACGCCTGGGATAATTACCCGGTAAAACAAAGCAATGACTACCAGGCTTTGGGCTCTTACGGGCAGGCGCAAAGCGCACCCGGGGTGTACGGTTCAATGGCCGCAGGTTTTCCGCCGCCCCAGGTGGCCGCGATCCCGCCCAACGGCATCATTTCCGCCGACACCCCGTATCTGCTGGCGCAAAACATCAACAGCGCGATACCTCTGAACTATCACGAAGGCTACATCGAAGCCTGGAATGTCGCCGTCCAGCGTCAATTGCCAAAGAACTTCGCAGTGGAGGCGGCCTACGTAGGCAACCACACCGTACGCGCACCGATCGCTTACAACGTCAACGCGGCGACGACTTTCAACTCCGGCGCCGCGGGCCGGCCCCTTTACCAGAAGTTCCGCAAAAATACCGACGTTCTACTTAGGTACGCAGGCTACAGCAACAACTACAACAGCCTTCAGGTAAAGCTCGATCGCCGCTTCAGCGGCGGCTTCTTGATGACCACCGCCTACACCTATGGCAAGGCGCTGGGCTACACCTCTGAGACCGGCGGCCTGTGGAATTACATCCAGCCGCGGCGCAGCTACGCGCGATTGGATTTTGATCGGGCGCACACCTTCGTGCAAAGCTACCTGTACGAGCTGCCCTTCGGCAGAGGCAAGCCCTGGTTGCAAACGGGCGTGGGTCGCTGGATCCTGGGCGACTGGCAACTGGGCGGTGTGCTGACCTTGATGACCGGGCGCCCGCTGACTTTCGGAACCACCGTCAGCGCCAACACGCCCGGCAGCAGCATCACGCCGGATGCCGTCGGGCCCATTAAGATCCTGCACGGGATTGCCGGCCCCGGCGGCGCGGATCTGTGGTTTGACACCTCGGTGTTCCGGCAGCCCCTGGACCCGGACGGCAAGACGCCACACTTCGGCAACCTCGGGCGCAACTGCCTGTCCGGACCCGGGCTGGGCAATCTGGATCTGTCACTGTTCCGCAAGTTTCAGTTCGGCGAACGCCTGAAAGGCGAGCTGCGAATCGAGTCTTTCAACGCCACTAACACCCCGGCCTTTGCAAACCCGGACACTACACTCGGCAGCGCTACCTTCGGCAGAGTCACCGGGACCCTGGCCGGCCTGATCGCCAATCAGGGAGTGGGAGGCACCGGACCGCGTTCGTTCCA
>Ga0272448_1006421_pt1 | contig 12724 bp, 8 predicted proteins | sample YNPCB0191_FD_202220 | JGI IMG/M metagenome (GOLD analysis project Ga0272448, IMG submission 202220) | Hot spring sediment microbial communities from Yellowstone National Park, WY, United States - YNP-CB-019-1 | ecosystem: Environmental > Aquatic > Thermal springs > Hot (42-90C) > Sediment...
GGTTATAGGGCGAGATACGATTAGCAGCATGCAATCTGGAATTATGTACGGTGCAGTGGATGCAATGGAGGGGATTGTAAAAAGAATCTGGGAAGAATTAGGAGTCCAGCGAACAACAGTGGTTGCGACCGGCGGCCTTGTAAACATAGTCAGTTCGCAATCCAAAATCATCGACCACATAGAGCCAAGTTTAGTTCTCGAGGGGGTGAGGATAATTGTGGAGAGGAATCAAAAGAGGTGAGACAAACTTCCGCGACTGTTATTCCTCTTTGCCACAAAAAGTGCAGCAGGCAAGAAAATCCACGCCACAGCCTTTTATCAGAAGTTCATTCTCGGATCACTTTTCTTGTGAAGATGACGATGATCATCGTCACCAGGAATAGCCCCAGCACTGATTCTGAGAACATAAGAAAACGGTGGTATGCGTTATACGGGAGCAAGTCCTGTGATCCAAGATTCGAAAATGTAACTGCGCTGAAATACAAATAGTCGACAATGCGCGAAGTTACATCATTTGAGGGAGCCAGGAGAGGGAAAGGCATGTAGAGGAAGGTAAAGCTAAGGATCACAATCAAAGCAGAGAGCAATGCATTTGCCCACCTTTCTCCATATCCGCAGACGAGGTCAAAAGCAATGAGGTCAAGGTACCACTGAATCTTCCGGCGTCCGGTTTTCTCATCAGTATAACGGTCGTCCCTCCGGGCACGCATCTCGAGGAGATGAAACGGAATCATTTCGTTGTATTTGCCGAGAGATTTATACTTGAATTTTATTATGCTGTAGAAAACATATTGCTTATCAATGAATCCGATATTAGCTTTGAAGTCAGCGAACCCCTCGCTACCAAAAGCGCGATGAGAAATCAAAGGGACTCCGTCAACAATAGCTTCAGAAATGTTGACTCGCTCCAAATCCGCCCCAACGAAGTTCGGCTTCGTGAGAAAGGCTCGTGTGAAGGTGGCACCATTAAGAATGGACCCTGCGAAACTGATAAACTCCAGATGCGAAAAAGAGAAATCGGCTCCTGTAAAATCGCATGCCTCCAGCCGCGCCCCTGACAAATGAAAAGAGCTCATGTCCAGATTCTCAGGGAAAGCCGCCGACAGTATAATCCCCCGGAGGTCTTTCCCTGGAGGAACTGGGGGCAAATCATCATCAGGGAAAGTTGCTAAGTCTCCCAATTCCGTATTTCCCTCTGTAAGCATCTTCTGGATCTGTCTACGACGCTTTTGTCCGTCAGGTGTCAACCACCTTTTGCGGAGAGCTTCCAACTGCGTTGGTGTGTAGCTTATCGGTTTCTCCGGGATTATCATGATCACTCCTTCGAGAGAACTAAGTGGTTGATTTTGCTTGCGATATATTGAAGCCCAACAATATATGTCACGACGCCTGCAGCAATTGCTGAGGCTGGCATACTCGGGATAGCGCATGTAGCTGGATCTTGTGCCAGTGTAGTCCCTCCTGCGTTACAGATAGCTCTCATCCCTTCCGTGCCATCACTTCCCATACCTGTGAGAATTACCCCAAGAACAGAAGACTTGAAAACTTCGGAGGCAGTCGTCATTGTCTCATCAATATTTGGGAGGAGGTTCGGGTTGCCTTTGCCTTCCCGGACAACGATCATAGGGTTATGGTCCCGATTCCAGATGATTCGCATATGATATCCGGAAGGAGCAACATAGATTGTGGATTCACCACATGCAAGAATCTCCCCTCCTCTCGCTTCCTTAACGGGTATGCTTGTCAAACGTTGAAGCGAAGAAACCATAAAATCACTCATTCCTTTAAGATTATGTTGGATTACAATCATAGGAACACCTAAAGAGGGACTAAGACCGGGCAGAATCTCTGATAGAGCACTTTGTCCGCCCGTCGATGAGCCTATGATGACGCATCGATAGCGCATCATTTCGCCTTTTTCCTGTATATTGAATTTCCAACCGTGTCGTCCACACCCTCCAGCGCTTCAAGCTGGTCGTAGATCGAGTCACTCGCTCCCACACACAGGTAACCGCCAGGCAGAAGCTTTTTCCACAATTGTTTCAAGGCTTTCGCTTTAGCATCAGAATCAAAGTAAATCAACAAATTGCGGCAAAGGACAACGTGAAATAACCCGCTTGGCATCGTCTCCGGCTCAAGAATATTTGCCTGGGCGAATGTTACAAACCGTTTGACATTCTCGGAAATCCTGTATTTCCCCTCCACCCCATCTCTATAGAAAAAGCCCCAGAATTCATCTGGCATGCTCCGGAATGGATGAAGGTATGCTGTTTTTTCGTACGTTCCTTCTTCTGCTATCCTAAGCAGGTCTGCGCGTATATCGGAACCGATGATCTGAAAATCTCTTACACCTTTTCGCAAAAGCAACAACGCCAGAGAATATGGCTCTTCACCGCTTGAACAGGGAATGGACCAGATACGGATTGAGTGCTCTTTCGATGCGCGAAGGATCCCTGCAACTGCTTCGAGTTGCTTTTGCTCTCTGAAGAAGTACGACTCAGGGTTGCAAAGTTTTGCTGCATATCTCTGCCAGAGCTCTTCTGAAGTAGAAGCCATCCTTAAGATATCCAATGTTTCATCGAAAGAAGAGCGCAACTCAGAAACGATTTCAACACCTAAGTCCAGTTCCACCATGTCCTTTCGCATCGTGCTTTTGCCAATCCCTATCCGCTGCGAGATCAATTTTCGAAATTCATCAAATTCCCGATCGGTCATGTGCGCTGACTGGTCCTTTTAGCTGACGACTTATTTCCGCTGCAAAATCTGGATTCACAAGTTTCACTTTTTCAAAATAATCGCGGAGCGCTTCCATAGCACGACGGGTTCGCAGAAGCCCCAAAGCAAGCACAGCGGTGCGGGCATAGCCATTCGGGGGGATCTGAAGATAGTTACTCCAAAGCTTGAGCGAGCCAGTATATCTTCGTCTCGCCAAAGAGAGCATCGCAGCACAAGCAACTGCCTCTTCTCTGTCTTTCTGAAGTCGCAGCAACGCCTTCAATGACCGTCCGTCAGAGAAACCGCCCAACGCTGATGCAACATGCTTCCTCACTACGGTACTGTTATCCTTTGCCATCTTAGCAAGGAGCATGACCGATTCTTTCCTGTGGACTCTGCCAAGACAGAGCGCTGCGTTTTTCCGTACTTCCGCATCAGGTGAATCAACAAAAGGACGCACCTCAGCAAGGCTAAGGGTAACGCCGGAGCGCGCTAACACAGCGAGGGCGAACTCAGAAATTGCCCCCTTTTGAGTAAGGTAATGCCTGCAGCGCTTAGCACATGTCTCCACACCCAATGAAACAATTGTTGCTTCCAGATCACCCTTCACTGCTGCAAGTTCGGGTTTGTGCAAGATTTCTTCAGCAGCATCAAGAATAGCATCGGAAATGGATGGGTCACCCCGGTGGTAAAGCCCCAGCAGCTTCGATCGCAAAGCGTCTACATTATCTTCATCGATCAATGTACGAGCAACCGTTCGAGCTATTGCAGCATCACCCTCCTTTGCTAAGACCAGACCAATGGCACCTCGAACAAGCGGATCTTTCTCTTCAAGATAAGGAAGCAAATACTGGGGGGTTTCTCGTGCATAAACTGCTAAGCATTCGACCACATCACTTCGATAATCATGAAGAAGTTCAAGTATCGCCGGTAAGGATTCCTCCTTTCCGAGCACACGCAGTACAGACAACGAGGCAGTGAGATAGTCTTTTCCAGCTTTCGGTAAAGAGGCGATTCGTTCCCAGAGTCGCCGCCGTTCCCCCTTGTCCAAACGCTCAAGCAGCCCTGCTATGCTCTCCGAGGCTTTCACATCTCGTTCAAGAATTCGTGCAATGGCAAGAATTGCTCCGGAAAAAATGAAAGTGTTTGAGTCATCGAGAGTTGTAAGAAGGAAGCGAAGAGAATTGGCATCTCCAAAAGCACCAAGTGCCCTGATGATCGCCGGACGAAGAAGGTCGTTTGAAAAGGCATCGTAAAGGGTCGGCAGGATACTGGATAAATCTGCGCGTATATCACTCAGCAGGTAAATGAACGGCAGCTTTTCTTCTTCATGCAAATCGTTGTAGATAGATAGAACAGCCGGCCCCACTTCCTCTCCCTGGAAACCCTTGAAAGTATCTATGATGGATAAGCGAACATTAGGGTTGGTTTCCTTTTTGAGAAGGTCAAGCAGCCAGGGAAGCGATTTCCGATCAGCAATTTGACCGAGGACGTTGACGGCAGCAATTCTCACATGATGATCGCTGTCGTAAAGTTTGTCTCTGATAAGTGCGGCATTACCAATCCGGATAAAGATGGTCTTCACTGCATTCCGTACATTGATGTCCGGGTCATGGAGATGCCTTTTCAGGAAGTCGATTAGTTCGGGACTTTCGTTCTTTGAGAGCTGCTCAATCGTGCGATGCCGTTCTTGCCAATCCTCGCTGGAGAGGCTCCGTCGGATATCTTCAAATGCCTGGCTCATGATACTGCACCACGCTGTATACTGTTCCTGCTTCGAGAGCCTGAAGCGCGCGAGCTTGAGATTCGCTGATTTTGCATACCTCCTTGAACGCGTTTATGAGCTGGTCAAGAGAACGTGCTTCCTGTTCGAAAAGGTGCATGAGCGTTTCACCAGCATCTTTAAGTCTCTTCTGCTGTTGTCGCCCCTCTTCGTAAGAGCTCTTCAGTTCCTTCACAGCTCGGTCTGCTATATCCGTTGCTTTATCTTGTTGACCGATCGCCTCAGCCACCTCGGTAATCTCTGCCGAAATCTGCTTGATGCTCTCGACGATCTGGCGTTCTATCACATTCTTCACCTCAGCTGTTCCCTCGCTCACGTCGGTGGTGATTTCATCAAGTTCCTTGACCCCAGAAGTGATTTGAGCAATAGCCTGAGATTGCTCGGTCAAAGCACTTGTCACCTGACCGGTCTTCCCAAGGATTGATCCTACATGCTCCGCGGCATCCTCATTATAGCGATTAGCCTGGCTAATCAACTCCTTCATTTTAGTTACGAGCTCAGCAGTTGATTCAGAGGCAGTGATGGCTCGGCTCAGTTCCTCTTTGGTCTTAGAGGACTGCTCCTTGCTCTTCTTGATCCTCTCCATCCCATCTTCAAGAGATTGCTTCACCTCTTTAATGCTCGACTGAATCGCTTCGACGATCTCTCCTGTATCGGCGGTCAGCTTGCTCGCTTCGCCTGCCAGACTCTTTATCTCATCAGCAATGACTCCGAATCCTTCGCCACCTTCTTTCGCTTTCTCCTTAGCTTTGGCAGCTTCCACTTGTGCGTTGAGTGCCAGGATGTCCGTCTTACGTGAAATCTCGTTTACCCTGTCGATAACTCTGTCAATCCCTTGTATCTTGTTCTCGAGACCGTTGACCCTGCTACTGACACCTTCCACAGCCCGACCTATCTCATTCAGGTCCTGGACCATTGCCTCAGCATCCTCCTTTGTCTTTTCCATAATCTCCCGGCGGGATGATTCCTGAGCATCGATTTCTTCACTCGATTTACTTATCAGCTTGACAAGATCATCGACGCTCTGGAGCAAGCTCTTCATTTCTCCAAGCAAACGGTTGCGCTCCTCCGCGCTTTCAGCCATCTCCTTGATACTATCGCTGATTTCGCTGATCGCCTTTCGAACATTACTTGTGCTATCAGAGACTTTGGTAGTCTTTTCGTCGATTTCTGCAAGCTTGTGCAAATTCTCATCGGCACTTATGGAAATCTTATTGATCCCATCTCTTAATTTCTCGAGCCGCTCCCTGATCTCAGTGATAGCATGGGAGGTTTCCCCTATTGTCTGAGAAATCGTGTTTACCTGGCTCTCCCTCTGAGAAGTTGTCTCAAGCGTCGCATCCAGGAGTCCGCTTATTTCCTTATGCTTTTCAACTTCAGCATTAGCTTCCTGATGCACCCGTGTGAAAAGGTCCCTCATCTCATCGAGAGTTACATGTCCCTGCCTTGTGATGTCACGGCTCTTTAAGAGCAAGAGTTTTAATGCAAGGAATGATTCACCGAGCATATTCACCGCCGGAGCAAATTCATTTACAGAGTCCAAACGAAGCGGACCACCAATATGATTGGTTGATTTCAAAAGCTCCACATACTGCGCAATCTTCTTTGTCTCGCTCATGATCGGATTATGAAACGCAGCAAGGTAGATAATTACAAATAGAAGAATCAGGAGAGAACTCGAACCTATGCCTGCCGTCAGGATATCCCCGAATCTGCTTTGAGCACTCTTAGCCGATTCTTCCTGCAGGCGTTGTTCCGTCTCCAACTGAGTTTGAAGCCTCTCAGCCAGTTGACGACGCATAACCTGGATGTTCTGGATGAATGCAGGCTCAACAGTACTTGCTACCATTGCCTCGCGTAACGAGGCAATATATGTAGAAAATCTTTCCGAAAGATCGTTTGCCCATCTTTGCTTTTCCGGGGTAGCATATGCATGAAGCGAATTATCAAGCGCCCGGGTAAATGAATTCATGAACAATTGTTGATCGATCATAAATTGCTTCTGATCCACTGTGTTCCTCGTGGCAAGAACCGCAAATCCCTCTGTTGTTGCATCCTGCAAGATCGACGAAGCCGCAGAAAGATTCAGTGACGATTGAAGGTATCGGTCCTGAGCTGCCTCCCATAAGCCTTGACCTCTCACACTGAAAAAAATAACCATGCCCAAGCTCACGAGAAACACCAGAAGAAAGAAACCAAATACCAGTCGCGTCTGTTGAAGTATGCTCCGTTTCATGATGACATCCCCTTCCATTTTATTGGTTGTCTAGCATATCAAAGTGAAACATTCTCAGCTTTCACGGACTCAAGGATCTCCGCAACGTCAAGTATGAAAAATACCTCTCGCTCGGAGCTTTGAGTACTATTATCTCGCTTTGACAAATGACCTACATTAGCAACGTACTTTGCGTCCACTAATGGCGGCAGGTCTTTCCGACCACTGACCGTAAAATCATCACCTGAGAGAACAGAGAAGACTTCATCAACGATGAAACCAAAGAATTCCTTCTCCTCTTTTTCTTCGCGACCGTATTGAACCACAACAACATTTTTCTCCTCACCCGTTCTCTCACCCAAGCCGATTCGCTCTTTCAAATGAAAATATGGCATTGCTTGCCCATTGACGTTCGTCAATCCCTCAACGTATTTTGCAAATCGCGGAAAATAACCGATCCGACTCCGCGTTTCTTCATCAAGCAACTGAACTGTGTAAACGAAAGAAGACTGTACAGCAAACTGCCAGCCCTCGATCGCGAAAAGGAGTAAGTTGTTTTCTTCACTCGCAATTTCGGTCGGCACTGGTGCCGCAGTGTCCAAATCTGAGGCAGAGGAGATAACAGCTTCAGGCTTGGGCAGAGAAAGTAAAGGCTCAGGTTGAAACTTCTTATAGTGAGTTTGCGTGCTCCTGTGGGTGTAGTACACGGTCTTCTTATGATCGGTCTTTCCTTCAAATGCTTCTTCCTCCAGGTGCGCCCCGTCAATAACCCCCTCATTCTTGTCAACGAGCAAACCAACGATGTTACCGTTTTCGAGCTCAACGCTTATTATGTCCTGTTTCTCAAACCCTGCTCCCTTACTTTTCTCCCCTTCATGGCTGATACCCAGCGCCATAGCCGCATCCGCCAGAATGAATTTCCCCTGCGACGACAGGACGACGCCAACCACGAAAGGAAACAGCCGCCGCAAGTGCTCATCCATGTGGATGTCTTTTTGTACATCTGCATATAAAAAGCTTCTCTGTACGCAGTTAACATCCACGACAAAGTGTTCGTCACCTACCCGGAAGGAGAACATGTCCGCGACTCTTGTTCGCTTCGGAGGTGCTTTTGATCCAACCTCTTGCTGGAGTTCTTTGATCTGGGCACGCATCCTCCGGACAAGACTCAAAATGGGCGAGACATCAAGAAGAGGCACCAGCGTACCGTCCCCAAGAACTGTGTACGTTCGATACGGGAACTGTCCACCGCTCGCAACTTGCATTGCGCGAAGATACTCCCCCATATGCTTGAGGACAATTTCTTCGCGCCGCTCAACCTTGTCAACAAGAACACCGACAAGTTCACCACTTTCTCGAATTATCACTAAATCGTAGTCCTGGCTTTTTTCTATCGAGCGCATGGGAGCCTTCTCATCTAAATAATGGCTGATATCGACAATTGGCAGGATAGTACGGACACCTCCTTCACGCCCTGAGGCAATACCCAACTTTTGCTTCTCTATTTCCCAGTAGTAAAAATCTTTGTGGTAGCAGCTAATATTTTCCCCTCGAACAGATTTCACATCGAGAACAAACCTCAGCGGAATAGCGTAGAGACTCTCTTTGTCAAGAACTCTATTTCTCACCAGAAGGGCTTCGTCAATCGAGATAGTATTTGGGAATTCCATCTTAAATGTTGATCCTTTACCTTCCTCTGACTGGACGGTGATTTTGCCAAAATACTTTTCCACCATCCGTTTCACGGAATACATACCAATACCCTTCCCGCTGAGCTCAGATTCTGTGTGAGCCGTGCTGAAGCCCTTTGTGAAGATGCAGTTTTGAATTTCCTCGCGACTATACTCCCGACCTTCCTTCAGGATCCCTTTCTGTTTTGCCTTTTGCAGTATCTCATCTGTTTTCAATCCCTTCCCATTGTCACTCACAGTTACGATAACGTTCCCCTCCCTCGACTCGGCTCGGACACTGATCATCCCCTCAGCATTTTCATCGAACGCATGGTAGTGGGCATTGTCAATCAGAACATTGAAATATTCCTTTAACTCATCTGTGATTTTCTTGTCAAGTTTTTCATGTTCCCCGGAGATCTCAACTCTTATATTCTTTGAGTACTTAGCGTTTAACTCCGCAACACGTCTCGGAATGCTTCGGAAAACTTCGTTCAGTGGTACCAAACGTGACCTGATCAAATGATCTTGAATATCGTAAGTGATCTGACCGAGATTTCTGATCACCTCGTCAAGCTCATGCGTGAACTCATGTGGAGAGTCAGCATGTTCTACTTTCTGGCGGATCTCATAGATCTTGGATTTGCTTATGGATAGTTGCTCAACGTTTCGGTAGATGCTCTCGAGCGATTCGATCTTGATGGGGATTGTCGCAGCATAAAGACCTTCCTCTGATCCGATTTTAAGAGCCTTTCGTTGCGCAGGGGCTCCTCTGTAAATAACCTCGACATGTTCGACCAAATCGCCAAAGACTTTTCGGATCTTTTCTTCATCGGCATTTTCAGAAAGAAACACAAATTCATAGCACCTGCCTGGTCCCTGTCCCCCTTTTTCTGGGAGTCGCCACTCGTAATCTGTAATTCTGACCATCCCAGCCCCAGATGCCAGGTCACCGAGCTTTGTTACTTCAGCACGCTTAATCGGAGCCGTGTGCACCCTGACTACATTGAGACCTGTGCGAATGCCCCCGAGCAACCCGATCATTACCCTACCTTCCTCTACGTCGGATAAGCTGACAGACCCACTCAACCTGCTAAGGATGCCCTTGATTTTTTCTCTCTCCTCAGAATTCACTTTAGGAATCTGCTGATGCACATTATTGATATTCTGAAGCACCTGCTCAACAGTTAAGACCTTCATAAGCCAGTCGATCGCATCAGTCAGCATATCAACATCTTTGACTTGAATTAGACTTCCCCCCTTGCTCGAAAAGTCGCGGGCGAGGTTCATCAACTCAGTATTTACGAATTTGAAAATGTCGCGGATAAGTGGAGGCACTACGTGCCCTTTAACATTGTGGAGCTTCTGAAAAACCTCGTCCCAAATACTAAGCACCTCAGCAGTAGAAAAACCACCTGTCAGAAGTGCTGATAGGCGCGTCAGATAGGTTTGCACCTCGCGGAGTGTATCGAGCGATAGGTCAATGGACATTACTTTTTCTCTCGCACCAAATGCTCTCTGTTCGACCATGCGCTGAACATCAGAAATGAATTGTGCAGCATCTTTCGATTCTCCGCTTGGCTGCGTAACAGGAATCAACTCGATCTCATGTAGCAGGCGCTCCAGTTCGTGCAAGGCTTTCTCCCGTGGTATGAGATATGACTCGTTGAACGCGCGGAGTATATCTTCTCGTACCTCGGCAACTTCCCTCCGCTCGCCAGCCGCACCTGCTAACTTCACCATTCGAAGCTGCTGAAGAAATTGCGTTGCAGTAAAAATGTTTTCTGAAGAAAGGGCTTCCGGGACAACAAGCTCAACGTTTAGAAGCGATTGCAAAACTGGAGCAAGCTTGCCAGTGACTGGCTTCTCGCAAAACTCATTCGCTCCTAATTCCCGAAGCTCCGGGAACGATTGCTTTGCTTCCTCAGTAGAGACAATTAGCACCTTGATATTGGCGTAACCTGGGTTTTCTCGTTTCGCCAACAAGAAATCTCTCCCATTTCGATTTGGCATGTTGATATCCAGAGTAACAAGGTCTAATTCATCGGCATGCTTACCCAGCAGCTCAAGACCCTCGTTCCCGTCGTGAGCCTCGTAGAAAACAGAACCAGGAAGGAGTCGACTGATCTCAGTCATTATTATCTTTCTTGCATAGTCTTCATCGTCGACTACCAGCACTTTCAATTGACGGCTTTCGGTGCTAAGCATATCAACCCCCGTTATCAGTTACTCTCCGAGTTTCTCTTTAACGATCCGCTGAAGTTCCACAGGCTTCGCCGGTTTCCGAAGAAAAATGCAACCTTGCTTTTCCAGTTGAGTCCTGACAGACTCATCAGAAGACACCACAACCACTGGAAGCTTCTTTAATCGCTCATCCGGCTCATTGCGAATAACTTGAATCATATTTGAAGCGGTCCCAGATTTCCCAAGATGATAATCAGTTATAACCAGGTCGATGGGGAGTTTATCCTCCACCAGCCTTTCAAGAGCAGAATTGACATCTGTTGCTTGAACCAAGTTGTATTTCCCCTCGAAGTTATCCACAACAGCTTGAAGTGGACCTATGTCATCTTCAACGACAAGAATGGTTTTCATGAGCTAGACCTCCTGTGATATAAGGCTATAATGAATTCTATCGCAAACGGAGTTAAATTGAGCGACTGCTTCCTGCAGTAGCTCTGGTTTTGCCTCCGGTTCTACAGCCGCTGAAATGAGGTTCAGTACAAGGGCAAAGCCCACTGAGTTTCGTAAATAGCCAGCCCTCAGGTGCATGCGCCCCCCTTTAAGATTTCATTCACCCACTTTGAACGTCTGCGCTTTAATATCATTTAGCCAAAGACTGTAGTAACCGGGCTTAACCAGCTTCCCCTCCCTGTCCTTTAAATCCCATCTGTACTCAAATGTTGTAGTCTTCGCACTGCTCGGAATATCAAAGCTTTGCACCAGCTCGTTCGATAACTCATCAGCGATATAGGCGTGCGTGAGTTGATTCCCCGGTGTAAATAGAAAAACCATTTCTCCCGCAAGTGTCGTTCTCTTCGTTAAGGCGGCAACATTGATAAAGTCCTTTGCTTGCAGATTCAGGACCAAAGGCAGCGCATCCGGTGCAAACTTGTAGTGAATCCCTTTCAGGATTTGATGCTCCGATTCGCTGAGTGTATCCAGTATGTACGCCGTCGCAATATCTGAAAACAATATCCGGGAGGTATTGGCATCGATCAATCTCAATTCAATTTCTGCTCTGCCTATTCGCATTACATTGTTGTTCGCTTCATCTTTGGCTTCCGTGATACCAAGTTCGAGAATCCTATATGCCAACAGCTTTGTGGCATAGTAGAGATTCTCCGCTCGCTTCTCCGTCAACGATGAATCCGCCTTGCCATCAAGATAGTGGTGCACGAACCTCGATTCGTCACTTGAGCCCTCTGCCAGCGCCTTAGCAAGAACCTGTTCGTTTCTTTCTACAACGATGTAGTCGCGTGAGATCAACTTCTCTATTAGCGCTCTGTCCACGGCAAACAATTGAGGACGATTTTCGGGATGGGCGATACTGTCCAAGCGGACAACAGATATCCTGTCGTTGTAGCTCAGCTTTGAAACCAGGCCGAGGGGCAAGTCTAAGTTGCGCAACAGCCTATCGATGAACCGCGGGTCAGATTTCGACAAAACTTCATCGAGGTTCACGAGAGTCGAAGAGAAATTGTAGTTCCTTTTTATACTGACTAAGTCCGCTGTTGTGCAACTACTTAGAATGAATCCAGCAAGAAGACTAAATAGCAAAACAGATTTTTTCATTTTGCCTCCGTATCTTTGGTTACCATTTTTCATGTTAAACTCGATCGGCAAAGAGCTTGGAGGTTACGAGCGCAAAGAGCCTCACTCCCCCTCGCCCCTTGGCTGTACACTTTCCAATACCCGCTGTTCCTTACCTTATTACCAGCATTTTCTTCACCTCGCTGAAATTGCCAGCCACCATGCGGTACAAATACACTCCGCTTGGCAAGTTGCTCGCATCGAAAGTGACGGAGTATCTACCCGGCTGCTTCTCTTCATCAACAAGAGTTCTGACTTCTCTACCCAGCACATCATAAACTACAAGCTTCACATGCGACTGCTGCGGGATGTTGAATGAAATGGTAGTTGATGGATTGAAGGGGTTGGGGTAGTTCTGCGAAAGACTAAACACTGTCGGTAGCTCTTGAGGCTCTGCTCTACCTGCACGTGCAATCCATACTGCATCTGTCTTGTAGTGTAAGCCATCCCGAATCTGCTCCCCTGTTAGAGCATCTACAAGTGACGAAATCACGAGAGCCCGTTCACTCTGTTCTCCATTAGACCAAA
>Ga0272448_1006422_pt1 | contig 12723 bp, 10 predicted proteins | sample YNPCB0191_FD_202220 | JGI IMG/M metagenome (GOLD analysis project Ga0272448, IMG submission 202220) | Hot spring sediment microbial communities from Yellowstone National Park, WY, United States - YNP-CB-019-1 | ecosystem: Environmental > Aquatic > Thermal springs > Hot (42-90C) > Sediment...
GGGGTAACGATCCATCAGATTGACGAAGGGGTGGATACGGGGCCCATTTTGCTCCAGGAAAAGGTAAGCATCGATGCGGACGAGACGGTCAAAACGCTCTACTTCAAAAAGCTCTATCCGCTGGGCGTAAGGATGATCGCCGAGGCTGTCCGCCTCATCCGGGAAGGGAAGGCGATCCCACGACCGCAGGATGAACGCCTGGCCTCCTACCAGCCCGTCATTCAGGAAGAGGACGTTTGGATTCATTGGGGGAGTGGGACGCAGCAGATTTACAACCTCATCCGGGGATCCAACCCCTACCCGGGTGCGACGACCTTTTTTCGGAACCAGAAATTGAAAATTTGGGAGGCAAGGCCCAGCTCCGGTCGGGGGGATACCGGCCGGGTCATCGAGATCCGGCGGGATGAAGGATTCGCTGTGGCCACGGGCGACGGGGCCCTCTGGGTGGAGCGGGTTCAATGGGCAGAGGGACCCAAAACCCCGTCTGCGGATTTCATCCGCGCCCAAGGATTGAAGAGCGGTGATCGTTTGGGCGAATGAATTCCAGGATCTTCCTTGCCAACGCCGTCGTCGATGAACGTATCTTTTGCGGTTCCCTTTGAAGGATTCCTGCTTCGAGGAGATGCGTACGAGACTCCCTGCCGTGCCGTGGTGCTCCATGGGGCCGGGAAATCCTCCCGGAGACGGTTCAGCCGGCTTCGGCAGGCCCTTCATGCGCGGGGGGTTCCCACGGCGGCCTTTGACTTCATCGGTCATGGAGAGACCGGTGGAGATCTCATCGGCTCTTCCCTTCAGAGCCGGACCGAGCAGGCGGCAGCGGTCATCCAGAAGGTTGGCCAGGAACCCCTGGCCCTTTTGGGGGCCAGCATGGGCGCCTATACGGCCATCAAACTGACCGAGCGATTCCGGGTCGAGCATCTCATTTTGCTGGTTCCCGCCGTCTACACGGCGGGGGCCTATGCCCTCCCCTTTGGGCCGGATTTTTCTTCCGCGATCCGCAAGCCCAAGAGTTGGAGGGACTCCGATGCCTGGGAGCTTTTGGCCCGCTTCCGAGGAAATCTGCTGGTCTTCGCGGCTGAAGAGGACGCGGTCATCCCTTTCGATGTGGTGAAGCGTATCTACGGATCTGCCCGGCAAAGCCGGATGCGACACCTTCATGTCGTCCCGGGCTCTCACCACATCGGGCTCTTCCCCACCGACCCGGACGTTGCCCAGGCGGCGGAGAAAATTGCGGCCCTGATCAATGGAATTCAAGACCGGGAGAGAGCCCTTTGATGGGAGGCGACGGCAACCTTTCGTTTGACTCAGGCCCAAAAGGATTTTCATCAGGCTTCCGATCTGCTATGATTCAACCATCCGCGATGGGCCGATGGAAGGGGGAAGAATGGGAAGAGGCTTTCCAAAGGGTTTGATGGGAAAGGGGTTTTCCCTGGCCCTTCTTTTTCTCCTGGGGATCGGGCGGAGCGACTCCCTCGGTCTGACGGAGGAAGAGATTCGGTCCCTTCAGGCATCTCTTCAGGATCGAACCACCGGAGAGCGGATCGCCTTTTGGGCCGAGAAATTCGTCGGGGTGCCCTATGATGAAGACCCGCGGGGAATTTATGTGACGGAAGAAAAAATCGTCTTCGACCACAAGGTCGATTGTATGTATTTGGTCTTCCGATCGGTGGAACTGGCCTTGAGTCGGACGCCCGAAGAGGCGGTTGCGGTGGCTTTGGAGAAGCGATTCCACGGCCGAGGGCAATTGCGCCCCGATGGGTCGGTGGCCAACTATCATGAGCGTTTCCAGTATGGAGAAGACATGATCCTCAGCGGGAAGTGGGGCCGGGATATTACGGGGCAAGTGGGGCCTCTCTCCCGGATCCCCGGCCCGCGAGGGAAGAAATCCTGGGAGATGATCGCCACCCGGGACCTGATGAAAGGTCGATTTCGTTGCCAGACCGGGGATCTGATCTTTTTCGTGGTCGCGCCGGGTTCGCGCAAGGCCGATGAAATCGTCGGGCACCTGGGGATCATCAAAGTGGAAAAAGAAGGGGAAAGCGCAAGACGCTATTTGATCCACGCCAGCGGGGTGAAGGGCAAGGGAGGAGGGGTGAAAAAGGTCCGGCTCCAGGAATATTTTCGGGAAATGCCTTTCATCGGTGCGAATCTCACGCGATTCGAGCCATGAAGCGCTCTCCTTCTTCTCCGGAATGATTTTTCCGAAGGGAAAGGAATCGAAGGATGAACCTCGATCAACTGGGAATTCAAACCCTGCGCATGTTGGCCGTGGATATGGTGGAGGCGGCCCAATCGGGCCATCCGGGAATGCCGATGGGGGCGGCGCCCATGGCCTATGTCCTTTGGACCCGATTTCTCCGACACAACCCCCGTAACCCCCAATGGCCAGATCGGGATCGGTTCGTCCTTTCGGCTGGCCATGGATCGGCGCTACTCTACGGGCTGCTTCACTTGCTGGGTTATGACCTTTCCCTGGAGGAGCTTCGGCGATTCCGCCAATGGGGGAGTCGGACGCCGGGTCATCCCGAATACGGCCATACGCCGGGCGTCGAATGCACCACGGGTCCTTTGGGCCAAGGGTTTGCCATGGGTGTGGGATTGGCCATGGCCGAGCGGTTCTTGGCGGCCCGTTTCAACCGTCCCGGCTTCGAAATCGTCAACCATTTCACCTATGGGATCGTAAGCGATGGAGACCTCATGGAAGGGGTCTCGGCCGAAGCCGCCTCCCTGGCTGGTCATCTGAGGCTGGGAAGACTCATTTACCTTTATGATCAAAATTCCATCACTTTGGCGGGCGATGTGCGGCTCACCTTTTCCGAGGATGTGAAGAAGCGGTTGATCGCTTGCGGATGGCATGTCGAGGCCGTCCCCGAGGGGAACGACATCGAAGCCATTGCCGGGGCGATCCGGGCGGCCCGGGAAGAAAGCCAACGCCCTTCGCTCATTGCGGTAAGGACCCACATCGGCTACGGAAGCCCCCACAAGCAGGATACCTTCGAAGCCCACGGCTCCCCCCTGGGGGAGATGGAGGTTGAGGCGACGAAGAAGAATTTGGGATGGCCCCTCGAGCCGAAATTCTACGTTCCCAATGAGGCCCGGGAAATTTTGACGAAATCGCTCGAGCGGGGAGAGCGATTCGAAAGGGAATGGAGGGATCTTCTCGAAGGCTACCGACGGAAATATCCGGAACTTTACCGGCAGTGGCAACAAGAGATGAATGGGATCCTCTCCGAGGATTGGGAGGCGGCGATCCCTTCCTTTTCCCCCGATCCCAAGGGACTTGCGACACGAAGCGCCGGCGGAAAGGTCCTGAACGCCCTGGCGAAAAAGATCCCTTTCCTGATGGGCGGATCGGCCGATCTCAATCCTTCGACCCAGACGGCCTTAGCGGGCAAGGGCAACTTTCAAGCTCCGCCCGGGCCTCCCGAGAAGGTCCAGGGGGCCGAATCGGGAATCTGGGATTATGGTGGGGCCAATGTTCATTTTGGCGTGCGGGAGCATGCCATGGGGGGCATCCTCAATGGTCTGGCCCTGCATGGCGGGATCCTTCCCTATGGCAGCACTTTTCTGGTTTTCTCCGATTACCTCCGTCCGGCGATCCGTCTGGCGGCACTGATGAAGCTTCGGGTCATCTATGTTTTCACCCACGACTCCATCGCGGTCGGAGAGGACGGCCCGACCCATCAACCGGTGGAACACCTGATGGCCCTGCGGGCCATCCCCGGCTTGACGGTGATCCGGCCGGCCGATGCGAATGAGACCGCCGAGGCCTGGCGGTGGGCCCTGAAGCAACGAGAGGGTCCGGTGGCGCTGATCCTGACCCGACAAGCCCTTCCGGTCATCGACCGAAAGAACTATGCCCCCGCAGCGGGGTTGGCCCGAGGGGCTTACATTCTTGCCGATTCTCCGGGAGGGGCCCCATCGGCGATCCTGATCGCCACCGGTTCAGAAGTTCATCTCGCCCTGGAGGCCTATGAAAGCGCCCGAAGAAAAGGGGTCCCTCTGCGGGTCATCAGCATGCCTTCCTGGGAGATTTTCGAGCGCCAGGAAAAGGAATACCGGGATCGAATATTTCCGTGGAGCTTCCGGCGGAGGATTTCCATCGAGGCGGGGGCAACCCAGGGCTGGTGGAAATACGTCGGGTCGGAGGGGGAGGTGATCGGAATCGATCATTTCGGCGCTTCGGCGCCCGGGAAGGTCCTTCTGGAGAAATTCGAATTTACGGCCCAAGCCCTTTGCCAGAAGATCGAGGCCCTCTGTCGCGAAGAGAAGGGATGAGGCCGGGGAAGACTTTCGCCCCACCGATGAAAGGGAGGAGGACATGGGAGAGAATCCAGTGAAAAGACTCGGGGAGATTGGGCAGAGCATCTGGTACGACAATATCACCCGGGCCATGATTCAGTCCGGCGAACTCAAACGACTGATTGAAGAAGTGGGCATCACCGGAGTGACTTCGAACCCGACCATTTTCCAAAAAGCCATCTCCGGCTCCAAGGATTATGACCCGGCGATCCGGGAACTGGTGCGCCAAGGAATCCAAGATGCCAAGGAGATTTTTCTCCGCCTGGCGATGGACGACGTCTCCAGGGCGGCGGATCTGCTACGGCCCGTTTACCAGCGAAGCCAGGGGATGGATGGCTTTGTGAGCATCGAGGTCTCGCCGGACTTGGCCGATGATTCCGAGGGCACCGTAGCCGAGGCCCGGCGGATCTTCTCGGCCATCGGCAAAAAAAACATTCTGATCAAGGTCCCGGGAACGAAAGCCGGTCTTCCCGCCATCGAAGAATTGATCGATGAGGGAGTCAATGTCAATGTAACGCTCCTTTTCTCCATCGCCCGCTACGAAGAGATTGCCGAGGCCTATATCCGCGGTCTGGAGCGAAGGGCGAAGGCGGGAAAAGCCCTTGACGAAGTCACCTCCGTGGCCAGTTTCTTCGTCAGCCGGCTCGACAGCCTGGTCGATCCGCTGCTGGAGGCCAAATGGGCCTCGGCCCGGGAGAATTCGGAGAAGCAGAGAATCAAGAACCTCCAGGGCAAAGTCGCCGTGGCCAATGCGAAGCTGGCATACCATCGATACCGGCAGATCTTCTGGGGGGAGCGGTTCCGGCGCCTCGCGGGGGCGAAGGTCCAAAGGATCTTATGGGCGAGCACGGGAACCAAAAACCCGGCCTATCGCGATATCCTATACGTGCAAGAACTGATCGGCCCCGATTCCATCAATACGGTTCCGGAGGCAACGCTTCGAGCCTTCTTGGACCATGGGGAGGCGAAAGTGACGGTGACCGAGGATCTCGACCGGGCGCGGGCCCTGCTTCAGGACCTCGAATCGCTCGGCATTTCCATCGATGAGCTGACGCGCCGATTGGAGGCCGAAGGAGTGAAGGCCTTTTCCGACTCCTTCGTCGCCCTTCTGAAAGAAATCCAGCAGAAGATGGGTAGCGTCTGAGGGTGGGGGACGGAGAAAACCCCCCCTGGGGCTTCCGAAAGGGGATGGCCGGGGGATCATCAAAGAATCTCTTCGGGCGATCGTCGGTCAGCGGCCGTCGGCCATGGGAGGGGAAAGAAATGCAAATCGGTATGGTGGGCTTGGGTCGTATGGGGATGAACATGGTGCGCCGCCTCCTTCGGGACCGCCATCAGGTCGTCGCCTACAATCGAACGGCGCAGCGGGTCCGAGAGGCGATGAAGGAAGGGGCGAAAGGGGCGTTCTCGCTGGAAGGGTTGGTCGGTCTGCTTCGCCCGCCGCGAATCGTGTGGTTGATGCTTCCCGCCGGGAAAGTGGTCGATGAGCATATCACCAAACTTCGGCAACTCCTGGAGAAAGGAGACATTCTGGTCGAGGGGGGGAACAGTTTCTACAAGGATGACCTCCGTCATGCCCAGGAACTCCGCCCCCATGGGATTCACTACGTCGATGTCGGAGTCAGCGGAGGGATCTGGGGGTTAAAGATCGGCTATTGCCTCATGATCGGCGGGGAGCGAAAGATCTACCGCTATCTGGAACCCATCTTTAAAACCCTCGCCCCCGCGGAGGGTTACCTTTACTGCGGCGGGACCGGCGCGGGGCATTTCGTGAAGATGACCCACAACGGCATCGAATACGGAATGATGGCCGCCTATGGGGAAGGCTTCGATCTGCTGAGAGCCTCCCCCTATGGCAAGGATCTGGATTTCGCCAAGATTGCCCATCTGTGGAATCGAGGGAGCGTCGTACGTTCCTGGCTGCTGGAGTTGGCCGAGGCCGCCTTCCGCAAGGACAAGGACCTTTCTTCCATCCGCGGATATGTAGAGGATTCCGGGGAAGGGCGCTGGACGGTGCAGCAGGCCGTGGAGTTGGCCGTTCCGGCTCCGGTGATCTCGGCATCTCTCTTTCAACGGTTCCGCTCCCGAGAAAAGGAGAGCTTTGCCGATAAACTGCTGGCGGCCTTGCGCTGGGAGTTTGGAGGCCATGCCCTGAAGCGCAAGGGGGGAAAAAACAAACCCGCGTGATCCGTCTTTTCCCAAAGTCGTCGGTGCGCTTTTGTTGCAACCGAGGGTTCGCCCGACGCGGGGATGGAGGGGCCGGAATCCCCAAAAGGACTCCCATGGGGAAATTGATTTGCCGCAAATGCCAAAGGGAGTTTTCTCCTGACCGGCCGATTTGGCGTTGCCCCTGCGGGGGTCTTCTCCATCTTGATTTTCAACCTCGCTTTCCCATTGACCAGATCGAAAAGCGAAGCCCCACCCTGTGGCGCTATCGGGAAGCCATCCCCATTCGCGAGGATGCGGAAAGGGTATCCTTTGGGGAGGGCTTCACCCCCCTTATGCCGCTGGATCTTGAGGGGCGCCGCGTATGGTTGAAGCAGGATCACCTTTTCCCTACCGGATCATATAAAGACCGCGGGGCAACGGTTCTGGTCAGCAAAGCCAAGGAATTGGGGATCCGAAGGGTAGTGGAGGATTCATCGGGGAATGCCGGATGCGCCATTGCGGCCTACTGTGCGCAAGCGCAGATTCATTGCGAGATCTATGTTCCCGCTGAAACTTCCCCCGCAAAGTTGGCCCAAATCCAGTGCTACGGGGCGGTTCTCCATCGGGTCCCGGGTTCGCGGGAGGATACGGCCCGAGCGGTTTGGAATGCCGCCGAAAGGGAATATTATGCCAGCCACTGCTGGAATCCCTTTTTCTTTCAGGGAACCAAGACCTTTGCCTATGAAGTCTGCGAGCAGCTCGGCTGGAAGGCTCCGGAGGTCGTCGTTTTGCCGGTAGGCCACGGGACCCTCCTGCTTGGGGCCTTCATCGGTTTTGAAGAACTTCAAAAAGCGGGGATCATTCGCCAAATCCCCCGGATCATCGCCGTTCAATCGGCCCGCTGTGCCCCCCTGGCCGAGGCCTTTGAGAAAAATATGACTCGGGTGCCAAGGATCCAAAAGGGTGAGACGCTGGCCGAAGGGATCGCCATTGCCGAACCCATTCGAGGAGAAGAGATCCTGGAGGCGGTTCGAAAAAGCCGCGGCCAGTTTGTTTCGGTCCAAGAAGAGGAAATCGTAGGGGCGCTGGAGCGCATGGGCAGAAAGGGGTTTTACATTGAGCCCACCGCGGCGGCAACGATCGCCGGGCTACAAAAATATTTGGCCTCGGCCGAACTCGGATCTCCAATCGTTTCGGTTCTCACCGGACACGGCCTCAAGGCGACGGAAAAAGTGCTTAAGCTGAGAAACGAAAAAGGGTTAAGGGGTCAAGGGTCTTAGGGACTGAGGGGAAAAACCCATTCATCGCCCTTGAGCCCTTCCTCCCTGCGGCCCTTCGACCTGTTTTTCTATTTGACTTATCCCTTCGCGTTTCATTAGAATTTGGTCTGGATTGAACATTTTGAGGGAGGCCGTGGCTATGCCATCGACATTGCCATTGGAAGGAATCCGGGTCATTGATCTCTCCCGTGTCCTGGCAGGGCCCTATTGCGGGGCCCTTCTGGGAGACATGGGGGCCGATGTCATAAAAGTCGAAGATACCCAAAGCGGAGACGAGGTCCGGGCCTGGCCACCCCTGGATGGGAAGGAATCGGCGGCCTTCATCGTCAACAACCGAAACAAACGGGGCATTGCCGTCGATCTGAAAAACCCCGAGGGGGCGGAGATCATCCGCCGGCTGGCCCGGGGGGCCGATGTCTTGATCGAGAATTTCCGGACCGGCACGATGGAAGAGTTTGGCCTCGGATACGACACTCTCTCCGCTTTGAATCCGCGCCTCATCTACTGCTCGGTGAAAGCCTTCGGCGTAACCGGGCCGCGGGCCAAAGAGGCCGGATACGAGGCCCTGATGCAAGCCTTCTGCGGGATTATGTCCATCACGGGAGAGCCCGATCGGCCGCCCGTCCGCTCGGGCGTTTCCTTTCTGGATCTGACCACTTCGATCCTCTGCACCTGCGGGATCGTCACCGCCCTCTATCATCGCCATCGGACCGGTATGGGCCAGCGGATCGATTCGGCTCTGCTGAGCACGGCCCTCGGGCTACTCAATTACCATGCGGAAAATTATTACTATGCCGGGGTGGTGGCCAAAGCCCTCGGTTCGGGCCATCCTTCCATCGCCCCCTACCGGAATTACCAGTGCGCCGATGGCCAGTGGATTTTTCTCGCCGGAGGAAACGATCGTCTCTGGAAGCGGATCGCCGAGGCGATCGGATTGGAAGCCCTGGTCGATGACCCGCGCTTTGCCACGAATCCCGAGCGGGTCAAGCGTCGCCACGAACTGGATGAATTGGTTCAAAAGGCCGTACGGTGTTTCGATCGGCCCACGCTCCTGCGGAAGATGGAGGAGGCCGGCGTGCCGGCGACACCGGTGAATTCCATTGATCAGGTGCTCAAGGACCCTCAAGTGGAAGCCTTGAAGATGGTCTGGCATATGCCCCATCCCAAGAAGGGAAATCTCCCCATCGTGGCGTTCCCCCTCCAGTTTTCGCGAATGGAAACCTCTCTGAGGCGAAACCCGCCCCAGATGGGAGAGCACAACGATGAAATTTTAACGGAGCTGGGGTACCGCCGGGAAGAGATCGCAAAGCTTCGGGAAAAGAAGGTCATTCTTTGAATCCCATTCCCCGCGCTGGGGCCTTCCATGACCTACGTAAAAACATCGATGTGGAGCCCTTCAGGAATGAATAAGGGGGTCTTCGGCCGATCCTTGGTCTTCATCGAAGGGGTCGGCTTCGTGAGGGAGAGCCGCAGATGCTGAATCCAAGAGATTTTTATCGTGCCTTGCGAGAAGTGGACGTAGCCCCGGTGGAGCATTTGGTGCAAGAGGCCCTCCGGCAGGGACACACGGCCGCCCAGATTCTGAACGAGGGGCTCATTGCCGCCATGTCCATCGTCGGGCAGGAATTCAAGGCCCGGGAATGCTGGGTTCCGGATGTCCTCCTGGCGGCGCGGAATATGCACCAGGGGATCGCCCTCCTCAAACCCTACTTCGCCGGATCGAAGGGAGGATCCAAAGGGAAAGTCGTTTTGGGCACGGTGAAAGGGGACATTCATGACATCGGGAAAAACCTCGTGGCCATGATGATGACCGGATCGGGGCTGGAGGTGGTCGATTTGGGCGTGGATGTTTCCGTGGAAAAATTCCTGGCGGTGCTGAAAGAGGAGAAGGCCCGAATCCTCGGCCTCTCGGCCCTTCTTACGACCACCATGCTCGAGATGCCCAAGGTGATTCGCGCCGTCAGGGAAAGTTCGTTGGATCCCAAACCCTGGGTGATTGTCGGCGGGGCCCCGGTCACCGAATCCTTTGCCCAGGAGATCGGGGCCGACGGCTACGGGGCGGATGCGGTCTCGGGCGTAGAGGTGGCCCTGAATCTGCTGGGAAAGCCCTGAGGCCAAGGGTCCTCTCCGGCAATTTGGATCCACCTTCTTTGGCAAGGGATCGGACTTCGAGGAGCATTCCATGGCATTGCGAATTTCTTCCCAGACGCTTTTCCTTTCGGCCCTTTTTGGAGGGCGCAAGGGGAGCCGGCCTCCGGTCGGAAACCCCACTTCGATCATCAGCATCGAGCTCATGGAGAAAACGGGAATCTTCTTCCCCCAGGCCCATCTGGAAGCGTCGGCCATGGCCGATTTGGCGGCGGCTGGCCACGAGATTCTGGGCTTCGACACGATCATGCCCGAATTCAGCGTCCAGCAGGAGGCCGCCGCGCTGGGTTGCGAGGTCGATTGGGGAAGCCCTTCGATGATGCCCGATGCCAAAACCCACCCCTTCCAACGGGTGGAGGATATCGTGATCCCGGAAAACATCCTGGAAAAGCCGTCCATGAAAGTCGTCTTGGAGGCTCTCTCGATCCTGCGCCGCCGCTACGGCGGGCAGGTGGCCCTCGTCGGCAAAGTCATGGGACCCTGGACCATCTCCTACCATGTGGCTGGGACGCAGAACTTTCTCCTCTGGAACCTGACCGAACCGGACAAGGTCCGTCGATTCCTGGATCAATTCAAAGAGGTGACGGTCCGCTTCGCGAGGGCCCAATTCCAAGCGGGGGCCGATGTCGTGGTCTTGGCGGATCATGCCACGGGAGACCTGGTGAGCCCCAAAACCTATGAGACCTTCCTCCTTCCCGTTCATAAGGAGTTGGTGAAGCGGATTGGCGGTCCCCTCATTCTCCACATCTGCGGGAACTGCGCCGATCGGCTCCACCATTTTGTCGAAGCCGGTTTTGAGGGCTATCATTTCGAATGGCAGGTCGATGCCCGCGAGGCCGTGCGGGTCGTGGCCGGCCGGATGGCGCTGGTGGGAAATATCAATAACGCCACGACCCTTCTTCGGGGAACCCCGGAGGATGTTTACCGACAAGCGCGCTACAGCATCCAGGCCGGGGTGGATATCATCGGCCCGGAATGCGCCATCCCCCTCCAGACGCCCCTACGCAACCTTCGGGCCATCGTCGAAGCGGCGAAAGAAGGGTATTGATTCGGTGCTGGATCCTTCGGATCGCGCCCCAAAGGCCCTCTCTCCGATGATCGAAGGAAAGAGGGCCTTTTCGTTTTTTTCGAAGAGGGGGTTTTTACATTTTGCTCGGCAGCCAAAGGATAAAGGGAGGGTAGATGATCACCAAAAAGAGTCCAATGGCCTGGAGGACCATGAATGGGATGACGCCCTTGATGATATCGATCATCTGAACCTCCGGCGGAGCGACTCCTTTGAGGTAAAAAATGGAATAGGCAAAGGGCGGGGAGATGAAAGACATCTGGAGATTGACACAGACAACCAGGGCAAACCAAAGGGGATCGAACCCCAAACTCGTAATGACGGGCGTGAAGATCGGGATGACGATGAAGAGAATTCCGATCCAGTCGATGAGCATGCCCAGGACAAAAATGATGATCATCATGAGGGTTAGAATCCCCCATTTCCCCAAGGGCATGGATACGATGAAGTTTCCGATCAGCTTATGGCCGCCGAGGGCCATGAAGACGCCGCTGAACATGAAGGCGCCGACGGCCACGAACATGACCATCGTGGTGATCCTCAGGGTATTCATGACCCCTTGGGCGAGGACCGTAAGGTTGAATCGACGATACATGGCCGCCACGAGAATCGCCCCAAACCCCCCGACTGCGGCGGCCTCCGTGGGCGAAGCGATGCCGAAGAAAATCGAGCCCAAAACGGCGAGGATGAGGAACATCGGCGGAAGCATGTAGAGACAAATCTCACCGACTACTCTGAACATGGGAATTTTGGCCCGTTCCTCTTTCGGCATGGGCGGTCCATATTCAGGTTTGATATAGCAAATGATCAGGATATAGAGAATGAAGAGGCCGGAGAGGATGAAACCGGGAATGAAGGCCCCCATGAACATTTTGGCGACCGAAAGGCCGACCATGGGGCCATAGAGAAGCATCATGACCGAAGGCGGGATCAGGATGCCCAAGGTTCCGCCGGCACAGATGCATCCGGTGGCCAAGGGGATGTTGTAATTGCGCTTGAGCATGGCCGGAAGGGCGAGCATCCCCATGGTGGTGACCGAGGCTCCGACGACGCCGGTGCAGGCGGCGAAGATGGTGCAGATGAGGATCGTCGTGACGGCGAGTCCTCCGCGAAGCCCTCCCATGGCCAGGTAAAAGGCCCCGAAGAGACGGTCAGCCGCTCCGGACTTATCGAGGATCGCCCCCATGAAGACGAAGAGGGGAACGGCCGGAAGGACTTCGCTCGACATGAGGCCGAAGATCCGGTTGATGAATTGGTCATAGACCTGGGGCGACCATCCACCGAGAATTCCGAAGTAAAGACCCAGGCCCCCCAGGGCCAAATACAGGGGCACTCCGGCAAAAACCAGAACGATCACCCCAATGAACATGATGAGCGATAAGAATTCCGGGCTCATAGGGTCTCTCCCTTAAAGAGGAAAAAGCAAAGCTTTATGAATTCGGCGATGCCCTGAATGGCGAAGAGGGTAAGGCTCACGAACATGACGGTTTTGATGGGATAAACGGGGGGCTGCCAATAACTGATATAGGAACATTCCAGGATCTCCCAGGAATAGTACATATAGATGGCGCTGTGGGTGGACAGGATGTAAAAAACCGGAAAGAAAATGATGAGATAAGTGAAAAAATCAAAAATGGCCCGTGACCGAGGGCTCCATTTGTTATAGAGGATATCCACCCGAACGTGAAGCTTGTGGCGAAGACCGTAACATCCCCCGAGCATGAAAAGCGCTCCATAGAGCATCCAGGTCATCTCATAGGCCCACTTGGTCGGAGCCTG
>Ga0272448_1006423_pt1 | contig 12722 bp, 12 predicted proteins | sample YNPCB0191_FD_202220 | JGI IMG/M metagenome (GOLD analysis project Ga0272448, IMG submission 202220) | Hot spring sediment microbial communities from Yellowstone National Park, WY, United States - YNP-CB-019-1 | ecosystem: Environmental > Aquatic > Thermal springs > Hot (42-90C) > Sediment...
GCGGTGCAGAAGGCCCTCTCGGTTGGCGCCCTTGGAGATGGGAGGAGGAGAAAGCTTGTACCGACGAGGTGGTCCATAACGGCCTGTGACAGCACCCTGGCCGATCACTTCCTCCGCAGGGTCCTTGAATATGAGACCATAGACACCTTCAGGGTCCATGAGTTTGAGAGCCTCAAAAACCATTACCTGATACTCCTGACACCCTCAGAGTGGCAGTATGAATGGATGGAGGCCTTCATGAAGGGGGATGGCCGTGCCATGATATTCTCAGACCATGAGGGAGGTAAGGGTAAGAGGGAATATTCGAGGGTCGGTGGCTGCTACTACAGCGCCAAGATGGCTGTCCTTGAGGCCCTTGACAGGGAGGAGAAACAGGCGGGGGCAATCATCCTTAGGGAGGCGTACCCTGGCTACGTGCCCCTGGGAGTATTCAACGTCAGGGAGAACGTGAAAAATGCCATGAAAACGAAGCCCAAAGTATTCAATGACCTGAGGGGTGCACTAAAATTCATTGATGGTGCACTTGAACTTGGACTTGAGGCCTTCAGGGAGAGGAGCAGCCTCCTGAAGGAACTTGAAACATCCCGGCAGACAACCCTGGACTCATTCTTCAGGTGATAGTATGAAGCTGAAATTCAGAGAACCATCTGCAGAGACAAGGAGGGCAGTTTGCCGCGCTGCACTCTACGGGGAAGTACATGACCCCGAGACCAGGATCAGGGAGGTGACAGGGCACAGGTACGCCAGGCTACTCAACAGTGGAAATGCTGCCATACTCCTCCTCTCCCACCGCCTTGAGGGACCCCTCCTGGTACCAGACCAGGGCGGCTGGAGGGGATTCAGGAGGATACCTGAAATAACAGGGAGGGAGGTCCTCAGCGTAGAGACAGACAGGGGGCTCCTGGACCCTGATGTCCTGGACGCCAGGCTGGATGAGACAGGTGCCAGGGCACTCCTTGTAACAAGCTTCGCAGGCTACACAGCAGAACAGCCCATCAGGGAACTTTCAGATGTCTGCAGATCCCATGGGGCCCTCCTGGTTGAGGACGCCTCAGGGAGCGTCTCAGACCCCCTGGGGAGACTGTGCAATGGAAAAATCAGTGACATCATAATAGCATCCACAGGGGCCCCTAAAACCGTGAACGCAGGTGGCGGGGGCTTCATATCAACTTCAATCCCGGAAATCGTGCAGCAGGACATGCTCCTATCCGCCCTCAAAGCTGACCCCTATGTGAGGGCTGCTGTGGCCCTTGAGATGGAGGCAGCTGAGAGAAACCTCACAGAGACCCTCAGGGCCTGCAGTTACCTCAAGGAGAACCTTGAAGGAGCCCTGCACCCTGAAATGAGGGGTATAAATGTCATAATACCATCCGGTGACCCCCAGGGTGATGTGAGTCGCCTCAGGAGGGTCATAGATGCCGGGGGGAGGAGTATATTCACGCGGTGCCCATCCTATGACCGGGTCCTTGAGAGTGCAGTTGCAGTTGAGGTTAAAAACCTTGATGTGGATTGCCTGACCTATGAAAACCTTGAGGAGATGGCCGAGTTAATCTCATCGACCATGGGTGCAACTAGGCCACGGTGAGCATTGTGGTCCTCTCGATGAGGGCATCCACGACACCCACTGTTTCAGCCTCCCTGCCGAGGCCGTAGATACTCCTCAGGTACTCCTCATCCGGTTCAAGGACCCCCTCATCCCTCTCAAAAATTGAATCCAGAAATTTAACCTCCTCATCCTCGCAGTCAACAAGGACCGCGCATATCTCCATTTCGCCCTCCATGATACCCAGGAGTTCCAGGGCCCTGCTTATCTGCCTCATACCTGCAATGCGGAGGCATATCTCGATCCCCATGTCAGTGGAGATATTCTGACCCCTCTCAAAGGCCTTCAGTGCATGGATTGCTCCATGGATGGCATGTTCCCTGCCTGCAACTGCCCTGGCATCCATGAGCTGAACCGTGCATGGAAAGCCCTTTATATCCTCAAGGAGTCCCCTGAGGTCCCTGACAACTCCACGGTATCCTATAACCTCTATATCCATATTAGCACCATCAATGAGTCCCTTCAGACTTTTGATTGGCCAGAAGCCTGTTAACACCGCTGATGAATGCCTCTACACTGGCCATTATGATATCCGGCTGTGTGCTCCTTGCACTTATCATTCTGTCCCCGTGTCTGAGTTTTATGACAACGTCTATGAGGGCATCTGTACCCCCCGTGATGGCATCCACGTGGTACTCCTCAAGGGTTATGTCTGCAAAGTCCTGGAGGCTCTTCTTTATGGCAACTATCGCTGCGTCCACGGGACCAACACCGGTACCTGCCTCAAGTACCTCCCTGTCATCGACCCTTAGCTTGACGGATGCTGTGGGTGTCACCCTGTTACCCGAGACGATGGTGACCTCCTGGAGGTCAACAACCTTATCCTCCATGACCCCCAGAACATCCTCGGCTATTGCCTGGAGATCCACGTCGGTAACGCATTTACCCATATCCCCAAGGGTCTTGACCCTCCTGAATATCTCCATGAGTTTATCATCGGAGACCTTCATCCCGAGTTCATCAAGTCTCTTCCTGAGGGCATGGGTGCCTATGTGTTTGCCCATAACGAACCTTCTCCTGTGGCCAACCATCTCAGGTGTTATTGGCTCATAGGTCTCAGCCTTCTTGAGGACGCCATCGGCGTGTATCCCTGATTCATGGGCGAAGGCATTCTCTCCCACTATGGCCTTGTTTGGCTGGAGGTAAACTCCGGTCATCCTTGCAACCATCCTTGATGTCTCATAGAGCATCTCTATGTTGATACCCGTGTCCACATCATAGAGGGATTTAAGGGCCACCACGACCTCCTCAAGGGCTGCGTTCCCTGCCCTTTCACCTATACCGTTTATTGTTGCATGGACCTCCGATGCCCCGGCCCTTAAACCTGCGAGGGAGTTTGCAACTGCCAGGCCGAAGTCGTTGTGGCAGTGGACACTCAGTGGCGCCCCGAGATCTGATAGCTCCCTGTAGAACTCATAGGAACGTTCTGGTGTGAGTATGCCGACGGTGTCACAGGCACATATCCTCTCTGCACCGGCATCTATCCCCTCCCTGAATATGGTCCTGAGGAATTCCATGTCACTTCTTGTTGAATCCTCTGCTGAGAGTTCAACCAGGATCCCATGGTCCACCGCATACTCTGTAGAGTCCACCGCCTGGTCGAGGACCTCCTCCCTCGTCTTCCTGAGCTTGTGTTCAAGGTGCAGGTCAGATGTTGGGACCACAAGGTGCACACTGTCAACGTCACATGAGACTGCAGCGTCTATGTCCTCCCGCACAGCCCTTGCAAAGCTGCAGATCTCCGCCCTCAAACCCTCAGATGTGATTTTCCTGATACCTTCCCTTTCACCCTCGGATGTGATTGCTGAGCCCGCCTCGATGATGTCCGCGCCGAGTGCATCGATTTTGAGTGCTATTCTCAGTTTTTCCTCAGGGGTGAGTGAAACCCCTGGTGTCTGTTCTCCATCCCTCAGTGTGGTATCAAGTACTCTAACCTGCAATTTAATCCCCTTCAAGGTGTTCAGAAAATAGTTATCTAGAGTTTGGTTTTAAATGATATATATGGTTAAGTGTACATCCATGTACAGAATGAATGTGGGTGGGCTTCAGATTCCCTGAATTTGAAGGACCCCACCTGGAGGTGCAAGCAACACCAGCTTAGATAACTTCAGGGCACTAAACAATCTCAATCACCCTTATGACCCTCGTGAGGCTCCTGTGCATCCTCATTGAGTACTTCTCCCTTATTCTGAATCTTTCATCAATTAGGCCCTCAAGGTCGAGGTAGTGGGGTGCTGCCATGCAGATTATCCCATCCCCTGCAAGGTTTGAGTGTGCAGAGTCAAGGAATTCCCTGTAAAGCTTCTCACTCCTTTCACCTGCAGTTGAAGCTGATATACCGTAGGGTGGATCGGTTACTATGGCGTTGACCTTCTCATCAAGCCTTAGATCCCTCGCATCGGACCTTATGACCTCAAAGTCGGTTATACCGTAATGCTGAAGGTTCTCACGGGTACCCTCAACCATTCTCCAGTCTATATCAGCACCCATGACCCTCACACCCATGAGGCCCGCCTCTATGAGTATCCCACCTGTACCACAGAACGGGTCAAGGAGCCTGTCACCCGCCTTCACCCCTGAGAGGTTGACCATGCACCTTGCGAGTTTGGGGCTCATTGAACCCGGGTAGAAGAAGGGCCTCTTGTGGGGTCTGGCCTCGTTGAAGTGTTCCTTGCTGATGAATGCGAGGCTCCTTGTGAGGATGAACCTGTCATCAATGAGTACCGGTTTTATGATGGTCCAGGGCTTCTCAAGGTCAACCTTCAGTCCAGTATCCTCCCTTATGATCGCTCCGAGGGTCCTCTCGAGGGTCCTGGAATCCACATCACCACTCAGCTTTTTTATCCTCACTGCAAAGCTGCCCCTTACGTATCTTCCCCAGTCAATTTCCGCTGCAGCAACCTCCAGGTCCTCGGCCCCTGCATAGCCTATGACCTGTGAAATCTCATGGGCATAGGCTAGCCTTTTTTTAAGGATCTTCCATGTACCAGTAGGGGCATCTATGACCTCATATCCACTTCCAGATTCAATGACACTGAAATCTATCCCCTCTGACCTTAGAACAGCCATGAGTTCTGCCTTGGGGAGTTCCGGGTGCTCCTGTGAGAGTAACACCATCATTTCCATATTCCCGCCACCTTCGATGTGAGGATGGATGGTATTATCCTGAACAGGAGTCCCCTCTTCAGAAACTCCATGATGAGGGGTGTCTGTCTGTCCATGTCCCCATATTCTGATATTATCTCCTCCGCACCGTAATCCTTCATCTTACGGAATATATGGTCAAGGTCATCATCTGAGAGTAGTCTGAAGGTCCTCTGAACCCTCATCTGGTTCTTCATCTCTGACATGTAGAGCTTCCTGCAGGCCTCCTGATACTCTTTGAGGTCTGTAACCCCCTCAAGGGCCCCCTGGATGGCCTCTGCTGCCACCCATGCAGCCCTGGATGCCAGAACTATGCCTCCCCCGGTTGTGGGTTTAACCTGCCCGGCGGCATCTCCGAGTAGGATGCATCTTCCCCTCACGAGTCTCACATCCAGGTCGGGTCTGGGGATGAAGCCATGGTGAGATTCAATGACCTCAAAGTCACTGCCAAGGTCTGATAGGAAGCCCTTGAGGAATTCCTTCAGGTTCTGCTGGGGTCCGAATACACCCACCCTGGCTGTCTCTTCATCTACTGGTATCCTCCACAGAAACCCCGGGGAGAGTCTGGAGTCAACCTTCAGGTCCACGAAGTCCGTGTCCATTTCAGTGCCCCTGAACCTCACAAGGTACTGCCTCGCAGGGTACCTTCGGGGTGCGACGGAGTGTCCCCTGGAATCCACCAGGACATCAGCAACGAGTTCATCACCATTTACCCTGACATGACCTGTTTTTTCGTTGAAATCCCTCACCGCAGTTCCATTCATCAATTCTGCGCCGGCTTCAATTGCAAGTTCCGCCAGGTGCTGGTCATAGGCTGTCCTGTCAATTACATGGGCCTCTGGCTCTGCCTTTGAAACCCCGAGGGTTATGCCTGATGGTGAATGTAGAACAGCTCCCCTCACACTGTTAAGTATAACCTCATCGGGGAGCACGTTAACCTCCCTTATCCTGTGTGATACGAGCCCTGCACACTGAAGTGGCAGGCCTATTATCCTCTTCCTCTCAACGAGTCCTACGCTGAATCCTTTACTTGCTGTGAGCCTTGCAAGTGTTGAACCGGCAGGGCCGGCCCCCATTATGAGAACATCGTAATCACTCATCCCTGCCCTCCCTTCTGTACCTCTTAAACTTCCTTGAGTGCCTCTCCATTATGGATTCATCACACTCCCCCTCTGGAAGGGATCCGCTGCCCGATGACGGGGATTCCTTATCAGGTGCCTCGATGTGGTTACTGCATTCCTCCTCATCAGGGGGGGTGTCCCAGAATTCAGGGTCTGCAAATCCTGGCTCCCTGCCTCTGCGGGATGAGAGTTCCCTGAGGATATCCTCTGCATCATCATATCCCCTCTCTGTGAACCTGCTGATATGGTACTCTATCCTTGAGGGGGACGGTGCATCCCTCAGTATTATGTTTGTGCCCTCGTGGCCCCCGTGGATCTCCACATCTGCAGAGTCAAGGAGTCTCTCTGTTATGCTCTGTGAGAATGACACGTCCACTATCTTTCTGTGGTTTATGTAGTACCTCCTCTTTCTAAGAACCCCCTCCTCAACCATCACCCTCTGGTCGGTGATTATGTAGCGCCTGTTCTTCCAGGAGATCACATCCCAGAGGATGGAGAGAAGGATTATGATTATGACTACTGTCAGTAGCCATGCTACCTTCCCGGCCACTGTGACACCATAATTTGCAATCAGGATACTGTCAAGGGCCCCGGCTCCCTCGACTATCCCCTGGAATAGGTATGCTATTATCATGGCTGACAGGGCCTTTATTATGGTCGATTTTGAGTTGAGGATGAACCTTGGCCTTGTCTCATATAAAATCCTCTCACCTGGATGTAACCTGTCCCTGCCAAACATGTTATCACAAAACTGACATATACTTGTTAAAAGAAGTTAACTACAATAGGAATTAATCTGTTGTATAGGTTTTTATATCTAATGGTTGGATATGCCCTTTGATCTTTCATTCAATGTATCTTGGAGCTGGTGTGGAATCATGGAAAGGATGGTCATCGGTGAGACCCGCATAAATCTCAGGACAGAAATAAAGAACCACGGACTCTCTGGATTCATCCTGGGGGAGAGAATGAAGCTCATTGATTATATCCAGAGAAATCCTGAGTTCCTAACATCACTTGAACCCGTTTTTGTGTCTGAGGGTCCCCTCATCATCAGGATGATGTCCCGGGCTTCGAGGAGGGCTGAGGTTGGACCCATGGCTGCTGTTGCAGGGACCATATCCCAGCTCTCACTGATGCACCTGATGGGTAAGGGTTCACGGTGCAGTATAATCGACAACGGCGGGGACATAGCCCTTGTTAACAACCGCAAGATCACTGTGGGCCTCTATGCTGGCTCATCATCCCTCTCAGGGACTGTGGGTTTTCTTCTGAAGCCTGGCGGCCCCAGGGGTATCTGCACGTCCTCGGGTACCGTGGGGCACTCCATAAGCTTCGGGCGGGCTGATTCTGTGACGGTCTTTGCATCTGAGGCAAGCACAGCAGATGCCCTAGCGACCTCAATAGCGAACAGTGCAGATGGCCCCGATGATAGATCAGCCGTGGAGAACGCCCTTGAAAGGGCCGATGACTTCAGGGAGCATTTCAGGGGCGTTATGGTCGTGGTGGGTGAACATGCAGGTACCGTCGGCAGAATACCCCGACTTGTAATGACAGATAGAAGGGCCGTTCTTGGTGACCTCTGGGATGAGGTCTAATAAAGGGTAAGACCTGCAGTAAATGGTATAAGAAGAAGCAGCTAACTAATAGGTAATTCTAACATGAATGGGATATAAAAGAAGCAGCCACTAAAAATAGAGATATTGATCTAATGATAGATCTAAATAAGATGTAAGAGACAGTCTTATCGGAATGGAAGGTCAATTGATATGAAAAGAGGTTTATAAGATTACAGCCTCAGATCGCCCATCAATCATCACTTCTCAGAGCTCATAGGGTTCATCACAGGCCATAATCATTATTAACCGAACATCACGCCGGTTTCCTGTTTGTATTCCTCTTCCTTCTCAACACCCATTATCTTATCAACGGCATCCATGAAGTCAGCCATTGTGACCTCATCACGCTCCTCCCTGATTGCAAACATACCGGCCTCGGTACATATTGCCTTGAGGTCTGCGCCTGATGCCCCATCCGTTATCCTTGAAAGGAGTTCAATATCGACCTCCTCTGCAAGGGCCATTCCTGAGGTGTGTATCTTGAGTATCTCCCTTCTACCATCCTCATTTGGTAGAGGCACCTCAATGAACCTGTCGAACCTTCCTGGACGGAGGAGTGCCGGGTCAAGTATGTCTGGCCTGTTGGTTGCTGCAACTATACCCACGTTACCCCTTGATTCGAATCCATCAAGCTCTGCGAGTAGCTGCATGAGTGTCCTCTGAACCTCCCTGTCACCGCTTGTTGAACTCTTAAGCCTCTTGGCTGCCACGGCGTCAATTTCGTCTATGAATATTATGCTTGGGGCCTTCTCCTTGGCCAGCTCAAAGACACCCCTCACGAGCCTTGCACCCTCACCTATGTATTTCCTTACGAACTCTGATGCAACTATCTTTATGAATGTTGCATTGGTCTCATGGGCGACGGCCTTTGCAAGGAGGGTTTTACCTGTACCGGGTGGTCCATAGAGCAGCACACCCTTGGGTGGCTCTATACCTATCTTCTCAAACAGTTCAGGTTTTTTGAGTGGTAATTCCACTGTCTCCTTGACCTCGCGTACCTGTTCCTCGAGGCCACCTATCTGCTCATAGGAGACATCAGGTTTTTCCTCTACTTCCATGCCCGTCACAACGGGGTCCTTCTCGGATGGAAGCACATCCACTATGCTGAAGGTCTGCTGGTTCAGTGCAACCCTTGCACCTGGCTCCAGCTGCTTTCTATCTATGAATCTTGAGTAATTTATTACGAAGTGGGGTCCTGTGGTGCTCTTAACTGCGACCCTGTGATCATCAAGAACCTCTGTGACTGTGGCTATGACCAGTGGCGGGGTCCTGAACCTTTCGATTTCGCCACGAAGGGATTTAACTTCCCTGTCAAGCCTTGTCTTCTCATTTTCAATTAAAAGTTTGTCCTTTTCGAGTTTTCTGATTTTCCACATCAGATTCCTTTTTGTCTTGGAGTTTTCCTCTTTAAGCATTCTAATTTCTTTTTTGAGGTCCTCAATCTTTTTTAATACATTCTGGGAGTTATTTTCCATGATTTTAGAACACTCCTATTTAAATTTTGTTGTATACTATCTTGTTTCTAGTAATATTTAAATATTGGGGTGGGATAAATCTAGTATAAAATAGAAAGGGATCTTCATGAGATGCGAGATTTGCGGTAAAAAGATTGTTGGAAAGCCTTTAAAGACAAAAATCGATAGTTCAGTCATGGAGGTATGCAGGGAATGCTCAAAGTTCGGTAAAATAATCAGAGAACCCACAACACCCCGTAAAAAAAGTTTCAGGAGGCCCACCAAGAGGTCCAGGCGACCCATGGATACCGTTTACGAGGTCGTTGAAGACTACGGCAGGATCATACGGAGTGAGAGGGAGAAGAGGGACTGGTCAAGGGAGGATCTCGCTGAGAGGATCAACGAGAAGGTGTCCGTCATAAACAGGATCGAATCTGAGAGGATGGAACCGGACATCAAGCTCGCAAGGAAGCTTGAAAGGCTCCTCAAGATAAAACTCCTTGAAAAATTTGAGGCCGATGATCTGGAGAAAACAGATGGCGGCCAGTTCCATGGAGCCACGATAGGAGACATAGCAAGAATAAAGAGGGGTTAAATCTAAAAATTCATTCTAAACCCTTCAGATTTCATGTGGGATAGGGCTTCCTTCAAAGACCATACGATTTTTTCTCTTCAACCACCCTTATGGGAGTAGTAGCCCCTCATGATCCTCAGACCGCCAAACATCTCCCTGAGGTCCTGGTATTCATCGTATTCACTGCTAACCACAATCACATGTGCAGGGGGGTGTATCCCTCTGATGGCCATTATGCTTCTGGTATCATCCTCCTCGACCTCAACTGCTGCTGCCACAGAGGACTTCATGTGGAGTTCCCCCAGTATGGATGATGCTATCCTGTCTGCAATATCATTACTGAGAATCCGTGGTTTTCCAAGGACCTTGAGGCCGGCGTGCCTTTCAAGGTCCGCTATGGCGTTCAGAATCTTCTCCCTGCTATCTGCCCTTAGAATTATTAGAGACACCTTTTAACCCCTTCTGAATGAACTTATAAGGCTGCTCCTGAATAGAACAAGGAGCACCATGATGAATCCCATTGCTGTCTGGATGTTACCGAGTATCTCGAGGAGCCCTGAACTTACAGGTAGCTCCATGGGCGGGGCTGTCCTATCATCTGGGAGGGGCGTGTAGTAGACACCCACAGCCCTTGAGCTCGGCTTCACATTTATGTCCTTTGGCTCCACATAGTTGACCCCCACAAGGAACCCGTTCTTTATGGCCCTGTTTATGGATCTGGCTATCGCCTCTGCACTGTAACCATTCTTCTTCACCGATGCCCTCACAATCTCCTGGGTTGTCTGGACAACACCTGCCTCCTCTGTACCGTAGACCGAAACAGATACAGACCCGTTGGTAACCGTTATGGCGTCCCTGAGAGCATCATATGCATAGATAACCCTTAACTTGCTGCCATCCACCGGACAGGTCTGGTAGTTCTCTGCGGCAGGGTACCCTATGCTCCAGCCGCACTCATCGCAGACCTTGACGTAGGGTTCATCCATTGGGTAACCGGTCTCATTTAGGTTCTCGGGTGTGAACATGTCACCTGTGGATACCCCTGAGGCCAGGTTAACTGCACCACCACCATATTTTTCACCGGCGTCCTTTGCAACCTCCTCGAAGACCTTCCCAACGATGTAGGTGGCTGAGTAGCCGTCCCTTATCATCTTACCTATGTTAATCGCGGTCTCCTGACGTACACGGGTTGCTGTACCATACTTGGGGTTTCCATGCGTGTTCCTGAGGTGTATTATTGCGCCCCTCTTACCTGGAGGAAGAACCGCAAGGCCCCCTGAGTAGGGTGTGACTGTTATGGTACCATCGTCCTCCACTATAACCACGTAGGCATCGAAGGAACCACCAACAGCTGCGCCTATACCGGGACCCCCGCACATGACCCTGATTCCAGGGTAACTGTTGGCTGCTGATGCTGCCTCGGCAGCTGTTGCACCATTCTCCAGTCGATTTATGACGTCCATTATTGCCATGAGCCTCGGTGTTGATGCTCCCTCACCACCTGAGAGGACAGCGAACCTCTTCTCCTTGGACATGAGGAAGGTTGACTGGAACATGTTCTGGGCGAAGGACATACTCCCTGCTGCAGCGCCGTTGGGATCCGCCCCTGTGGGGTCAGTGATCACAATAACGTTCATCGTGGCTGACACTGGCCCTATAAGCAGGTTGAAAATGAATAAAAGGGTTATCAGTTTACCTGCTCTCTTCATCAATCCACTCCCCCTGTTCTGTTGGTAACTTTAACCGTGGCGAAGTCCTCGATAACGTTAACAGTGACTATTCCTGTGCTGGTGTCAACCTTCACGTCAGCGGCTGCTATGGGTGTTACACGGGTACCTGGAATTGTTGTCATCTTAACAAACTTCTCGGCATTCTCTATCGCCTCTGAAAGGGGAACCTTCCTCTTGGAGGTTACAAGGACATCACCCTTTATGTAGCTTCCTGGCCGGAAACCTGCCGCATATACATTTGTCTTTATGGATGACAGTGGAACTATATCGTTACCCTTAACTATTACGCCTGCTATTGGAACTCCACCTGTATCCTCCATTGATGAGGCATAGGCCAGGTATGTCATCGCACGGCCTGAGAGGATCAGGATGAATGCCAGCAGGAGTATCACGAGGGTATCCCTTCTGATCTTTATGAGCATAACGGTTCACCTTTAACTGCGTTTCATCACAGTTACTGAATAGTTAGTTCTCTGACTCCAGCTTTATAAAGATTGACCACGGGACATGATCAGTGCAGCGCACGAAACTAACAATCCACTGAAATGAACACCCTATCAGTGATAACATGCCTAACATTCAGTCCATGATTTCATCGAGGACACCTGCCGCAGGGTCCATTCCCTGGGCTCCGAGGAGGAGGATGGTGTCATCGGGTTCAGCGGCATCAAGCACCATCCTCAGGGCGTCCCTGAGTTTCTCCACGTGGATGTAGGATACCCCCCTCTCATCGAGGACCCCCAGGAATGCCCTCCTCTCATTTTCAAGGACCCTGTTCTGCTCATCGACAAGGTCACTGCTTGATGTTACTATGAGCTCCGCATCAAGGCCCTCCAGGGAATCTGCAAGGGCAGCTGCATTCATCACATTTATATCCTCTCCACGGGAGCCCCGGATGGCATTCACCACCCTGAGCCTCCCCCTCAGGTTGGCTGCGGCGCTTTTCACGGTGGACCTGATACCTGAGGGGTTGTGGGCGAAGTCATCTATGACTAGAGGCTCCCTCATGAGGACTGTAAACCTTCTCCTGAGGGGTCTGTATGTTTTAACACCCTGCCTTATATCCTCGGGGGAGAATCCAAGCTCCAGGCATGCTGCAACTGCAGCCAGGGTGTTCTGTATGAAGTGCTCACCCATGAAGGGGAGTTCCTCTGCAGGGATTATCAGGTCATCTTCAAGGTGGATGCCCTCCCCATCATACCTCACATGGGAGTCCCGACCATAGAAGACCACCCTGAGGGAGGGGTTCACACGGGCCATGGCCCTCACACGTTCATCATCGGCATTGAGTACAGCCACCCCTGATTCAATTGCCCTGAGGGCCCCTGATACCTCCCTGGAGACATCTTTCACCGACTCAACAAGTCCTATGTGGTCCATTGCAACGTTGGTTATGACGACCACCTCTGGCCCTATGGCCGATGTCATGAGGCGTGCGTGGTCCATCATAACCCTTCCAAGCCACCCCTGCACCTCT
>Ga0272448_1006426_pt1 | contig 12717 bp, 13 predicted proteins | sample YNPCB0191_FD_202220 | JGI IMG/M metagenome (GOLD analysis project Ga0272448, IMG submission 202220) | Hot spring sediment microbial communities from Yellowstone National Park, WY, United States - YNP-CB-019-1 | ecosystem: Environmental > Aquatic > Thermal springs > Hot (42-90C) > Sediment...
TATGTTCAAGAACATCAGAACATATTATTAAATCAAATTTATTATTTGGAAACTTTAAATTGCAAATATCCATTTTATCAAAATTTATATTCTTCCATAAGTTAATTTTTTTACAATAATTTATCTTTTCATTAGATATGTCTATTGCATTTATTTTGCTTATCTTGTTTGCAAGTGTAAAAGAATAAACTCCCGTACCGCATCCAGCATCAAGCATGTTTTCATATTTCTTGTTTATATTACCTATTATTTTTCTCGCTCTTAATCTTAATCCAATATGAGGAATTCCAAATAAAAAAAAACCTATTTTACTGACAAAATTATTTTTAAATATTACCTTTATACCTTCGGCAGTAGTAAAATCAATATATTTTAATTTTCTGAAAATACTGCCAAAAACCATTATAATCCCCTCAGTATTTTTAAAAATTTATCTGCAGAATTTTCCCAAGAAAAATTTCCTGCCCATTTTAATGCTTCTTTTTCTAATCTTTCCCTTTCTTTTTTATTTTTTATCAAATATTTTATTTTTTCAGCAAGCTCTTTATAATTCCCATATTCAAATAATAATCCTGTTTTGTTGTTTATTATAGAATCTCTTATTCCGTTAACATTGCTTCCTATAACAATAGTGCCGCAAGCATTTGCTTCTATATTTGTTATGCTCCATCCCTCTATCATGCTTGGATTTACAATAATCCAAGCGCTTTGCAGATGTTTTATTTTCTCTTTTTCATTTATATGCCCTGTAAAAAAAACATTTTTTAGTTTTAATTTTTTAGCAATATCTTTCAATCTTTTTTCATCATCTCCACTTCCTAAAATATATGTTTTTATATTTTCATTTTTCAATAAATTTAAAGCATTAAGCAAAACATCTACGCTTTTGTATTTTTTTAATCTGCCAATAAAAACTAATTTCGGGGTTTTTGCTTTTTTTCCAGGAAGATATTTTTTTAAATTTACTCCATTGTATATTATGTTTGCTTCTTTTTTAAATAATTTTTTAATTTCTGCATTTGAACTAGGGGAAACAGTAATTATTTCTGTATTTTTATATAGTAAAGGCATTAATTTCATTTCTAAAAAATATCCTATAATAAATAAAGGAAATTTTTTTTCTTTTTTCCAAACATCTTTATGAATATGATGTATAAGCAATATTTTCTTTCTTCTGGTAAAAAAAGGGGTAAAAAAAGGAATTCCATTTTCAGCGTCTATTATTATATCTGGTTTTTCTTTTAACTTGAGATATTCAAAAGGGGCTAATAAATATAAACTTAAATTATTTCCTACTCTTATAAATTTAATTCCATCTATAATCTCCATTTTTTTACAGCATTTAAAACCTCCACATATCCACGTTACTTTATTTCCTTGTTTAACCCATATTTTTGCTTGCTCGTGTAAAAATAATTCTGCCCCTCCTCCTTGCGGATGTTTTAAATCTCTCCAGTTAAAAATTAAAATTTTCATTTTAACTTATTATATATGAAACCCCCAATTGGTTTTAAGATTTTGTAAAATATTTTTGCTTTTGAATTTAAAATTTTTAATTGCACAACTGCAAAAAACATTTGCAAACTTGCTTTTTTTAAATTTAATCTACTGCCTTCTTTATCTCTCCAAATTGTAGGATTTTCTTTTATTATGTAGTTGTTCTTTTTTGCTATGTATAATAAATCAACATCAAAAGCCCAGTTTGTTAACCCAGCATTTTTAACAAATACCTTAACAATTTCTTTTTTGAATAATTTTGCACCGCATTGTGTATCTTTATATGGCATTAAAAACAAAACTCTAACAAGAAAATTAAAAACCCTGCTAACAATTATCCTCTGTAAGGTTGGTTTTGGAAATACTTTAGCATTTTTAACATATCTGCTTGCAATTATTCCGTCATAATCATTAATATTTTTTATTAAATCATAAAAAGCAGCAGGTGATGTTGCCATATCAGCATCAACAAACCCAATTAAATCAAAATTTTTTTTAATTCCATAGATAAATCCTTGTTTAACTGCAAATCCCTTTCCAGCCTCTTTAAAATTCAAATAATTTATTCTTTTGAATTTCTTTTTAAATCCCTTAACAATCTCTTCTGTTTTATCAGTTGTTGCATTTATAACAACCAAAATCTCATAATCAAATTTAGTAGATCTCAAATTCTCAAAATAAGAAGAATATTCTTTTAATGTATTGCCTATTCTTTTTTCTTCGTTATATGCTGGAATAATTATTAATACTTTCATTTTATTTTATTAAAAATAAGCTATATATAAAAAATATTGCATTAGAGATTATAAGAGCCAAACAAAACAATAAAACAGAAGAATGCATAAAATAAAACAAAATTAATTGTAAAATAACAAAAATAAAAAGAAAGCCAGAATTCTTTTTTATTTTATTTGTTGCTAATCCATATAGTAAGGAAATATTTGTTAGAGAAAGAAAAAAATAAGATATTCCAACTAAAATTAACAAATTAGAAAAAGCTATGTATTTGTTTCCAAAAAACAAACTTATAATTAATTTAGAAAAGAAATAATAAATAACTAATATAAAAGCAGAAATAATACCTGTTAATTTTAAAGATTTTTTTAATATAAATTTAGTTTTTTTGTTTTTTTCATAATTTTCAGATGCTATAGGAAACATTGCTTTACTTAAAGAAAAAGTGCAAAGAAAAATTACCTTTCCCAGCATAGACAAAACAGCATAACTCCCAACTATATCAGCAGAAAAAAATCCCCTCGCTATAATAACATCCAGACTATACATCAAAACAACAACAAGAACAACAACAAAATAGGGTATAGAATAATAATATATTTTTTCAAAATTAGTTTTCTTTTCTTTTGTGTCTCTTATCTCTTTTATCGAAAAAATTGCAAAAATAATTGCAAAAAATACACTTAATAAAACAGCAATCATTGCCCCATAAACTTTTAATCCTATAAATACAAGAAAGATAGCTAAGCTTAATTTTACTGCTCCTTCTAATATCATATTCCACCCAAGAACATAAAATTTTTTCCTTCCTTGTATTACCCCTCTAAAAACAGGCAATAAAAACATAAAAAACAAAAATATCCCAACAATCCATAAAAGAAAAATATCTATCCTCAAAAATTTAGAAAGAAAAAAAGAAATTATAAAAAATATAATAAATGCAACAAATGCAAAAAATAAACTTTTTTTTAAACTTTTTTTAAACATAAATTTCATTTTTCCAAACTCTTTATTTATATTAAACTTGCTTATATGTTTAGCAATGATATTTTGTATTGCCTCACTTGGAACAGTGAAAATATAAATAATAGACATCAAAACAGCCAAAACTCCATAATCTGCAACACTTAACATTCTTGCCATAGAAAATTGAAAAATATAATTAAATAAATTAAATACATTTATCATTAAAAATAAAATTAAACTACCTTTCATTAATTCGTCTTTTCCAAATTTTTTTCGCATTTTATCTCATTAAGTTTAAACAAAAATAGAATTTTTAAATAATACAAATCCAAGGACTATTATTAAAATTTGAAAAATATTTATTAAATTTACAACAGCTTTTTCTGTTGGTTTTATTCTCATTTTTTTCAAAAATATTATCGCTAAGTGATTTAAGCTATAACATTTATTATATAATAAATCTAAACTTCCGTCTTTATTCGGTTTTCCAAAAGATTGTTTTTCTAATTTTCCTCTTGATTTCAAAAAGATTTCAATAAAATAAGGAATAAATATAAATAAAGCGAATTTTTCTGTTCTTGATAAAATTGCAATCATTGCTATTAATCCACCAACAGGATATGTTAAAATATTTCCAGGAAAAACCTTAGCAGGAAATTTATTATAATATAAAAAAGCCAATAACGTCGTTATCATTACTAATCCAACTAAAGAAATCCAACTATAATTTTTAAAATAAGCAGCAATACTCAAAGCAAAAATTAATAAAATTCCTTGCCTTGCTTCTAATCCATTCATTCCTGCAAGAAAATTAAATGTTAAAGAACAGCCAGCAATTCCTACTGGTATGATCACAAAAAGATATAATAATCTAACATTATTATCTAAATTTATAACCATAAATGGTATCGCAGCAACAAAACATAATATTATTCTTATCCTTTTACTTAGTCCTTTACTTTGCCATCCAAGCAAATCGTCTATTAATCCAACTAAAGACAGCAATAATATAGAAGTTAAAATAGCTAATATTTCAATTACATTTTCTCTCGAATTAAAATAAAAAGTTTTTATAGCTATATATAACAAAACAGAAATAACAAAACTAAAAACAACAATCAACCCGCCAGAACCAGCAACATTATTTTTTTTATATTTGTTACAATCCAACCACATAAGATTAATGTGCCTTGCTTTTTTTATCCATTTTGGCATAATTACAATTGTTAATAAAAAACTTAATATAGGTATTAATAAAATTAAAAACTCCATGTTATTTCAGGTGGTTGAGATGTTCTTAAATAAGTCTCATTTATTTTTTCGTCGCCATTATATTTAATTTTCCATATTTTTATTGGCCCCCTTAATCCATAATAATAAACAAAATCCCCAACATCAACATTCTGGCTTTTTAAATAATCTATAAATAAATCATCTTCTTTATGAGCAAGTTCAAAATTATTAAAATTGTTAAAAGGATTATCTAATAGATATTCTTGAGCAAAAAGAGTTCTCATAACTCTTGGAGAGATATATATTCCAGCACCAATTTCACTCATATTAAGTCCCCTATTTGTTTGTTCTATTTTTGGTATGAGCATAAAACCCCCGTCTAAACCGTTCCCAAAATCTTTAATTTCTTTTTTATAAATCAAATATCTTAATGGAATTCTATACTGTTTTCCCTGATAATAATAAACTGCCTTTGGCTGTTTAAATGATGTTATGCTGTTATTTTCTTTTGTGGTTTCTAATAAAATACCAATAACCGCAGCACTTACTTTTATCTTATCATTAGAATCCGCATAAACTCCCGGAATAAATATTTTTGTTTCATTATCTACATAATTTATATCATCTTCTACAATAGAATTAGTAGGATACGGGATTATACTTCCGTTTTTTGTTTCTTGAATATTACTCTCATCCTCTAAAGCTGCAACAGGGCCATAAGAAAACCTATCATAATTTTTGTCACTTCCAATTTTTGAAAAAGCACCATATTTTCCAATATCCGAGGAATCTATTAATAAATAACTTGCATTATGCGTGTATAAAAATTCAAGAGCATCTTTCTGATTATCTGTTGTTAAAACATACCTCCCAGTAAGGTAATTCCACCACGCTATAGCATTTCCGCCATCACTAACTGTAGCTCTTTCTCCCAGCGACTGTACCCAATATCCATAATCCCACCAATGTGCAAAAACAGCGTCCTGGGGAGTGCTTTCTCTAACCCACTTCATTGCATATTGCCATTGAAATCTATAAGCATCAGGAACATAATTATAAGCCTGCACCTTACTTGTCTTATAAAAACTAATAAAACTATAAATACTTAGAATAGTAACAATAACTAATAAACAAACAATTAAAAACTTCATAGTATCATCTTTTGTTTCAAATGTTTGAGAAAATAATTCAACAATTAAATAAGCAACAAAGATAACAGCAACAGGAGCTAAAACCATAATCAATCTTACAGCGCTTCTTGCAGTAAATAAACATAAAACAAACAAAGAAAATAAAAATATATATTCAAAATTAATTTTTTCAAAACCATCCTCTTTTTCTTTGTGATATTTTGAATAATAATATATTATTGAACCAATTAATAATAGGCATGAACCATAATAGAATATTTTACTTATCGAGTTTACACCATCAAAAAAACTACCTTCCGAATATCTAGAGAAAACTAAACCAAATAAAAATAGAATATAAAATAGGGTTAGTATTATGGATTCTCTTTTTTTGATATTTTTTAACATATTTTTAAATAATAAAACAGAACCGACGAAAAATAACCAAAATATAATTGGAAAATTTTTTATATTTGGCCCAAATTCATTTGCCCATTCTGTAAAATAGGGTTGTTTGTTTTCAGCAACAGTTGTTCCCCATCTTCCTGTTATTGGGCTAAACATTATCTTATTTAAGGCGCCTAATTTTTCAAAAATAAAGCCCGGGCCAAATAATATGGTAACGAGCAAAAGAGAAATAATAACTGAAAAAATTAAAGAAATAAAATTTTTAGGAAATTTTATTTTTTTTATAAAAGGAATATCCGAGATTTTTGTTTCCCATACTAAAATATGGATTAAAAAAATAAAAAAAATCATAAAAGCCAAACCACTATCTAATGAAGTAATTAGTTCTTTTAATGAGTACCTTTCTGAAAAGAATATCATAATAAGATAAGAAAAAATAATCCAACAGGAATAAACTGTAAATTCTTTTTTATGAATTTTATTTAAAATAAAAGCAATAAATGAAGCTATTGCTATTGTAACAAAAATATAAATTACTCCCCCCCAAATTAATCCCATTATAGCTGTAGAAACACCAGAAAGAATACCAAAAACAATAGATTTTTTAATATTTTTAGATTTCCAAGCGATTAAAAACAAATAAAAAGATAAGAACATAAAGAAAAATCCGGCAGATTCTTTTTCAGGAATTCCTGCTATTGTTCTTGGTAAAAAAACAGGGATAACTATCATAAAAAAGGTTGATATTATTGCAATAACATTTGCTTTGATATTTTCTTTTTTATCATCTCTTTTAAAAATTTCTCTTACAAATAAAAAGAAAACTATAATTGTAAAAACAAACATAATCACAGGAAAAACAGCAGCAGCATATTCTATATTTGAATTTTTAAATAAATTAATAACATGATATATCCAATCTATCATATAAGGAAGCAATCTTGTTTCTTTTCTTGTATCAAATCCTAAGGGAACATATCTCATTTTGTCCTCTATTGGCAAACTTCCATTTTCAACAACAGTTTTTGCATACCTTAAAAATAAAAAAGGATCTAAATCAGGACCTAAACTATAAGTATTCGTTGTTACATCCCATAATCCAGGATGCCCATTATGATCTGCTAAAGGCAAACTTCTTATATAAATTCCTAAAATTAAAGCAATTAATAAAAGGATTACTATAATAAAATTAGTTTTTTTAAATAAATTAAGAATTTTCTTTTTTCTTTCTTGGATTATTCTTTCTTCTTGGTTCTCCATTTTTTCAGATTTTCATTTAGATAAAATTAACAGAACTTTGATCCTTCCTTATTCGTTGACGCTTTCTAACAATTCTTCCGCAGTTTCTTCGTCTTTTACAGCAGCCTCACCACAATAAGGGCATCTCAAAGGTTTTTTCTCTTTTTCAAATCTATAGTTACATGATTTACAAACATATCTTGCCATTTTTTATTAAATATGCTATAATTTTGTATATTTAAACTTAATTATATTTATTAAAATAATTTTGGAGTTATATAAACTTCTATAATTGCAGCTATAACCAGTATAATTACAGCAGTAATAACTAAGTTCAAAACATCTTGGATTATATCCCAAAATTTTTCATTCTTATAATCTTTTTTTATTATAGTCATACTTAAAATCCCTCCAGCCAATAATCCAAAAAAATATGCAGCAATTTCAGGAATTCCATGAATCATATATCTACCGAGTCCTAATGGAAGTTGATTTAAATTTGAGTTAGTATAAATTCCTATGGCCGCTGCAATAACAGAAGCATTCCATGCAAGAATAAATATCCCCCCAGCCCCAAAAATTAAAGAAAAAACAACTGTAAATATTAAAACATAAATATTATTAGAAAATATAGCAACAAATCTATCTATTCCGATTACAAATCCTGTTGTTTTCCCATTTTCAACTCCGTACTGTTTTATACAAGAATCAAAATTATTTGGTCTATTTATACTACAGTAAGTTTCTATTTGTGCAGCAAAGTTTTGTTTTGGTAGGCCAATATACATGATGCTATAACCTATTAAAATTCCTAAAAATAACCACATTAAAGCAAATAATCCTTTCTGATGTTCTTTAAATATCCTAAAAACCCCTTCTGTAATTAAATTTCTTTTTTCCTCTATTCTAAATAAAAAATATAAAAAAGGAATACAAAACATAACTGTAAAAGTTACAATTAAAACTCCCATGTATTTTGCCATAACAATATCTTTTGCAAAAAAGAATCTTGCTAATAAAACAGACAGGGCAGAATAAAATAAACCAACAAAAAACATTTCCCAAGAATGCCTTTCTGCTTTTCTTGGGCTTAAAATCATCTCTAACATAACTAGTTAAGAAAAAGAATATATTTAAATCTTATTTTTCTATCCTAGTTATAATATATAATTTTATAAATAAGTTAAAGAATAAAGATTTTTTTAGATTTAAAAAAGGATTAGAAAAATTAGTCAAGGAATCTAAAAAAAATAAGTGGCTTGACCTATAAATAAATCAACTAGAAAACAAGTAGAATTTTTACAAAAAACAGAAATTATAAATAACGAAGAATTTATTAATATGATTTAATTTAATTAAGTATGAAAAAAGAAGAAAAATTTAATAAAATAGTAAAAGATATAAAATCTGTAAAAATACAGGGGGCAAACAATATTGCAAAAGCTGCATTATATGCATATTCTTTATTAAAGACAAAAAAAGCAAAAGAAAAATTAATTTCAGCAAGACCAACAGAACCCCTATTATTTAATACAATTGAATATTTTACTTCTGGAAAAATGAGTTATTCTGCAATATTAAATCATTTTTCTTATGTCCAAGATAAAATTAATAAAAAAGTTTTTTCTTTAATAAAAAATAATGATGTTATTCTGACCTATTGCCATTCTACAGCCGTTGTTAAAGCTTTAATTTATTCAAAAAAACATGGAAAAAAATTTGAAGTTTATAATTTAGAAACCCGCCCTCTATTTCAAGGAAGAAAAACTGCATTAGAATTAAGCAAAGCTGGAATAAAAGTAACAATGTTTCTAGATAATGCAGTTAATTCTATTTTTGATAAAGAACAAGGAATAAAAAAAGTTAATAAAGTATTTTTAGGAGCAGATGCAATTTTATTTAAATATGTTATAAATAAAATAGGAAGCGACATGATTACTAAATTAGCTTATTATCACAAAATTCCCGTATATATTTTAGCAGATTCATGGAAATATTATCCACATAAAATAAAAATAGAAAAAAGAAATATAAATGAAATATGGAATAGAGCTCCTAAAAATATTAAAATAAAAAATCCTTCCTTTGAATTAATTGAAAAAAAGTATATTAAAGCTATAATATCAGAATACGGAATTTTATCCTATGATAAATTTTTAGAAAAAGTTGTTAAAAAAAATTAATTTTTCTTCTGTGCTTCTTCCACAAGAAATTGTAATTCTATGTTTAGATTTTCTATACTTTTTTCAATTTCTTCCTTAATTTTATTTAATTCTTTTATTTGTTTATCTATAATTTCATTTGTTTCTTTTACATTTTTCTTTAAAACAATATTATTTCCAACATTAACGAAAAGTTCTTTGTTATTTATTTTTGTTTCAATAAAAACCCCCTTTCCTAAGGAAGCAAGAAAATTTTCATTTTTTGTTTTATCAATATTGTCTAAACTTTCTTTCAATATTTCAAATTCTTTTATTTGATTATTTATAATATTAAGTTGCTCTTCTAATTTTTTTGCTTCTTCCTGTATTCTACTTAATTGTAAGATATAATTTTCGTTTGTCATATTTGTATTACTCTATCCTAAAAATTTTTTTAACTACTAAGCTTAAAATTATGCTAGAAATAATATACCACCATATCCAAGATTTTTCTAAAATAGTTCCAATAAACACATTTTTTAACCAACCAAATAATACTAATAAAGGAATTAATGTAAATATCATCGGTTTAAAACTATGTTTCATCATCTCTCCGCTGTAAGTCATCATCTCTTTTTGTAATTCAAGCATCTTTTTAGGATCATTTTTATTTCTTTTAATTTCTTCTTGTAGCTTTTTTTGATTTTCTTTTATTTCCTTCATTCTTTTTTGGTCTGTTGTGTATTTATTAACAAGAGAAACAAAAATAGTTACAATTAAAGAGATTAAAATTATCCCTAATTTAGGATTTTGTTTTATAAAAAAAACTATATTTATCATTTTTTTATTTTAATATAACTTTATGGTTTTAAGGTTTTTATTCTTATCTTTTTTCAAAATTAACTTGTAAATCTCCTTAATGCAGGATACATATCAACCGCATGTTGTTGTGCAATATTTTGATAAAATTGATAAATTATCATAACTCCTAATAATATTGCTGTTCCTGAAACAATTGCCCCCAAAGCATTTGCTAATGCAGCCAATATTCCAATAGCAGCACCACCCATTATTGTTAAAGGCATAACATATCTTTCTAATACACTTTCTAAAACTCTTTCATCTCTCCTAAAACCAGAGATTTGTAAACCAGAAGCCATTATATTCCTAGATTGAGACGCCGCATCCATTCCAGATGTTTTGACCCAAAAAACAGCAAAGATAGTTGAAAACAAGATATAAAATAAAACATGTGTTAGTATTTGCAATCCTCCTCTAAGATTAAATGTAGAGGTTGTTATTTGTTGAATTAAATTAGGATGAGGATCAGATATCCAGTATGCTAATCCTGACCTAGCTACTCCTTGATCAAAAGTTCCTATTATAGTTCCATGCCCTTGCCAATTCTGTATCAAACCTCCAAATAATTGTAAATTAGCAAGTAAGGCTGCTGTTAAAATTACAGGAACAACAGAAGTATAAAAGAAAGACAAAGGCCATTTTATACTATAACCCCTTAGTCTATCAAAGCTTAAAGGAATTTCTACTTTTAAACTTTGAGCCCAAACCACAATACCAAAAATAACAGCAGTAACAATTAAAATTATTAAAGCTTGTAATGCTCCTTGAGGATTTTGATTAATAAGAGATTGTAGAAAAACTAAAACTTTCCCTCCACATTCTACAACTTCTCCAGGCTGTCCTGTAAAATGAAATAAACAATTTCCTCCCTCAACACCCATAAACTGAAATAAGCCATTAAATAATCTCCAACCAACTCCTGCTGCTATAAATAATGAAACCCCAGAACCAAATCCCCATTTTTGTACTAAATCGTCTAATAAAACTATAGCCAACCCACCAAGAATTAACTGAAATATTACAATAGCAGTATATCCTGGAATAGCTTCTAAACCTCTCATAAGAACATAAACACATGCCTCAAAAATTATAAAGAAAACAACAGCTAATTTTTGCAATCCTTGAAAATATCTTTTTCCTTCTGATGTAGTCAGATCAATATTTAATATTTTACTTCCAACCAATAATTGCAATATAATAGAAGCCATAACTATAGGACCAATACCTAAGCTGATAATACTTCCAAAATCAGTCCCAAAGATTATAGCAAGATATTGAAATCTTTCTAAAGCATTTTGCTTTAATCCAAATAGAGGTATATTAGCAAGAAAAAAGAAACAAACCAAAACTACCAATGTCCATTTAAGCTTTATATTAAAACTTAATCTTTTTTCAGAGGGTTTTTTAACTTCTGGAAAAAAAGTTAATATTTTCTCTAATCCCATTTTTAATTTTCATCCCCTTTATTCTTTATTAATACTCAAATTTTCCTCTTTTTTTAAAACTTCGCATTTTCCGCCCATTTTTTCAATTTTTTCTTTTGCTTTAGAAGAAAAAGAGTTTGCTTTAATTATTATTTTATCTTTTATTTCACCACCCCCCAGTACTTTATAATCTTCTAAATTTACTTCAATAATGTCATTTTTTTCTTTTGCTATCCCTTTTCTTATAAAACTATTTAATTTGTTTTGAATATCTCCAAGGTTTATTGCTTTTAATTTTACTTTTTTGCTTTTGAATCCCCTCTTTCCAAAATAGTTGTCATAATATTTTAAAACATATGTTTTTCTTTGATCTGCTCTTTTTCCTGTTCCAGCCATTCCTTTTCCACCCCTATTTCCAGAACCCTTTGCCTTTTTTGAGCTTCTCCCCCACAATCTACTTCCATGAAATTTTCTTGATTTTTTTTTCTTTACAATTTTCATTTTATATCATTCTCCTTAGTAATTCATTTATTTTTTCTTTTCTGTCCCCCAAATCCCCCCTTGGGTAATGGGTTTTTATATTTTTGAATCCTTTAATAGGTGGATGTAATCTAAAAAATGGTTTTATTGTTTTTATATTATTATTTTTTATTTCTTCTACTATTTTTTCTATCTCCTCTTTTTTAACTAGTTTATTTCCTGGTTTTCTTCCTCTTTTTTCAATTAATAATTTTAATGTTTCATCATCTATTTTTCCAAAGGTAACATGATTTCTTATTTTTTTAATCATTCCTTCTATTTCTTTATTTTCTTCCACAACAACACAAGAAAATTTTTTCTTTAATCTTAACCTTTGCATTGTTTCTTCTATATCTTTCTTAACATTAACTAATCCTTTTATTCTTATTATTGCTATCATTTTGTTTCATCCTTTAATTTTTCTAAAGCTTTTATATATGCTTTAACAAAATTTATTGTAGATCTTGTTTGTCCAAAACTTCTACTATAAATGTCTTTTAATCCTGCTAATTTTAATATTTTTTTAGCTTCGTCTCCAGCAACTAATCCGGTTCCTTGAGGAGC
>Ga0272448_1006427_pt1 | contig 12717 bp, 10 predicted proteins | sample YNPCB0191_FD_202220 | JGI IMG/M metagenome (GOLD analysis project Ga0272448, IMG submission 202220) | Hot spring sediment microbial communities from Yellowstone National Park, WY, United States - YNP-CB-019-1 | ecosystem: Environmental > Aquatic > Thermal springs > Hot (42-90C) > Sediment...
GCAGTGGACTGCGCGCCCTACCTTACTCTCTACGCCTTTGGTGTGAAGGATTGTAGTAGAAGTTTTTGGAGCGCGGTGCTCCAGCACCGCTTTCGGTTCGATTGATTGACACGACTTGCGCGTCAGCCAAAGTTTGGTATAGCCCGAGCGCGCATAGCAGCCCGCCCTGACGAAGCCTTGCTCTTCAATGCAGAATTTAATGCGCCCCGGAGGGGCGCGCTCTGTCACAACCGGATTGGTAGGGCGGGCAGTCCTCTGCCCGCCGGACGTTTCCGGGTGTACGGATGGCGGCGCGTCCCGCACATGCGGGACGCGCCCTACCTTACTCTCTACGCCTTTGGGCAGGTTTGGCGCGCGGCCATCCTGGCCGCAGTGCCATTAAGGTGGGTGAAGCGTGGCAGGGGGTTTTTTCTCGACCGGGAGCGTTCTGGAGCTGTGGAATTAGGTGATGTAGCGATGTTAAAACGCAGTGTTGTTTCTGTGTTGTTTCTGCGGGCGTGGACGCCCGCGCGCCGGGGTAGATTTGGCGCGCGGCCATCTTGGCCGCAGGTCTTCTGAGACCCGGGCAGTCACGCGCCTGCCATCTTAGCAAATGGTGTCTACGCGGACGCATGAGGCCATGCGTCCATACCATTGATGTTGGTAGGCACATCCCATGCACGCTGGACGAATGTGTCCGCAACTGAAAATGGTAGGGACGCCTCGCCGAGCCGTCCGCAAACCAATTTCAAGCTGCCGGCAAGGTGCCGCGGCAGCACGCCCGGTTTAACTAACCAAACGCAGCCTCTATGCTTTTGCACCTGTGCGGTGAAGAGTTCGGCACGAGGTTTATTTCACGGGATTCCAGTGCCAGTCTCGCAAACCCGGGGTGTAGTACAACGGCTTGGTTAACCCAGCACGGCAAGTTTGTGAAATATCCGAGTCAGTACATCCCGGTTGTAGTTTTTGTTTTATGGCGTTATTTTGGTGTGCGTGTTTCGCCCCTGTATAGACCTGCACGAAGGCAAGGTTAAACAGATCGTAGGCGCCACACTCGCAGAAAACGGGCGCGGATTACGCACAAATTTTGTGTCTGACAGGTCGGCTGCGTGGTACGCCGAGCTGTTCAAACGCGACGGACTGGTTGGTGGGCACGTGATCATGCTCGGCCCAGGTAACGACGCCGAAGCGCGTGCGGCGTTGCAGGCGTATCCGGGTGGGCTGCAAATCGGTGGTGGGATCACACCTGCAAATGCAACTGGCTGGCTTGAAGCTGGTGCGTCGCATGTGATTGTCACTTCTTGGGTGTTTTACGAAGGAAAGCTCGATCGCCAGCGCCTGAGGGCCTTAAGCAAGTTTGTCGGGCGCAACCGGCTTGTGCTGGATTTGAGCTGCCGCAAGGTAGGTGACGAATACCGCGTGGCAATTAATCGGTGGCAACAACTCACTGATGTTATTCTGAGCAAAGCTATGTTGAGCGAGCTGGCCGAATGGTGCGCCGAATTTCTTGTGCATGCGGTTGATCGTGAAGGGTTGCGCGTCGGCATAGACCGCGAGCTTGTTTGCAAACTGGCTGAATGGTCGCCTGTACCTGTGACCTATGCAGGCGGCGCAAATTCAATTGCTGACCTCGAGGAGGTGACACGACTTGGCCAAGGCAGAGTTGACCTTACGATCGGGTCGGCCCTTGACATCTTCGGCGGTACACAGGTCAGATACGAAGACTGCGTTGCATTTAACCGACGTGAACTTGCCAAAGCCGCCGCCCGAATAGATAGATAAACCTGCAGCGCCGGCACGTCTCGACTCTGGAAGCCTGGGTTATGTGGCAAATCTTCTCGCACACTCCGGGCAGTCGGGTCATGTTCCTGTCCGCACGTGCGTACCCCGCGTCACCTGGCTCAGTAAATGACAACGCCCTTCTTGAGTCGGTAACACCCCTGATCATTTACTTCCACAATGCCGCGAGCCACAAGCGATGACAACGGTGCCACTGCCCAGTGCGGGTCTGTCTCGTACAGCACACGGTCTGCGGCGTGCCGGCTGATTTCCTTGCGCGAGAAGAATATATCCGGGTTTTGACTCAAAAACTCGACAATCAGCTTCTCGTATTGGGTCATTACTGGCCAAAAATACCCGCCCGCACGAAATTATGCCAGCACAGTTTTCTGGCCGCATTTGAAACTTTGCGCCAAGCATGCGTTGCTGACAGAGAGATTCTGCCAAGCCCCACTGCGCGTGTTGCGGTAAAGTCCCTCGCCCGGCAGGCGCTTAGCCCGGCTATTTTACGCGTTTTGCGGAGCGCAGATTCCAAGTCTGCCGCCCCGCATCGCGCGGCTGCGGGACAAACCCGTGAGGCGCTTGCCCCCTTGCTTTGCTCCGTAAATCTTGAAGCTACGGCGATCTGGAAATCGGAGTTACGGCATGTTTTTTCCGCAATGCGGGACGGGCCACAATGGTTTTATCGCGCAACGCACTACATGCTTGTGAAATATCAGGGCCAGGATCGGATGGAATGACATTTGGCCGTGCCTTAGGTCTCAGAGACCGACTGGCTTGTGCAGATGCGTGGGCAGAAAATAATTGATAAATGGCTTCGGCTCGGTGGTGGCTGTGGCGTCTGCTGCCGAATCACTCGCGGTGAACATAAACGCCTACCACAAAATGCCCAGGTCTAGTTTCATTTTCTTCATTATTTATGACACCACTGTTTCTGCGGACTGGACTTCGATCTTTTTCAAACAATACCGGATGGGATCCGCTACAAGCCTTGAGCCTGGTGATTGGTTCAATCGTCTGCGCGTTCGTTACAGCAGTCGCTTTAGCTTGCCGTGCATAATTTGAATTCCCAATTTCCAGGTGCAACCTCAAAGTGTATCCAGCCGTTCGCCATTTCTCTGAGTTTAACCCCTTTCACATTTTTCGTTGCATGGCCGCTTTTCCAGATCAACCTGCTATTGGCAGTCACAGTTGCAGGCGGCTTGTGGCCGCACGGGAGATAAACCTGTGCGCTCGTTCCCTTCGGCGAATTGAGCCTGAGGCTGAAAGTGTGTTTGTCCTGGCGCAGGCTAACGGAAATTTTTCCGGCGACGCTGTCCACCGTCGCACGGATCTTTTTGAGCGCGCCCATTTGGGGACGCACCTGATACGTCGCCCAGGCCGGCGCGAGCGGTGCGAGGCCTGCGAAGTATTGTGACAGGATTGTTAGCGGCCCGCCGGACCACGCGTGGTTGCGCGTGCTGGTAAGTTGTCCGGTTAAAGCGGCGCCTGCGACCCAAAGCTCGGGCAACGTTGTCCACTCATCAGCGACAATCGCGCCGTAGCGCTTTTTCATTCTGGCGAGCGCCGCGTCCGGGTCACCCATCAGCATCAGCGCTTCGAGCACGTATTTTTCCATGTAAGGACTGGCGTGATATTCAGTGGCGAGAATTTTCTTGATAGAGGGGAATTTTTGCTGATCGGCAATTCCGGCCACAACGCACATTGCATTTGCACGGTCGTCCGTGGCACCTTTGTACTCAGGCGAACGGTAGGCTGAACCGTTCCACATGATTTTGTTTACGGCAGCGATGACGTTGGTGCGGGTGCTTTCGTATTGTATAGCCTCGTCTGGCTTACCAACGAGCCGTGCCATGTTCGCTGCACCTTGGAGTGCGAGGCAGTACCAGGCTTGATCCAGGACGCGTTCGTCGATGTTTTTGCCCCAGTCAGCCCAGTTCCAGTCGCCGTCGCGATGCGCCACTAGGCCCTGATTGTCCAGTTGCCAGAGCGAGAGGTAATCCCGGACGTGGGGATACGCATCCACGATTGTCTGCTTGTCGCCGGTGTAAAGATAATATGTCCAGAAACCGTATTGGCCGATGCTCGCGAGCATTTGCTGCGGCAATTCCTTTGTCCAGGCTGTGGACGGAATTGGCGAGTAAAGCGTCTTATCGGGCTTTTGCCAACCACAGAGTTCGTAGATTGCTTTGCGGATCAGTTTTGCGGACGATGGCGATAGCGAGTAAAAAGTTTGGCCGAGTTCAATGACGACGTCGCCCCACCACTGCGCACGCTCGCGGTCGGGACAATCCATGAAGTTATCACGCATTGTGACGTAGAGTGTGCGCCTGGATTTTTCCCACAGCCGGTTGCAGAACGGATCGTCGCAAGTGAACCAACCGGAAAATTCTGTGCCGTAACCGGTCTCGCGATATTTTAGATCGAGCACCTTCACACCAGCGGGAATTTTGTAGAGCACGTCCTGGCCGTTGAACTAGCCGAGCGATTCGTATTCCTGCACACCGTCGCGCGTGACGTATTCAGCCCGGATGTTCGGCTCGCCGCCGCCGCGATAATTGCTGCTGCGAATGTCAATCGTCTGGCCTGCTTTCGCGTTGACTTTGAGCCAGGGCGTAAGCTGTGCGTTGTAAGGGAGCTTGGCCACAATTACTTGGCCGGTGGAAATCAGTGGGAGGCGAACGTTTAGCTCAACGTAATTTTTGAGACCGTAATTTTTCCATTGCGGGATCGGGCGTGGGTGAAGCTTGTTCCATGGGGCTACTCCGGCTGGGCCGAATTCAATTGCGGCCGGCCATGCGGTATCGTCATAGGTTGGAGCAGGCCATTTGCCGAGATCGCGGCGTGCGTCGAACCGAATGTTGCGTTCAGCCAGGCGGAAATTGGGCTTTTCGCCAGGGGGAGTGCTATAGGCAGGATGAACGAGCGCTTTCCAACTCGAGTCGGATACCACTACCACATTGCCCGCATACAGCTCAAAAAAGAAGCCGGCCTTGCCACTGTTGTTGTGGCTGAAGCCTTCCTTGCCCCAGAACCACGTCAGCACAGCAATTGTGTTGTCGCCCTTGCGCAGCCACGGCGCTAGCTCTACCTCGTCGTAATAAGTGTCACGCGGATTTGGACCGCGTTTGAGTCCGCCCTCAAACACCACCTGTTTGCCATTGATCCACAGCCAGTATTTTGAATCAACTGCGATTCTTGCTATGGCATGTTTTGGTACAGCCTTAAGGTTGAAGTGTTTTCGGAAAACACTCCAAGTGTTTTCAGTGTGGTTCGTGGTGGCGCCGATCCATTGCGCTTGCCATTCGGGCGTTTCCGCAAATGTTACAGGGACGTTCAGGATCAAAATCAGAAACGCCAAAACGGGGGTTGTAGCCATTCTTTGGGTCTTCATGTTTATTACTCCCAAACTAGTAAAGGTTGTTGCCGCTCCATTTTCCCCGAAATTGCCCGAAAAGCGAGTGGTAAAATAAAAACAGTTTAAGGATTTGCGTTGTTTCGTGTCGTTGCGTTGAAGTTGCTGTCCCACAAACTTAGCCCAAGCCAGGCAGATATGCTTGGTCAGGCTGGCCCAAGAAACCTTGCTGGGCGGCGACTGTCCCATAGTTTTCCAACAAGGCACGCAAAATCCAGTTTTTCGCCACATGGCAGGGCTGATCAGGGCGGAAAAGACAGGTGAAGCTGTGGCTCCAGCATTCTCCAGCTTGCAGCCCCGACCCCCTGTGTAGCCACCAGTTCGAAAACGCGCTGTTGTCGGGCCTTGCGGCAATGCCGGCGGCTTTCGTAGTTTGGAGTGCAGCGACACAGCGAGCGCCACAACGCTCTGGGACCAGCCCGCCGCATAGCACCAGCCCGGAAAAAGCGCCGTCACCGGGCCTTTCGGCCTTGTGCTGACGGACTCCATAGTTCGCACCAAATAGCGCCTGCTCAATCCCAACGCCTTTGGCGTCTGTGCAACAACCCGCAAACCAGGTAACCACACCTGCGCCTCTTTCAATGACGCGAACGCATAATCTTGGATAAATTGGATGTACGACTTCCATGTCGTCCGGAGTTTGGTGCAGGCCGAACCGCGCACGGCAGCGAGCTTGGACGAAGACTCGCACTTCAACGCAGAATTTACTGCGCCCCGGAGGGGTGCGCGCCGTTCTGAATCGTAGCCGCGCCCGTAAGGGCGCGGACGGCAGGATTACAGCCGGGGAAGGCTGGGTCTGCACGGACCCACATTGGCGCGCAGTGGACTGCGCCGTACCTTACCCCCGCATCTCCACAGTGAAGGACTAGAGGAAATGGGTTTGACAGAATCTCAACAGAGCTTTTGTAGCGGCGTTGTACGAACGCCGCCCGTTTTACTCGCAGCACGGTTGCAGCAAGACGGTTCCACAAATGTGGGAGTCAAAAACCGAGCGGTCACAGACCGTGGCTTCAGCACTGGAGGTGTTCGCGTGCCGCGCAGAATATCGTCGCTTTGGGGTGCGGTGCTCTAGCACTGCTTTCGGTTTGCCCGAGCACAGCCGGGTTGCTCCAGCATCAGCCGGCATCTGGCACATGTGGACTGTGCCCCGGAGGGGCGCGTGCTGTTCTGCCCCGTAGCCGCGCTCGTAAGAGCGCGGAAAACAAGATTCAAACCTAGCTCTGCATGACTATCGCCAGCGCGCCTAGTGGACTGCGCGCACTACCTTAACTCCGCGTAACTGCGTCTGTTGTGTAAACCTGAACCAGCAGGCTGTTGAAAAAGTCCCACGAAAATTTGAGCAATCATGGTCGTGGTAGCGTCCGCGCATGCATGCGTGGAACCGCTCAAGCTCAACCGGAGTTTCTGACCGTGCTGAACCTCAACGCAGCCGTGCCGGCCAACCATCCGCTGCGCACCATCAAGCGTCAGATTGATGCCCTGCTCCGGAAACTGTCGGCCATGTTTGACAAGCTATACGAAGAACTGGGCCGCCCCCAGCATCCCGCCCCTGAGCAACTGCTTAAGGCCCGCGTGTTGATGGCGCTTTAGAGTGTCCGGAGCGAGCGGCTTTTCTGTGAACAGCTCGGCTACAATTTGCTCTGGCTCTGGTTTCTGGACCGCCAATTCAGCCAAGGCAGCTTCAACTACAGCGGCTTTGCCAAGAACTACCAGCGAGTGCTTTCGGCCGATGTGGCGCGGGGTTTCTTTGCAGAGGTCTATGCGCTGCGGCGTCAGCACGGCTGGAGCAGCGACGAGCATTTCAGTGCCGAACGGCAACGCCTGATCGAATCGTGGGACAGCCTCAAGAGCTTTGTGCGCAAGGACGGCACCGATGCACAGAAGGTGCAGGCGGCCAAGGAGGATGATCCTGGTAATCCGACGCTGGACTTGCGTGTGCAAAAGCGTTGCAACGCCACAGACCTGACCAGGACCGATCCGGACAGTGTGTTGTACCGGAAGGGCCAGGGCAAAGAAGCCAAGCTGCGTTTTGGCGGGCAAGTGCTGATGGACAACCGGCACGGTCTGTGTGGCTAAGTTCAGGGTCCATGATCCGATTGCCGAGCCTGAGCCTGAGGTAGCACTGCAGCAAGTCGCCACGGTTGAAGTGTTGCAGCAGGGTGTGCGTGTCAAAACCGTGGGTGCTGAGGAGGCCTATCACCGTAGGGATTTTGTAGCTGGTTGCCGGCAGCGTGGTATTGCGCCACAACTGGCCTGCAAACACGGCGTGCGCGTGGCGGGTTTGGACGTGCGCACGACGGCCAAGCCGGGCTACCGTCTTAGCCAGAAGGTCCGCAAGCGTGTGGAGGAGATTTTTGGTTGGATCAAGACTGTGGGAGGATTGAGACTGAGCCGGTATCGAGGGCGGCAGCGGACACAAGCGTGGGGCTATCCCGCGGTTGCGTGATGGTTGCTGCCCACAATCTGCTGCGGACGGGGCGCTTGAGCCTGGCGCCCGCCCGGTGAAACGGCTGCGGTGAGTCGGCAAGCGCCGCCGCGGCGGATCCCAGCGCTGCCGGGACCAGGGCCAGCAAGCCAAACCTTCGGCTTGGATCAGACACAATCGGACGAAAAAACGCAACCCCATCAACTGCCCCCACACCCGAAAAACATTCCTTCCTTTTAACAGCCCATTTGTGTCAACCCATGCCGCCAACCCCGTTGTCGTACTTCCAACGCTTTTTACGAAGTGTAAGGCTGAACTAACAACCACAACCACCACCTGCATGGTGAGGAATCACATCCCCAGGTGGGAAGTTGACTGTCCTAACGTTTCCATAACAATCCATTTCAGTCATCCGACAATAACATTGAACAGGATCCTCACTTACACAGCCTGTGTTTCCCCCACTGGCTATGGGCTCACAGAAGTTTATGTAGGGCCATGAAAACCAATCATATGTCCACTTTGGTTGCGTGCCCACACCATTGCATGACCCTTCTTTATGTTCCTCACCCATACACGGTCGGCTTACCGTGTGATAGCAGGATTCGTAAACTCCGTAAACATACGTGGCGAGTACTAACGTACCTGCTAGGTTGATTAGCTTCCTGTTCATCTTTCGTGTTCTCCTTTCCTTGGTTGGCGCTTTCTGTTCAAGAAAAGGTTCCTGCATACAGTTACCCAAAAGATCAGCGTCAAAAACCCCAAAGCGCAAAGTATGATAACCCGGTGGACCGGAGACCAAGGTTTTTCAGCCATCCGATCTCCGGCAAGCGGCGTTTTTACTGCTTTGCCCTCCGGGAGAATTGAAAAAAACGCCCCATTGCTATAAACGGTTATTAATTGGACGTTTGTTGTGACAAACTGAGCTTCGCGAAAAAACTCTTCACCAAGAGGATGCTCTGCGAGCTGAATTTCAAACAAAGTGAATTCGTCGCACGGCTGCCAACGTCCCTCGGATAGCATTGTCCTGACAATCTTTCTAGGATAGCCTTGAAGGGAAAATGGAGGATCCGGGTACACATAGTTCAGTATTTCATACGGAAGCCCGCCTTTCTGTGTCCTGACTTTGAGGGCGAATGGCAAACCATTTGAAATTACGAGTTCCCCGTACATAGTAACGCGGCCATCGCTTTCGGCTGTGAATTCATTACCGTCCCACACTACGGTTCCTGCCTTTAGGCCACCGATCCCCATTTGAAATAGCTGGTTTATTAAATTGTATTGGCCTTTGCTCCATCTAGCCACCGGATTTTCTGGGTGCGCCTCTGCATCTTCCTGCGTGCGCCTCAACACGTTGAAGCCTATTTGGTATGAGTTAGATCCTGCACGACCAGTAACAAGCCGTCTTGGATCAAAGCCTCCAATCGCATTCGTTAAATCGAAAACATAAAAGTTACCGCCGGACAATGCACCCTCGAAATAGAAAGGGGGCTGCGGTTTCTTAGCATTCACGCCACGTCTGGTCAGTTCCGCTGCGATTTCTGGTGGCATTCCGCACGGATAATGCACCTGCTGGCAGGCGATGAAGTGCTCGACGTCAGGTGGCGAACTGATCGCTCGCTTAAAAAAAGCAACCAGATCATCGGTCCTGTTTGGAGCCTTCTCATCAGCAGCGCGAAGTGCGATTGGCAGGCCGAAAAGCAACGTAAACAGAGGCATCACTGTCAAGGCGACTAGGCAAACGCTTGCGTTTATAAAGGGCTTGTGGGTACTTGAAAATACCGTTCCATGCCTCGACTGCATATCATTCGAGAAAGTGTCCCTCAATGGCATTGACATATTGAACCCCCTTGGCAGCATGTGCATAAACGCATTACCATCCGTGCCGGCATGTTGCCGTCCTCTTAGTCCAGCACTGCAGCCCTCAATTCTGCGGCCATTGCTTTTCATGTCGCTGCTCGCCTTCTTTACCCAACGAATTCTTTTTACTATTTTTTGGCCGTGGAAAAACTCAACACTTTTTACCGTCTCGTAACATCCTCAGGCCCAGGAAGTTACATACGTGGCGGGCACACAATTGTGCATGTCGTGCTGCCCTGCGGCAACTCATTTGGTCGCTGCCCCTGCATCCACTGCCAGCGGAGCAACGCGTAACTGCCAACCAACAAATATACCAAGACAATTTTCATGATCGTGTCTGCGGCGCGCGGCTACACGCCCAATAGGTCGGCTAAGTTGCCCAGGCAACCATAAGGCCGATGCCGACCTATCCACCACAACCCAACCCGGTACACACAAAGTTAGTAGCCAGCCACAAAACCGCCAGCTGGCCGAACTGCCTGTTGTTCGTAAACAGGCAAAAGAACGTAATGAACAACTCAAGCAAGCCAACTGCCAACATCCAATGCCGGAACTAGTGTTATGTAACTGACACAGCTTTACAACGGCGGACTTTCTCTACAATATCTTCAACCTTCTTGGTCCAAACGAACGGGCGCAGGTTCTGGTTGTGCGTCCGGATGTACTGCTCAATCACGGTTTTCAAATCCTTCACGCTCCGAAACGCACCTGTGCGTATCCGCTTGCGAGTCAGTTCCGCAAACCACCGTTCCACCAAGTTCAACCAACAAGAGCCTGTGGGAGTGAAGTGCAGGTGAAAACGCCGGTGCGCCTGGAGCCATTGGCGAACTTTGGCGGGCTTGTGCGTCCCATAGTCCCGCCCAACGGGCGGGATCAGATGCAGATCCGTGTCAGGTGGAGTCTGCCGGTCAATCAAACGCAGAAACCGCAGAAACTCCTCATGCCGGTGTCGGGCGAAGCAACCGCCAATGACCGTGCCGTCTAACACGTTCAGTGCCGCAAACAGGTTCGTGGTACCGTGCCGCACGTAGTCGTGCGTCATTGTGCTGCAACGACCACGTTTCATCGGCAGAGCTGGCTGCGTTCGATCCAGCGCCTGAATCTGCGACTTCTCATCTACGCACAGCACGATGGCCTTATCCGGCGGATTCATGTATAACCCAACCACATCAGTGAGCTTCTCCACAAACTGCGGATCGCCGGAGAGCTTGAATGTGCGCACCCGATGCGGCTGCAACCCGTGCGCATCCCAAATCCGAGCCACTGTTGTGTGGCTCACACCGAACTTGGCCGCCATGCTTCGCGTACTTCAGCGGGTCGCCTCCGGCGGTCTCGTATGCAGCGTGGCGTTTACAATGGCCTTAACCAAAGCCGGATCGGTTCGCCGCGGGCTTTCTGCTCGGGGCGCATCATGCTCTAGAGCGTAGGGCCCACCACTACCAAACCGCTTCCTCCACAACAGTACCGTAGGTCCCGCAATTGCGGGATCTTGAGCGCTTTGGCGATCTGGCTATTGGAAAGCCCTTCATGAGCCAGCAAGCAAATGCGTGCGCGCAGCACAAGGTACTGGGGCGTGGTCGGAGCGCGAACCCAACGCCTCCAGGATCCGTCATTGTTCAGGCGTCATAGCCAATGGCGGTGCTGGATTCCACACGCTTGTAGTGTACCACATCCCAGTATATTGTGAACATATAACGATTGCGGTACACCAGCACTGCTTTCGGTTTGCCCGAGCACAGCCGGGCTGCTCCAGCATCAGCCGGCATCTGGCACATGTGGACTGCGCCCCGGAAGGCGCGCGCCGTTCTGAATCGTCGCCGCGCTCGGTAAGAGCGCGGAAACCAGGGTCCAAACTTGGAAGCCGAGTCTGCGTGAGTAACCGGGGTGTGTATTGGCCCTGCGCGCCCTCCCAACTCTCTGTGTCTCAGCGGTGAAGGATTGGAGGAGAGGTTTTTGCAGCGCGGCACTACAGCACCGGTTTCGGCAGGGTTGGGAGTACGACTTTCACATCCCCCAGAGTTTGGTGCAGGGCGAAACGCGCATAGCAGCCGGCTCGGACCCAGCGTCGCCTTCCAACGCTGAATCTACTGCGCCCCGTAGTGGTGCGCGCCGTTCTGCCCCGTAGCCGCGCTCGTAAGAGCGCGGAATAACTCCGAGCTCATATCCGGAATGAAACACAAGTATTTAAGCCTACCCAGCACCTTGGCACCCAACGTAAAACCACAAAATACCCAATAGCCCTTTTTAATCCGCCGTCTCACGACGGCGGCTACCATAACGGCGGTTATTGCACTCCGGCGCGCGGCCAGCTTGGCCGCAGTGCCCGCAAGGTGAGTGGAGCATGTCAGAGGCTTTTTTCGGCATGGAGGGGCGCGCGCCGTAGCCGCGCTCGTAAGGGCGCGGACGGCAGGATTACAGCCGGGGAGGCCGGGTCTGCACGGACCCACACCGGCGCGCAGTGGACTGCGCGCACTACCTTAACTCTACGCCCTTGGGCAGATTTGGCGCGCGGCCATCTTGGCTGCAGTGCTCTCAAGGTGGGTAGAGCGTGTCAGGAGCTATTTCGACCGGGAGCGTTCTGGAGCTGTGGAATTAGGTGATGTAGCGATGTTAAGGCGCAGTGTTGTTTCTGTGTTGTTTCTGCGGGCGTGGACGCCCGCGCGCCTTTGGGCAGGTTTGGCGCGCGGCCATCTTGGCCGCAGCACCTCCTGCGACCGAGACGGTCACGCGCCTGCCAACTTGGCAAATGGTAACAGCACGGACGCATCAGGCCATGCGTCTCTACCGCAGCCATAGTCAGAGACATTCCGTGCACGCTGGACCAATGTGCCCGCAACTGAAAATGGTAGGGAAGCCCGCCGAGCCGTCCGAAAACTAACAGGCTGTTGAAAAATGGCTGTTTTGGGAAACCTACCCTCGAAAACATTGGGATTTTTGCATGTTTTTTCCTCCGAAAATCACTTTTTCAACACCCTGTTAATTTCATCTGCCGTCAAGATGCCAGCAGCACGTTAGATTTTGGACAATTCAAATTCACTCTGTGCCTCTTGCGGTGCGAAATTGAATCCCGCAAATGCGCAAGTGCTGATACAGAACGTTTCGGAGCGCGGTGCTCCAGCACCGCTTTCGGTTTGATTGGAGGGACGACTTCCACGTCGTCCAATGTTTGGTGCAGGTCGAACCCGTGCACGCAAGCCAGCTCTGACCAAGGCTCGCCTCCTAATGCAGAATTTACTGCACCTCAGAGTGGCGCGCTCCG
>Ga0272448_1006428_pt1 | contig 12716 bp, 8 predicted proteins | sample YNPCB0191_FD_202220 | JGI IMG/M metagenome (GOLD analysis project Ga0272448, IMG submission 202220) | Hot spring sediment microbial communities from Yellowstone National Park, WY, United States - YNP-CB-019-1 | ecosystem: Environmental > Aquatic > Thermal springs > Hot (42-90C) > Sediment...
ATAAAGGATAAAACTGTCTACGGCGCTGAAATACATAGGGTGTTGAAAGAGAAGTTCTATGTCGAAGCTCCTAAGCCCGTCATCTACGGCCTGCTGAGAAAGATGGAATATTTTGGGTTTATAACATCTAAATGGGATGTGGAAGGAGGCGGCCCTGCGAGGAGGATGTACAAAATTACTGAAGAGGGGCTAGAATATTTGAACGGTTCATTAAAAAGTCTTAAGGACGCTAAGAAAATCATCGACCTAATTTTGGCAGAAGGCGAAAAAGAGGCAAATAGCTAATGGATGCCATCGAAGCAATGGGCCTTCACAAAAAGTTTGGAAATGTCACAGCTGTAGATGGTGTTAGCTTTAAGGTAAAAGAGGGAGAGATATTCGGATTTCTAGGTCCGAACGGTGCTGGAAAGACCACAACTATTCGCATGCTGACAGGTCTGCTTAAGCCTGACAAAGGTTATGCGACGATTATGGGATATAAAATTATGGAGGAGCCTATTAAGGCTAAAATGTTGATGGGCGTTGTACCGGAAGAGGCGAACCCTTACCCAGATCTTTCATCTTGGGACAACCTTATGCTCGTAGGACGCCTATATGGCCTTTCTAAGCGTGATATTAAAGACAAGGCTTCTAGGCTGCTTAAGCTTTTAGGCTTATATGAGATAATGGAAAGAAGAGCTAAGAACCTTTCCAAGGGGCAGAGACAGAAGCTTTTGGTTGCTATGGCATTGATCAACGACCCCAAAGTGCTCTTTCTTGACGAACCAACTGGGGGACTTGACGTTTTGAATGCAAGAAAGATACGTGAGCTAATTCTTGAACTAAAGAAGGATGGTGTAACAGTATTTTTGACAACCCATAATGTTGAAGAAGCTGGAGCATTATGTGATAGGATAGCGATCATAAAAGATGGGCGTATTGTGGAGTTAGGAAGCCCTGAAGAGCTCAAGATAAAGGTTGGAGCCTACACTTATGTTGCTATAACCTTTAATAGGGCGATAGAAGAAGATGAACTAAGCTTTCTAAAGTCGTGTGAATACAAGTTGCAGGCTTCTAGACTTTTAATAGTCTGTGCAAGGCCAGTAGAAGCTATAGTTAAGGCTATTGAGTTCGCTAAAGCAGTAGGGCTCGAAATATTAGATATTAGAATATCTTCACCTACGCTCGAAGACGTTTTTGTGAAGGTGGCAAAGGGAGAGTAGCCTATGAAGACCGAATACGCGCATCTGTTTAAAAGCATCTGGGCCATATGCTGGAAGGACATTAAACTCTATTATGCGAAGGGTCCGATAGTTGTTACAGGAGTTCTTTTCCCTATATTTCTGTGGATCGCATTCTATGCTGGGAAAGGGTTGGAGTTAAAGGAGGGTTTAGCTTCGTTGATAACTTTAACACTATTCTTTACAGCATCATCTGTAACTCCGATTATAGCCCCATGGGAGACTAGGCAAAGGACTCTCGAGATGATACTATCTAGGCCTATTACTGTCAAGGTGATGTTGATTGGAGACATCTTGGCATCAACCATATTTGGGCTAATATTTGTGATACCAATAATCTTTGTAGGTGTAATTTTAAACACTATGCCAGGAAACATCTTCCTCGCGATAATAATAGTTTTGCTTACTGCAGTAGGCCTCTCATCGCTCGGAATAATGTTCTCAGCACTTCCTACGGACACTCCGGCAGATGCCGTACTATTGTCAAGTTCAATAAAATTGCCGTTAATATTCGTTAGCGGGGTCTTAGTTCCAATAACGCAACTTCCTCCGTGGATTCTGCCAATAACACTGCTATCACCAATAACATACCCAACAGACTTTTTACGAATTCTATATTTAGGCAACGGCTTTCTACCATCTTATTTGGATATAGCAGTTACAGCTTTATTCACTTTAGCGTTCACGATTTTAGCCTTAAAGCTTCACGAGAAAACCATACTCATAAGGTTGCAGAGAAGATGATCAATTAAATTGCTCTAACCACTCTTTTTATTAGAAAGATTTAAAAAGAGCAGAGGTCTTAGCGGGAGAGGGTTTACGACCACAGTAAAAAAGGCTTGGGTTGTTCTCGAAGATGGTTCGATTCATGAAGGCAGGTCTTTTGGTTATCCAAAAAGTGTTATTGGCGAAGTAGTTTTCACAACTGGAATGGTTGGTTACACCAAGTCACTTACAGATCCATCTTACAGAGGGCAGATACTTATGTTCACATACCCTCTGATTGGCAATTATGGTGTTGCCGACTATCAAAACGTAGATGAGTTTGGTATTCCTAAATATTTTGAATCAAGTTCAATTAAGACCCAAGGAGTAATTGTTCATGAATACTGTGGAAAACCGTCTCACTGGGCTTCAGTCCAAGGTATCCATCAATGGATGTACAAAGAGAGAGTGCCAGGTGTTTACGACGTCGATACTAGAAGTCTTACTCAGAGGATTAGAGTCAAGGGTGTTATGATGGGTGCAATAGTTGTGGACGAAAAGCCTGATAAAGGATTTGAAATGCTAAATAAAGCTAAAAAATATGGGGAGATCAATTTCGTTGAAGAAGTAAGCACAAAGGATCCAAGGACGTATGGTGAAAATGGTAAAACGATCGTGTTAGTCGATTATGGCGTAAAGAACAATATCATAAGAAATCTTCTGATCAGAGGTTTCAAGGTTATCCAAGTGCCATACGACTATCGTTCAGATGAGATTTTAAGCCTTAGGCCTGATGGTATCGTTCTAAGCAATGGCCCTGGGGACCCCAAACAATTGGTTGCCTCTATATCAGAAGTAAAAAGCTTGATTGGATCTTATGAGAAACCGGTTTTAGGTATCTGCCTTGGCAATCAGATCCTCGGTTTAGCTGCTGGAGCAGACACGTATAAGCTAAAGTTTGGGCATCGGGGGCAGAATAAGCCGGTTCGAGACTTAGAGAGTAATAAGTGCTACATAGTGAGTGAAAATCACGGTTATGCAGTGGACGGCACATCCCTTGAAAGCACAGACTTCAAAGTTTGGCTAAAGAACATTGATGACGGCACTATTGAAGGGTTGAAGCATAAGAGTCTCCCCATTTTGAGCACCCAGTTTCACCCTGAAGCCTCCCCAGGTCCCTACGACACGACGTTTGTCTTTGATATGTTCACAAGAATGGTGAACTGTTAAATGCCGAGATTCGACTCCATAAATAAGGTTCTAGTGGTAGGTTCAGGTCCAATACAGATATCGATGGCTGGCGAATTCGACTACTCTGGCACGCAAGCGTTAAAAGCTCTTAAAGAAGAGAGGATTGAAACCGTTCTTGTCAACTCTAACATCGCCACTATTCAGACAGATGAGAAGATGGCTGACAAAGTGTACCTCCTACCGACCACCCCTGAATACGTCGAACAAGTAATAGAAAAGGAGAAGCCAGATGGGGTCCTCCTTGGATTTGGTGGCCAGACCGCGTTGAACTGCGGCTTTGAACTTCATAGGAAAGGTGTTTTCGAAAAACATGGGGTTCGCGTTCTTGGGACGAGTGTGGATAGCATAAACATAACCTCAGATAGGCAACTCTTTAGGAAGACGATGGAGGATGCCAACCTCCCAGTCTTAGCGAGCGAGGCTGTTACAAACGTGAAGGACGCTCTTAGGATAGCTGAAAGGATCGGGTATCCGGTCATCGTTAGGGTTGCGTACAATCTCGGAGGAAGAGGAGGGGGTGTAGCCTACAACCAGCTTGAACTGGATGAAATTGTAAGCAAGGGTCTAGCTAATAGCTACATAGGGCAAGTTCTTATAGAAGAATACATTGGGAAGTATAAGCAGATAGAGTACGAAGTTGTAAGAGACTACGACGATAACGCCATAACTGTCTGCAATATGGAAAACATCCTAGGAATGAGGGTGCACACTGGAGATAACTTCGTAGTTTCACCATCTCAAACTTTAACAAACGATGAATACCATCTGTTAAGGGAAGCTTCAATTAAGGCAACTAGAGCGAGTAAGATTGTAGGGGAGTGCAACGTCCAGTTAGCCCTTGACCCAAAGTCTAGTAACTACTTCATTATCGAAATTAATCCTAGACTCTCACGATCTTCAGCACTCGCTTCTAAGGCTACAGGATACCCACTAGCCTATATAGCTGCAAAGCTAGCGATCGGTTATACCCTTCCTGAAATCATAAACAAAGTCACGAACGTTACGAGCTCGTTCTTCGAACCAGCCCTAGACTATGTTGTCATAAAGGTTCCTAGATGGGACCTATCGAAATTTGGGTTCGTTGATAGGAGGCTACGCACCCAGATGAAGTCTGTGGGGGAGGTGATGGCTATTGGTAGAACGTTTGAGGAAGCCATCCAGAAAGCAATGAGAATGTTAGATGTCGGATTCGACGGGTTGACTATAGATCTAGAGGGGGAATCTTTAGATGAGATAGAAAACTCGTTGGCGATGCCGACCGACTCCATACTGCTAAATGTTGTGAAGGCGCTTAAACTAGGCATCAGTGTAGAAAGAATTTGTAAACTGACCTGGATAGATAAGTGGTTCGTTGAGAAGATAAAGAACATTGTTGACATGGAGAGGTCTCTCTCCGAAGTCAAGGAACTAAAAGAAGGGTGTAGCGAAGTAATTAGGCAAGCTAAGAAGATCGGTTTCTCTGACAGCCAAATATCTAGGGCTACAAATCTAAAGGAGGAAGATATTCGAACCTTCAGGAAAAGGCATGGTATAACTCCTGTCGTAAAACAGGTAGATACGCTCGCAGCAGAGTGGCCTGCTAAGACGAACTACCTCTACCTCACTTATGGGGGGGATAAAGATGACGTGGACTTTGCTAGCGATAAGAAGAAGGTGATCGTTTTAGGCGCAGGCACCTATAGGATAGGTAGCAGCGTTGAATTCGATTGGTCTACCATGAACCTCGTGTGGGCGCTTAAAAGGTACGGTGTAGATGAAACGATCGTCGTGAACTGTAATCCGGAAACAGTTTCAACAGACTACGACATGAGCGACAAACTATATTTTGAAGAAATCACTTTCGAGCGCGTGCTCGACATATATGAGAAAGAAATGCCATTGGGCATAGTGACATGTGTCGGAGGACAGACCGCAAACAACCTTGCACCAAAGTTAGCAAGAGTTAATGTAAGGATCTTAGGGACTAAAGGGGAAGACGTTGATAGGGCTGAAGACAGGGTTAAGTTCAGCTCACTACTCGACAAACTTAACATACCGCAGCCTCCTTGGGCAAAGTTCACTTCTATAGAAGAAGCGAAAAGGTTCGCCGAGCACCTAGGGTACCCTGTAATCGTTAGGCCGTCTTATGTTTTAGGTGGATCCGTTATGAAGGTGGCGTGGAGCCACCGGCAGTTGGAAGATTTTTTGAAGAGGGCTGCTAAAGTTACAAGAGACTACCCTGTTACAGTTAGCAAATTTGTAAGTGGCGCTATGGAAGTTGAGGTAGATGGTGTATGTGATGGGGAGCGTGTGCTCATTGGAGCTGTAATAGAGCATCTTGAGCCTGCAGGAATACATTCTGGTGACGCGACAATGACCATCCCTGCGCAGAGGCTTTCAAAGCAACATATTGAGAAAGTAAAGGACTATACGAGAAAGATAGCGCGCGAGCTAAAGATAGTAGGTCCATTCAACATACAATATCTTGTAAAAGGGCTTGAATTGAGTGTGATAGAATGCAATCTTAGGGCGAGTAGATCTATGCCATTTGTCTCTAAGGTTAAGGGGATAAATTTGATGGATTACGCAGCGAAGACGCTTTTAGGGATGAAAATAGAAGACGTAGACGAGAAGATTGTTTCCCATGTTGGAGTTAAGACACCACAGTTCTCGTTTATGCAGGTTGATGGTGCTGACCCGATATTGGGGGTTGAGATGAAGTCAACAGGTGAAGCAGCGTGTCTAGGGGAAAACTTTTACGAAGCGCTCTTATTGGCCTACACAGCTGTAGGGTTAAAGGTGCTTAGATCAGGTTTCAGTGGAAACGTCTTTGTAAGCGTAAGTACCGACTTAAGAAAGGAAGAAATTGAGCCTTTGATAAGACAGCTTTTATGGCTTGGATACAACATATACTGCACGCCAGGGACAGCGAAGTACTTTAAGAGCAGGGGGTTGAATGCTAAAATACTTTATAAGATAAGTGAGAGGAAAGAACCGAACGTGTTAAGCTATATCGTGAACAGAAAGATAGACTTGATAATAAATATTCCTGAAACAGAGAGGTTAGAGGTCTTCCAAAGTGTTTTAGACGACGAATATGCTATAAGAAGAAAGGCGGTTGAAATGGGGATACCGGTCATTACAGTTCCAAAGATACTAGAGGAGATTGTGAAAGGAATGGGAAGAGTGAGTAAGTTTAACATAAAGTCCCTACAAGAATATCACCAGATAAGATAAATTACCAAATCAGCTTAAGCCCATATCCATTTGTGTTTGGAGAAACCATAATCAAAAACTTAAGTTCCTACCTTAAGTATCAAAGGAGTGAAAGGTTGCATGGTTATTAAGCTATTCAATACGATGGGCAGGCGGAAGATGGTCTTTAGGCCGTTAAAGGATAAAAATGTTGGCATATACTGTTGTGGCCCAACTGTATACGATTACCCCCATATTGGAAACATGAAGACTTATGTAAACGAGGATGTTCTAAGAAGGGTTTTGGAGCTGAACGGATATAATGTTACCCATGTTATGAATATCACCGATGTCGGGCATTTGACGAGCCAAGCTGATACAGGTGAGGATAAGGTTGAAATGATGGCTAGGATAAAGAAAGCAAACGCATACGAAATCGCACGCTTTTTCACAGACGTCTTTTTCAGAGACGCTGACCTCCTTAACATCTTAAGACCAAGCATAATCGTTAAGGCCACAGATCATATAGGTGATATGATAGAGTTCGTTAAGAAGCTGGAAGAAAAGGGGTACACCTATAGAATTGAAGGGGATGGGATATACTTTGACACTTCAAAGTTTAAAGCGTATGGTAAGCTCACTGGAATGAACTTCAAGAGGTTGAATACGTACCTCAAAGCTGGCGCAAGAGTTGATGTGGTACCGGGCAAGAAAAACATAACAGACTTTGCTCTTTGGAAGTTTTCTCCAAAAGATGTCAAAAGGCAAATGGAGTGGGATTCACCTTGGGGTGTAGGTTTCCCAGGGTGGCATATCGAGTGTAGTGTCATGAGTATGAAGTATCTAGGCGATACCTTCGACATACACTGTGGGGGTGTAGACCATATTCCAATACATCATAGTAACGAGATAGCCCAAAGCGAGGCTGTGACTGGTAGGAAGTTTGTAAGGTACTGGGTGCACTGTGAACATGTGCTTGTTGAAGGGAAGAAGATGTCTAAGTCGCTCGGAAACTACTATACATTAAAGGATATCTTGGACAAAGGATATACTTGGAGGGAAGTGAGATACCTGTTCATTTCAGCTCATTACAGGAGACAGTTGAACTTCACTTTCGAAGGCTTAAACGCTGCAAAGGCTTCAGTTAACCGAATTATCGACTTTCTAAGGAAACTTAAGCAGGTAAGAGGGGGCACGAGCACCAGAAAGTTCCGCTCCTTACTGGCTAAAACCGAGAAGGAGTTTCTCAGCGCGGTGAATGATGACCTTAACTTGCCAAAGGCTATAGCGATAGTCTTCAAATTCATAACGTATGTGAATAAGATGGTGGACTCTAAGCAAGTAACCGAGGGAGATGCAGAGAAGGCTATAAAACTAATACTTTGGTTCGATAACGTCCTAGGGTTAAAGTTAAACGATTACCTGGTTGAAGAAGCGCTTCCAGAAGAGGCAAGGTTGCTTATCGAATCAAGGGAAAAGGCTCGGCAGGCGAAAGACTTCAAGCTCGCTGACCAAATAAGGAACACACTCAGAGAAAAATACGGCATACTTCTTGAGGACACAAAGGATGGAACCAGATGGAGGAGAATCGAGTAAAGTTCGGCTATGGTCTGCTTTTACTAAAAATTTTTGTAGCCATCTTTTAAGCAGATTTTTGCACTAAAAAGGAAAGACATAAATAGTGAACCGGCAAAATAGTTTTACCGTTCAGTCAGGAAAAGGATGGTTTCGCTGATAGGAGATGGCATCAGGGTAGGACTTGGTGCCCGGCGCCGGTCAGCGAACGGCTAAACGAGTAGAATAGAGTTGGGGGAAACCCCAAACCTTCCGAATCGTTTAGTCGGGGGCAAACCGAGAAGATGGTGAGAAGGTAAAAACTAAGTAATCATCTTCAAAGGAAAGCCACATCCATCCTGAAAACTGAACGGGAACCTTTGCATTAATATTTGATCGATCTTCCATTTCTTGGCTTATTATATAATAATAAGCGATTTCTTGTAATCTTTGACAACGTATTTCCTTCCCTTCTGAACTATTTTATGTCCCTCCTTTTCCAAAAGTAATTTCTGTCCTTCGATTCCACCTGGATACTTATCGTTTAATACCCCGCCTGTTTTAAGTGTGCGCCAGTAGGGAGTGATATTCCTTTCGCCTTTTTGCCTTTGTTCCTCTGCGGCATTGGCTGCTATCCAAGCAAATATGCCGGTGGTTATTGGGCAACCAATTGTCGCGTTATGCTTCCTAGCAAGGAGTTTTCGAATATCATTTATTGTGATCAATCTCCCTTCGGGTACATTTCTCATTACTTCATCAACTTCTATGGGGGCTGGGATGACCACTGTTCCCGTTCCCCATTTTTTACTCATTTTGTCGGTGATCTCCTTCACTTTGGGCAAATCTTTGCTGTCCGTTAGTTTTTCAGACCAACTCTTCCTTCTTTCCATGGTTTGTTGTCTGGAGTTGCCTGTAATAAACCTTAAAAAATGGTGTGTCTAATTTCTTGTTGATAGTTAATCTTATTGGCGTGCTGGTAATATTTTAGGGATAAAGTTAGATCCTTTCTCTCCATCATCACTTTTTCTTTGTGCTCGCTGATACTAGTGAAATAACGTCTCTGTCCTTTAGCTTGTAAGTAACAGGCAGCCTGATCCCATCTCGGCAGTCGATTCCGTAGAGTAATCCCTTTGCGAGAGCGGAATGAACCTCTTTAGCTAGGTCTGCTATTGTCGCGCCGTAAGGCATCAGGTGTACATCGGGAAGGACATTTCCATCTTTATCAGAGAGCGTCTTTTGGTCGTATACAGGATACACCGTGCTCATCTTCAACAGTTTAAAGACCGCCACATTTAGCGCGAATTGAACTCCCGTATGAAAGTATTGGCTGAGTATGACCTTTCTGATAAAGTTCAAAGCCCACTTCTGTTTGTCTGTTAATTTGCCAGATTCTATTATTTTAAACCTCTCCTCCCCGGGTATGTATTTTATGTACCCTTTCTGTTCCGCCCTCCTCAGTGTCAACTCCGCTTCAGCGCTTGAAGGTATCACAATCATGTCAGAATACTCTTCACGTAATCTCTCAAAGTTTTCTTCTGCGTGTGGGAGGTCCATTTTATTTGCAACGATGATTGTTGGTTTAGAGACGTCTCGTAGTGTCCAAGCAAAGTCCCTTGTCTCCTTCTCATTCCAGTTCAAGTAATCCTTCTTGATCAACCCCGTCTCTTCAAGGGCTTGGACCACATGTTCTTTCTTTATGCCTATGCCCTGCATGAACCCCTCAAGTGAAGTTGCGAGGTCCACCTCCCGCTTCAGATCCCTCTCTATCCTATCTTGGTTGGCTAGGATCAATTTTAGATACCACATTACAAGTTCTTCCTCTATGTCCCCTATGTCGGCTACAGGGTCACCTGTTCCTGGTTCAGCTATTCTCCCATCCGCGTCGACTGAGCCAGACGCATCGACGATATGGATCAGTGCATCGGATTGTGCAGCGACTGAAAGAAACTGGTTACCGAGGCCCTTTCCCATCCATGCTCCTTTTATCAGGCCGGGTAGGTCAACTAGTTCGATTGGAATAAATCTCCATCCATCTTCACATCTCGAGTTCTTTGGACGGTCTTTGACGCCAAATTCTTTGTGCACGCATAGGGTTACGACGTGAGCGACACCTAGGTTGGGTGTTTTTGTTGTAAATGGGTATGTTGAAACTTCTGCACTTTGTAAGGTTGCGGAGTTGAAGAAAGTGGTCTTACCAGTGTTTGTCTTCCCAATTAACCCAATTTTTACTGGCATTTTGCATCTTAGGATGTGGGTGTACTCCTATTTTATCCTTTTTTAATAGCCGAAGTTTTTTACTCTGCTATGAAGGGTGAAAGAGGTAGGTAAGCAGTCTTTTTACGCGCTGTACTTGCGTTTTCGGTGAAAGCCTTGTGCTAAATTTAATTAGTTCACTGCTATAACAGTTTGTGCTAGAGTCGTGGTGGTGCTTTGACTGGACGAGCCTCTGTTTCTATGAACGGTACGATGATTGTTGGCTATAGAGATAAGACCTACGCTCTAGACCCGCGCTCACCAGTCAATGCGCACTACGTCTTCATGTCACATGCGCATGTCGATCACTTGTATGGAGGGGTAATCGACAACTTAATTGCCTCGGAAGAAACCGTCAAACTAGCGAGAGCTAGAGGGTTTGGTCTACCTGATCCGATTTCAACTCAAGAGGTCGAGCTGCTCGACTCTGGGCATATTGTTGGTTCAAGATCGTTCTTAATCCCCGACGAGGTCTTTTATACAGGTGATATGGCTCTCCGTCCTAGAGCGTTTCTTAAGGCTCCAAAGCTTCCGAAGGCAAAAATCCTCATAATCGAAGCTACATATGGGCATAAAAGATACTCCTTCCCTTCACCAGCTTCTGTAGTGGGTGAAGCCAATAAGGCCATATCTGAAATGTTCTCGAGAGGAATACCTGTGATCCTATGCGGATATGCACTTGGTAAGGCTCAAGTGCTATCCTATTTGTTCTCCTCATGGTCTCCGATCTTCGTGCACGAATCTGTTAGTGAAATGAACAAAGTATGTTGTAGTCTAGGGGTGCCACTAAATACGTACAAAAGTTACTCGGAAGCCGAAGGTGAGGGTCTGTTAGAGAGGAGGCCTTGGATACTAATCGCCCCTTCCTCGCTATTGAAGAGTAGGATGATGTCCTCGTTGAGGAAAAGGTATGGTGCTGTAACATTCTCATTCTCAGGGTGGGCTGTTGATAAATGGTTTAACGGTATGGGTAATATAGATCGCCCCTTCCCACTTAGTGACCACTGCGACTATAATGATCTAGTTAAGGTTGTGAAGAAGGTCGACCCAGAGAAGGTCTACACCGTCCACGGGTACGCTAAAGAGTTCAGTCAAATTTTAAGGCGCTTAGGTTACGATGCTCAGGCTCTCTCGGGTCATCAATCTAATCTGATAGATTTCAATTTGAACAGTGAATAGTATGGTGATCTCCTATTCACAGAAAAAGTACGAGCTAGAGCAAATCATACCGATGCTTGAGCCTGAGCTTGGAAGGTGGTTTAGGCGATTCAGATCTCTTACTCCACCGCAAAAGTATTCGATTCCCCTTATAATGGAAGGGAAAAGTACTTTGATAGCTGCACCTACAGGTTCTGGGAAGACTCTGGCAGTCTTCCTAAGTATCATTGACACTTTGTTGAAGATGGGTAAAGAAGGTAGGCTGGAGGATAAGGTTTATTGCATCTACATTTCCCCCCTTAAGGCACTTGACTACGATATTGAAAAGAATCTCAATCAACCACTCGAAGCCGTATACCGCAATGCTGAAAAAGAAAATAGGGCTGTTCCAAAGATAAGGGTCGGTGTTAGGACTGGTGACACCCCACAGGCTGATCGGGCTAAGATGCTCAAGAACCCTCCCCACATCTTGGTCACTACCCCTGAAAGTGTTGCAATCCTTTTGGTGGCACCAAAGTTCAGGGAAAACCTAAGGTCCGTTAAATGGGTTATAGTTGACGAGATTCACGAGATCTGTAATAACAAGCGGGGTGTGCATCTCTCCCTCAGCCTAGAACGTTTGCAGGCCTTAGCCTCGGACAAGATTGTTCGCATAGGCCTATCCGCCACTATCCACCCTATAGAAGAGGTCGCCCGATACCTGGTTGGTTATAATAAAGATGGCACGGAAAGAGATTGCACTATAGTTGATACAAGGTTTGTTAAGCCAATAGAACTGAAAGTTCTTTGTCCAGTTAAAGACCTCGTTCATACAAACGCGTCGAAGGCGTCTTTTAAAATGTACAAGTTAATTACAGACTTGATACGCTCACATAAAACTACATTAATATTCACTAACACTAGGTCGGGGACCGAACGCGTTGTATACCAGCTCTCGAAGCTAAATGTCGTAGATGGCGACGAACTAGCCGCTCACCACGGTTCTCTCTCAAAAGAGCTAAGAAGAGATATTGAAGATCGGTTAAAGAACGGCTTGATGCGCGCTGTTGTGACAAGTACCTCATTAGAGCTTGGTATTGATGTTGGTAGTATAGAGGATGTTGTCCAAATCGGTTCACCGAAGTCGGTATCGAAGTGCCTTCAGAGAGTTGGTAGGTCAGGCCACTCTCTGAAAAAGGTTTCAAAAGGATACCTTATAGCGTTAGAAAGGGACGACTTGGTGGAGGACGCGGTAATAGTAAGTGAAGCCAAGAAGGGTTCACTTGATAGGGTCCATATTCCAAAGAACTGCTTGGACGTGTTGTCTCAACATGTCGTTGGAATGGCAATAGAGCATAAATGGGGCGAAGAAGACGCCTATAAGCTGGTGAAGAGCAGCTACAACTACAGAGACCTACCGTA
>Ga0272448_1006431_pt1 | contig 12715 bp, 13 predicted proteins | sample YNPCB0191_FD_202220 | JGI IMG/M metagenome (GOLD analysis project Ga0272448, IMG submission 202220) | Hot spring sediment microbial communities from Yellowstone National Park, WY, United States - YNP-CB-019-1 | ecosystem: Environmental > Aquatic > Thermal springs > Hot (42-90C) > Sediment...
ATATATTGTAGTTGCTACCTCAAGGCAACCTGTTGCGCATGATGCAACAACATCTTTGTCAGTTGCAGCAAGGATAATTCTTACAATAGAAGGAACTATGCATCCAGGACACATTCTGTGCCCTGAAGCAATTCTTTTTTCTTTCAGTGCAATATCTTTAAATGTTGTCATTCTCTCAGCCCAAGATATTTTATTTTTTCATCAAATTTGCCTTTGATTAAATCATCAAAAACTTTTTCTACATCTTTTCCAGATAAATCCCTTCCCCCGAGCCCAAAAACATAGCTCTGAATCTTAACTTTACAACCTAAAGCGTTTTTAATTTCTGCACATAAAGGAGGAACTGCTCCAAATGACTCACTTCTGTCAAGTACAGCAATTTTCTTTCCATTCAGGGCATTTCTTATTTCTTCGTAGGGGAAAGGCCTGAATAAAATTGGCTTCAACAGCCCTACTTTTTTGCCTTTTTTTCTTAGTTTGTCAACAACAGTTTTTGCGGTTCCTGCGCTGCTGCTAAGGACAACAGCAACATATTTTGCATCGTTGAGTTTGTAATCTTCAAAGTAGCCATACTTTCTACCTGTTAGCTTTGAAAGTTCCTCTCCTACCTCAATAAAAATCCTTTTTACCATTTCCATTGCATCTGCCTGCTGTCTCTTAGTTTCAAAGTTATAATCAGGTAACTGTATTGCGCCATATGTTATGTTATTTTTCAGCAAACTGAATTCTGGGTTGTATTCACCAATAAACTTTTTCACATTTTTATCATCAAGAATCTCAACATTTTCTAAGCAGTGTGAAGTTATAAAGCCATCTTGCATCACCATGACAGGAAGCTCTGCTTTTTCTGCAAGTTTCTGGGCAAGCAAAGTGTTTTCATAAACCTCCTGGTTGTTCTCAGAGTAAATCTGTACCCATGCAAAATCCCTGCAAGCCATGCTGTCTGAATGGTCGCAGTGAATATTAATAGGGGCGGACAGTGCCCTATTTACAACATTCATCACAATCGGCAATCTCAAGCCAGATGCAATCGGAAGAACCTCGCTCATATAAATCAATCCCTGAGAAGATGTTGCAGTCATTACTCTTGCTCCAGCAGCAGACGCGCCAACTGCAATGCTCATTGCAGAATGCTCACTTTCAACCCTTACCAACTCTGTGTCTACTTTTTTATTTGCAACAAAATGCGCAAATGTTTCCATTATTGGAGTTTGCGGAGTAATTGGGTAAACAGGCGCAACATCAGGGTTAATCTGCCTCATTGCCTCTGCAACTGCCTGAGCTCCTGTCATTGCAACTTTCTTTTTCATTTTCTCTCCATATTAATTGCCTTTACAGGGCAGAGTTTTGCGCACAAGCCACAGCCCTTGCAGTAGTCCAAATCTCTTTCTATTTTGCCGTTTTTTTCAAAAATGCAAAAGTCAGGGCAGTAAATTACGCACTTGAAGCATCTAATGCATTTTTTATTATCTATAACTGGTTTGAAAACCTTCCAGTTTCCTGTTTTTACTTTTAGCGATGAAGCTGCTTCCACTATCCCTGCTTTTTTCATCTCTTTCCATGATTTTAATTCAGTCATTTTATTGTTTTGAAAGCAATCTCCATTGCCCTTATGTTTTTTTCTGCAGCCACTTTGTCTTTTTTCTCTGTGAAATATTCAAGCACAACTTCTCTGAGCGCATTGAAATCAATACCAACCAAAGCCGCAAGAGCGCCAAGCATGACTGTGCTTGCAACAGGATGCCCTATGTTTTCTATTGCTATCTTGTTTGCATCAATTGTATAAATTTTTCCATCAAACCTTGTTTGTTTTTTAAAAAATTCTTGTTTTTTTGAAGAGTTTATAAGCAGAATTCCTTTTTGAAAAAGCCCTTCGCTAATCTCTGGGGATTCTGCTAATGATTCATCAAGAACAACAACAACATTTGGGTTTTCAACTGGCTCGTGCATCATTATCTGCTCTTTTGAAGCCCTCACAAAACTTTTTACAGGAGCTCCTCTTCTTTCTGGCCCGAATTCAGGAAATGCCTGGGCATTCATCCCTTGCTTAATGAACGCCTCTGCAAGTAAGAGAGCAGCTGTTTTTACGCCATGTCCTCCTCTTCCATGAAATCGTATCTCAAGCATTTCAAAAGAGACAGAATAGTTATTTTTAAATGTATCTTTTAAATGGGTTGATTTTGAATTTGAGATGATGCTGTAATAAAAAGTTAGTAGCAAAAAATTAATATATTTTCCACCAAAAGTTTTAAATACTAGTTAGTAGGCAGAACAAATAGGGGTTTCTGAGGTGCGTTAAAATTCATGCAGAAAATAGAATTCAAAACAGAGCCAGAAAAGCCAGAGCAGCTGATTCAGCTACTCAACCCAATAGTTAAACAGTGGTTTTTCTCAAAATTTCCAAAATTCTCAACTCCTCAGCTATATGGGGTTATGCCAATCCACTGCAGAGAAAACATTCTTATCAGCGCCCCTACTGGAGCAACAAAAACACTTACAGGATTTTTGTCTATACTTAATGAGCTTGTTGATTTATCCCAGAAAGGGATTTTAGAAGATAAAGTTTATGCTGTTTATATTTCTCCGCTTAAGGCGCTGAACTATGATATCCAGGTAAATCTTCTCAAGCCGTTGAGCGAGATGGAGAAGATTGCAGGCAAAAAACTTGGCATAAGGGTTGCTGTAAGGACAGGTGACACGACTGCTTCTGAGAAAGCAAAGATGCTGAAAAAAGCCCCCCACATTCTCATAACAACCCCAGAATCATTAGCTATACTCATAAGTTCAGTAAAATTCAGGGAGCATCTCAAGGCAGTTGAGTGGGTAATAGTTGATGAGGTTCATGCACTTGCTGAAAACAAGAGAGGGGTTCACCTCTCGTTGACACTTGAGAGAATGAACAAAATATGCAATTTTGCAAGAGTGGGTTTAAGCGCAACAATATCGCCCCTTGAAGAGGTTGCCAAATTTCTAGTTGGCAATGAAAGGGGCTGCAAAGTTGTTGATGTCCAGTTTCTTAAACAGATGGACTTAAAGGTTATCAGCCCTGTAAGAAACCTTGTTGATGTAAATGCAGACTATCTGCATAACAAGTTATATGAACTGCTCGACAATCTGATTCAGCATCATAAAACAACACTTATTTTCACAAACACTCGTTCTGCTACAGAAAGGGTTGTCCATCACCTTAAAGAAAAGTTCCCAAAAAATTATACAGAGAATATAGGGGCGCATCATGGCTCTTTGTCAAAAACCCACAGAAGAAAAATCGAGCAAAACTTGAGAGAGGGAAAATTAAAATGCGTGGTATGCTCGACCTCTCTTGAGCTTGGAATTGATATTGGCTATATAGACTTGGTTATTCTTCTAGGAAGCCCTAAATCAGTTGCAAGGGCTCTCCAGAGAGTAGGGAGAAGCGGGCATCAGCTGCATGCTACAACAAAAGGAAGAATTGTTGTTCTTGACAGAGATGACTTGATAGAGTGCTCTGTTTTGCTGAAAAGTGCTATAGAAAAAAAGATAGACAAAATACATATCCCAACAAACTGCCTTGATGTTCTTGCCCAGCAGATAGATGGGATAGTTTTGGAAGGAGCCCAGCATATTGATGATGTTTTCAAGCTAGTTACCAAATCATATTGCTACAAAAATCTTTCAAGAAAGGATTTTGGAGAGGTTATTGACTACCTTTCTGGAAAATACATGTCACTTGAGGACAGGCACATCTATGCAAAAATATGGTACGATGAAAATACAGGAATGATTGGCAGAAAAGGAAAGATGAGCAGGGTGATTTATATCACAAATATAGGCACAATACCAGAGGAATCTTCTGTTTCAGTAAAGGTTGGAGAGCAGGCAATAGGCACAATTGATGAGGCATTCCTTGAAAGGCTGAAAAAAGGAGACATTTTTGTTTTAGGAGGAGATACATATAAATTTAATTTTGCAAGGGGAATGGCTGCTCAGGTTGAGCCAGTTGTTGGAAAGAAGCCCACTGTTCCTTCATGGTTCTCTGAGATGCTCCCATTGTCATTTGACCTCGCAAACGACATAGGAAGATTTAGAAGATTGATGGAGGAAAAGCTAAAATCAAGGGAGCTTAAGCAGGATGTTATAAAGTTCATAAATGATTTTCTCTATGTTGACGAGAATGCTGCAAACTCAATTTATGAATACTTTAACGAGCAGTTTCTTTATGCAGGCGAAATCCCTAACGATAAAAAACTTCTGGTTGAGAATTATGAAGAAAATGGAAAATATTATGCAATTTTTCATTCACTTTATGGTAGAAGGGTTAATGATGCTCTTTCTAGGGCTGTTGCATATGCGATAGGAAGGGCGCAGCACAGGGATGTTGAAATCGGAATAAATGACAACGGCTTCTATGTTGCTGCAAAAAAAGGGTTTGATGCTGTTGCGGCTCTTAGGATGCTGAATGCAAAGGAACTAAGGCAAGTCCTTGAGAATGCGATTGAAAATACAGAAATACTCAAAAGAAGATTCAGGCACTGCGCAACAAGGGCTTTGATGATCTTAAGGACTTACAAAGGGCATGAGAAAAAAGTAGGAAGGCAGCAAGTTAGCTCTATGATTCTTTTGAATGCAGTCAAGAGGATAAGCAATAATTTTTCAATACTGAAAGAAGCAAGGAGAGAAGTTCTTGAAGACTTGATGGACATTGAAAATGCAGAACTTGTAATAAAGCAGATTGAGGAAGGAAAAATAAAAATAAAAGAAATTAGAACAAAAATACCAAGCCCGTTTTCATTTAACATTGTTATGCAGGGCTACCTTGACTTGCTCAAGATTGAAGACAGGATAGAGTTCATGAAAAGAATGCACCAGATGATTCTTGCGAAAATCAGCATCAAAACAGGGGAGAAGCCGGCAAAGGAAATTGATTTGGGTGATAGTTTTACTATTAACTATGACAAATTATGGAAAAAACAGGAAGCAGACAAGAAAAAAATTGAAATGTCTGAAAAAGAGAAACTAAGATGGCAGCTAAACAAAGCAAGACTTAGAGGCGATACTGGGGAAATGATTGTTTATGAAATAAACAGGCTAATTGATGGCGAAAGAACAGGATTCAGCGAAAACTTCAAGAAATGGCTTAATGATTTCTGCTCAAAGCCAGTGCCAAAATATTGGGAAGATGAGATTGCGAGATTTCTGCTGAAAGTGAGGAAAGAAATAGATTGAGTACATATATTATAAAAATATAGATTCTAACAATAAAAAGTTTTAAAAAAGTTGATGCAAGAAAGTACAAAATGAAGTGCGTAAAGTGCAGCGAAGAGGAGCTCTGCTCTGGCTTTTGCAAAAAACATTTCAAGAAATATTTTGAAGAAAAAGTAAAGAAAACAATAAACAAATTTCATCTTTTTAGCCACAAAGATAAGATAGCTGTTGCTGTTTCAGGAGGAAAAGATTCCACTGTTCTGCTGTATGTTCTAAAGAAGCTGAAATACAATGTTACTGGGATAACTGTTGATGCTTATATTGGAAACTATACAAAGCAGAATCTAGAGAATCTTAAAAGTGTATGCGAGAAGTACAAAATCCCTCTGAAAGTGATTTCATTCAAAGATGAATTCGGTTATTCTTTATGCTACATAACATCAATACTCAATCAGGGAAGAAAAGATAAAAAATTTGCATCATGCCTTGTCTGCGGGGTTTTGAGAAGATACTTAATTAACAGATATGCAAAGCAAATGAAATTTGATGTTGTAGCAACAGGCCACACTCTTGATGATGAGGCCCAGGCATTCTTGATGAATATTTTTAGGAATGATGTTGCGCTTGCTAGAAGACAGGGCCCGATAACAGGCACAGGCGGGAATTCGGCTTTTGTTAAGAGAGTGAAGCCATTATATCTCTGCACAGAAAAAGAGACAACAACTTATTCAAAATTGATGAATTTCCCTGTAAAATATGAAAGATGCCCCTGCTCTGTTGACGCATACAGGAGGAATTTCAGGCAGTTCCTTGATGAATTTGAAAAAAAGCACCCTTCTGTAAAGCACAATATAATAAATTTCTTTTTAGAAACGATACACAAAAACAAGAAAGATTACAACAATGAAATCATAGACAGCTGCAAAATCTGCGGAGAGCCCTCTGCAAGAAACATCTGCAAGAAATGTGAGATAGTTAATATTCTAAAAAGTAGTTTAAAACAAAATTAATTTGATAATTTTGTAATAGAAATGTAATAGAAAAGCTATAATTTTATAAATAAACAAATATATTATGAAAATAATGTCCCTCTTAGAACTGGCAAAAAAGAGCGAAAACATCCTCAGGCCGTTCGGGCACACAGAGGTTCTTCTTTATTATGGGATTGTTGCGCAGAAGCTGAAAAGGTATCTGAAAGGAAAGGAGTTGGCTGCAAAAATCTGGCTTCCTTCAGGCAATCTTCCTTTTTTCATAAGAAGGGGAAGCAAGGACGAGCCTCTTTACATTGAAGAGTTGTGCGATGGTGCAACAGAGCATTTGCTTGAAGTGAGAAAGGAGATTGAAAACCTCAAAGATGCAGAATCAAAACTGAATAAAACAGAAGCAAAGGTTTGGCATTATTTTGTCCCAAGAAAGCTCATTGATTTTTTCTATGCAACAAATGGAGAGGGAGCTGGAAAAGATATAGAAAGGATTTTCTTTGACATAGACAGGAGCGATGTTCCTGCTGAAAAAGCGCAGGAGGTTGCAAGATTGCTAGTTGAAACAATAGAGAAAGATACTGAACTTAAGAAACTGATAAAATTCAAGACATTTGTGATGTGGACAGGAAATTCTTTCCATGTTTATTTAATTTTAGACAAAAAAATAAAAAACTCTGATTATGAAAAACATTTTGCGTACAAAAAAGACACCCCGCTTGAGAGCTTCACAGGCAAGTGGGCAGATTCAATAAAAAAAGCATCAAAAATAAATGTCCAGGGAGGACATGAAAAAATAAAGGGTATAATCAACATAGACCCTTCTCAAACTCCTTCAGGAAAACTCTGCAGGGCACCATTTGGGTTACATATGAAGGACGCAAAAACAGTTGATGGAATTGCAATCCCTCTCAAAAAAGAGATGCTTTATGACAAAAATCTTGTGAAAGAGCTTCAAAAATATACTCCTGAAAGAGTTATCAATGAGCTTGACGAATTGGCAAAGAGGTTGCCTTAGAAATAATCTTAGAAATAAAATAGAAATAAAAATAGATAAAATCACTTCTTCCTGCATTTGCAGCAGGCTGCCAAGACGAGCATTTTCAGTCCCACAATACCAATTACTATTGCAGCGAACTTGTCCCAACCTATCCATCTGTAAGTTCCGTTGAGCCAAACCAAAACTGCGAGAACAATCAAACAAATGCTCTTTTTCAACACCCATCTGCAATCGCACTTGTTTTCAGTCATTTTAATCATATAATCACCTCTTTTTGTTATTTTTGCAATTAAATGAATTTTTATTTATAAACTTAACCTTTATGGTCAATCTTTATAGTACTCGTTCAAAAAATCATTTGCTTTTTTCAGTATCTCCTTATCGTTCTTGAATTTGAGATTTTTCATTGCCTCCTCAAAATCAAACCACCCAAAATCAGAATGCTCTGTCAATTTTACATCGCCTTCTTCAGCCTCTCCTAGATAAAATGTAACCTCTTTGTGAACAATTTTGCCCTCTTTTCTGTAAAAGAATTCTGAAATCTCCTTGAAGCCATCGAAAATTTTCTTTAGTCCGAGCCCTGTTTCTTCTTTGAATTCTCGTATGGCAGCGTCCCTGCTGCTCTCGCCCTTTTCTATCATGCCATGGGAAAAGCCCCAATATCCTTTAGTGTACTTTAAAAGCAGGAATTTGATTGATTCAGCCCTTTTAAACGCTACAAAGCCCGCTGAGAACTCTTGAGGCATAATGTTTATAAATAAGCGTATTTCTTTTTAAACTTTATGAAGAAATTTTTAATTTTGGCAACAATTGTTTTGTTTTTTGTAGCAGGCTGTGCTACTAACAACACCAGAATAGTGAGCGTTGTAAAAATAAATCAGACAAATGCAAGCCCACTAAACAATACATCAAATATTTCTACAAATGTTTCTGTAAATCTCTCATCAAATTTAACAGTAAATATAACATCAAATCTGACCAATATAACCTCAAACATAACAGCAAATGTTTCTGCAACTGCTAGTCAGAATGCTACTCTAAAGAACTTGACAGTAGAGTTCATTGACTTGAATGGAAATTCAATATTAATAAGAACTCCTTCCAAAAAATTAATACTTATTGATGGAGGGGACAATAGCGAGGGGCTTAGGATAACAAAATATCTCATAAGCAAAGGCATAACAAAGTTGGACTATGTTTTTGATTCAAATGCAGAAATAGACAATGTTGGAGGGCTTGCAAGCATAATTTACAACTTTAACGATTCGCAAGCATATTACCCAGGAATAAGCTACGATACCAACAATAATATTGCGTACATGCGTTATATTTCATATTCAAAAAACTACTCAAAACCAGCAATACCAGTAACAGAAGATAAAGAGTTTGACATGGGAGATGGAGCAATATTAAGCGCCTTTGTCCCGTATGAAAATAATATTTCAAACGGCGCTCCAATAAATGACACAATAGTATTCAGGCTTGATTTTAAAGATGCCTCGTTCCTTTTCTTAGGAGACTGCAAGAGTATCTGCTTTGAGAAGATAAAAAATAAAGATATAAGCGCAGATGTTCTTAAAGTGAATGGTTTTGTACCTCAGGAAATAATAGACGCTGTTTCGCCAAAGATAATCATCTATGACAATTTGAAAAACGAAACAATAAAGCCAGCAGGCGTGAAGGTTTACAGCAAGGCAGATGGCACAGTGTTTATAATGTCTGACGGCAACAAATACTTCATAAGCACCACAGGAAAAGCATAAATATTGAAAGTTCTTTACTATTTTTATGAAGTACTCTGAAGAGGCATATAGTACAATAAAAACAATAATCTCATCTAAAATAGACATTACCAAAAACGAATTTGATATTGGAAACTATAAAGAAAAAAGGGCAGAGCATTATAAAAAAATCTTAGAGAATTGTATCAATAAGATAAGAGAAAAAGTCAAGGGAGATTGTTCTGAAAAACTCTTACAGCTTTATAGAGAAAACAAACTGGAAGAGATGCTACCATTGCTTGAAGAAATAAAGAATATAGAAAAAGATGAGAAAAAAGAAAAACCAAATTTTGCGCTCCCAAGAGTCCCTTCTGAGATAAAAGAAGAGATAACTGCTGATCTAATTGAACTTGAAAAATGCTTTCAAAATGGCTGTTACAGATCATCTGTAATTCTATGCGGGAGGATTCTTGAAACAGCGCTGCATCGGAAATATTTTGAGATTTCAGGCAGGGACATTCTTGAAACAAGCCCTGGAATTGGGCTTGGGAATCTTGTTGCCAAAATGAGAGAGCTAAATTACAACTTCGAGCCAGGAATAAGCGAGCAGATACACCTCATAAATCAAGTGAGGGTTTACTCTGTGCATAAAAAGCAGAAAGCATTTTATCCTTCAAAAGAGCAGACACATGCAATAATTCTTTACACAATTGATGCAATTAAGAAGATGTTTTGAAAAACTGCCCCGGACGGGATTTGAACCCGTGTCGCGGCCTTTCTTTCGCTAATAAGCTGTCGAAAGGGCCGCATGATTGGTTGCCCAACCTTGTGTTCTCTTCCTTTGGTTTAGCTTTTGCGAACGCAAGATTACCGGACTACACCACCGGGGCGAATATGAAAAATGTGCCAAAAATCCTATTCATAAAATCATCGGGATTTGAGGCATATGGAAATACAAAATATTTGCTGAAGTTCATAGCGATTTTGTATTTATGGTATGGGCCCGGCGAGATTCGAACTCACGACCTCCGGCTGTCTTAGTTTGTGCGAACACACGGACATATAAGACCGGCGCTCTAATTATCCGCCAAAGGCTCCAGACTAAGCTACGGGCCCATGCATTTGAAGTTAAATGATTTATTTATAAAAATTGCGGTAAAAAGAAAAGAACCAAATGCGCCGGCCGGGATTCGAACCCGGGTTGCGAGCTTTTTGCACTTAGAGGGGATTCTGCTTTGCGCTAGCAAAGCAATAAATCACCTTTCTTTTAATCAAACTTTTCTTAAAAGTTTAGTTGGCAAGCTCGTGTCCTACCACTAGACTACCGGCGCAAATTTTTTGTTTTCTTTGCACTCTTGTTGATTATTCAAATAATATCTGTTTAAAAGCTTTTCAGCAAATTCAGCGTCGTTTTAATGGGCCCGGCCAGATTCGAACTGGCGACCTACACCTTTCTGTCCGCTTTTTATTATAAAAAGGGCTGTAAGGGTGTTGTCATAACCACTAGACCACGGGCCCTTTTAAACTAAATTTAAACGCTATTTTAAAAATCTTTTGAGTGCAAGGGGGTTTAAAACATAACGAGAAGATAAAATCTTAATATTGGCAGTTCTTAACCTTGTTTCATGCTTTCTTTGTTGCCTTGATTGCCAGAACTGCTTTTAACAGCTTTCAGCAGTTAATACTTTTTCTTGCATTGCAATCCAGCAAAATAAGCAAAGCAAACAGTCAAGAATAATGCAAAAACTAGAAAAAGTTTTTATTTAATTCGATTTAAAAACTAAAATAAAATTAAAAGAAAAAATCAACCAGTTACGCACTGGGTGTCTTTTATAATAAGCATCCTCTGGTTGAGGCAAGCTTTGTCCACACCGCCTTCATTTATAATAGGCAATGCGAGCAAATCAGTTATTTTTTCTCCGACATCAATAGTGTAGCTCATCACGTCGTCTTTTTTCATTGTCCTTGTGTCTTTCAAATATTGAACTTTGCCACTTTTTGTTGTTATCTGGAACCACAAACCACTAAGGCTGTCTCCCTTTCCAGAGTAGACTATCTGCATTGAAACTTTTTTGCCATCAATAATACAAGGCTGTCCCAACTTGTTCTTTGGCCAGCCTATTGCATAGCTAATGTTGCAGTATTTAACCTGCTGAGGAGCCCCAGAAACCGTCTCAGGCCCTGTTGGAGCAGTTGGCTCTTTAGGAGCTGCTGTTGGAGCAGTTGGCTGTTGCACTGGCGGTGCTTTTGGTGCACCTTTAAGAAGAAGGATAATCGCTATTAAAATTATTATTACGATTATCACGCCAACAACCCATCCTGCAGCAGTTGGCTTTTTCGTTGGAGCCTTTTTTGCCTCTGTTTTTTCAACCTTTTTTGCCTTTTTCTTTGCCATCATAAACCCCCTCTTTTTTGTTTTAAAGTGATAATTGCATTCAGAATCATTTAGTTATATTTAAATTTATCGCTTTTTATGTTCGTTTATGTTCGTCAAATATAGGCCCAAAAAGAGGCAGTTAAGGCATAAATTTATAAACCAATAAATCGCCCAAAATTAAATGGAAAAGAGCAACACAGAGAGGATTTTTGAACTCTTGTTTAATGAAGATGAGATTACATGGCAGTCAATTATTTACGAACTTGTAAGAACTGAAGAAATGGACCCATGGGACATAAACATTTCAGAGCTCTCAAAAAAATACATTGAAACAATAAAAAAGCTGCAGTCGCTTGATTTCAGGCTATCTGGAAAGGTTGTTCTCGCAGCAGCCATACTGCTTGGCATAAAGTCCACAAGACTTCTAGATGAGGAGTCAAAACTTGACGAGCTCATTAATCCGCCTGAGGCACTTGAAGAGGATGAAATAGGTTATCAGCAGTTTTCTCTCAGCGAACTTCCAACAGACAAGATTACTTTAATTCCAAGGACTCCTCAGCCAAGAAAGAAGAAAATATCTGTGTTTGATTTGGTTGATGCACTGCAGAAAGCGCTTGAGGTAAGGAAAAGAAGAATGCTTCGCGATTTTGTTCCAATCGATGTGCCTGTGATAGATAAAAAGGTTGACATAACAAAACTCATACTTGATTTGTACAAAAAAATCAAAAAAATGATTTCTGAAGAAGGGAGGCTGACATTTATACAGCTGGCTGGCTCTAAAAGAAAAGAGGACCAGGTTGCAACGCTCGTTCCTCTGCTTCATTTAACAAGCCAGGGAAAAGTTGATATTCACCAAGAGGTTCATTTTGGAGATATTGAAATAGAGGCGCTTGAAAAATGAATGAAGAAGAAGTAAGGGAAGCGTATTTTGAGCTTAGGGTTATTGAGGAGCAGATGAAGCAGCTCCAGCACCAGATAGCCCAGCTGGAAAGCCAGATATCTGAATTTGAAACTGCTCTTTCAAGTCTAAAGGAGCTTGAGGGCAAAGATGAAGAAGAGGCATTCGTGCCTGTCAGCTCAGGGATTTATGCAAAAGCTAGAATTAGTGACACAAAAAAATTCATTGTTAGTATAGGCGCAGGGGTTGCAGTTGAAAAGTCTCCTGACGAAACAGCAAAGATAATAGAAAAACAGCTTGCAGAGATGAGGCAGTACAGAGAGCAGATGATAAAAGGGTTGCAGCTTCTTGGAGCAAGAGCAGAGGAGATAGAGAAAAAAGTTGCTGAAGAGCAGGGTTAAGATGTTCAAATTTCTCAAAGAAAAATTGAAAGGGGCAATTTTCTTATTTTCAAAAAAGGTTGAGGAAGAGGTAGAGGAGCCCAAAAAGAAAGCCCATAAAGAAAAGCTAGCGAAGAAAGAAGCCAAAGAGAAAAAAATTCCTGAGATAAAAAAG
>Ga0272448_1006433_pt1 | contig 12715 bp, 12 predicted proteins | sample YNPCB0191_FD_202220 | JGI IMG/M metagenome (GOLD analysis project Ga0272448, IMG submission 202220) | Hot spring sediment microbial communities from Yellowstone National Park, WY, United States - YNP-CB-019-1 | ecosystem: Environmental > Aquatic > Thermal springs > Hot (42-90C) > Sediment...
CCGCGCTCGGAAGATCGAAAACTTCCTTTCGCAGCCGATGTTCGTGGCGGAGGTGTTTACCGGCCTACCGGGTCAGTACGTGAAACGCGAGGACACCGTGCGCTCGTTCAAAGAGATATTGGAAGGCAAGTGGGACCACCTTCCCGAGCAGGCCTTCTACATGGTGGGCCCGATCGAAATGGCCGTAGAGAAGGCGAAGAAGATGGAAGGCTGACATGCCCGAAAAGACCTTCAGACTCGAAGTCATAACCCCCGACCGGGTGGTCTATTCCAATGATCAAGTGGCTTCCGTCGTTGCGCCCGGTGTGGAAGGGTATTTGGGTGTGCTGGCCAACCGTGCTCCGATCGTCACCCGTTTGGACATCGGCGCGGTTGACTTCCGCAGAGCCGACGGCGACTGGGACTACATTGCCGTCGGCGGCGGGTTCATGGAAGTGTTCGAGAATCAGGTGACGATACTCGCCGACAGCGCGGAACTGGTGGAAGAGATAGACGTCGAACGCGCTGAAAGGGCAAGGGACCGCGCAAGGCAGCGTCTTACGTCACGCACTCCCGAAGTGGACGTCGAGCGGGCGCAGGCCGCTCTGAAGCGCGCCCTCACCCGTTTGCAGGTGGCCGGCAGAAAGAGCTAGGTATCCGAGCAGCAGGATAGATGGACGTTGTGGACAATGCTTCGCGGACCGCGCGCGTTCCGAAGCATTGTGCGCTTTTTCGAGAAGGCTTCCGACCGGCCGGTCGCGAAACCTGCCGTGATGTTGCACCCCGGCGCCGGACGTGCGGCGCTTCGGGGTCGTGGTTGATGCAACAGCCGAGTGACTATGAAGAAGTGGATCATTGCCGCCATGCTCCTTACGATACCCGCGCGGTTGTGCGCGTACAGGACACCGTACGAGTCGTGGATGGGCGCCTACGTGGGCCAAAGGAAGGTAGGCTACCTGTCGCTAAAGATCGATCGGGCGGACGTCGGCGGCAGCGCCGGCTTCAGGATCGCCAGCACGGTCAACACTCGGCTGACCGTTCTTGGGGCTGATCTCACCCAGGAAGTCACCACGGTTATCCTCACCGACGCGAACTTCAACCCCGTCTACGAGGAGTTCGCGATGGCCAGCGGGGGCAAGACGACCGGCGTGACCGCCAAGTTCACAAAAGGCGCGGTAGAATGCGTGGTTTCGTCCGGCGGTCGAACGTCGAAGAAGTCGATTCCCATACCCGAAGGCGTGAGCCTGGTGGGCGATGCGATGTTTGCCACGCTCGACAGGGTTCCGGAGGTCGGACGAGAATATCATATGCACTACTTCAACCCCCTCACCCTGGCGATTGAAGAACTCAAGGTAAGAGCTGAGCGGCGGGAGAAAGTCGTGATCGGCGGCACGGAATACGACGCGTTCGTCTTGTCCAACCTAACTCCTATGGGATCGATGACGATCTGGCAGGATGAGACGGGAGAAGTCCTCAAAGTTGACGCGATGATGGGCATTTCGATGGTGCGGGAGAGTCGAGAGCAGGCAACTGCCGGGCTCGGCGGCATGGTTGAGGATTTCGCGGTTCGCACGCGCGTCAAGACCGATAAACCGATCAAGTCACCGCGAGAAGCCAAATCGCTGGAGGTAATCCTGGTAGGTCTCGAAGACCCGAAGATGGCCATAACGGATGCCAGACAGAAGGCGGCTGTTGTCCCCGGGAGGTCGAATTCCGTCAGATTCAGGGTAACGGCGGCCAAGTTCGACCCGCGGCGGTCCGTGGCGCTCCCGGTCAAGAAAAGCGGGTTCGAAGAGTACCTTGCCCCGACCGCTTACGTGGACAGCGACGCGCCTGCCGTTAGGAAACAAGCCCGACTCGTCGCCGGCGACGCCAAGCGGGCTTACTCGGCGTGTTCGAAGATTCGGGCGTGGATCTACAGCAACCTTAAGGTTCGCGCCGACATAGGGATTACACGTCCCGCCAGCGATGTGCTAGAATCTAAGGTGGGCGTGTGCAGGGATTATGCGACGTTGTTTGCCGCGATGGCCCGGGCCGTTGGAGTTCCGTCGAAAGTGGTCTCGGGAATCATGTACCTCAATGACGGGTTCTATTACCACGCGTGGGTGGAGTGCTGGGTGGGGGAGTGGGTCCCCTTCGACGCAACTATGCCGTCCGATTTCGTGGACGCTACTCACATAAAGCTCGCCGAAGGAGACGCAACTACGATGTTTGCCCTGGCCAAGGTGATCGGCAGCTTGAGAGCGGAGGTGAAACAGCCATCCTAGCAAAGGACTTTCTGACGGTCGGCGTGTTCCTTGTCGTCGGTATTGCGTTTGTAATCATCACGCTGCTGGCGTCGCTTGTGTTTCGCCCGCACAAGCCGGTCGGCGAGAAGCTGGATACGTACGAATGCGGCGAGGTTCCGTTCGGACCGGCCTGGCTGCAGTTTAGGGTCGGGTACTACATCTACGCGCTGATGTTCCTCATATTCGATGTGGAAGCCGTCTTCATATTCCCGTGGGTGGCCGGCCTATCGGGGTTCTCGAAGACAAGGGCACTTGCGGTGCTCGGATTGATGGACATGGCGATTTTCCTGTCCATAATGGCCGTGGGCCTCGTGTACGCGTGGCGAAAAGGGGTGCTTGAGTGGAAATAGACAGACCCATCGACCGCGTTTTCGACTACGTGGAACACATACCGGGCGGGGCGATATTGACGACGACGGTCGACAAGGTGCTCGAATGGGGGCGCGAATCCTCTCTGTGGTATTTCGCGTTCGGGCTCGCGTGCTGTGCGATCGAGATGCTGATGGCGGCAGGCGCCGCGAGGTTCGACCTAGATCGGTTCGGCATGATGTTCCGCGCCACGCCTAGGCAGTCGGACCTGATGATCGTGGCCGGGACGGTAACCAAGAAGATGGCCCCGCGCGTGAAGAGGCTCTACGAGCAGATGTCCGAGCCGAAGTACGTGATCGCCACGGGGAGCTGTGCCAACGCAGGCGGGCCTTTTGCCGACTCATACGCGGTGCTTAAAGGCGTCGATTTGATCATTCCGGTGGATGTCTACGTCCCCGGCTGCCCACCTCGCCCGGAGGCGCTCATATTTGCGGTTCAGAAGCTGAAGGAGAAGATGCGCGAGCAGGTGCGCGAGAAGCACGCGCCGCCGCATTCATAAGCATCTGAACCATATACGGCTGAGGTTCGATAGTCCCGATGTCTGAATCCATTGAGAAAGCTATTAGAGACGGGTTCCCCGATGCGGTTCTAGAAACGAGCGAGATCGACGGCGTTCTGAACGTCAAGCTGGACCCGAACGCGCTCGTTGGAGTATGCGAGCTTTTGCGCACGAAGCCTGAGCTTGCGTTCGACTATCTTGCGGACATCACCGCGATAGATTGGCTGGACCGGATCGAGGTCGTATACCGGATGACCAATTTGGCCACGAACGCCAAGATCGTCCTCCGGGTCGACCTAGATCGGGAGAGGCCGGAGGTCGATTCCATCGTCTCGGTATGGAAGGGTGCGGAGTGGCAGGAGCGCGAAGTCTACGATCTGATGGGCGTCGCGTTCAGAAACCACCCGGACCTGCGCCGGATCCTGCTTCCGGAGGACTGGGAGGGCTACCCTTTGAGGAAGGACTATGTCATCCCGGATTAAGACCGACCTGGTCGAGATAAACATGGGGCCGCAGCATCCGTCGACGCACGGAGTGCTGCGGTTGGAGGTCACGCTCGACGGTGAGGTCGTCGTGGATGCAAAGCCGGATGTAGGGTATTTGCACCGCGGCATCGAGAAACTCGCCGAGATGCGGACGTACATCCAGTTCATCCCGGTCACCGACCGCCTTGACTATCTCTCGTCGATGCTGCAGAACGCCGCCTATGTGGGGGCGATTGAAAAGCTGGGCGGGATCGAGGTGCCCGAGCGTGCGGAGTATATCCGCGTGATCATGATGGAGCTGCAGCGGATCGCCAGCCACCTCATCTTCTACGGGGCCATGGGGCTGGATTTGGGCGCTACGACTCCGTTTCTCTACGGCATGCGAGAACGGGAAGATATATTGGACCTGTTCGAGATGACTTGCGGCGCACGCCTGACCTACAATTACTTCCGCCCGGGGGGAGTCTCCCGCGATCTGCCCGACGGATTCATCAAGAAGGCCAAAGCCTACATAAAGAAGCAGCGCGAGAGGCTGCCCGAGTACGATGATCTGCTGACCGGCAACCAGATCTTCATCGCGCGCACGCGGGGAATAGGCGTTATCAGCGCCGAAGAAGCGGTCAACTATTCTATGAGCGGACCCACGCTGAGAGGATCCGGGGTCGCATACGACGTGCGCAAGGCGGACCCGTACTCCGTGTATGACAAGCTGGACTGGAACGTCGCGACGCGTCCTGAAGGGGATACGCTGGCGCGCTATCTGGTGCGTATGCAGGAAATTCGCGAAAGCCTGAACATAGTTGAACAGGCCTTGGACCTGCTGCCGCCGGGAAAGCTCGAGTGCAAGACCCCCCAGCGGCTGAGACTGCCTGAGGGCGAAGTCTATCACCACATCGAATCCTCCAGGGGCGATCTAGGCGTGTACCTGGTCAGCGACGGCTCGGACAGGCCCTACAGGCTCAAGTGGCGGTCTCCGTCGTTTATCAATCTCGGCGCGCTGGGACGCATGGCAAGAGGCTGGAAGGTCGCCGACCTCGTGGCGATCCTCGGCAGCTTCGACATTGTGCTGGGGGAAGTGGACAGATAGAGTTCCCGGCTGAGAGTTTGAAACTCTCGGCCGCTGCACGGAAGCGCAGGCGGTCCACGACCGACAATTTGATCGAAGAAGGGGGGTGATACCGATGCGGTTCAACAGCAAACTGATACGCCCGCTGTTCACCTTCGCGATGGTCGCGCTCGGCACATACGCGGGCAACCTAGTGGCGCAGCGTTATTTCAGGCTCATCGACAGTTACCTGCGCGGGGAAAGCAGTTGGTTCTTGTGGATTCCCCAAACCCCCACTCAGTTGAGCAGGACCGACCGGATCTGGCTGATGGCGGCGTTCCTGCTGGTGGGCGCGATGCTTGCCTTCGTGGTAGAACGACTCGCGTTCATTCAAATCAACAGGGCGCGGGCCAGGTGGAACACCATGGCTCCGGCCGAGAAACTCTTGTTCTTCGGCGGCGTTATGTCCGGCCTTCTTCTTACCGCACTCATAAGGAGCATTCTCGGGCCGCCGGTATGGTTGACCGCTTCCCTTGCGGTTCTGCTGTGCTATGTGTCGGTGATAGCGTTTGAGAGCCTCAAGGAGCAGGTTAGGTTCTACTTCCCGAGCAGTTCCCAGCCTCCGAAGACCGGTCTCGCGCGCCCATGTCGGCCCAAGTTGCTCGACACCAACGTCATCATCGACGGCCGCATCGCCGACATCTGCCGCGCAGGGTTCGTTGAGGGTCCCATATATGTCCCGCGGTTTGTCCTGGAGGAACTTCAGCAAATCGCCGACTCAGCCGATTCTCTGAAGCGGGCACGTGGCCGTCGGGGACTCGATATTCTCAACCAAATGCAGAAAGAAATGGACCTGGAAGTTCCGGATCTGGCAGTGACGGATGCGGGTGGTGAGGTCGACGCTCGCTTGGTTGCTGCCGCGAGGCAGGTGGGCGGCGCGATAATTACCAACGATTACAATCTCAATCGCGTGGCGGAACTGCAGGGTGTTGAGGTCCTCAACATCAACGAGCTTGCGAACGCCTTGAAGCCGGTGGTGCTGCCGGGTGAGGAAATGCGCGTCACCATCATCAAGGAGGGCAAGGAGAAGGACCAGGGAGTCGCATATCTCGACGACGGCACAATGATCGTCGTCGAAGGGGCCAAGCGGATGATCGACCAGACGCTTGACGTGAGCGTGACGTCGGTTCTGCAGACCGTCCAGGGCAAGATGATATTCGGCAAGATAAAGGAAACCGTGGAACCGGGAACAAATCGTGTTGACGACAGCATCCGCTCTTATACCGGCAGCCGGGTCCGGCGAAAGGTTCGGTAGAACCGCGAACAAGGTCTTCTGCGACGTAGCCGGCAAGCCGATACTTGCGCACACCTTGGCCGTATTCGAGTCGTGCGAAGCGATCGATGAGATTGTGCTGGTCGCTAGGCAGGCCGACTTAGAACGGTCCCAGGACTTGCTTAGGCGATTCGGGTTTGCCAAAGTGCGGGAGGTCGTGCGGGGCGGCAGGCACCGGCAGGACTCGGTGGCGAACGGTCTGGCAAGAGTAACGCGCGAGATAGTTGTGATCCACGACGCAGCCCGTCCGCTCGTGACGCGTCAGGTAATCGAGCGCTCGATTGAGGTGGCCCGACACTCGGGTGCCTGCGTCGCCGCAGTGCCGGTGATCGACACGATTAAGTCGGTAACTGATGAACGTGTGACTGCAACTATTGACCGCTCCAACTTGTTCGCTGTTCAGACTCCCCAGACGTTCCAAACCGAGCTCATCACCGAGGCGTACCGCCGCGCGATCGAGGACGGCGTCTACGCGACCGATGATGCGGCGCTTGTCGAGCGGCTCGGCAAGGAAGTGGCGGTCGTGCCGGGATCTTACGACAACATCAAAGTCACCACACCGGCGGACCTCGATGCGGTGTCTGCGAAACTCGGCGGCGGCGAGGTGCGGACGGGGATCGGATACGACGTTCACGGCCTGGTTGAGGGCCGCAAGCTCGTTCTGGGCGGCGTCGGAATTGAATTCGATAAAGGCCTCGCGGGTCATTCCGATGCCGACGTGGCGGTGCACGCGATCATGGACGCTGTTCTCGGCGCTGCCTCACTGGGCGACATCGGTAGGCTGTTTCCCGATTCCGATCCGCAATACCGAAACATTCCGAGCCTGAGCCTGCTTACGCGGGTCGGAGAGCTGCTCCGCGGTGCCGGCTGGCTTGTGTTGAACATTGATGCGGTGATCGTGTGCGAGAGGCCGAAGATCGCGCCCTTTGCGCCCGAGATGTCGCGCCGCATTGCCGACTGTCTGGGAATCGACTCCAGCCGCGTCAGCGTCAAGGGCACGACGACCGAAGGCCTTGGCTTTACGGGCCGCGGCGAAGGCATCGCCTGCCAAGCGATCGCAACCATCCGGCGCCCGTAATCGCCCGTGTTTGCATGCGCCTTGGCTTGCAGCCAGCATCGTGCCCATTACCACGTCATCCTCAGCACCGAACTCCGGGTTCTCGAAGTTAGGTTGGAAAGAAAGCGGTCCACCACCGTCATTCCGAGCGGAGCGGGGAATCTAGAGCCGACGGGGAGATCCTTCGCTTCGCTCAGGATGACGATTGGGTGCTCAGGATGACGATTGGGTGCTCAGGATGACGATAGGGTGCTCAGGATGACGGTTGGGTGCCCAGGATAACGATGGGGCGCTCCTTCGAAAACAGCCGCCAACCGGCTGTTTTCATTCTCAGTGGCGAGCACTCAGGCTCATGCGTTCCGACATATCAGTTCAGTGACGGGTGGGCAAACACTCCATCACCAAGTCATCCTGCACTCAATTCAGGATCCATCGAGCCTGCGTGCGGATACTCAGTGGAGTGCGGCTAGGCGAGATTGGCCCGACACTGAACAGCTAGGTTCCGTTAGTCGGGGTTGTAGCGTGCCGAATTATCTGCGATAATGGCTGCGGAAATTTCAGAGCGGCAGTAAGCGGCTCGGAAAGGGAATACAGCATATGGCGAATTGGGCGAATGTGAGGAACCTGGTCAAAGAGGAAATCACCCAGCGGGCACAGGAAGGCTGCGACGTGACCGGATTTGCGGAAAGGTGGGAGTCTTCGGATAGGCCTTCTGACCTGATGGAACTCTACAAGGATCTCCAGAAGCTGCGAGTAAAGCAGGACTTTCCCTACGTAGAACCGTCTCATCTGGGCGGTATCCGAGCGTGCAGGCAAGGCGAGAGAAGAAGCTGGAGTGTGGAGCTGAACGACGCGCTCTTCGATAGGGTCTACGGCGCGTGGCTGGGGCGGTGCGCCGGGTGCATGTTGGGCAAGCCGGTCGAAGGATGGAGCGAGGAGCAAATCCGGAAGTATCTGCAGGGGATGGGCGAGTATCCTCTGACCAACTACTTTCCACCGCCCGGCGAGAAGCTGCCCGACGGTGTCGAGCGGCCTCCCCATAAGGTGTTCTGCCGTGGTGAGTTCCCGCACGGCATGGTCGATGACGACACCAACTACACCGTTCTCGGCCTCAAGATAATGGAGGAAAAAGGGCCCGAGTTCACCACCGCCGACGTTGGTTGGATGTGGCTCAACAATCTGCCCTTCAACCACGTTTGCACTGCGGAACGCCGTGCCTACATCAACCTGGTGAACGGTCTTTCCTTGGATGAGGTTCCGATGTATCTCAACCCCTTCAGGGAGTGGATCGGCGCTCAGATCAGGGCCGACTTCTGGGGCTATTGCACGCCGGGATTGCCGGAGCTGGGCGCTGAGTTCGGATACCGCGACGCGGCACTTTCGCATATCAAGAACGGCATCTACGGGGAAATGTTCTGCGCCGCGGCCATCAGTGCGGCGCTTGCAACCGACGACCTAGACGAGATCATCGCGGCGGCTGCAAACGAGATTCCTGCGCATAGCCGCCTTGCCGAGACCGTGGCGGACTGTCTGAAGTGGCGCAAGGAGTGTCCAACGTGGGAGGACGCGTTCGCTAGGATGCTCGAAACCTACTACGGCAAATACAGTTGGGTGCACACCAACAACAACCTCGCGATCGTTCTCATTGCGCTGATGTACGGCTGGCCCGACTTCGAAAAAGTCCTGGGAATATCGGTGATGCAGGGAATGGACACCGACTGCAACGGCGCGACCGCAGGGAGCATCATCGGGGCGGTTCTGGGCGCGAAGGCTCTGCCGGAAAAGTGGGTGAAGCCGCTCAACGGCAAACTGGCAACGACCGTGATAGGGTTTTCATTACCGGAAATCGAGGAACTCGCACGCCGCACAATGAGGCAGATCGAGAGGGTCCTTGCGTTTCACCTTAAGTCCTGATACGATAGGATTGGATCAGCAATACGAGGGTCATAGAGGACTGTGCAAAGATGCTGTTAGGCAAGGGTGCAGCAAGCGAGGGTGGTTCGAAGTCGAACATCGTCCTCGCAGCAGTGCTTATCGTCGTCATCCTGGCGGCGGGCTATATGGTGTTTCGGACGGTGACGGGCGCCGGCGGCGGGCCGGTCCCATCGGAGACACCCAGCCTTCCGCCGGGCGCTGCGCCGCCGCCTCCCGCTCCGGGCGCGCCCGGAGTCGTCGGCCCGACCGCTCCAGGCGAGGTGCCTGCCGCGGGTCCGTCGGGAGCGCCACCGGGAGCGGCACCCGGAGCACCGCCGGGAGCCTCGCCGGCCGCGGTAGCGCCGTCCGCACCGCCTGCCGGACCGGCAGGGCCCGCGGCGACTGCCGCGCCTCCCAAGGTTCCGGTGCCCAAAGCGAAGCCGCAAGCGGCGACGGCTGCGGTTGCCAAGCCTTCGCCCAAGCGTGCTGCGGCACAAACGCAGATGCGCCGAATCAAGGTATTCCGAAACGTGTCGATCAGCTATCCGGCGTCGTGGAAAATATCGCCCGGGGCCGGAAACGCGTCTGCAGTATTCACTGACGGGAAGGCTGTGTTCGAGGTGCATCCGCCGGACCCAAAGGCGACCACCGCAAAGGCCATAGCAGAATTCGCGCGGCAGTCGCTTGTACGGGGAGCGCCCGTAACGGCGCAAGGAGCGTCCAAGATAGCCGGGTATGATACCTACTGGATCGCGGTCAAGGTCGGGGGCGACGTTGCCCGAATAGTGGGAGTGGACGGTCCGACCCGCATCGTCCTCTTCGAGCACGTCAGAAGAGGCTCGTTTGCATCCTACAGAGATGTATTCGACGAAATGCAAGCCGGCATCAGTTTCGTCCGGTAAGCTCGGGAGCGGACAGATCGCGCTTAGCCGTCCAGACTCGCTATTCTGAGCCGGTGAAGGACCTCTTCTTTCCGCGCGAAGGCCAGGTCTTTCGCTCCGCTCGAAATGAAGATGCTACCCTGTGCGTCAGGTTTTGGCAAAACCGAACATCTCCCTGTCGAAACGGGGTATTGACACGGACGGGCTGTGAGAGTTAAGATGTTTTGTGCAACTTGGCACAAATCCGTACTACGTGCCGGAACAGGAGTCTAGGAAGGCAGTGAAAGAGAAGATCCTACTGATCGAAGACGAAGTGCCCATCGCAGACTCGGTAGCGTACTCGCTTCAGAACGAGGGGTTTGAGGTTCAGTGTGCGTACGACGGCCTTTCAGGGCTGTCCGCTTACAGGTCTTTCTACCCGGATCTGATCATTCTGGACCTCATGCTGCCGAAGCTAAACGGTCTTGATTTTTGCCGTACGCTGCGCAGGGAGTCTAACGTGCCGATCATAATCCTCACCGCGAAGACGGAGGAGATAGATCGGATTTTGGGCCTGGAGCTCGGCGCGGATGACTACATCTGCAAGCCTTTCAGCGTGAAAGAACTGATCGCGCGGGTGCGGGCGGTGCTTCGTCGCACGGAAGCAGCACGCAATCGCGAGGAGAAGATGGCTCTGCAGGTAGGCGGCATCGAGCTGGACGTGGCTCGGAGGCGCGTTACGGTGGACGGCAAGCCGGTCCATCTTCCGCTCAAGCAGTTCGAGCTGCTGAGAGTGCTGATGGCGAACAAAGACAGGGTCCTGACCCGTCAGGAGATCTTGAAAAAGGTCTGGGACGCCGACAACGTATACGATACCGGAACACTTGACGTCCATATCCGCTGGCTCAGGGAGAAGGTCGAAGCCGATCCTAGCCATCCGCGTTACATCAAGACCATTCGCGGCGTAGGCTACAGGATCGTGAGCGGTGAGATCTAGTCTAGGAAAGCTGTTTCCCCCAAACGCCGCCCCAACAGCAGCGGTCGCCCTAATTGCCGCGCTCGTGCTTGTGGGGAGCGCGGTGCCGGGCCGGGGCAGGATAGCCGAGGCTACGTGGATTGTCTCGGGCGTGTTGCTTGTGCTGGTGGCGGCGGCGCATTTCAACTTCGCCCGCTCGTGGTCGCGCAGGTTCAGCCAGGTAGTCAAGGCGATGAAGCGAGTGGCGGAGGGCGCCGATCCGACACGGGAGGCCGGTTGGGATGCAAGGACCGTCGATTCGCTGGGCCCTGATGTCAGCAGAGCCTTCGGCGAACTTGCTGAAACGGTGGCGTCGCTTCGCGAGGACAAGCGTCGGGCGGAACTTGTGCTCGCCAACATGGCCGACGGGATAATGGCCGTGGACGGCGACCGCGTTGTTACTTTGTTCAACCGCGCGGCCGCCGCGCTACTTGATCAAAAAGCTTCCAGTGTCTTAGGCAAGAGACTCGAGGAGGTCGGCCTGCACCCGGAGATAGCCCGCGTCACTGACGAGTGCATATCCTCTCAGAAAGACGTGGTTTCCGAGATTCAACTCGGCGGCCGTCCTCCGCGCATAATAAGCCTGCGTGCCACCCCGTTTCGTGCGGCGGGGTTCGGCATGAACTGCGCGATTATCATTCTTCACGATCTGACCGAGGTGCGCCACCACGAGAGAGTGCAGAAGGAGTTCGTCTCCAACGTCGGGCATGAGCTGAGAACTCCCTTGACCGCAATCCGGACGACCGCCGAAGCGCTGCTTTCAGGCGCGAAGAACGATCAAGCCATGCTCGACCGCTTTCTCAACACGATCATATCCGAGACCGATAGGCTCTCCACCTTGATCGACGATCTGACGGAGATCGTGCGGGGGAGCTCGGGAATCACGCCCACGGAGAGGTCCGAGTGCAACGTGTCGGAGATAGTCACTCAGGCCCTCGAGGTCGTTCGCCCGCAAGCGGAGAAAAAGAACATCACGATCACGGTCGACGTGCCGCAGGACTTGACCGGCTATTGCGACGGAATGCAAATGGTGCACGTGGTCCGAAACCTAGCCGACAATGCGGTCAAGTATACGCCGGAGGGCGGAAGCGTCACGGTGTGGGCCGGAAGACACGACGCCGAACTTGTGATTCGGGTCTCTGATACCGGCATAGGCATACCGCACGGCGAGATCCCGAGGATATTCGAGAGGTTCTATCGCGTGGACAAGGCCAGGTCGCGGCGGCTCGGTGGAACGGGGCTCGGCCTTTCGATTGTCAAGGAGATAGTCGATGCTCACGGCGGCGAGATATCGGTCGAAAGCAGCCTCGGAGCCGGAAGCACGTTCACGGTGAAGCTTCCGGCAGGGAATCGGCAGCCGGTAGAATCGAGAGACGGGGCCGAAGACGAAAGGTAGTCCGGAACTTCTGCGATGTCGACGTCTGTGTGCGGAATCTATGATTGCGAGGCTTGCAGCTACCGCGAAGGCGGTCTGTGCGAAGGCTGCACGGAGGGCAACCGGCGGCTGCAGGAGGGATCGGCTCCGGCGTGTGCGGTTTACACCTGTGTTCAGACACGCAAACTGAACTCGTGTTCGGAGTGCTCGGAACCCGCCTGTTACTTAAGGAGAAGCGTCGAAAGCATCTGTCCGCTGAGGAGCCGGTTCGAAAAGCAGCGCTGGTGGGCCGGGCGGATGTCGCGCGCGCTCGAGAGGCGCAAGAGAACCGGTTCCGAGAGCTACATGCCCGATCGGGTTGTGAATCGGCTGCGATGGTACCTCACGGCGGTCGACTTCCTCGCCGCCGACGGCCGCGAGTCGGTCTCATCCTGGCGGCTTGCCGAGCTGGTCGGCGTCAGCGCCGCGCTGATTCGAAAGGACCTTTCGAGGTTCG
>Ga0272448_1006435_pt1 | contig 12713 bp, 13 predicted proteins | sample YNPCB0191_FD_202220 | JGI IMG/M metagenome (GOLD analysis project Ga0272448, IMG submission 202220) | Hot spring sediment microbial communities from Yellowstone National Park, WY, United States - YNP-CB-019-1 | ecosystem: Environmental > Aquatic > Thermal springs > Hot (42-90C) > Sediment...
GTCTAAGTTCTGCTGATGGTGGTTTTGTTAAAACTCTATCCGGTATTACTTTTGATATAGAATTTCTGTAATAGCTTAGCTCATAGACTTTTGTTTTTAGTACATCTTTTAAAACTGCAAATCCACCTACCATATCGCCGTACAATGTCGAATATCCTACGCTCATCTCGCTTTTATTTCCTGTGGCGATAACTATCCAACCAAATTTATTTGATAACGCCATCAAAATATTTCCTCTGATTCTTGCTTGAAGGTTTTCTTCTGTTGTGTCTGGTTTTAAGCCTTTAAATATTTCTTGAAATTCTTCTAAGTATTTATCAAAAATATTTTTTATTGGAATGGTAAATGTTTCGATATCAAGATTGTTAGCAAGCTCTAATGCATCTTCTATAGATTCTTTTGAAGTGTAATGTGAAGGCATTAAAACACCTTTAACATTTTCTTTTCCAAGTGCATCAACGGCTATACACGCTGTAAGTGAACTATCTATTCCACCGCTTAATCCAATGACAACTTTCTTAAATCCATTCTTGTTTATATAATCTCTAAGTCCAACAACCAAAGCTTTATAAGTATCTTCTATTTCTTTATTATCAAGTGCTATTTTTTGAGATATTTGATCATTTTTATTTTTGATTTTGTAGTCTAATCTAACTTCTTTGACATTTATAGGTTTTTTTAAGTATCTTAAATTTTTAAGTCTGTTATCTTTTAGCTGAAGTCTAAAAATCTCGTCAAGGTCTATATCTGCCAATAATAACTCTTCTTCAAATGATTCTGCCTTTGCTAATATTTCACCTTGTGCATCTAAAATTAAACTGTTTCCATCAAAAACAAGCTCGTCTTGACCACCTACCATATTAACGTATGCTATAGAAATTAAATTATCTCTTGACCTTACTTTTAACATCTCTTCTCTTCTCTTGACTTTTCCTTGCGAGTAAGGAGATGCGTTTATATTAATCACTACTTCAGTACCAAGAATAGCATAATCGTTTACCGGATTTTCTGGATACCATATATCCTCGCAGATTGATACTCCGACTTTATAATTATCTATGGATAAAAGTAATAGCCAATCTCCTTTTTGAAAGTACCTGTTTTCATCAAATACGCCGTAGTTTGGCAGAAACTGCTTGTGATACACTCCGATTATTTCTCTATTATAAATCACAGCAGCAGCATTAAAAACATCTTCTTGTTTATCTATAAATCCAACAATTACAATGAGGGTATCAACATTTTCTTTTAATTTTTCTAAGTAATGAAGATTTTTTTCAATAAAACTTGGCTTTAAAATAAGGTCTTCTGGTGGATATCCTGTAAGTGCAAGTTCAGGGAAAGCTATTATATCTGCTTCTGATTTTTTTGCTTTTTCAATGAATTCAACGATTTTATTATAGTTATATTCAAAATCTCCAACCACCGGATTTATCTGTGCCAACGCCACTCTAATTTTCTTCATAGGTTCTTTTAACCTCTTTAAAGTTTAAGAAACCGGACTTCCTAACTCAACATCTTTATCTGTTGTTAGTACTGTTAGCCTTTCTCCATCTTTTGCCGCCAATAACATCCCGTGAGACTCTATTCCAAAGATTTTTCTTGGCTTTAAATTCGCAAGAACAATTACATTCTTACCTATAAGCTCCTGGGGGTCGTAATACTGTGCAATACCTGAAACTATTATTCTTTCTTCATCTCCAAGACTTACCTTTAACTTTAAAAGTTTATCTGATTTTTCAACTTTTTCAGCTTCTAACACTTTTCCAACTCTCATTTTTATTTTTGCAAAATCGTCAATAGTGATGTATTCTTCTTGTTTTACTTCCTCTTTTTTTATCTCTTCCATCTTTTTTTCTTCCTCCTTTATCTCAACTCTTGGGAATAATGGAACTACTTGATTTATAGTAATTTCTGTCAGAAAGCTATAAGGCTTAATATCTTTTTTGATTTCATTTATGTTTAACATACATAAAGCTTCTGCCATTTTTTGTGGCATAAATGGGTATAGCATCCATACAACAGCATATATTCCATCTACAAGTGTGTAAAGCGTTGTCTTTAGATACTCTTTATCTTCTTTGTTTAACTTCCAAGGTTCTACTTTTACAATATATTTATTAAGCCAATCTATAAACTGCCAAACTTCTTCTAGACTTTTGCTAAATTCTAACCTTTGAATAAAATTTTTATAATTTTCTAAGGTTTTAGAATAAACATTTTTATACTCTTCTTCTATCTCTTTGAAAACAGAAGGTTTTTCTATCTTTCCGTTTTGGAATTTATAAATCATTGTTAAACTTCTTGATATAAGATTGCCAAGGTCGTTTGCAAGGTCTGAGTTTATTCTATTTATTACAGCTGATTTAGAAAAATCGCCATCAAGTCCAAATGGAACTTCTCTTAATAAAAAGTATCTAAGCTGGTCAACACCAAACTCATCCGCTGCTTTAAATGGGTCTACTACATTTCCAAGTGATTTAGACATTTTATGACCCTCTACCGTCCACCAACCATGGGCAAAGACTTTTTTGGGAATTTCAAGTCCTGAACTCATTAAAAATGCCGGCCAATATACAGCATGAAATCTCAAAATATCTTTACCAACTATATGAACATCGGCAGGCCAAAATTCGTTAAGGTTTTCCGGATATCCAACAGCTGTTAAATAGTTAGTAAGTGCATCAAACCATACATAAATGGTGTGAGATGGGTCAAAAGGAACAGGGATACCCCATGCTACACGGTCTCTTTTCCTTGATACAGAAAGGTCCTTTAATCCTTGTTTTACAAAGGATACAACTTCGTTTTTTCTAAAATCTGGCTGAATAAAGTCCGGGTTTTTCTCGTAAAATTCAAGAAGTTTATTTGTGTATTTAGATAATCTAAAAAAGTAGCTTTCTTCTTTAACTTTTTCGCAAGGTTTTAAATGGATAGGACATTTATAATCATAATCTTTTATCTCTGTTTCTGTTTTAAACTCTTCGCATCCAACGCAGTAATAGCTTTCATATTCAGAAAGATAGATATCTCCATTTTCATAGCATTTTTGAAAAATGTACTGAACAGCTTTTATGTGGTCCGGGTCTGTTGTTCTTATAAATCTATCATAGCTTATATTAAGCTTTTTCCAAAGCTCTTTAAATGCTAAATGAGTTTTATCTGCAAGCTCTTTCGGAGAAATTCCTTTTTCTTCTGCTGCTTTTTGAATCTTTTGACCATGCTCATCTGTACCTGTCAAGAAAAATGTTTTTACGCCGATTTGTCTGTAATGTCTTGCAAGAACATCTGCCGCAACAGTAGTATAAGCATGCCCTAAGTGTGGAACATCATTAACATAGTATATTGGTGTTGTAACATATAATTTCTCCCGCATTTTCACTCCCTAATATAATAATGTTAAAAATAAACGATAACAAAATTATAGCATTTTAAATATATGGGTGAATTTGTTAGAAAGTAAGAGGTGTTTAAAGCTTAATTATTTCGTAGAAAGAGTTCTAAAAGTAAGGTCTTTTGCTAACAAGATTATCTTGCTTTTTATTTTAATATTCTTTATTTCTTCAATTTTTGCTTTATTTTTGATTTCTTATTATGTATATGATAGTGAACTTGAAAATGCAAAAAAGGAATTGACTCGGCTGTAAAAATTAGAAAGGAGTTAAGTCAACGAATATTAGATATATATTCTAAATCATTACCTAACACAATTAACTAATCAATGGATAATGATTATTTGTTATACATAACTGATAAAATTCCTGATTTTCTAAAAAAACAACTACAAGTATTATTTAAAGGATAAAGTAACATACTTTAAATTTAAGAAAGATGGTAAAGAATACGTTGCAGTTATAGATGAAAAACTTTTATACAGTCAAATTATGTCTAAGTATGGTATAGTCTCAATTTATAGTCCTAATTTCTTCTTAGCTACCGATACCAATCTTAATTTAAATTATATTTGTGCTTATTCTAAATATGAAAATTCAAATTTTTATTTGGTTGGTTGTATTAAAAAGGAAGCCATTCTAAAAATGGTTTTTGTTGAAGGTTTAAAAATAATTAATATTGGAGCCGGGTCATTTTTATTTTTTATTTTACTGTTTATTTTATAGCAAGAAGATTAATTTTTTTCCATTGAATTACATCAAATACAAGCTTTATGAGCTTGAAAAGAAAGATGTTAGATATGTAAAGTTTTATTTACACAGGTTTGGTTCAGATGATCTTGCCAAAAATTCAGAAAAATTTGAAGAATTTAGAATTAGATTAATAAAATCTCAAGAAAAGATTTAACTTGTATTTCATACAGTAACCAAATTGTTATCAGCAATAAATGAATTCAATGAATTTTCTAAATTTGACCTAAATAATTTAGATAAAAATTTAAATCTAGAAGGAAGTTATTTGATTTACCGATATAATTCAAAAAAGATTAAATCTTTTTCTGACAAGTATTTACAAGGTCAAAAAATGGTCTTGAACTTGGAGATTTTAATGAGATTATCTTAAAAAAGATATAGACATGATTCATATATCGAATTTCATGGATTTAGTAAAGATAAACTGAATGAAGAAGATTTAGAATGCCTTGAAATAATCTTATCAAACCTTGTCTATGTAATTAAACTTTACAGAACTGCAAACTATGACTTTCTTACAAGAGTTTTTTAATAGAAGAGAGATGATGGAACTTATCCAAAAGAATATAGAAAGTTCTAAAAAATTTGCTATACTGATGCTTGATATAGATGATTTTAAAAGGATTAATAAAACGTTTGGTCATGATTTTGGAGACGAAATTTTAAAAGAAATTGTTAAATTTTTAAGAAAATAAGAAGACAGTAGGATATTATAAGTAGGTATGGGGGGGAGAGTAGTTTATTATCCTATGTCCAGATACTGATAAGAAAGAAGCATTAAACATAGCAGAAGATATTAGAAAAGCCATTTCAGAAAAGCCATTAATAGTAAAAAATAATAAAATCTTTATATCTATCAGCATAGGTATTGCTGAGTTTCCAATTCATGGAAATAGTCCAAGTGAGCTTTTAAAACCTGAGGATATTGCTCTTTATAAAGCAAAAAAGAAGGCAAATATAAAGCTGTTTATTTAACACGTGAGGAAGTAGAAAAAATTATTAGTTTAGAATTTGAATTTAAAGATGCAATTTTAGATGCTATAAAAAATGACAGATTTGTTCAATTTTTCAACCTATAGTTAAAGCCAAAACCGGAAATATATATGGTTATGAAGTTTTAGCGAGAATTTATGATGAGAAAGAAAATAAATATATTCCGGCATATTAATTTTTAAATAATGCTATTAAGTGCGGACTTGTTGAAGAGATAGATAAAATAATTCAAGAAAAAGCAATAAGCATTTTTCAGAAAAGAAATTGAATAAATGCTTATTTTTAAATATGTCCAAAAATTTTATTTATAAAAATGGAAACTTAGAAAATCTATATAACCTTTGCGTATCAAATGGTCTAAAACCTGAAAATGTTTATTTAGAGATAACAGAAGAAGTTATTTTAATTTTAAAAATGTAAAAGAAACAATCCAATACGGAAAATCCTTAGGATTTAGATACGCAATAGATGATTTTGGTCCGGATATTCTAATTTTGTATATCTAAAACATTTTAATGTTGATATAATCAAAATAGATGGTTCATTAGTTGCAAATATTCATCAAGATTTAGACAACCAAATTATAGTTGAAAATATCATAAGAATTACCAAACATAAAAATATTAAAGTGTTAGCAGAAATGGTTGAATTAGAGGAAGAGAAAGATGTTCTTATAAAACTTGGGGGTAGATTATCTACAAGGATATCTATTTGGAAAACCAGAAAAGGAAGTTAAGGAGTAAAAAGTAAGCAGGGGCGATTTACGAGACAAAGTTCGAAGGATTTCTATACCGATCAATTATTTCTAATTAGCTCATAGTAATATTCTAAATTCTCTTTCAATTTTTTCATTGGTACATGACTTAATGCTTCTCTTTGATTTCTTAGCATTGTAAGCTGTATTTTGTTTATAAAGTTCTCCATCAAAAAACATTCTTCCATACTCTGCTGTTGTAGTATGAATCAGCTATATCTTTTTTAACTCTTGTCATTTTAGCTTCCATAAATTTCTTTATTGAAATTAAAGTTATTTTCATACAGACTCTCTTACAAGATTATCTTTCCTCTAATTCCTTATTTTAGCTACCACCTGAAGATTTTAGTCCAAAGGATACCTCTTTTAAAATTCTATAAAAATCATTAATTTCCACCCCAAGATATTGGTATAATAATAAAAATATTTTAATTTAGAGGAAAGAGTCATGTCGTTTTTAGTAGAGTTTTCAATGTTTCCAACAGATAAAGGAGAAAGTGTAAGTCCATATGTTAGCAGGATAATTAAAATGATAGATGAATCAGGTATACCTTACAGACTTACTCCAATGGGAACAGTTTTTGAGGCCAACACTATGGAAGAAGCCCTTGAAGTTATACATAAAGCATACAAACAGCTTGATCCGGATTGTAATAGGGTTTATACTGTTATCAAGATGGATATTAGAAAGAATGCACAAAATAGAATAGAAGGAAAAATTAAATCAGTGGAAGAAAAACTTGGCAAAGAAGTTAAAAAATGATACTAAGGAAAATTGCTTTAAAAAACTTTTTAATACATGAAGATACTCAGTTAGAATTTTCTCCAAATGGTATAACTGCAATTATTGGTGAAAATGGGTCAGGGAAGAGTTCAATCATTGAAGCTATCCAATTTGCGTTATTTGGAGATTCAGATAAAGGAAATCTTAAAGACTTAGTTAAATGGGGGAGAAAACAGGCAAAAGTAGAGCTTGAATTTGAAACAAAAAATGGACTTTATAAAGTAATAAAAGAAATAAATAAAACAGGAAAAAATGCAAAACCAAATTCAGAAATTTATATATATGAAAATGATAGATTTAGACTGTATTATCAAAAAGAGGTAAATGAAAATCTTCTAAAAATAACAGGACTGAGTAAAAAAACATTTTTTACATCGGTGTTAATAAAACAAGGGGAAATAGAAGGGATCCTCAGAGAAAAGCCATCTGAAAGAAAAAAAATCATAGAGGATCTTTTAAATATAAATCTTTACAGAAAAATTCAAGACCAGTTTAAAGAAAATCAAAAAATAGTAAAAACTAGGTTAGAATACTTGCAAGAAGATATTCAAAAAATTGATAAAAATCAGATTCAGCATTATCTTGAAGAACTAAACAATCAATTAGAACAATTATCAAAAGATTATGAAAACCTAAACCAAAAGCTAAATAATATCAAGCAAAAATTAAGAGAAATAGAAGACCAAGAAAAGCAAGCTTCATTCTTACAATCAGAAATTGGAAAGTTAGAAGAAAGTATAAAAAACATAAAAACAAATATTGAAAATTATGAGAATCATCTGAAAGAGATTGAAAGTTTAAAGACTAAGTTTTCAGAATTAGAAAATAAATTCATCCAACTTGAAAATCTTGAAAAGAAAAATCAGATTCTCATCCAAATAGAAAAGTTAATCATTACAAAAGAAAGCAAAGAAGAATCAATTAAACAGTTTGAAGAAGATTTAAAATTTTTAGAAAGCTTTAAAGATAAAGCTAAAGAATTTGAAGAAAAACAAAACTATTTAAAGCAAATTGAATCAAAATTAGCTGAAATAAACCAAATTAAAGGTGAAATCTCACAGCTAAACAAACAAATTGAGAAGATAAATTTAGATATTCAAAAAAAGAAACAAGAATATATAGCAATCGTAGATGATCTAACTAAGATATATCAAAAATTCCAGACTTTAAAACTAAATCCTTTAATGATAAAAGAGTATAAAGAAGCTAACAAATTAAAACTTCAGCAGTTAGAAAAAGAGATAAAAGAGTTGGAAGATAAATTAAGCCAAGTTAGAACTGAAGGTAAGGCTTTAAGAGAAAGTTTAGAAAGTATTCAGAAACTGGAAGGAAAATGTCCAACCTGTCTAAGGCCAATCGAACAACATCAGAAAGAAGAGCTAATTAAAGAACTTGAACAAGCAATTGAAATAAAAAGAAAAGAGTATAAAGAGTTAGATGAAAAACTAAAATCTTTAAAAGAAGAGAAGGAAAAACAAGATAAAATAAAAGAGTTATTAACCGAATTAGAGCCAATTTATAAGTTGATAAAAGAAAGAGAAGACGAATTGAAACAAGCAAGAGAAAAATTTAACATTTTCACCCATAAGCTAAAAAATGAAGAAAATATGAGGAAACAAAAAGAAGAAATCGAGCAGTTTATAAAAGAACATCAAAAAAATTATGGAGTTTTCAAAAATCTACAATCAAAAAATATTCAAGAAAGCTATGAAAGTCTAAACAAAGAAATCAAAGAACTTTCAGAAAAAATAAATAATCTATTAAATCAAATAGATTTTCCTGCATCATCAAAAGAAGAGATTGAAATTAAGCTAAGAGAAACGAAAGAGAAAATAGAAGAATTAAAGCCATTTAGAGAAGAGTATCTAAAAGCAAAGCAAAAAGTAGAAGAAGAAAGTACAATCAAAGAAAATGTAAAAAAACTTGAAACAGAGCTTGAAAATAAAAATAGAAAACTCTCAGAACTAATAGAAAAAATAGATAAAATAGAGTTAGACAAGGTATTAAAAGAAAAAGAATTTCTTAAAGAAAAAGAAGATAATTATCAAAAAGAGCTTATAGAACTATCCGGAAAAATAGGTAGCTTGAAGAATGAGATTAATAATTATGAAAAATCTATCGAAGAGCTAAAAAATAAAGAGCAAGAGATAGAAGCTTTGAAAATAAAGCTTAAGAAATACAGTAAAGCTATAGAATCTATAGATTATGTATGCAAAGTGCTTGAAGAAAAGGCATTATACTTACTACCTAAGTATACAGAAGAGCTTTTTGAAAAGTTTGGATTTACTCAATTTTCAAGACTAAGATTTACAGAAAAATATGATATTATCTTTGATGCTTTAGAGGTCGGAGCAAGTAATATAGAGGTTTCCAGTGAAGCTTTAAGCGGTGGACAAAGAATAGCACTTGCAATAGCGTTAAGATTGGCAATAGCAAGACTTTTTAATGAAAAGACAGATTTTTTAATCTTAGATGAGCCGACCATTCATTTGGACCAAGAAAGAAAGAGGGAGCTTATAGATTTACTTGGGGATTTTAAAGAAAAAAATTTTTTAAAACAGCTAATAGTTATAACTCACGATGAAGAAGTAGAAGATAGAGCTGATTTAATATATAAAGTTAATAAGGGTAGAGTAGAAGTAATAGAATGAAAAAAGCTTTTTTTAATAACAATTTTTATTTTTTGGTATCCTGTGGTGGCTCTTCTTCTGACTAAAATAATCCGGGCAAGCAGTAATCCAAATAACTTTGCTTATATAATTCCTTTATACTCCTATCCGGTTGGGCAATATCAACCAGAATGGGAAAAATTATATAATCTAAGTACATCAAAGCGTGTTTATTTGATAATAAATCCAAGTAGTGGATCGGGTGATACAGCGGATGCTAATTATTTAGATGCAATAAATAAACTAAAAGCAAAAGGTTTCTATGTAATTGGATATGTTTATACAAATCGCGGAAATAGAAATTTAGAAGACGTAAAAACGATATGAACAAATGGCTATCATTGTATGGAGCTGATAAAATAGATGGATTTTTTATTGATTAATCTTCTAATGACATTCAAATGTATAGTTACTATAGAGATATCTATACTTTTGCAAATTCAAAAGGTAAGCTTTTAATACTAAATCCTGGTGCTAACGTAGATTTAAAGTTTTTTTAACATCAGCGACAAAATAGTAGTTTTTGAAAGTAACGAAACCGACTTTGAAACTTTTCAATATAATAACCACAGCTCTATAAATTCTGATAGAGTTTGTAGCATAGTTTATAACACTCCTGCTAACAAAGTGCATTTTGTAAAAGACATAATGCTTAAAAATAATAGTAGTTGTGGATACATACACGATAAAAGCGGAAATGGTGTATATTTTTATTTAAGTCCTTATCTTGATTGAGAGTTGAAATTTAAGATTTATTGCATATTACATATACCTTGGATGAGAATTAGTGATTTATATAGAATTTAAAAAGGAGATCTTTTGGACTAAGTCCTTAAGATGACAGCAAAAGGTTTTATCTATAAACATTTAAGGAAAGGTAACCTAAGATGTCATTCTACAGCCGGCAAAGAATCCTCTACTTTTATTGAATTTCTCACCCCAACGTACTTAAGACTTATTACACATATTACATATGCATAATGAGCCGATATAGTTAAACCTGTGTATTTTGTCTTTAACTATTGAGTTTTTATATTTTGCTACAATACTAATAATTAAAAATTGGGAGGTTAATAAAATATGTTAGTTAAGTTAAAAAAATCAGGAATAGCAATTGCATTAGCAGGTTATATGACTTTATTATCAACTTCTTCAGCTCCGGCTGCAATGGTTGATAGTATTTTCTCAGAAAATCAAAATCAAGTTATAAAACAAAGAGAAGAAGAAATTAACAAAATTCAAAAGGTATTAGAGAATAAACTTATTAAAGAAAAACTCAAAGCATATGGATTAACGGACGAAGAAGTTAAAGAAAAGTTATCAAAAATGTCTGACAATCAAATTCATATGTTAGCTCAGGCTTCTGATAAGGTTTTAGCCGGCGGTGATGCAATTGGAGCAGCAATAGGATTTCTTATTATAGTTTTATTGGTAATTGTTATATTGAAACTTTTAAACAAAGAGATAATTATAAGATAATCTTATGAATGGTTAAAAAATTTTCGTTTATTTCATTTTTACTCTTCTCCCTCTCTTACGGGGGAGAGGTTTTAAATGTACCTTTTGAAAGACAAAAAAGTGAATTTTGTGGTCCAGCTTCTTTATCATCAGTAATAAGATATTATGGACAAAATATATCTCAAGAAGAAATTGCAAAATCAGTATATTTAAGAAATCTAAAAGGTGCATTAATTACAGATTTAGAAAACTTTGCCAAAGAAAAAGGGTTTAAGACTATTCTTAAAAAATCAGATATAGATGAAATCAAGAAATTTATAGACGAAAGAAAGCCGGTAATTGCATTGTTGGATTATGGTTATTTGTTTATTACAAAGCCCCATTACGTTGTCATAATAGGTTATAATGACGATGGATTCATTATTAATGATGGATATGAAGAGAAAATAAATATGTCTTATGGAGAATTTTTAGATAAATGGGAGAAATTAGGAAAGGTAATTTTAGTAGTTTATCGAGAATAATATTGTTTAGTATCTCGTGCTTTTTGTTTTATTCCTGTTCAATTCCAAAGATTATAGTATACTATGACCAATTATCAGCCAAAGAACATAACGACCTTGGAGTTGTTTATTACAAAAAAGGAGAATACGATTTAGCAGAAAAAGAATTCTTAAAAGCTTTAAAGAAAGATAGAAATTTTTATTTAGCATACTTTAACCTTGGTAATCTTTATTACAAGAAAGGTGATATAGAAAAATCTATTGATTTTTTTAAAAAAGCTTTAGAGATAAATAAAAATGACGATATTTTAAATAACTTAGCATATGTATTTTTGGAAATAAAGGATTGTAAGAACTCGAAATATTACTTAGACCAGATTAAAAACATAGAAATCAAGTCTGAATATAAAGATACCTATGAAAAATATTTAAAAATTTGCAATAGCTCTCAAGGTGAGGATAAGTAATTAGTTAAGGTTGATGTAAAAGAATATCTATCAACCTCTCACTTCTCAAGATTAATCTATCTGTTTCGAACCTTGCCTTAAAATTTTTATTTTTGAGTTTTCAACCTTTACTATTGTTGATGGGATATTTGTCTCAGACTTTCCTCTGTCTATGTATAAATCTACTTTGTCTTTAAAGTACTCTATTGCTTTATGTATATCTTCGGCCGGTGTTAGACCGGACGGATTTGCACTTGGTGCTACTATTGGAGTATCTAATTTGTTCAAAAAGCCTAAAAACTCCGGATCATCCGGAATTCTAAATGCTAAGGATTTTGTTCCTCTGTGTAGATATTCAAGCTCGTTATTTGGATCGTTAACATCAAAAATTACAGTGATTCCTTTAAGATTTAAAATTTTTTCAGCTTGCGGATTTTCTTTAACTTTGAATTTTTTTAAAAATTTGGTATTTGGAATTAAGATTATAAACGGTTTATCTTTTTCTCTTCCTTTGATTACATAAATTTTTTCTATAGCTTCTTTATCTAAAGCATTAGCAAGAATTCCATAAATAGTATCTGTTTTAGCAATTACTATTCCGCCGTTTTTTATTACATCAATAGCATCATCTAATTTTGTTGAAATGTTAATATTCATGTTCTTTGCTTGGAAAATCGCCCTTTGAAACTTCATCTTTAAACTGTGAAAGTGCTTGTTTTATCAGATTTCCCGCTTCTAAGTATCTTTTTACAAATTTTGGAGTTTTTGGAAAGATTCCTATCAAATCATGAAAAACTAAAACTTGTCCATCTGTAAACTTCCCGGCTCCTATTCCAATGGTTGGAATTTTTAAACTTTCTGTTATTTCTTTAGCAAGGTCTGCCGGTACAGCTTCTAAAACTATCGAAAAACATCCGGCTTCTTGAAGAATTTTAGCATCTTTTTTTATTTTTTCTCTACT
>Ga0272448_1006436_pt1 | contig 12711 bp, 10 predicted proteins | sample YNPCB0191_FD_202220 | JGI IMG/M metagenome (GOLD analysis project Ga0272448, IMG submission 202220) | Hot spring sediment microbial communities from Yellowstone National Park, WY, United States - YNP-CB-019-1 | ecosystem: Environmental > Aquatic > Thermal springs > Hot (42-90C) > Sediment...
GCGGCTCGGATCATGGTTTTTAAGGGCGACGGCGGCTTGATGTCTCTTGAAATGGCGCAGGAGCGACCAATCGAAACAATTCTATCTGGTCCTGCGGCAAGTCTGATGGGTGGAAAAGTTTTGGGTCATGTCGAAGATTGTATTGTCGTCGATATCGGCGGGACTTCAACGGACATCGCATTCATGGAGCATGGATTTCCTAAATTGGCTCAAGAGGGCGCTGTCGTTGGGGGCTGGAGAACGCGTGTCAAAGCGATTGACATATGGACATGCGGTCTTGGTGGCGATTCAATTATTTGGCTCGATGAAGATGGTGAAATCTGTATAGGACCGGAACGGGTCGTTCCCCTTGCAATTGCTGCTCTCTCGAATAGTACCTTCAAGGAGCGCATGAAGAAATACTCTGATACGGGATTTTACGTTTCAGCCTCTATCGACTTTTCTGGTTTGACAGAAAATGAACAAAAAGTTCTTCGATTCCTGAATGAGGCTGGGCCTTCAGCGCTTTTTGAAATCATGGATGGTGTTCCTGACGTTGTTTTGACGAGAGATGTCCTCAACAGTCTCAAATTGAGAGGCCGCGTCCTTCAAACAGGAGTAACGCCAACTGATATCATGCACGTCGCAGGACTTTATCGGGCAGGGGATGTTGAAGCATCTGAGATCGGCATCAATTTTATCGCAGAAAAATCAAATCTTTCAAAAGATCAATTTGTTGAGAAAGCGCTCGAGCGTATGGCCACTCGTGTCGGGGAAGAGATCCTTCGCAAGATCATCTTTGATGAGATCGGCATGTCGGGAGGTTCAAAAGCACTAACCAGTGTTCTCCAAGCATGTACAGGTGAGAAGCGTTTCAGAAACCTTGATCTGAAAGCAGCCCTTGACCGGCCGATCGTTGCAATTGGTGCTCCCGCGAAAGTTTTTGCGGAACCACTCGCCAAGAGAATGGATGTAAAGGTCATCGTTCCTGAACACCACGACGTGGGGAACGCCGTGGGCGCCGTATGCAGCCGCGTCACTGAATCTATTACTGTACATATTTATCCAAAGGATTGTAAGTTCCTCGTCTTTGCGCCAGGCACAACTCCGATTGACTACACGCATGTCGAGGAAGCAGTCGCTGCCGCCAAATCTTACGCTGGACATTTTGTTAGGGATCGTGTCGAATCAGCCGGCGTTGAGGGTGAAATACAAATGAAGTTCGATGTCGTTGAACGTCGATTTTGCGACGGATACGGCAAAGAAATGAAATTCATCAACTGGATTGACGTAAAAGCGACGGCAATGGGCATCCCCAAACTCAAATAATTCGCCTTTTAAGGTGTTTGATAATTTAGGAGCAAAATTGTATATTTATGGAACAATGTTGCATCTATAGATCACAAAATGCATAATAAAACAATAATCTGCGAAACATTGAAGTAGATCGGTCTCGATAAGTTAAATAGCAGGTTACCGATGATTTCATAGGAGGGAAATTTTGTGGATAACGGAATGAAACCACGGGATCGAGTGCTTGCAGCTCTCAACCGGAAGCCGCTGGACAGACCTCCAGTTGTCTGTTTCACGCAGAGTGCGACTGTGGATCAAATGGATGCTGTCGGTGTTTACTGGCCCGATGCACACACTGATCCTGAAAAAATGGCGACACTCGCTATGGCAGCGAATAAGGTTTTTGGGCTTGAGTCGGCTCGTCTGCCCTTCTGTCTAACAGTTGAAGCCGAAATCATGGGGGCTGAGGTTGACTTGGGAAAGGTGGACCGGACGCCGATGGTTAAGAAACATCCATATGAAGCTTCCAGCGAGGTTGAGATTCCAAAAGATTTTGCGAGCCGCGGACGTGCGAAGGTAGTTATCGAAGCAACAAAGATACTGAAGAAAAAGACTGAAGGCAAATTGCCAGTCGTTGTGGGGACAACAGGGCCATTTACGATCGCCGGGCATCTCGTCGGGACTGAGAACATTCTATTGTGGATCATCACAGACCCTGACTCGGTTCACAAGTTCCTCAAGATTGCTGCTGAAATAGAGCACCAATATGTCAAGGCGATCGCAGCTGCGGGCGCGGACGTCATCGTGATGAGTGATCCCTCGGCATCAACCGACATGCTCTCAGGCGAGATGTTCGATGAGTTCGCCGCACCATATATAAAACAAGCGTTCTCGGGTATCGAGGCAAAGAGAGTTCTTCACATCTGCGGTGACACGACAATATTATTGGAACACATGATGGCGACTGGTGTTGACGGCTTAAGCATTGAAGAGAAAGTCGTTCCCGAGAAAGCTGTCGAAATTGTGGATAACAAAGTGGCACTTATTGGAAATGTCGGTGTCGTGAAGCCATTGCTGCAGGGAACACCAGACGACGTTATGAGGGATGCTAAGAGAGTGGCGAAAGCAGGATTCCATCTTGTTGCCCCAGGTTGCGGTCTCGCTGCTCGTGTACCGAAGAACAATATTCAGGCTCTGGTCAAAGCGGTAAAAGGTTAGAGCTGAAAGATGGGAATTGAAAATTCCCTTCAAACTTATTTTTTGTTAGAATTTTTTTGGTTTAATTTTTTCCGCTCATGTAACATACTGGTATTACAGCTCAAAAATAACATAAAATCATTACGAAATTGTGAAGCCAGTTAAATAAGATGTTAAAGATTCTGATAATTATTCAAATTTTGTAATAGTATTTCTTTATTTCCAATCGATAAAATTAAGCTAGTTGTTTTTAATAAATGTAAAAATGAGTAGCGAACTTTTCATTCATTCTGTTTATCTGGAATTCTGAGGTGTGCATGTTTAAATAATGAAATCATAATTACCGATGGTACTTCCTATGGCCTACGGGATAGCTCTTGATTTGGGAACAAGCGGTTTCAGAACACATCTGGTGGATCTATCCAACAAAGGAAAAATCATATCGACAGCGATCACGATGCGACATCCCCTACCAGGGGCCAATATCATGGATCACCTTCATTTCTGGATCGAAAATGGCGCTGAAGTAGGGCATAAGATCATTCTTGAAACGGTTGATAAACTCATAGCACTTCATGGTGTTGATTGCAGGGAGATCAAACGGATCGCTGTTTGTGGCAATCCAGCCCAGCTTTCAATGTTTGAGGGCATTGAGATTCGCGATCTCGCATACGCAGGTGAATCGATTCTTAAGCGTTTTAATATCACAAGACCTAATAGAAGAGGACATACGACAACAGCTGGAGCTATTGGACTGACGGTTGTAGGGCCAGAGACTGAGGTTGCCATTCCGCCAGCAATCAGGCATGAAGTTGGCGCAGATGCACTTGCAATGATTATTAAATCAAAGATGCTCGAAAAGAAAGAGACATGTATGGTCACAGATTATGGAACAAATGCTGAAATGGGTCTCTATCACGAAGGTGAACTATACAGTGGGAGTGCGGCAGCTGGTCCCGCAATGGAGGGACAGCATATTTCCCATGGAATGCTTGCAGCACCTTATGCAATATCTGATTTGAATGTCGAGAGCGATGGGTATTGGGCTAATTTTGTTCTTGACGAGCGCCTAGGCCCGCGAAAAGCCTCCTTAATCAATCCTTCAACCGGCGATTTAAAGAGACTTGATAGCATAAAAGCAAGGGGAATTACGGGTACGGGCGTCGTTGCGGCGGTTGCTCTCGGCCTCGAAACAGGTTTGATCAAATTGCCTGGGATTGCAACAAAAGATAAAATTCTTCATTTCCAGGATGGTATCACATTCAATGAGAAGGACCTCCATGAGGCTGGAAAGGCGATGGGAGCGATTCGCGCGGGGCATAAGACGCTCATCGAGGAAGTTGGAATCAGTGATGAGGAGATTAAGACAATGTATTTGGCCGGTGCATCTGGTACTTATGTTGATCCGATCAAAGCGCAGACATGTGGTCTCGTACCACGTGTTGTAGAAAAAACGGTTCAGGTCGGGAACACTTCATTGATGATGGCCTATGATCTTTTGGTTGATCCGTCGGTATTGGATATGATGCAGTCTGTCGCTGATTCGATCGCTTCGAAACACATCATGTTTGCGACATCAAAAATTTTTGAGGATATCTATATCAATGAAGTGGCCTACTGGCTCGAGGGCATGCCGATGGAATATTACAACAAAATGTTGAAGATCTCAGGTTTATCTCCCCTACCTGATATTAAGAGACCAAAGGAAACGATGAGAATTGTTGATAGAGATATTCCAGAAGTAGGATCAAAGGGGTTAAAGACCCTTGAGCATGTCGGTGTTTTCCTTATTGGATCATTCGAAGGTTGCGCAGGTTGCAAGAGGTGCGAGATGGAATGTCCCGAACAAGCACTCAAAGTTGAAAAAATTGGAAAGAAGGAATACAAGATCAGAATTGCAACGGAATATTGTCTGGGGACAGCATGCAAGAATTGTGAACAGGTTTGTCCAAATGGTGTCTTGAAATTTAGTGAATTAAAAATTGTAAAGAGGGAGGAGTTGAACGGTAAGTGCGCCTGATTTCCGTCGTTGACAACACATCGGCACCTCCCTACTCGCCTTCGGGACTGGTGAAGAGATTAGACTCACCAGCAAAACATTTTCTTTCGGAACACGGCTTCTCGATGCTCGTAGAAACCGACAAAGGACATCGCGTCCTTGTCGATACGGGTGCGTCGGAAGAAGTGCTCCTTCATAACCTTTCGCTTCTTGAATTGAGTGTTGACAAGATCGATGCTGTTTTCATCACGCACGGGCATTACGATCATGTCGGAGGTCTCGCTCCATTCGCGAAGGCGGGCGTTCCAATATTTATGCATCCGAAGGCTCTGGTACGCCCCCGTCTTGCAGTCAACAATGATAAGATGGTTGATCTTTCAATTCCTGAGAAAGTCGCTCAGGGACTTGCGTCATCGAATCTCAGACTCGTCTCGACAATGACGGAGATTATCGATGGAGTGAAGACATCTGGAGAAATCTCTCGTCTTTTCCCATTCGAAGTAGCAGGCAACTATATGATTAAAGTGGGAGAAAATCTTGTTGTTGATAATTTCAACGATGAGCAGGCCCTTTACATCAGTTCAAAAAAAGGGCTAATCATTGTCATCGGTTGCGGACACGCTGGTATCGTCAATATCGTTCATCAGGCAAAGAAATTAACAGGATCGAAGATCTTTATGATTGCGGGAGGATTCCATCTGTATTGCGGAGACACCGAGAGGTTGCTCAAAACGATGGATCATTTGAAGAATTTGGGTGTCGAAAGAGTCGTTCCGATGCATTGCACTGGATTCGAGGCGATGAAGCTCATTTCTGACAGATTCACCGGTTTCGAGCTGATGTCCGTCGGCAGCGAAATTGTCATTTAGAATATCATTTATGAATACGTCACATTTTTCATTACGCTGACTGAAAAAATAATGATCGAAATGGAATATCTAGCATTATGGGAAAATTTATACCAATAAAAGGAAGCCGTCATGACTTCTCAAATATCGGAGATCGCTTGTCTGATAAGTTCATCTGCCAACGCAGCAATCGGAAAGACTGATCTGGCATATTCGATTGGTCCATACATTACAAAATCCGCGCCGGCCATAATCGGGATTGCTGCCGATGAAATATCGACCTGCCTGTAGATTCGCGCATCTTTTTCTTTTAATCTCATAAGCATCGACCAAGATTCAACGGCGTTATGAAGTGCGCATCCAGTAGGAATCCCCCATTTGGCTTTCGAGACAATTATTGCCCTTAGAGCAGAACCCGCGTTTTGATCCATCGACATAACTGCAACATCGATGAGCGGCTTTTTGATGCCATAACGGTGCGCGATTTCGATTAATCCTTCTTCTAATAAGCCATTGCCATTTTCCAAAAGGTAAATCTTGCCCTTAACACCGAAATCGTGCGGATTGAATGCAAGGAGAACTGCCGCTTTAACACCTATTTCATTCAACATTTCAAATTCTTGTTTTGAAGTTCCGACACTGAGAGTATTGTAAACGAGTTTTTCAAGAAGACCCATTTCAGAAGCCCTTTTCGCGCCAGCCAATTTGACCTCGGGACTTGGCGAATCGACAAGAAGCGGCAATTCAGTTAGATCAGAAATAATGTTGAGATACGAAACGATTGCTCCAGCCGTTTCGGCATAAATCATCAGCGCCGCCGGTGTTTCTGTCTCATCAATCACGCTTTCTAAGTTATTAATTAATTCCTCTAAGCGGAAAGTATCGATTTTACCATGCGTACGATCCTCAACGATGCTGTGACCGGGATAGAACAAAGAACCGATCATTGCGGTCCTTCTTGTTCCAGGCTGGCCACCAAATGAAACACCGCCAATTTCATAAATATGTTGGGTATTCTGAAATCTGAACAATTCAAGCACCTCCTGTCAGATATGATCTAATTTTTATCGCAAGAGAAACTGAGGGAACGATGAAGATTTCGTGGTCGATCGGATCGAGCATGACGCCGAATTCTTCTGACACCACGGTCAACGATGCTGATGTGGCCAGTTTTTCACTCGAAAGTCGGAGCATGTGGGAGGCGAATTTATCAGCTGCTAGGTTTAGCGATTTTCCAATCCGAGATCCTTCCATCGTAAGCGCCAGGCTCTTTATGATGAACGGTTCAACATTCATAGGACCAGGATCACGATTATTACATTCATCGATCTTTTTCAGAAGTTCTTTCGTTCTTTCTTCATCAAAATGATAGATAGGATCGTATGCAATGATCTCTTCGACTTCTTTTGGATACACAAGATCGATGATTTCCACTTGTCTCATGAATCTATCAACGGCTTCCTTCGGAATATTGCATAAATAAGGAATTGCAGACTTTGCCCCATTAATCCTCATTCTTTCATCGACACCATTTTTACCTAGGTTGATCAACGCATCACCGGGAAAATGGCCGAACTCATCTTTTCCGCAAACAATGAGAAAACGGATTCTGGGATTGCTAATGATATTTGCTATGATCTTTTCTATTCCAATGTTTTCAGTTTTCAATGTACCTTTGATATTGAATCGATCTCGGGATAAATTCACAACGCCTCTACCAATGATTACAATAGCGACAGGTGAATCACTGGATCCGAGTTCGTAATCACCAGGCACAAATGGCCATTTGCAATTTTCTTTCATAATCTCAGCAATTTAGTGAAATCTGTTATTATTTTCATCTAAATATTATTTTTCATTGAGAAATAGCATATTGTAAATTTTCTTTAGGACTTGTTACAAAATTTCGCTGCGCGAAATTCATGAATGATTGATTCATTGCCAACCAAACGTCCAGATTTCCGAATTGAATTTCGACATCTATAAATATCGACTTTAAAGTAACGCTAATTGGTGAAAATTATATGGATTACTCTGAAGCTTCCAAGAAACTGGTCAGCATTCTTGGGCTTAAATACGAACCAGTAGCAGTTACCTTAATTAAGAACGGACAATTACCACCCGATGGATACAAAGAAGTCGATGGAAATCTGCGACATTGCCAGTCGATCATGAGGGCGAGAAAGGGAGAGGTCATGTGGATACCCGCCTCCAAACATGCATGTCCTGTTGGTGCTTCTGCCCTCGGTATAGTTGCAACACCTGAAAAGGTCGCTTCTGGGGAATTTCATTACAATCTCGGAATGTTCAGCAGTGCAGATGCAGCAAAAAGAATGATTGACGCGCGGCCCACACTGCCTCTGGGTAGTGTGATTGGAACGGTTGTTAGTCCGCTGAGCAAAGCGAAAGTCCCTCCAGATGTTGTCGTAGTTGTTGGGACGCCTGAACAATTATACTGGATTCTCCCCGTAGCCGCGACTTTCGAAAAGGGTGGAAGAGTAACGATTAACACGGCTGCGATGCAAGCTACATGTGTCGACTCAACTATTATTCCATATCTGACTGGCGAAATTAACGTCTCGCTTGGGTGCTTTGGATGTAGAAGAAGCACGGATATAGCCCCTGAAGAAATGTACGCTGGCATTCCAGCCAATAAACTTGAGGAAGTTATAAGAATCTTGGAAAAACTTGCCTCGGGACCGATTCCGAAATCCAGAACCAAGTAGTCTTTGTTTGTTAACGAAATTGAGAAAGATATCGCTGAGAGAGGCCAATCTTCTCACCATAAGAATGTGACCTTTTTTTAGGTTGACCTTTTTTTAGGTTGATAAACTTTTTAACTCTTTATTTTAAACGGGCTGATATCGTGATAGCCATCTGCCGGAAAAATGATTCATTAACGATAATATTGAAACGTTTTTCTTATTTTCGTGCATAATTGTTACAATCAAAGATTAATTGATAGCTTAATTGTTTCATTTTTTCGATATCCTTTAGTATATTTATGTTCAATTATGTATTAATGCTGAGTTTGAATGGTAACCCCTTTCCAGATATAGATTATTTCCAGATGATCTGGCTTAGTTTTCAGAGAGGATTTTATACGGAGGAATTTTCATGGACAAGCTCGACATTGAAATTTTGAGGATCCTGAGGTTAAACTCAAGGGAAAGTCTCGGTAATATTGCAGAAAAACTCGGCGTTTCAAAGGCAACGATCAGCCGAAGGATTTCACGGATGGAGAAGGAGGGATATATTTCTGGGTATACGACTGTGATGAACCTATCGAGAATGGGTGTCATGAGAGCGCTCATTCTTCTCGAGGTGGTTGGTTCCGCAATCAACTCGGTCATCGAGGAGCTCAAAAAATTCGAAGAAATTGAGTATATTCATAAAGTATTTGGAGACCATTCATTGATTTGCGAAGTATATACAAAAAGCGTCGATAGTCTCTACCTTCTGATCCAAGGGAAAATACTTACAATACCACAAATCCAAAACGTTGAGGTCGATATTCTCATCGAAAAGATCGCTTTGAATCCTGATGCTGATTTCGATATGGTATCTGGGAAGTCAGTAAGCATGTAGGTTTTCGCAAATAATGTGATGCTGGAATGATCTAACATCTGACATTAGAATTCTGGAAAACAACAAATCTTTAATAAGGGCGTGCCAAATGCTCAAAAGAGAGGCGTGAATTAATGAAATTGGGCCCCTCTCCGAAGAAATATCTGTTTGATGGACATCGGATTGTCGATCCCTATACGACGCTCCAGCGTGTTGAGCCGTTATGTAGGATCGCTGGCATCACTCGCGTTGCTGAAATCACAGGTCTAGATAGGGTCGGCATTCCTGTTTTCTCGAGTATCAGACCAAATGCTGAATCGGGCGCAGTGAGCGTTTACAATGGAAAGGGTGCAACAAGAGAACAGGCAAAGGTTTCAGCGATCATGGAAGGACTGGAACGATATAGTGCTGAACAAAAAGATCGGAAAGTTGTCAGGGCAAAAGTTGATGATATATTAACTTCAAAATATGCAATTCATCCTAGAGATCTCATTTTACCGAAAACGTCTCTTTTCCATCTTGAATATCAGCCGATTGCCTGGATTGAGGGAGTTGAACTGAACGAAATGGAGCGAATTTGGGTTCCAGCAAATGCCGTTTTTCATCCCTACATTTCGCATCTCGATATGTTGCTTTTCAGGTCCAACACCAATGGCCTCGCTTCTGGAAACTCCTTGGAAGAGGCTGTTCTCCACGGGCTCTGTGAGGTGATCGAGAGGGATGCATGGTCAATCTGCGAGGCTAAACGCTGCGTAAAGGCGGATTTAACTCTTGATGTTGAGAATGGACTTCTTTATGATTTAATACAAAAATTTGAGTCGCAAGGCATTAGTATCCATATAAAAGAGTTGACGAGCGATATTGGCGTTCCAACGATCGGAGTAGCGGCTGACGATTGGCAAACGAAAGATCCGACATTATTAGTCATGGGTATCGGAACGCACCTTAATCCATATATTGCGGCAATCCGCGCCTTGACCGAGGCTGCACAAAGCAGGGTGACGCAAATCCACGGTGCTAGGGAGGATACAATTAACGCGCGGTTTCGACAGAAACTTGGATACGAGAAAACGAAATCGATCAACAGCATGTGGTTTTCGAGATCGGGAAGGGAAAAGAAAATATCAGAGATCGATCGGCTCGATACAAACGACATTTACGATGATATTTTACTCGTTCTCGATCGCCTCAGAAAAAGAGGATTCAAGAAGGTGATCGCGGTCGATCTCACGAGAAAGGAATTAGGAATTCCAGTCGTGAGGATCATAGTTCCAGGATTGGAAGTTTTTGCAATGGATGATGAGCGTGTCGGTCAGAGATTAATGGAGGCAACAGTTTGAAAGCCATCATCTTCCTCGGTCCAAGCATGTCGCACGATGAAGCAAGAAATATCCTCGATGCTGATTACCGACCGCCAGTCAAGCGTGGTGATTTAATTCCGATTTACAGCGAAAACGATGTCATCGTCGGTATTATTGATGGAGTTCTACTTAACGAATCGGCTGTTGGTCATCGAGAAATCCTTGGGTTATTGGAAAGGGGTATCACCGTTGTTGGAGGCGGCAGTATGGGCGCCCTTCGAGCCTCGGAACTAAAGGATTTTGGAATGATTGGAGTTGGGGAAATATTCGAAATGTATTCATCTGGTGTGATCGAGGGTGATGATGAGGTTGCTATCGTCTTCAATCCTGAAACACTAGAGCCCCTTTCGGAAGCACTCATAAACATTCGGTACAATTTGGAGCGCGCTGCTAGCCTAGGTATCATTTCATGGTCCCAAAGTGAGGATATCATCCATGAATTAAAGTCGATCTATTTTCCTCAAAGATCGTATGAAAAGGCTCTAGAAATTGCTTATAGAAAATTAAAAGAAAATGAATTTAATACGCTTCGTGAATATCTCATAAATAGCGCAAAAGATCTGAAAAAATCAGATGCGAAATTGGTTATCACAACCATAAAAAATTTAATTTATTCAAAAAAATAATAAATACTCGTTAAGTCGCCAATTTGTATCGACTGGATCGCTTCTTGACTTAATCAATTGTTTAATATGGATGGATACTCCATCCATAATCAAAATTATAAGCTAGCTCGTTTTAATGAGATATCGCAAGGGGACTGATTTTCATCGTCCGAGGAGTTCTTCCAAGGTCGGTGAAAATCGAAAAGAAAGGGAGGTATTGAATGGCGAAATACAAGGACAAGGTGGACTTGTATGACGACAGGGGCAAGCTGATTGAAAGGGACGTGCCACTGGAAGCCATCAGTCCTCTGTATAACCCTGCCATCAAGAGAACGGTGTCCTTGGCCAAGCGAGTTGTCGCTGTCGACCTTGCCGGGATTGAAAAGGCTCTGAAAACCGGAAAGGTTGGCGGTGGACATATCAAAGGCAAAGAGATCGATGTCCCGCTGGTAGCGAATGCGGCAAAGATCGCGAAATCTGTTCGCGATATTCTCAAAGTAGCCCAAAACGACGATACAGAAGTTAGCGTACTGGCGGATGGAAAGAGGATGATCGTGACAGTCCCCTCGGTACGGCTGGAGGCTGGTGTTGAATATACAACCGGTTTCACTGCAGCCGCCGCCGCGGTGACTCAAGCGATCATTGAGCTTTTCGACATCGATATGTTCCGAGCCAACATGGTTAAGGCAGCTGTATGGGGAAGGTATCCCCAGACTCTGAACTTTCTGGGAGCTAACGTAAAGTCGATTCTCGAGGTTCCCCAGAATAACGAAGGAGCAGGGTATGCATTGAGGAACATCATGGCAAACCACATTGTGGCACTGACTGGTAGAAATGCTATGAATGCAGCAGCTCTTGCGTCAATATTTGAGCAAACTGCGATGTTCGAAATGGGCGATGCGGTTGGACCATTTGAGCGGATGCACCTGCTGGGACTTGCGTACCAGGGTCTCAATGCAAACAACATGGTCTACGAAATCGTTAAGGAGAACGGAAAGACAGGTACTGTCGGGAGCGTAGTTGAATCAATCGTTGGAAGAGCAATTGAGGACAAAGTCATCAAAGTGAAGGAGAAGCTACCTTCTGGATATAAGGTCTACACGACCAATGATTTCGCGCTGTGGAATGCATACGCGGCTGCAGGTATGCTGTGTGCGATCATGGTTAACTGTGGTGCGGCGAGAGCAGCGCAAGGTGTCCCGTCGACAATTCTGTATTACAACGATCTGCTTGAGCATGAGACGGGATTACCAGGAGTCGACTTTGGTCGTGCAATGGGTACGTCTGTTGGGATGTCCTTCTTCTCGCACTCGATCTACGGTGGTGGTGGACCAGGGCTGTTCCATGGGAACCACATTGTTACAAGGCACTCAAAGGGCTTTGTGATTCCAGCAATTGCCGCTGGTTGTGCTCTGGATGCTGGTACACAGATGTTCTCCGCTGAGGCGACATCAGGACTTGTGAAAGAGGTATTCGGTGACATACCTGAGTTTAAGTCACCTATTAAAATGGTCGGAAAAGAGGCAAAGAAGCTCAAGGAAATGGTGTGAAGATGCCTTCCGAATCCGTGCCGGAGCCAGTACCGCTACCTGAAATCATGATATTCCCGTCGAGGCTCTTGTCAGCCACGACGACAGAAAAATTGCTAAACAAGTTATATACTGTTAAACATGTTAGACAGATCAATGTTCAGGGTGAATCTCTCCCCGAGAAGATCACGATGGGACCGGGAGCAGGTCTCGACGTAGATCACAGTGAAAGGAGGGAGATCGAGGTAGCGGGAAAGAAAACGGAACTCAAGGTCCAGGTTGGCCGCATTTTCGTCGAAATCGACGATATTGATCATGTTGAGGCGGCTCTCA
>Ga0272448_1006437_pt1 | contig 12711 bp, 10 predicted proteins | sample YNPCB0191_FD_202220 | JGI IMG/M metagenome (GOLD analysis project Ga0272448, IMG submission 202220) | Hot spring sediment microbial communities from Yellowstone National Park, WY, United States - YNP-CB-019-1 | ecosystem: Environmental > Aquatic > Thermal springs > Hot (42-90C) > Sediment...
TGGTGCGGATCACCTCCCCCACGGCGGTCACGCGGTTCGACAGCGTCAGGGTCGTGCCGTTGCCTTGGGCCAGGAAGAGGTTGCCGTTGGTGTGCACGCGGCCGCCGAAATCGAAATTGGGCCCCGCGTGGAAACTCAGGTCGGTTTCCGAGAAGATGCCGAACTGGAAGACGGGCACGGCCACGGTGTGCAGGGTGCGCCGCATCCGCACCTCGCCCGCCGGGAGCGTGTGCGCCGTCGAGGTCATGGTGTAGGGCGTGATCAACCCCACGAGACCTTCGTAAGGACCCGAGGGGATCGTGCGCGTCGTGGCGCGCGGCCTGCCGGCGCCGTCCGTCGGGAACTGGATTTCATAGCCCGAGCCGCCGCCGGGGGAAACGAAGGCGATGTCGGGGATCGAAGGCGGGCTTGTCGTCAACGCGTTGATCTGGGCGGTGCTGGGGGCGTAGTTGTTGTTGAACAGGGTGCCGAGATCGGCCGTCAGCTTTTCCAGTCCCGCCAGCGAGGCGTAGAAGGCCCGGTTCTGGTCGCGGTCGACCCCGATGAGCCGCTGGTCGGCGTTGACCGAGAGCACGAAGCCCGCCACCAGGGCGGCGAGCAGCACGAGGATCAGCAGCGTGGCGATGAGAGCGATGCCCGATTCGTTTCGCATTTCCATTCCCCATCATTGGTAACGATCGATGAACGACAGGCTGCGCAGGCTGATCTGGGTCGTGAGGTTCCTCTGCACGTACTCCCCGGTATGCCGGATGCGCGCCCCGGACCTGCCCGAAATGAAGATGCTGGCCTTGCGTATCTGGTTGGGGGAGTTGGGCGGCACGGGGGTTTTGACGTTCGTGGGATTGGTCACGCCGTCCACCAGATCGTAGCTCAGCTGCAGGTCCTCGAGCACCAGCGCCACGACCTCGCCCGGCCTGTCGTTGATGCGGCGGATGAGCCGCGGCATCTCGGGGTCGGTCGTGGTGTCCAGGTAATAGGTCACCAGCCAGACGCGGGTCGCGGTCGTCGGCGGGAAGGTGCCCTCGCTCTGGAGCTGCATGATGGAACCCTGGGCCGCGCCCGGCTGGTTGAGGTTCATCGGATCGCCCGGATCGAAGTAGATCGTCTGGCCGCTGACGCGCGTGACGTACTGGACGGTGTTGCCGAGCGCATTGCTGAAGGCGATCAGGTCGCCCGTGCGGATCGGATAGCGCACGCCCGTGATGGGCGTGCCGGCGTTGACGGTGGCGCTCGAGCCGTCGGCCGCGATGGCATCGAGCGGGGACTGGTTGAGCGGCAGGAGGTTGTCCGCGTAAAGAATGTTCACGATGTCCGTCGCCCGGCCGTTGCCCACCGGCCCGAGGCCCGCGCCGGGATTGACCGCTGCGATGGTTTCCGAGGGCGAAAAGGTGTAGTTCGTGCCCGGGGGTCCGGGCCGCGCGACCGGGAGCGCGCCCGCGCCCGACGGGATGGGCAGCCCGCCGGTCGGGATGCCCCAGCCGGCGTTGAGGAAATCGCGCACCAGGAAGTTCATGCCCGAGCGCAGGTTCTGCTCGAGATCGGCCATCAGGGTGACCCGCTCGTTCAGCCCGAAGGCATCGCTGAGGGAGCCCATGGTCGCCACCAGCAGGACCAGGGTGATGGCCGTCGATACCAGCACCTCGGTCATGCTGAATCCCTGTTCCTGTCTCATGACGTGCCTCCTGCGATCGTCACCGCCGGTCCGCGACTCCGCCCCGCGTCTAGGCGAAGGAAGAGATGTAGGTGGTCAGCTGGTACGTGCGCGTGAAAAAGCCCACGCGGTACGTGACGACGACGCGGATCTCGCGCAGGTTCGGCGCCAGATCGGAAATGATGACCTCGCGGGTGAAGCCGTCGAGCGCCACGACCACGTCGTCGGCCGTGCCCAATGTTCTGTCGGGTCCGGCCAGGATTTCGGTTTCCGCCGGGCCGTCGTCGCCGGTGTTGACCAGGCCGTCCGGGCCGGCGGAAAGCAGCGGCTGCGGCCCGTCGAGGAACACGCCCCCGTTGCTCACGTTGCGGATCTGCGCCCAGGCGATCGTGCGCGTGTCCCGGGAGGCGAAGACGCTCTCGATCGCCTCGGAGGCTTTTTCCTTGGCGACCTGGTGGAAGTGGGAGGTCGACATCACGACCATTCCCTGGGCGAAGGCGAGCGAGAGCGCCAGCAGCCCGCCGCTCAGGATGATAATGGCCATCAGGGTTTCGACGAGGGTGAAGCCCTGTTGGCCGCTCCCCGTCCGACCCGCAACCGCCGCCCGAGTGCCCGTCATTGAATCCATGCAGTTCCCGTCCACCGGTAGCCCCGAACGCGCCCGGTGGCCCCCAAGACGGTGACCGCGCGCGCAGTTTCCGGACGGTCGGCCAGCCCGAGGAAGACCGTACCGTTTATGGGATCGCCCGCGTCGTCCACCAGAGTGCCGTCGCTGAGAAATATCAACGTCCCTGCGCCGCCGAAGTCGACGGCGCTCGCCTTGCCGAAGGCGTCCGGGGTGTCCGGAACGTCGTCGAAGACCCGGAATTCGACATCTCCTTCCAGGGTGACCGTGCCGAGGGAGGTCCTCCCGGTCGGCACGTCGAAGCGCACGAGCTCGATCTGGTTGTCTCCCAGGAAGCGGACCTCGATGTTGCGGCGCTGGGCGAGCGCCAGCTCCCTGCCCGTGCGCAGCTGCGCCATCACCTGCTTCATCGCCGTGTTGGCCCGGATTCCGGGCATGATCCCGCCGAGGTTCAGCAATGCGAATCCGGCGACCACGAACACCATCAGGAGGACGATGTTGGCCTCGACGAAGCTGAAGCCGTCGCTCCGGCCGAACCGATCGACACGTGCTTTTCCTGTCAAGTTTCTCTCCTCAAGCCGGGCGGGGGGGACGATGCGCCCAGCGCGGCGCGCTCTCCCCGTAACGGCCCGCATCGACAGATTGCGGACGCCATAGTCCACTCGTATTCAGATTGCTTATCGTCCGCGTGCAGGCAAACTTGAGAAATTCTTCGAGGCGGATCCCCATCCGGCCGCGGCATGCGGTTGCCCCCGGCGGCGCGGCCGTGCAATACTGCGCCGGACATGCTACGGAGGATCCCCATGCCACGAAAGTTCGAGCCTCTCGCAGGTTCCCCCGGCCTGATTCTGGCGGCGATATTCATGCTGGCCGCCGCGCCCGGGCGGGCGCAGCAGTCCGGCGGCGAGCCGCCGCGCGCCTTGAGCGCGGCCGACTACGCGCGCGCCGAAAAGTTCATGGGCTACAACACGGCCCCGCTCGTGCTTCACGGCAGCGTGCGCCCGACGTGGCTCGCCGGCGATCGCTTCTGGTATCGCAACACGACCGCCGAAGGGAGCGAGTTCGTCCTGGTCGACCCGGGACGCGGCACGCGCGGCCCGGCATTCGATCACGCCGCCGTCGCGCGGGCGCTCTCCCAGGCGGCGGGGACGAGCTACGAAGCCTCCCGGCTGCCCTTCGAGCGCTTCGAGTTCTCCGGCGACGAGCGCACGATTTCCTTCGAGCTCAAAGGCCGGCGCTGGACGTGCGACGTCGCGGGCAAGAGTTGCGCCGATACGGGAGCGGCGGACCGCGGCGCCGGGCGTCCCGAGGAGCTTTCTCCCGACGGCAGGCGCGCCGTCTTCATCCGGGACTGGAACCTTTGGGTGCGCGAAATCGCCACCGGCAAGGAAACGCAGCTTACCGCCGACGGCGTGCCCGACTTCGGCTATGCCACCGACAATGCCGGCTGGCGGCGCAGCGACCGCCCCATCGTCCTCTGGTCGCCCGACTCGCGCAAGATTGCGACCTTCCAGCAGGACCAGCGGCAGGTGGGCGAGATGTACCTCGTGGACACGCGCGTCGGCCATCCGCAGCTGCAGGCGTGGAAATACCCGCTCCCGGGCGACGAGACCGTCACCCTGATCCACCGGGTGGTGATCGATCTCGACGGCCCGAAGACGATCCGGCTGCAGATGGAACCCGACCAGCATCGTTCGTCGCTGTGCGACGATCTCGTCTGCCGCGGCAGCGAATGGGCCGACGTGCAATGGAGCCCCGACGGTTCGCGGCTCGCGTTCGTTTCCACGTCGCGCGATCACAAGCAGGAGCGGCTGCGCGTGGCCGACGCGGCCACGGGCGCCGTGCGCGAGGTCCTCGAGGAGACCGTCGCGACCTTCTTCGAATCGGGCAACGGGCGCGTCAACTGGCGCTGCCTTCCGGCTTCCGGGGAGGTGATCTGGTTTTCGGAACGGGACGACTGGGGCCACCTCTACCTTTACGACCTGGCGACCGGCCGGCTCAAGAACCGCATCACGAGCGGCGAGTGGAACGTGACGCAGCTCCTGCGGGTCGACGAGCAGAACCGCGTACTGTACTTTCTGGCCGTCGGGCGCGAGAAGGGGCGCGACCCGTACTTCAGCCATTTCTATCGCATCGGTTTCGACGGCCGGGACCTGCGCCTGCTCACTCCCGAAGACGGGAATCACGAAATCTCGCTGTCGCCCTCGGGGCGCTACTTCGTCGACAATTACTCGAAGCCCGACGTCCCGCCGGTTTCCGTGCTGCGCGACGCCGAAGGGCGCCTGCTGCTCGTGCTGGAGAAGGCGGACATCTCGCGGCTCGTCGCGGCCGGCTGGAAGCCTCCGATCCCCTTTACCGTCAAGGCGCGCGACGGCGTCACGGATCTCTACGGACTGATGTACCGCCCCACGAACTTCGATCCCGCGCGCAAATACCCGATCGTCAACCATATCTATCCGGGGCCGCAGACGGGGAGCGTCGGCAGCCGGAGCTTCGCGCCGTCGCGCGGCGATGCCCAGGCCCTGGCGGAACTGGGGTTCATCGTAGTCGAGATCGACGGCATGGGAACACCCTGGCGCTCCAAGAAGTTCCATGAGGCCTATTACGGGGATATGGGGGACAACACGCTGCCGGATCAGGTGGCAGGGATGAAGGAGCTGGCGCGGCGCTATCCCTGGATCGACATCGAGCGCGCCGGCATCTACGGCCATTCCGGGGGAGGCTACGCGGCCGCCGGCGCCATGTTCCGCTATCCGGATTTCTTCAAGGTCGGCGTGTCGCAGGCCGGCAATCACGACAATCGCTGCTACGAGGACGATTGGGGCGAAAAGTGGCAGGGCCTGCTGCGCAGGAATCCGGACGGCACGGACAACTACGAGAGCCAGGCGAATCAGAACTTCGCCGGGAATCTGAAGGGCAAGCTCCTGCTGGCGCACGGTACGATGGACAGCAACGTTCCGCCGTACAATACGCTTCTGGTTGTCGACGCGCTGATCAAGGCGAACAAGGATTTCGACCTGCTGCTTTTGCCCAATCGCGGGCACGGTTTCGGCAACGAGCCCTACATGGTGCGGCGGCGCTGGGATTATTTCGTGCGCCACCTGCTGGGCGCCGAACCGCCCGCCGGATACGAGCTCCGTCCGCCAACGGGCTCCGCGCGCCAGTAGGTCCCGCGCGCCGCGCGGGACCGGTAACTTGGGGCAATAAGCTCCCGGTCCGCCGCGGCGCGGCGGATCTACCGGCCCCGGAGGGGCCCTGAGCTGATAGCCGGGGGTGAGCCGAAGGCGAACCCCCGGAAAGGGGCGTATCGGTGAACGAAGCCCCGGAGGGCCGGCAGACCCTGTAGGTCCCGCGCGCCGCGCGGGACCGGTAACTTGGGGCAATAAGCTCCCGGTCCGCCGCGGCGCGGCGGACCTACTTCCGCGCAGCGGTCCACTTGACCTCGGCGCCGCCGGCCTTCTTGACGATGCCCGTGATCGTGTTGCCGGAGACGCGGCCCGTGTATTCGCCTGCCGCCGCGGAGTTATCCTCGACGCTGAAGGTGATGCGATCGCCTTCGAGCCTGGCGTTGCGCAGCGCGAGCTCCCGGCCTTCGATCTTCAGGCTGCCTTCGATCTTCTGGAAAGTCTGGCGCAGGGTGAGTTCCGCTGTACTGGACGGGTTGCGCCACGTCCAGATGCCTTCGACCTTGGCCGGCACGATCCACAGATAGGCCGTGCGCTCGTCGACGTTGATGGTCCGGTCGGGCTGCCAGTCTTCCATGTCGAAAGCGTGCGAAACCACGCGCGTGCCGGGTTTCATCTCCAAGATCTTGGGCCGCAATTTGACGTTGAGCGACGGCAGCAGGTACATGGTGAGCACGGTGGCCCGGCTGAAGTCCGCCTCGAAGATGTCGCCCTGGATGAAGGTCGCCCTGTCGGCGACGCCTTCCTTGAGGGCGTTGTTTTTCGACAGCTCGACCATGTCGGGATTGTACTCGATGCCCAGGGCACGCGCGCCGCGCTTGGCGGCGGCGATCACGATGCGCCCGTCGCCCGAACCGAGGTCGATGACGTAGTCGTCGGGTGTGACCGCTGCCATGTCGAGCATGGCGGCGACGAGCTCCTCGGGCGTGGGCACCCAGATCACGTCTTTGCCGCTCTGGCCGATGCTGGGCTGATACTGCTGGGCGCCGCTGCGCACCGCTGCGCCCGGCAGCGCCAGCAGTATCGATCCTGCAAGAACTGCAGCCGGAATTCTGGTTTTCATAAGCTCCTCTCGGCGGCGGGGAATTCCCGCACGGCGCAGAATTCTAGTCCCGCGGCCGAGTCGGCACAAGGCTCATGCGCTTTGGAACGATTCCCTGCACGAGCGTCGCGGCAGGGGCTATAATGTCTGGTTCACAGCTAGCACCGCCGTGCGGCTCCCCGGCACAGCACCGACGGCAGGCCGGGTCGGGCGCACACGGCGATATTCTGGGGATGCTGCCATGGGCTGGGAATACAGCGAAAAGACCAAGAAGCTTTTCATGGACGCGGTGCAGGGGAAGCCGGGCACTCACCTGGGCGAGATCGAGAATCCCGACGGAATGGGCGAGCACGGCTCGATCGCATGCGGCGATGCCATGCGCTTCACCTTCCGGGTGAAGCGCCATCCGAGCGATCCCACGCAGGACATCATCACCGAGGCCCGCTATCTCACCTTCGGCTGCACCTCGGCGATCGCGTCGTCCGAGGCCTTGTGCGACATCATCGAGCGCGGCGCCTACACGCCCATCGAGGCCCTGCGCATCCGCAACAGCGACATCGTCGAGTATCTCGGGGGCCTGCCGGAGCAGAAGATCCATTGTTCCGTGATGGGGGCCGAGGCGCTCGAGGCTGCGGTCTTCAACTGGGCGCAGCGGCGCGGCGTGGACCTGGCGGCCCTGGGGATCGACATCCACGATCGGGAGAGCGCCGAGGGCAGGATCGTGTGCAAGTGCTTCTCGCTGACCGAGCCCTATCTCAAGCGCAAGATCCGGGAACTCAACCTGCGCACCATCCCGGAGATCACGAATGCCGTCAAGGCGGGCGGGGGCTGCACCTCGTGCCATCACGCCCCGGGCGGGCTGCAGGACCTGCTCGATGAAATCTGGCTGGGGAAGGCAGGATCGCAACCGCCGGATTCGCCGCGCTTCGAGATCCTGCCCGAGGAAACCCGGCCCGTGCCCGAGCTTTCCCCTTACCAGTTCGCCAAGAAGGTGGAGCGGGCGATCGACGAGTACGTGCGGCCGTCGCTGCGCATGGACGGCGGCGACGTGGAGATCGTGGACATCAAGGGCACGCTGGTCTACTGCCGCCTGGACGGCGCCTGCGCCGCGTGCGCCGGGGCGGGCCACACGATGAAGATGATGGTGGAGCGCGCCCTGAAGGATCAGGTGGACGAGCGCATCCGGGTCATCCAGGTGTGAGAGGCGGAAGCGGCCATGCAGACCATATACGTCGACAACAACGCCACCACGCGCGTGGCTCCCGAAGTCTACGAGGCGATGGCGCCGTACTTCACGGACTGCTACTTCAATCCGAGCTCCATGTACGAGCCGGCGCGCCGGGCGGCGCAGGCGCTCGGGCAGGCGCGCCAGAAGATCGCCGAAGGGCTCGGGGGCATCGAGCCGGAGGAACTCCTGTTCACGGCATGCGCGACCGAGGGGAACAACACCGCCATCATGGGCACGGCGCGCGCCAATCCCGCGCGCCGGCACATCATCACCACCGCGGTCGAGCACCCGGCCGTGCTCGAAGTGTGCCGGGAGCTGGAACGCGCCGGCTACCGGGTGACCTGGCTGTCGGTGGACGGCAACGGCGAGCTCGACATGGCCGAGTATGTGCGCGCGCTCTCGGCCGACACGCTGCTCGTCAGCATCATGCACGCCAACAATGAAACGGGCGTGATCTTCCCCATCGAGAGACTGTCGCGCATCGCGAAGGAAACCGATCCGGCGATCGTCTTCCACACCGATGCCACGCAGACGGTCGGCAAGCTTCCCATCGACCTGGTGCGCCGCCTGCCGTACGTGGACCTGCTGAGTTTCTCCGGACACAAGTTCCATGCGCCCAAGGGCGTCGGCGGGCTCTTCGTGCGGCGCGGCACGCGCTGCCGCCCGTTCATGCTCGGGGGGCACCAGGAGCAGGGGCGGCGCGCCGGAACGGAGAACGTCCCCTATATCGTCGGCATGGCGCGGGCGCTCGAGCTGGCGCTCGAGACGCGCGCGCAGGACGAGGCGCGCATCGAGAGGCTGCGCGACCGGCTGGAGAGCGCGCTGCTGGAGCGTATCCCCTGCATCCAGGTCAACGGGCGCGGCGCGCCCCGCCTTCCCAATACCTCGAACATCTCCTGCCACTTCATCGAGGGGGAGGCCATGCTCTACCAGCTGAGTGCGCACGGCATCTGCGCCTCGAGCGGTTCCGCCTGCACCTCCGGTTCCCTCGAGCCTTCCCACGTCCTCAGGGCCATGAAGGTGCCCTTCACGGCAGTGCACGGCTCGGTGCGCTTCAGCCTGAGCAAATACAACACGGAGGAGGAGATCGAGAAGATCATCGAGGTCTTCCCCGTGATCGTCGCCAACCTGCGCAAGCTTTCCCCTTACTGGGACAGCGCGCACAACCGCCCGCGCCCCGAGGCGGAGAACCTCGCCCGCCAGGGTCACGATCCGGCCGGCTGAGGGGCGGCGGCGCGTCCTCGGGCGGCGCCGGCCAGCCGGCGTTTCAGAACCCCGGCGAGCCGGCGGATGCCTTCCTCGATCCTTTCCGGCGGCGCATAGGAAAAGTTCAGGCGCATGGCATTGCGGACGGAGCCGTCATGGTAGAAGGCGGCGCCGGGAACGAAGGCGACCCCTTCCCGGGCGGCCTCGACCAGAAGCTCGGCCGCATCGACGGCCTCGGGCAGGGTGGCCCAGATGAACAGGCCGCCTTGCGGTCGCGTCCAGCGCACCCCGCGGGGCATGTGCTTGCGCAGCGCGGCGAGGATGGTGTCGCGCCTTTCCTTGTAGACCGCGCGGATGCGGCGCACGTGGCCGTCCAGGAATCCGCCGCTCGCGATCTCGCAAGCCACCAGCTGTACCAGCGAGGAGGTGTGCAGGTCGGTGCCCTGCTTGGCCTGCACCAGCCGCTGGATCACCTCGGCCGGAGCCACGATCCACCCCAGGCGGATCCCCGGCGCCAGGGTCTTGGAGAAGGTGCTCAGGTAGATGACGTTGCTCCCGTTGTTCTCGCCGCGGCGATTGCGGGAATCCAATACGAACAGCGGCGGGATGTGGTTGCCCTCGAAGCGCAGCTGCCCGTAAGGATCGTCTTCGACGATGGGCACCCCGTAATGGTCGGCGAGCTCGATGATGCGGCGCCGGCGTCTGAGCGAGAGCGTCACCCCGGTGGGATTCTGGAAATTGGGCAGCACATAGAGGAACTTCGGCCCGCAGCGCATCGCGCTCTCCAGCTCGTCGGTCTTCATGCCTTCGTCGTCCATGGGAACGCCGACGTACTGCGCCTGGTACATGTTCCACGCCTGCAGGGCGCCGAGGTAGGTCGGCTTTTCGACCACGATGCGATCGCCGGGATTGATGAAGATCTTCCCCAGCAGGTCGAGCGCCTGCTGCGAGGCGCTGGTGACCAGGATGTTGTCGGGCGCGACGACGATTCCATAGCGCGCCGTGTGGCGCGCGATCAGCTCCCTCAGCCGGCGGCACCCTTCCGTGGGGCCGTACTGCAGCGCCTGCGGGCCGTTCTCGGCGAGCACGCGCGCGGTCGCCTCTTTGAACTCATCCACGGGGAACAGTTCCGGCGCCGGCATGCCGCCGGCGAACGATATGATGTCGCCCTTTTCGGTCAGCTTGAGCAGTTCCCGGACCACCGAGCTCTGCATGTAGCGCGTGCGCTGCGCGTATCGATCGGACCATAATGTCTTCATGAATCCTCCCAGAGGGTCTGATGAAAAAAGCCATGATGCCCGCCGCCTTCCGTCACAGCCCATATCGGCCGCGCCTTGCGCGGCGACAGGTTCGGCTGACTTCGGTGCGCGGCTTGCTGCGCGCCCCGGATGGCCCGGCACCCCGGCCGGGCACGGCCTCCGGACTCCCGTCCGCCGCACGGCGGCCCGGATGCGGCGGGCGGGGGAGGCGCGCCGCGCTATGGTCCCGCCGTGCCCCTGCGCCCCTTGGGGGCGCGGGCGCCTCGGCGGGCCTTCCGTTTGCGCATCTCTTCGAGGATTCCCTGGATGAGCAGCGGCCAGACCAGCGTGGCGTCCGAAAGCACCTCGGCGAAACGGCCGCCCTGCTCGTGCGGCAGGAATTTTCCCCAGGAAATCCCTTCCGAATAGGTGCAGCCGCTCAGGCCGCCCCAGTAGTCGGGCTCGGGGCAGATGCGCACGCCGTAACGGAAGCGCGGCACCTTGAAGCGGGTCCCGAGCCTGTGATTGGCGATCTCGACGAAGGGGCCGACCTGCTGCGCCCAGTTGCGCGGCACGCCGCCGCCGATGGTGAAAATGCCGAGCTTCTTCTGCTCGAGGATCAGTCGGGTATAGCTGTGCAGGTCCAGAAACGGGTTGAAGTCCGGAATCGCGGCGAGATACCCGGACAGCGCCGGCCGCTTCTTCCCGGCCGCCACCCGCCTCATGGCCCACGTGGCGAGGTCGAGACCGACTTCCGAATCCGTGAACGCCGGGATGTAGACCGGAACCTTTTTCAGATAGGCGCTCTTCAGCATGCCCTCGCCCTGGAAGGTCTCCGCCAGAGTGCGCCCGAGCTCGCGCGTCACGAGCTCGGAATACAGCGTGGTGCCGGGCGGGATGCGTTCGAGGGTCTTGCGGAAGACCCGCTCGACCTGGTTGAGGTTCGCTTCCATTTCGACCGTATCGTAGATCCGGTTGTATCCCCGGGCGAACAGCTCGGCATCGCTCATGCGCGGGTCGGTCTTGTAGTGGACGCAGCCGATCGCTTCGCTGAAACCGTGGGCCAGCAGCGCGCCGGTCGTGACCACGGCATGGATCATCCCGTGGTCGATCATGCGGCATATCAGCGTGCCCATCTTGGCCACGGTCATGGCTCCCGAGAATGTGCCGACCACGAAGCATTCCGGATCGAAGACCATTTCCTTCAGCACCTCGAAGGCTTCGCCGAGCCTTCTGCCCCCGAACGATGTGCGCCCCATGGCCTCCAGCATGTCCGAGAAGGAATGGATCCGATCGGGATCGAGCGGGCGGACGGGGATCAACCCGTCGCGGCGTGCGTCGTGGAATCGTCGTCGCATGTGGATCTCCTCGCGCAGGACTCTCCGCGAAACTCCGGCCACGAAGGGACATTGTAACGGAGATTGCGGATTTCGCGCTGCCGATTTCGTCGCTGCCCGCGAGTTTTTCGGAGGCAGCCGGCGGCGGCGAGGTGCAGCAAGATGGCCGCCCGCAGCGTCAGACGTTCCGGGGCACGGCGGCAACCGGGGCGGCGGCGTCACCCGGCGATGCGGGCCGGATGCCGGTGACCGCGATTTTTTCCTGCGGCTGCATGACGGCCAGGATCGCGTTCACCATCTGCCCGACGTCCATGCGATCGCTGTTGAGGACGAGATCGAAGAAGCGGGCGTCCTCGCGGTCGACCTTGAAGTGGTATTGGACGAAGTAGCGCCGCTCGGCATCGATCTGCAGGACGCGCTTGCGCGCCTCTTCCGGGGGAACCACCCAGCGGCGGCTGAGGCGTTCGACGCGGGTTTCGAGCGAGGCCGTGATGCGCAGGTGCAGCCCCGGCTGCCCCTGCAGGGCGAAGGCCCCCCCGTGGCCCGCGAGGATGACGCCTCCCTGGGCGGCGAGCGTCACGAGCGTCTTGATGAGCGCCTCGTGGTATTCCTGGTTCCCGAAGCAGGAGCCCTCGAACATTCTCAGGAGCCGGTCCACGGTATCGTGCACGAGGCTGCGCGCGGTTTCGTCCATCTGGCGCACGAGGTCCTGGCGCACGTGGCTGTGCCTGGCGATGTAGTCCACGATTTCCTTGTCGAAAACCTGCCAGTTGAGGCGCGTGGCCAGCTCGGAGGCGACGACGTCGCCGAGGGCGCCGATGTCGCGCGAGATCGTGATGAAGTGGTACCGCCCGGCGATCGTTGCGGCGGGATTTTCGCGCGCGAGCTTGCGGCGGGCGTCATAGAGCAGCATCTGCCGTTCGACAAGACGGATCGCACCCGACGCCTCCCCGGATTTTGCGTCCTTCATGGCGGCCTCCTCCGCAAGGGACTGGTTTGCTTTAATATTATCATTTCCGATGCGCTGTTGCACCTCCGGCTCCCGCGCAAGTAGGTCCGCCGCGCAAGTAGGTCCGCCGCGCCGCGGCGGACCGTTGACTTATTCCTCCAAGTTACCGGTCCCGCGCGGCGCGCGGGACCTAGTGCGCCTGAGAGCGCACTCTGATCAGGGAGGTGAGAGTCCTCCTCAAGTATACGTT
>Ga0272448_1006438_pt1 | contig 12709 bp, 11 predicted proteins | sample YNPCB0191_FD_202220 | JGI IMG/M metagenome (GOLD analysis project Ga0272448, IMG submission 202220) | Hot spring sediment microbial communities from Yellowstone National Park, WY, United States - YNP-CB-019-1 | ecosystem: Environmental > Aquatic > Thermal springs > Hot (42-90C) > Sediment...
CTTTATCTATTCGATAATTCATGCAATTATTTGTATGTTTTAATACAATTTTATGTATTTATATATACAATAATATTTCTTATTTTGTCAAGAAGATTTTTATATATTCATTATTATCGTTAATTTCATTTTTTATTTTTTTAAATAATCCTTAAATACTCACTACTTATTAATAGCGGATAGCGTATAGCGTTTAGCATATAGTTTTTATTTTCTTATTTCCTAAACACCTTAAAACCTTAATACCTAAAAACCTAACTTCCTAACTCCCCTAACTTCCTAACCACCTAACTTATAATATCACAGAGTTAAGATTTTGAGAACAAAAAATAATTTTAAACCTACCACCTCTTACATAACTCTTTATACCCGCAAATCCCACAGAAGTAATTCTCGTTGGGATAAAATATCCCCGTCTTTATGGCTTTAAAGACTATGGGCGAGGATTTTGAGGAAACGGTCTAAGTCGAAATTTAAATAAAGAAAGTGACTAAAAGAAAATGGCAATTGAGCGTTTTGAGAAATTAGAGTGGGTTGGCTGCCCCCCGTGGATTCGAACCACGACTACTTGGTCCAGAGCCAAGCGTCCTACCGTTAGACGAGAGGGCAAAATCTACCAGAGATTTTCTTTAATCCAATTATCTGCTTTAAGGAGGGCTTGCCAGAAATTCTTACTATCTTGAATTAATCCCTGACTGATCTTACCAATACCTTCTCCCAATCCTTTGGCAGTGGCACATCCGGATAAAGCAAGAATAATCAATATTAGACTTAAAAATTTTAATTTTCTTTTATCCATTTTTTAAGCCTCCTTGATACCCTTTCTTTTCCTAAATAATAAATAATTTCAAATAAACCCGGACCAACAGTCTTTCCAGTTAAAGCCACTCTTATCGGATGGATAAGTTGGCGCGCTTCCATATTTAATTCCTTTACCAACTGGCGAAAACACGCCTCAATCGTAGTAGGGCTAAACTCTTTCAATCTATTTAATCTTTCCAAAAATAAAGAGAATTCTTTCGATAAATCCTTATTTAAAAATTTTTCTTTTGCCTCGGGTTCAGGGATAATTTCTTCTTTAAAGAAAAAATCTGCCCAATATACAAAATCCTTTAAAGTCGAGATACGCTCTTTGAATAATTTTATCACATTTAACAGATATTCTCTATCAAGATTTTCTTTTTGGATATAGCCTTTCTCTATTAAAAAGGGGAGAATTTTTTCTAATAAACCCTCTGGACTTTCTTTTTTTATATACTGACTATTAATCCAGTTAAGTTTATCGATATCAAAAATTGCCGGCGTCTTATTTACATCCTTTATATCAAATAAAGCGATGGCTTTCTCTATATCTATCAGTTCTTGGTTATCACCGGGAGACCAACTTAAAAGTAAAAGGTAATTTACCAAGGCTTTAGGTAAATAACCCAAATTTCTAAATTCAGAGATGGCGGTGGCTCCCGTTCTTTTAGAAAGCCTTCCGCCTTCCTTTCCTAAAATTAAAGGAATATGGGCAAATTCGGGCAAATTAAAACCCAAGGCTTCGTATAAAAGGATCTGTTTGGGAGTATTGGAAATATGGTCATCTCCTCGAATGACATGGGTTATTTCTAAAAGGGCATCATCTACCACGCAGGCAAAGTTATAAGTAGGGGTTCCATCTGCTTTAATTAAAACCTGATCTTTAATCATAGATGTATCAAATTCAATCTCACCGTGAATCAAATCCTTTATCTTTATTTTTTTATAAGGCACCTTAAAGATAATAGCACCATTTTCTCCCCAATATGCTTTTTCTTCTTTCAATAACCTTTGGGCAAATTCCTTATATATATTTAGACGCTGACTCTGAAAATAAATCTCATCCCACTGCATCCCTAACCACTGAATGCTCTCTAATATTTCATCTAAATATTCTTTTTTTGAGCGTTTGGTATCTGTATCCTCAATACGCAGGATAAACTTTCCTTTTTTTGCCTGCGCATAAAGCCAGTTAAACAAACAAGTCCGTGCGCCTCCGATATGTAAAAAACCCGTGGGTGAAGGAGCAAAACGCACTCTAACCAATTTTAAGACCCTCCTTAATCGCTTTTAGATTTAATTCTAAAAGATTTTTTTTATCTTTCGGAATCATCTTCTTAAGTGCCTCAAATACACTTTTAGGTTTTAAAATATTTTTCTTTTTTAAATAAACCCCTAAGGCAATCATATTAGCAATCTTTATATCACCCAATTTTAATGCTAAATCACTAAAAGGATAAAAATATAAGTTTATTGCTTTTTTAGAGATCACCTTATCAGGTATAAGTGAACTATTTAACAAAACTAAACCTTTATCTATATTTTTAGAAAACCTTTGCCAAGAAACTAAATTAAAGATAATCAATGTATCCGCTTTATCTATGTAAGGAGAGGGTATCTCTTCATCGGAAATATTTACCATACAGAAAGCACTGCCTCCTCTTACCTCTGCTCCATAAGAAGGAAGCCAACTGGTAAATTTATTCTCCTCCATAGCGGTTTGGGCTAAAATCTTACCTAAAAGCATTACCCCTTGACCACCACTTCCCGCAATTATAATTCTTTCTCTCATTACTATGAACTATGAACTTTTGACTACGAACTATTTTATCCTTCCTAAAGGAAACTCCTTACTCATTACATCCCTTATCCAATCTAATGCCTCTTTGGGTTTTAATCCCCAATAAGTTGGACAAGGAGAAAGTATCTCTACTAAAGAAAAACCTTTATTTTCTATCTGATTTAAAAATGCCTGTTTTATTGCCTTTTTTGTTTTTAAAACTTCTTGGGGTGAATGAAGTGAGGTTCTTTCTACATAAAAAACTCCTTTAAGTAAAGCCAAAATCTCGGAAATCTTTAAAGGCCAGCCGTGATAAGAAGGCTCTCTTCCTAAAGGAGTAGTTGCGGTTTTCTGATTTATTAATGTAGTGGGAGCCATCTGGCCTCCGGTCATCCCATAAACCGCATTATTGATAAAAATAACGGTTAAATTCTCTCCCCGATTTGCAGAATGAATAGTTTCATTTGTGCCGATGGCTGCTAAATCTCCGTCTCCCTGATAAGTAAAGACAATATTTTTAGGTAGACACCTTTTAATTCCCGTAGCCACAGCCAAAGCCCTTCCATGCGCAGATTCACAGCAATCAAAATCCCAATAATTATAAGCAACCACTGCACAACCCACCGGAGCAACGGCAATCGTTTTTTCTCTTATCTTTAACTCATCCACTACTTCGGCAATCAAACGATGCACAATCCCATGGCCACAACCTGGACAGTAATGGGTAGGAATTTTTCTTAAAGATTTAGGATGAGTAAATACTTTATTCATCTAACTTCCCAATTTAATAGCGGATAGCGTATAGCGTTTAGCGTATAGTTTTCTTTTCTTATTTCCTAAACACCTTAATACCTAAAAACCTAATTTCCTAACTTCTTAATAATCTCTTCCTCAGTAGGTATTCCTCCACCTGCTCTTCCTAAAAACTCTACTTTTGCCTTCCCTTCAACTGCTAATTTAACATCCTCAAGCATCTGACCGTAAGACATCTCTAACACTAAAAAAGTTAAATCTTTATTCTTTAAAGTTAATTCTTTAAATATTTTTTCCGGAAATGGCCATAAGGTTATGGGTCTAATTAAACCGATTTTTTTATCCTTTAATTTTTTTATTACTCCTTTGGCGATGCGCGCCATAGTTCCATAGGCAACTAAAATTATCTTTGGTTCTTTTAAATTAAACTCTTCCCAGCGTGCCTCTTTTTCCTTTATCCTCTTATATTTTCTCTGTAAAATAAGATTATTCTCTTCCAATTCTTTTTGCGTTAAATAAAATGAACGGATGATATTAGGTTTTCTATCTTTACATCCGGTCAATGCCCATCTTTTAGTTCGTAGTTGATAGTTCGTAGTTCGTAGTTTTTTTCTATTAACTATGAACTTTGAACTCTGAACTATTAAAGGTTCCATCATCTGTCCCAGCATACCATCACCTAAAATCATTACTGGATTGCGATACTTATCTGCCAAATCAAAAGCCCAAAACATAAAATCAAATGCCTCCTGAACTGAAGAGGGAGCCAAAACAATCAAATGGTAATCACCGTGTCCTCCGCCTTTAGTTGCCTGAAAATAATCAGATTGCGCAGGAAAAACATTGCCTAAACCTGGACCTGCCCGCATAATATTAACAATTACTGCAGGCAATTGGCATCCTGCTAAATAAGAAATCCCTTCCTGTTTTAAACTTATACCTGGACTGGAAGAAGAAGTCATTGCCCGAAAACCACAAGCAGAAGCACCCAAAACCATATTGATCGCAGAAATTTCTGATTCTGCCTGAATAAAGATCCTTTTTTCTTCAGGCATCCTTTTTGCCATATAAGCGGTTAATTCATTTTGGGGAGTAATGGGATAACCTGCATAGAAAAAGCAACCTGCCTGAATCGCCCCTTCACCAATTGCCTCATTTCCACTGATTAAGATTTTCTCCATATTTATAATTTTGGTTATTTTCGTTAATTTCGTTATTATCGTTGAGTCCGTTTATTTATATACAGTAATACAGCAATCCGGACAGATAACCGCGCACATAGCACAACCTAAACAACTATTATTTTCATCTAAAAACTCTACATAATTTATACCATTTTTATTAATTTTCTTACTTTTTATAATTAAATTTTTTGGACAGAAACTAACACATAAAAGACAGCCTTTACATTTTTCTTTATCAATCACTATCTTTGCCATATTTAATAGCGGATAGCGTTTAGCGTATAGTTTTCTTTTCTTATTTCCTAAACACCTTAATACCTTAAAACCTAAATACCTAACTTCCTCCCTACTCAATACTTACTACTGCCTACTTAAAATAATTGACTTAATCTTATCCCTAATTGCCTTTGCGGTCAAGTTATACTTATCTAAAAGGAGCTCTCTTTTCCCGTGAGGGATAAACTCAGAAGGAAGCCCTATCCTTATTGTAGGTTTATCGATTATCTCCATTACCGCACTCCCAAAACCACCTTCTAAAATACCTTCCTCTACTGTAAAGATATAATTTATTTGAGAACTTAGTTTTTTAAAAAGATCACCATCTAAAGGCTTTACGAAACGGGCATTGATTAAACCACCAAAAAATCCTTCCTCTTCTAATAATTCTACTGCCTCAAAAGCAGGAACAACCATACTTCCTAAAGCGATCACTAAAAAATCTTTTGCCTCTTTTAAAACTTCTGCTTTCCCTAATTCTAATTTGGTAATTGGTAATTGGTAATTGGTAATTGGAATTTTATCTTTGGGATATCTTATCGCCAGCGGTTTATTTAAATTTATCGCAAACTCTAACATCATCTCCAGTTCTTTAGCATCTTTGGGTGCCATCACTACTATATTGGGTAGATTTCTTAAATAAGCGATATCCAATATACCCTGATGCGTAGGTCCATCTTCACCCACAATACCTGCCCGATCAATCGCTAAAACTACACCTAAATTCTGCAAACATATCTCTTCAATGATCTGATCGTATGCCCTTTGTAAAAATGTAGAATATATCGCTACGATTGGTCTTAATCCTGCTTTAGCCAAACCACTGGCAAAACAGACCGCATGTTCCTCCGCAATCCCCACATCAAAGAATCTTTCCGGAAATATATCTCGAAATCTATCTAAACCTGTTCCTTCTGGCATCGCGGCAGTAATCGCAACAATCCGAGGATTTTTTTTGGCTAATTCTACTAATTTTTTACTAAATACTTCGGTATAGGTAGGAACTTGACTGGTTATTTTGGGTTTTCCTGTTTCGATTGCAAAAGGTAAAGCACTATGGAACCTAACTGGATTTTCTTCTGCAGGTAAATAACCTTTTCCTTTCTTAGTTACTATATGTAAAATTCGTGGGCCAGAAAGACTGAGGATATTCTTTAAAGTAGGAATGATTATCTCTAAATTATGCCCATCAATGGGACCAAAATAACGAAAACCTAACTCTTCAAAGAATATCCCCGGGATAAATAAACCTTTCAGTGTCTCTTGGAATTTATCTACTAATTTTAATATACGCTTTCCTTTGGGAAGTCTATTTTTTATAAATTCCTCTAAAGAATAGCGAAACCGGTTATATATAGGTAAAGATATAATTTTGTTTATATAAGTACTTAATGCCCCTACATTAGGAGAAATGGAAAGTTCATTAGTGTTTAATATTACTAAAAGATCCTTATTAAGGTGCCCCGCATTATTTAACCCTTCAAAACATAAACCTCCTGATAAACTACCATCACCAATTAATGCTACTACCTTATAATTTTCTTTTAACAGATCCCGCGCACATACCAAACCTAAAGCCAAGGATATGGCAGTAGAACTATGACCTAAAGTAAAGGTATCGTAAATAGATTCTTCGCAAGACGGAAAACCACTTATCCCGTCATACTGTCTTAAAGTAGAAAATTTTTCATTTCTTCCCGTAAGAAGCTTATGAGCATAAGCCTGATGACCAACATCAAAGATAATTTTATCGTAAGGTAAATTTAAAAGGTAATGTAAAGCTACGATAATCTCAACCGCTCCTAAACTGGAAGCAAGATGCCCCCCAGTTGAAGAAACTACCTCGATTATCCTTTCCCTTATTTCTTTGCAGAGAATATTTAATTCTTCAATTGATAAATTTTTTAAATCTGATGGGTCTTTGATTTTCTCTAAATACATTATTCTTTTCTTAAAATTATCAATTCTACACTGTAAGGAGCAAGTTCTAAATTCTCCTGATAACTATCCTGGATATCAATTATCTTTTCTTCTATGGGTAAAAAACTACAATCCCAATTGCATCCAGAATTAATTGAATAGCGTTGATAGATATAACTACCTTTAAGATTGTTAAGGTTAATTTTAATGTATCTTACCTTATCTTTAAATAGTTCTTTTTTCTCTTGAAGTTTACTTGCTTCTTTGAACATATTTTTTAATCTATCGCTAATATCGTTTAAATCAATTTTTTTTATTATCACTTCATCTAATTTTAAAGAACTGTAGAGTTGAACAACCTTATGGATATCCTTTTGGTTTAGTTTACTTAGGTTGCGAAAGATATAATTTCTTCCGATATGAGGATCTATATAATTAGAGATAAGTAAAATAATTTCGGAATCTCTTGCGGTAGCCAAAACCTGAACAAAATCATCTAAAGAAAAACAACCATAAAATTTATCTCCCAGTTGATTTAAAAATAGGTAAAGATTATAAATTGACTTTGCATTACTTAAATAAGGATTTTCTAAAGAATAGGAAAATACCCCCCGATTGATGTTTATCCCCTCTTTATTATTTTGAAAATCCTCTAAGCAAAAATAAATCTGAGCATCAAGACCTGCTTCAAACATACTTTTAAGCCGAGTGGAAATGAAACTGGAAACCACGTATGATTTTTCAGACCTCATCTCATCCCAGTTTGAACCGGAGTCATAATTCCACTCTGTAATGATTAAAGGGGTTTTTATATCTAAATGGAAGAAACTCAACCAATCACGGATAATCTGCGCAGGATACTTCCCATAAATAGTGATCTCTTTTTCCGCCAAAGGATCGTCACTAAAGGCATGCCAACTGATAAAATCTAAGGGGAGTTTTTTTTGACTACAAAACTTTATCAATTCGTAAATTAAGGACCTTTCGGGATAAAAGATACTGTTTTCTTCAAAATTCTTAAACCAACTACTTACCCCCGGACCTCCTAAAGGGATATGAATCTTATTTTCCTTTTCCAATTCCTTTATTACTTCCGCTACTGCTTTATAAAGTTCAAGGTACTGATTTTTTGTTCCCAAGAAAAAATCCTCACTTTCCGGGGAAGACCAAACTTCATACCAGATATCATACCTTTTCTGACAACTGAAATATCTAATAAACTCTTTTATATAACTCTGCCAAGATTTTAAATCAGAAGGAAAAGCCCTTTTATCTAAGACCTCCGCCAAACCACTAGGCGTACCATAGAGTACCAAAATTATCTTACCTTTTGCTTCCGAAATATTCTTAATAATCTTCTCATAATTATCAAAAATCGCCTTTCTTAAAAAAGGATCATTTTTTAACTTCTCTATCTCCCAAAGGTCAAAATACAACCTAAAAAATCCTTTATTAAATCCGATCTCTGATTGCCAGCGCGATAAAACATTTTTATCTGCAAGATGAGCGGGCCAACTCACATCAGAATGATAACCCCTGCCACTTAAATCTATGCTTGGTGAGAATATTAAAGGTAAAGGCGTGGTTTTAGAATTGATATCTAAATTAAACTCTAAATCTTTGACTTGCGCAAAGCAAAAACTCAAAAAATAAAAATTTATAATTAAGAATAAAATTACTTTTATAAAAACTCTATTTAGCCTCATCCGGCAGTTTCTTTTTTATCCTTTCAATAGAAACCGCTTTAGAAGTTCTCTCATCGATCTGGATAACTACCGCCTGTAGATTTACATTCTCTTGCGCTACCTCAAATCGCTGGGGGATACCACTAACAAATCTTTTAATCACTGAATCGACCCTCCTTCCAATTACTGAATCCAACCCACCCGTCATCCCCACATCGGTAATATAGGCTGTTCCTTGTTTTAAAATCCTTTCATCGGCAGTTTGAACATGGGTATGTGTGCCTATCACTGCAGAAACCAAACCATCTAAATACCAACCTAAAGCGACTTTCTCCGAGGTTGCTTCTGCATGTATATCCACGATGATTATCTTTGTCTCTAAAGATATCTTCTCTATCTCTTGCTGAACCCTTTGGAAAGGACAATCCACAGGTTCCATAAAAACTCTACCCAAAAGGTTTATCACCGCAATTTTAGTTTCTCTATCTTTAAGTTTATATACACCGCTTCCTCTCCCCGGAGAAACAATGGGTAAATTAAGTGGTCTTAAAATGCGAAAGTCTTTATCAATTATCTCAAAGACCTCTTTTTTTCTCCAGATATGGTCTCCTGAGGTAATTACATCTATCCCATAATCAAATAATTCCATACAGATTTTAGGGGTAAGCCCTGAACCACCTGCAGAATTTTCTGCGTTAGCAATTACAAAATCAAGGGCGTATTCTTCTTTTAACTGAGGTAAGATTTTCTTTATTGCCTCTCTTCCGGGTGAACCTACTATATCTCCAATAAATAATATCTTAAGCATACTCACTTACTAAATTTTTACTTCGCATATTCAATTACCCGCGTTTCTCTAATCACCGTTACTTTGATCTGACCAGGATATTCTAACTCTTCTTCTATCTTTTTCTTTATATCCCTGGCTAAATTTATCATCTCCGCATCCGTTATCTTATCTGGTTGAACAATAACTCTAATTTCTCTTCCTGCCTGAATAGCGTAAGATTTTTCTACACCCTTAAAGAGATTTGCGATCGCCTCTAATTTTTCCAAGCGCTTTATGTATGTCTCCAAAGTCTCTCTTCTTGCCCCTGGACGACTGGCACTGATCGCATCCGCAGCACAGGTAAGTACCGCATAAATATTATTAAACTCCACCTCCTCATGGTGAGCTTCAATAGCATGAATAACTTCTTGAGGCTCACCAAACTTTTTAGCCAATTCTGCTCCGATCTTAGCATGGGTTCCTTCTCTCTGGTGGTCTATTGCTTTACCTATATCATGTAAAAGTCCGATACGCCGTGCCAGGCGCCAATCCAAATTTAACTCTCCCGCCATTATCCCTAAAAGATAAGCAACCTCTTTAGCATGCTGAAGTGCATTTTGACCAAAACTACTGCGATATTTAAGCCGACCTAAAAGTTTTATCAATTCCGGATGCACTCCCGTAATCCCTACCTCTAAAACTGCCCGCTCCCCTTCCTCTTTTATCTTTTCTTCGAGTTCTTGAGTGGTCTTTTCTACCACCTCTTCAATCCGTGCGGGATGGATACGCCCATCAGCGATTAACTTCTCTAAAGACAGGCGGGCAATTTCTCTTCTTACCGGATCAAAAGAAGATAGAGTTACTGCCTCGGGAGTATCATCGATAATTACATCTACACCTGTAGCCATCTCTAATGCACGGATATTTCTTCCCTCTCTACCAATAACCCTACCCTTCATCTCATCGTTAGGAAGATTCACTACACTCACTGTGGATTCTACCGTATGCTCAACTGCACATCTCTGAATAGCTAAACTAATAATCTCCTTTGCCATCTTATCTGCTTGGGCTTGGATTTCCTCTTCCATCTTTTTAATTAAAACTGCCTTTTCCATATCTAATTCTTCATTTAATCTGGCTAAAAGTATCTTCTTTGCCTCCTCAGGAGTCAAAGAGGAAATTTTCTGTAAACGTTCTTTTTCTTCATTTATAAGTTGATTAAGTTGGTTCTCTTTATTTTTTAGGACTTCCTGTTGCTTGGCGATATTCTCTAAATTTTGCTGAATCTCCTTTTCCTTATTCTCTAACAGCTCAAGTCTTTTATCTAAATTCTCCTCTTTTAGATTTAATCTCTTCTCCCATTCTGCCAGTTGCTGGCGTCTTTCTTTGGTCTGCTGTTCAAATTCTTGGCGCAACTTTAAAAACTCTTCCTTTGCTTCTAATTCTATCTCTTTGCGTCGAGTTTCAGCCTCTTTATTTGCCTTTTCTATAATCTGCCGGACATAATCCTCTGCACTTCGGATCTTTTTTTCTGCTAATTTTTTCCTTAAAAAATATCCTAAATATAAACTAAAAGCACAAACGACAATAAGTAAAATTAGGTAGCCCATCTATATCCCCCCTTAAGTATACTAAACTAATTTAAAATTTTTAGGCAAAGAGAATGTCTTTTACCTTTATATCGTGAGGTAGTACGGGTAAAGAGCGGACAATTTGAAAATCAAAGGCAAGGCCTATAGAGTATGTCTTTTTCGGAAGTGTTTTCAAAAAAGAATCGTAGTAGCCTTTACCTCTACCCAAACGATTCCCCTTTCGGTCAAAAGCAACTCCCGGCACAATTACCAGATCAAGTTCTTCAGAAGGTAAAGGCATTTTCTTTAAAGGTTCCTTTATCCCATAAGGACCCCTTTTAAATTTTGTGCGGGGGCCTATTTGACAGGGAATTATTTTTCTTTCTTTAGGATCACAGACCGGAACCGCTACAATTTTACCCATCCGCATTGCCTGCCTTATCATCTCTTTTGTCTCTACCTCACCATCAAAGGCCATATAAAACATTACTCTCTTTGCCTTTTTAAAGATCTTTAATTTAAAAAGTTTATCTTTTATCTTTTGACTTTTTTCTAATCGGATTTGTTTTTTTTGCTTTCTTAAATTAGATAAAATTTTACTACGCAGAAGTTCTTTTGTCAACATCTTTGGAAAGTCTTTTAAGAAATAATTAATTTTTTAGGCTGGGTCTTTTTGCTAAAATCTCGCGGAGGTTGGATTTTTGAGAAATTATAAATTTTATTTCGTCTTTCCATCTCTTTATAGATCAAAACCCAGGCGCAATCTTTCTCTTTATCTACCTCACATTTACCTTTATCCATACCTCCACAGGGACCATTCAAGATACCTTTGGGACATAAAGTTAAAGGGCAGATCCCTTCCGTTAAATCCAAAAGGCAATCTCCGCATAAAGAGCATTTCTCTAAGAAATTTCCCTCTTTATCTACTACTCCAATAAATAAACTATTACATCCAGGAATAACTTTCTGACCAAAACGATTATTATCTTTAACTGACTGAACTCCTAAACCACAAGACAAAACCAAAATTACCTCTGCCTCTTTTAAACTCTTTATACTTTTAGCAAATTCCTGTTTAATCTGTGCGGAAATACAAGGAGCCTTGGGAACAACATAACCTAAAATCTCTTTACCTTCAGCTTCTAATTTTTCTTTTAACTCTAAAACTTCTTTTTCTCCACCGGTCTTACAGGTGGTAGAACATTCACCGCATCCGATTATAAAAATTTTCTTAAAATCCTTTAAAGAATTGAGCAATTCTAAAAAGGGTTTTTTCTCAGTGATAATCATAGATTAAATTTTATCTTTTTTTAAATAACTAGTCAATAAAAAAGCCCGCGTTTGCCGTCAGATAAGGAACAGGTTGAACCCTTGTCTTTAAGTGGGTGCCTCTCAAAGTCGTCCTTCCGACGCACTTTGAAGTCCAGCTCCCTTAAAAATGGTGTTGGCTCACCGATATCAACTTATCTGACGCGCAACGCAGGCTATCCTTTTCTAATTAAATTATAGCACATTTTTAAATTGCGGTCAAATTAATTTTAAAAATTATTGGACTGATATAGGTACATCGTATCCACCTTTGTCTTTTTCTTTATAGCATAGCTCAAGTAAGTTTTCAAGCCTTATTGGTGGTAGATTAAGCACACCTTCATCTATTTTTAGGAATCTCTCTCTTAATATCTCAACTGGAGATTTATTGTCTCTGTATCTATTCTTTCTTATGTAATTAAAATAGAGTTGATAGGCATAGGCCTTGCCCAAGAATTCTATTTCGTTAGCATAATCCTCTATCTCATAAAGCTCTTCTTCAATTATCCTATGGAAGGTCTCTACATCGTTTTGCAGCCAGAAGGCTCTAGGCGGGATTCGGGCATGTTCTATTTTGTTATCCCGAAGTACACTCTCAAAAGCAGAGAACCGGTTTATCTTTTTTCTGGCAGAACCAATAAATTCTGAGCCATTATCTGTCT
>Ga0272448_1006443_pt1 | contig 12703 bp, 13 predicted proteins | sample YNPCB0191_FD_202220 | JGI IMG/M metagenome (GOLD analysis project Ga0272448, IMG submission 202220) | Hot spring sediment microbial communities from Yellowstone National Park, WY, United States - YNP-CB-019-1 | ecosystem: Environmental > Aquatic > Thermal springs > Hot (42-90C) > Sediment...
TGTCATCGTTGAAAACGGTGCAGCCCCGAAAAAATACAGACTTACGCTGGGGGACAAGTCCCCGTACGATATAACGGCTCCGAGGGATGTGGAAAACAAGGTTAAAACCGAACAAAACAGGAAAGCAGCCGCTTCTGCGGTAAAACCGGTGATGAAGGAGATCAGCGCCGCACCGCTGGAGGTCCTGAGCAGTGCGGTGGATTTTTCGACCATGGTGGACAACGCCAGGAAAAGTGTGGATAAAAGCATCCAAAACCTGGGGATAGGCAAAAAGGACAAGAATTACCCCAAGCTGCTGGAAAAAGAACAGGATGCGGCGGCATCGAAGCTGTATGAGGATGTGAAGAAGCTTTCGGTCCCGCTTTCGAGGGAACAGGCGAAATACCTGGTATCCAAGGCCGGCGATGAAGAAATCGCTTCGTTTAATGAGATAGTGAAAAACCTCATGACAAAAGCCATGGGGAGTGATATAACGGAAAGCGACCTGCCTTCCAAAATCGAAGAGGTGCAGAACGAATTCCAGAGCAAATACCTGGACCAGGACCTGAAAAATATAGGCGAATTGCTTGTAAAATCAATAATAAAGCCGAACAGGACCATAGATACGGAAGCTACCGAGTCGAAGAGGCAAAAGGCATTTGAAGACAGGAACAACATCGAAAAGATTTCCAGGAATTCAAGGATTCTAAGCGTAGGGGACACAGTGACGGAGGATAAGCTGAGCATTCTCAGGGAACTGGACCTCCTCGAAACCGGGAGCAAGGTCGATCTGGTCTTTGCCTCGGGAATTTTTGCCGTGATACTGCTTTTGGCCGCTTTCCTCATAATCTTTATGGTATTTTTCAGCAGGCAGATTTTAAACAGCAGGAAGGAAATTATCCTGATATCGGTTGTCATTATCTTTTCACTTGGCGTCGCCATGGGGATAAACAATTACTCTTCGCTTGCCATACCTGTTTTCATTGCGCCGATGCTTATCTCCATCCTGGTTGATACCAAGGTTGCGGTGGCCGTTAATTTTGTGCTGGCCCTGGCAATCTCACTGATTACCGGGGATAATCCGGGATTCCTTTACATCTCGCTCATAAGCGGTTCGTTTTCCGCTTTTCTGGTCGCCCGGGCAAACCAGAGAATAAAGCTGACTGCATCGGGGTTCGTAATTGCATTGATTAATGTAGTAATAATCTCGTGTGTTGGGATAATAAATAAGAGCAGCTTTTCCGCCATATTGAATGATTCGGTTATCGTATTCTTGAACGGCGCTGCTTCAATCGTAATAACCATAGGCTTGCTGCCGCTTCTGGAAAGCGCTTTCAATATAATTACGCCTATGAAGCTTTTAGAACTGGCAAACCCGAACCAGGCGCTTATAAAAAGACTGCTGATGGAGGCCCCCGGCACCTATCACCACAGCCTGATGGTCGGCAACCTTGCGGAGGTGGCTACGGAAGCGATAGGAGGGAATGCTCTGCTGGCAAGGGTCGGAGCGTACTTCCATGACGTGGGAAAGCTTAAAAGGCCGAACTTTTTCAGGGAAAACCAGTTGACCGACAACCCGCATGACAGGATGACGGCAAACCTTAGCACCCTTGTCATAACTTCACACACCAAGGACGGCGCCGAGCTTGCCGAGAAATTCAAAATACCTGCGGCAATCAAGGACATAATAAACCAGCATCATGGGACCACTCTCGTCGCCTATTTCTACCATAAGGCTAAAAAAGGCGAAAAGGGGGACCAGGTGAAACCGGAAAACTTCAGGTACGAAGGCCCGAAACCGACAACCAAGGAATCGGCTGTCGTAATGCTTGCCGATTCTGTTGAAGCGGCGGTAAGGTCGATGATAGATAAAACCGAGGGAAAAATAGAAGGGCTTGTGAGGAAAATAATAAAGGATAAGCTTGACGACGGACAGCTTGATTTGTGCGACCTTACCCTGAAAGACCTTGACAATATTGCCAAGGGCTTTATGCAGGTATTCAGCGGCTTTTTTCATGAAAGGGAGGAGTACCCTGAGATAAGGCTTAAAATGAAGGACTATGAAATAATTAAAATTGTAGATCCTGTTGAAGAAGTCGTGCGCCGGAAGGTTGCCGAATAATCAGGCATTGAGGAGGTTCAGGCCATGCCGGTTTTACTGGAGAACGTCCAGAACAAAGTGGTTGTTGACAACAACCTGAAAAAGCTCATTAAAAAAGCTGTTGAATTAAGCCTTAAATCCGAGGGTTTTGCCATACCGTCCGAAACCAGCGTCAGTCTGGTTGATGATGACGCAATCAGGGCGATAAACAGAGAAACAAGGAAAATAGACAGTGCAACGGACGTACTGTCATTTCCTATGGCGGATATGGTTGAAGGCAGTATCAGGTCCGACGACGGCGACTATGACCTGGATAAGAACCTTCTTTTATTGGGGGACATAGTCATATCGCTTGAAACGGCCCAAAGGCAGGCTCAGGAATACGGGCACCCATTTGAAAGGGAAGTGGCGTTCCTGGCGACGCACGGAGCGTTTCACCTTTTGGGATACGACCATGAAAACCCCGAAGCCGAGAGGAGGATGCTGGCCAGACAGGAAGCGGTGCTTGCCGCGATGGGACTTGAAAGATAAAAATTTTTGAAGGACAATTATACAAGTGTGTTAAAAGGATGCGATGAAAAGCAAAAACCTTATTGAAAGCTTTAATAATGCGATAAACGGAATCATACACGCACTGAAGACCGAGCGCAATATGAAAATCCATTTTGCCGCAGCAATAGCGGTTCTGATTCTAAGCCTGCTGTTCAAGCTGACAAAAGTGGAGTTTCTGATCGTCTGCATAGCCATCTCCATAGTAATCATATGCGAGCTTTTCAATACCGCCATAGAGGCAATCGTGGACGTCATCGTGGACGTATACCATCCCAAGGCGAGAATAATAAAGGACGTATCGGCGGGAGCGGTGCTGCTTTCGTCGTTTCTTTCCGTCATAGTCGGGTATTTTGTCTTTTTTGAAAAGGTAAGCTCCGGGATAGAAATTGGCATTGAGAAAATCAGGCAATATCCTATGCACATCACTATAATCGCCATTATCATAACACTTGTGATCGTGCTTGCTTTAAAGGCGCTCATAAAGAAAGGCACTCCATTCCAGGGAGGGATGCCGAGCGGCCATACGGCTGTCGCTTTTTCAATAACGACTGCCGTGCTGCTTTGGACGCATGATGCCAAAATAACTATCCTGTGCCTCATAGTATCGCTTCTTTTGGTACAAAGCCGTCTGGAATCAAAAATACATACCCTTTTGGAAACCGCTGCAGGTGCGGTTCTGGGATTTCTGGTAACGCTCCTGTTGTTCCAGATATTCGGATAGGGCGGGCGATATGCAATGGGCAACAGGCAATGGGACATCGAAATTGTAAAAGCCGCGGCACACATAATTTTGCTGGTTAAAACCGATATGCATTACATACACTTATAGAGTGATTTTTCACGGGAGGGATGGTATGGATTATGAAAAACTGGTATGCGCGGCCATTGAAGCGAAGCAAAGGGCATATGCGCCATATTCCGGATTCAGGGTGGGCGCCGCCGTCGCAGCGCGGAGCGGAAGGATTTATACCGGAATGAATATTGAAAATGCAAGTTACGGCGCCACTGTCTGCGCTGAAAGGACGGCGGTCTTCAAAGCTGTATCCGAGGGTGAGAAGCTGATAGAAGCGGTGGCGGTAGTCAGTGACAGCGAGGACTACGTTTTTCCCTGCGGCATTTGCAGACAGGTTTTGAACGAGTTCGCAGCAGACGATCTGAAAATCATTTGCTGTAAATCGAACGGCGATTCTGCCGTTTATACACTTTCGGAGCTTTTGCCGCATGCGTTCAAATAGCAGCGGTACGCTGCCGTCGGAAATGAATTTTGGGAGGATAAAGGCGAATGGACTTCAAGTCGGGTTTTGTTACAATAGTAGGAAGGCCTAATGTGGGGAAATCGACACTGCTGAACAGGCTTGCCGGTGAAAAAGTGGCGATTGTTTCAAGTAAACCGCAGACTACGAGGAATACTATAAAAGCGGTGGTCACAAGCGATGGATTCCAGATTGTGCTTATCGATACGCCGGGCATACACAGGCCGAAAAACAGGCTTGGCGATTACATGGTATCGGCGGCCCAGGCCACGCTGAATGAAGTCGATGCGGTGCTTTTTGTGGTTGAAGCATTGGACCCTCAGCCGCGCGACGGGGATTTGCGCATTGCGGAGCAGCTCAAAAAACTCTCGACGCCGGTTTTTCTTATTATCAATAAAATCGATGCCGTAAAAAAGGAACGGATACTCTCGGTTATATCGAATTATTCCGCATTGGCTGATTTCAAATCGGTAATTCCCGTAAGCGCGCTGGAAAACGACGGCGTGGATGAAATAACCGCAGAGATAATAAAATTCCTGCCGGAGGGGCCGAAGTATTTCCCGGAGGATATGCTCACGGATCAGCCTGAGAAGGATATTGCGGCAGAACTCATAAGGGAAAAGATACTTTGCCTGGTGAGCGACGAAGTCCCCCACGGCGTAGGCGTAGAGGTCCTGTCATTCAAGGAGAGGGACGACGGCGGCCTCATTCGCATACGGGCGAATATTTACTGCGACAAGGACACCCACAAGGGCATATTGATAGGAAAAGAAGGGAGGATGCTGAAAAAAATCGGGACGCTTTCAAGAGAGGAAATAGAAAAACTGCTCGGTTCAAAAGTATACCTCGAATTGTGGGTGAAGGTCAAACCCGATTGGAGAAACAGTCCTTCGATGTTGAAGACCCTTGGATATACAAATAATTTCAAGTATTAAAAGGTATTTTTAGCGTAACATAATATTTAAGCAGCAACAGGCAATTACACTTCAAAGGACGCAAAAGAGAAGACGGGGGGCTTTATCATGCTAAGGGAATTCATGTGGAATACTTTTGAAAAGACGGGAAATATTGATTCCTACGTTCTGTTCAGGGAAATTGAGGAAAAGGACAAGGCAGGCAGGGATAAAGAGGTTCAGGTAGAAAAGGAATAAAAATGAGTTATTTGAAGACAAAGGGGATTGTAATAAAAGAGGTAGATACAGGTGAGGCGGATAGGGTTATAACGATTTTCTCCAGGCAGTCAGGCAGGATTTCCGTGTTTGCGAAGGGCGTAAGGCGGACAAGGAGCAGCATGGCTGCCGGGACACAGTTTTTGTGCTACAGCGATTTTGTCGTTTTCAAGGGGCGTGAAAAACTGGCGCTGTGCAGCTGCGAAGTATTGGAACCCTTTTATGAGATACGCAACGATATCGTAAAGCTTACATACGCGGCTCACCTGGTGGAACTCATAAGCGACACGGTTCAGGAGGAACAGCCTTCTTTGAAGGTGCTGCAGCTTTTCCTCAATACCCTCCATCTGCTTTCGAAAACGGAAAAATCTCCCGAGCTGTTGGCCAGGATTTTTGAAATGAGACTCCTGTCGTTACTGGGATACGCGCCGCATATGGACGGCTGCATGGTTTGCGGCAATAAAACGGCGGAGGGCCTGGCATTTAGTTTCAACAGGTGCGGGATTATTTGCGGGCAATGCTCGAAAGCCGACGAAAATGCGCCGGATATATCGTCCGGAACAGCAAGGGCGTTATATCATATCATATACTCGCCTGTAAAAGAGCTCTTCAATTTTGAGGTTTCACCGGAGGTTTTAAAGGAGCTTGGCATAATAAACAGGAAATATCTCACGGACCGTCTCGAAAAGGAGTATAAGAAGCTTGACTTTCTCAAAACGCTGGACATAAGCGTCTGAATCGGCAAGGCGATCGTCGAGATAACCAATGCCACAGCCGAAGGCGCAAGCGGTACCTCCGACATAGCGCAAAAGGCCACGGTTATTCTTGAAAAGGCCAATGAAATCATAAAGAGTTCCGAAGCAACCAAAGAGAGTTCCGACAGGCTTTTGTCCATGGTGTCAAGCTTTAAGGCATAGATCTTGAGGCCTCAGATATAAAGAGGACCATCCCGGTAACCCGGGATGGTCCTCTTTGGTGCGGTCGATGGGACTTGAACCCATACTCTCGTCGAATACGCCCCTCAAACGTACGCGTCTGCCAGTTCCGCCACGACCGCGTCTTTTAAATCGGCAAAATCAATTATACTAGCATAAAACAACAGTGTCAATACGTATTTTATAAAAGACCATATTCCTTTTTAATCTCGGATATGGCCCTGTCGACGTCCTTTTCAGACACCAGGTACGAAATCTCGACTTCCGATGTTGTGACCAGTTTAACCTCTATGCCGATATTGGCAAGAAGCGTAAAAAGTTTTGCGGCTACGCCGGGTATATTCTTCATTTCTTCGCCGTATACCGTAATTTTCGCATTGTCGGCATCCACCTCGATGCGAAGGCCTGGCACGTCCTTTTTAAACCTGTTCAAGGCGCTGATTGCTGTTATCAGGCTGTCGGCAGGTATGCTGAACGACAGGTTGATTGTTCCCCTGTATGGCGGAGCCTGGCTTATCATGTCGATATTTATCTTTTGCCGGGCTATGATATCAAAAATGCTTGAAATAAGGTTCATATTGCTGGGAAGGTTATCCACGGTAACCAAAGCCACATTATAACATACCGAAATGTTCGTAACAGGTTTTTTTGTCACTGCAACCACACCTCCGATTTATTCGCTGATTAAGTCCTTCATATTATAAAGTCCGGGTTTCCTTCCATGCATGAATCGTGCCGCCCGGAGCGCTCCGACCCCGAATATGTCCTTTGACATGGCGGTATGGTTTATCTCGATGATCTCGTCGCTGCCGGCAAAAATGACGGAATGCTCGCCTACTATGGTACCCCCCCGGACTGCATGTATGCCTATTTCTCTCCTGCTTCTTTTTTTGCGCCTGGAATGCCTGTCGAATACATATTCGTTCGGCTGTTCAAGGACCGAATTTATGGAGTCCGCAATAATGAGCGCGGTACCGCTCGGAGCATCTACCTTCTGGTTATGGTGCTTTTCGACGATCTCAATGTCGAAATTGTTCTCCAGAACCTTGGCCGCCTTTTTCACGAGGTCGATGAGCAGGTTTATGCCCAGCGACATGTTAGGCGAGAGAAAGACTGCGATTTTTTGCGACGCCGATTCGACTGCCTTGAGCTGCGTCTGGGATAAACCCGTGGTAGCCATAACCAGCGGGATTTTCCTTGCCAAAGTAAATTTCAGCAAACCTTCAAGAGCGTCGGGACTTGAAAAATCGACAATCACGTCGATTTTCTCTTTTATCCCGGATAAATCCGTATAAACCGGGAATGAGTACTTTGCCGAACTGGTAATATCATAGCCCGCTACAATCTTCAAATCCTCGAATTTTTCCGAAAGCCTTGCGATTACCTGCCCCATCTTTCCGTTGCAGCCGCTTAACAAAATGTTTGTCATTAGCCCATCCCCTTATGAAAAGTATGCGCCGGAAGCAGCTTATACTATGCGTCCATAAGCTGAAGACCGTAATCCCTCAAGGCTTTTTTCAAAACCGCGAGGTTCTTTTCATCCATCTCGACAAGGGGCATCCTGCATTTGCCTACATTCATGCCCAACAGGTTCATGGCAGCCTTGATGGGAATCGGACTTACCTCTATGAAAAGCGCTTTTATCAGGTTCAAAGCTTTAAGCTGTATTTTTCTGCTGCCTTCAATATCGCCGTCGAGAAATTTCTTTACCAGCTCATGCGTATCGCCGGGTATAATATTCGCCATTACCGAGATAACCCCCTTGCCGCCCAAAGCCAGCAGCGGAAGCACCTCTTCGTCGTTCCCCGAATATACCGTGAATCCGCTGTCACCGCAAAGGTTTACGACCTGACCTACCTGTCCCAGGTTGCATTCCTTTATGGCGACGATATTTTCGATCTCGGATAACGCCTTGATCGTTTCGGGATTTATATTCATGCCGGTTCTTGACGGTACATTGTAAAGGACAACCGGTATTTTTATACTGCCGGCTATAGCCTTGAAATGTTCGTATAACCCCTTTTGCGTTGTTTTATTATAGTATGGGCTTACAGTCAGAATGGCGTCTGCGCCTGTCTTCTCGGCATATCTGGTCAGGTCTATGGCATGACGCGTATCATTGCTGCCGGTGCCTGCGATGACCGGGATCCTGCCTTTGACTTTATCCACTGTGAACTTGATGGCAGCCTTATGCTCTTCATCGGGCATGGTGGATGCTTCTCCGGTGGTCCCGCAGATAACTATGGCATCGGTTCCTTCCTTTATGTGAAACTCCAAAAGCTCTTCAAGCTTGCCGTAATCAACCCCGTCTTCTGTAAACGGGGTTACTATCGCCACCCCGGAACCTGTAAAAATCGGCTTTCTCATAATCCGATCATCCTTTCAATAAATAATATCGTTGCAAATAACCTTCAGGCAATATCAATATAAATAGCCTTCAGCCTTGAGAAGCTCGGCCATCAGGACACCGCCGCCGGCGGCCCCCCTGATTGTGTTGTGAGACAGGCATACGAACTTGTAATCGAACAGGAGGTCTTCACGCAGCCTCCCGACCGATATCCCCATCCCTTTTTCGAGATTTCTTTCAAGCTTGGTCTGCGGCCTGTCGGGCTGTTCGAAATATGTCAGGAAACGCGCAGGCGCACTTGGAAGCTTAAGTTCCTGGGGTTTGCCCTTGAATTCCTTCCAGCGTGTTATTATCTCTTCCTTTGGCGGTTTGTTTTTAAAAGATATCGACACAGCCGCCATATGTCCGTCGGAAACCGGCACTCTGTAACACTGGGCGGAAATAATGGGCCCGGAAGCTCTGACGATCCTGTCCCCTTCGATTTTACCCCAGATTTTCAAGGGCTCGGTTTCACTTTTTTCATCTTCTCCTCCGATGTATGGAATTACATTGTCTATTATTTCCGGCCAATCCGAAAATACCTTCCCAGCTCCTGAAATTGCCTGATATGTGCAGGCAAGCACTTTCTGAGGTTCAAAATCCATCAGCGCGTGTACGGGAGGAACGTAGCTCTGCAAAGAACAGTTGGATTTTACCGATATAAAACCCTTCCTGGTGCCGAGCCTTTTTTTCTGTTTTTCTATTATTGCAGCGTGCCCGGGATTAACCTCCGGTATTATCATCGGGACATCATCGGTCCACCTGTGGGCGGAATTGTTTGAGACCACAGGTATTTCGGCTTTCGCATATTTTTCTTCGAGTTCCCGTATATCATCCTTTTTCATATCGACTGCACAGAAAACCATATCCACTTCATCTGCAATTTTCGAGATGTCCATGACGTTTCTCACCATGATGCCCTTTACGTGGTCCGGCATAGGAACGTCTATTTTCCAGCGACCCTGAACGGCTTCTTCATAGGACATGCCGGAAGAACGCTCGCTTGCCGCTACTGCAACTACCTCAAACCACGGGTGATTGTCCAGCAGAGTGACGAATCTCTGTCCAACCATTCCTGTCCCGCCTAAAATTCCTACCTTTAACTTTTTGTCCATATCAAACCTCCGCAGTATAAGTTTAAGAAGAAGCCATTACCGGTTTTATGGCTGTAATACGGTAGCGCTTTGCAGCGTGACACTTCGCGAACAGGCTCTGATGTTATGACTCGCTCCAATTTAATTTACCATACCACAGTCCCATACATCCTAATACATATGGTGATGTATTCTTAACTTAGAGACTAAAAAAGCCGGTACGCGAATGGAGTACCAGCAGTTCCCGGATCAATGCCAAAAGGCCTTCCTTCTTGAACAGATAGCGCTCCATCAAATACCTTGATGACAGTCATGCAGTTTGTTCACTGCATGCCCAGGATACGACCCAGTGGGGGGATATATCCTTCGGCACCCTCCCCTTTAAGCCTGCTTCATAAAATCCCCTTATTTTCCGCAGGATTACTCATGAAAGATGCTCCTCTATCATTTCTCCTATTAATATTTTTATTTATAATAACACTCAAATATCCTGATGTCAAACATTTTGTTTCGCTCATTATCCGCCTTTATGTTACAGATTGATTAAATTTTGCAGTAAAATGCAGGAAAATGCGAGTCCGTGTCGAAAATAAATATATTAGAAATGAAAGCTGCTAACAAATGACAAAACGGGGGTTTTAACGTTGAGGTTTCTGAAAGGATTTGTCACGGCGGCCGTATTGTTGTTTACGACTGTCTTATCGTCCAATACGGGATATGCCGCCATACGGCTGCCCGAAACCGTCAGGATAGGGCTTTATTACAAGGATACGGCGCCTGCCGGGTTTAATGTCGGTTCCAAGTCGGGCATACAGCTTGGCGTTTTCAAAAACAATTCATTTCTGCAGCTGTTCGAAGAGCCTACGGATAAAAATCTGACAATAAGAAAGGACTCGTATTTTGTCAAAAACGGTTCAAGCGTGGTGGAATACAAGCAGTCGGATAATAAAATCCCCGCGGGAGAAAAGCTGGGACCCTTCCACGTCAGCCTTTACGGAAGCTTTTCGGACATTGACGCGGTAAGCCTGCAGATACAGGCGCTCGCCCAGAAAGGCATCGTCGCGTATCCGGTTTATTCGGATGGATGGCAGGTCTGGACAGGCTTTTTCGAAAGCCAGGAAACCGCGCAGTTTTATGTGACCAACCTTGTGGAAAAAAGCCTCGGGGTGAATATTGCGGCCGTAGTCAAGCCCTCGCAGACAAGGATTGCGGTGTTCAGCCCTGCAGGCAACCCGGTTTTCATGTATGACGGGACAAACGGGGTGTTCAGGATACGCCCGAAGAGCGGAGGCAACCCGTGCGTATTTGCTTTAAACAACAGGAGCTACAGGGGCGAACTTGAAGTGAGAAGGTTTCCGCAGAGCGACCTGACCCTTATCAATGTTTTACCGCTTGAACAATACCTTTATGGGGTGGTGCCTTCGGAAATAGAGTCGGACTCAAAACCTGAGGCGTTGAAGGCCCAGGCTGTCGCAGCAAGAACTTACACGCTGAACAATATGGGAAAGCATTCCGACTTTGAATTCGACCTCTGCACCACCACTTCAGACCAGGTTTACAAGGGATTTTCGGGGGAAGCGGCGTCAACGAACAAGGCGGTGGACGATACACGCGGGAAGGTATTGATGTATGGGGACGCTCCGGCCAAGGTCTTCTACTTTGCATCAAGCGGCGGCAAGACGGAGGATGCATCTAATGTCTGGGGCGTAAGCTATCCGTACCTGAAAAGCGTTGAGGACAAATACGAGTCTGCAAAATCCTGGAATTATTACTGGGAGGAAACGCTGACTACCAGTGACATAAAAAAGATGCTGAAAGAGTGGGGAACCGATATAGGGGACATTGTTGACGTATGTGTTACGGAGAGGTCTGAAACGGGCAGAGTTACAAAGCTTCTGGTAAAGGGGACAAAGAACCAGCGCACATACATAAGGGACGGATGCAGAACCGTTTTCGGCCTTAACAGCCAGTGGTACGAGGTTACCACCGATGCCGACGTATCAGCCGCGACAAAAGACATGGCCGTGCAGAAAACAAGGCTTGGAGACCGGAAGGTCGCGACGTCTTCAGGCGTGAAATCAATATCTTCGGCAAACGGCAGGGTTACGATTGTCGATGCGTCAGGCAGAAAAAAAACCCTGCCGGCATCCCCGACAACCTATACGCTAAATGGCAGAGGATGGGGCCATGGAGTGGGAATGAGCCAGGAAGGCGCCAAGGGAATGGCCAATGCGGGATTCAAGTATGATCAGATACTCCGGTATTACTTCCAGGGCACCAGGGTCGAATAAGGCAAAGGCAATTCTTAAAACACATGATTCATAATCGACTTGAAGGGCAACATTATCAAATACAGGGTGTTGCCCTGAAACTTTTATGCGTCCGCCGTTGATAAAAATGTCGATCTAATGTATTATTTAATTTTAACTGGATAAATTGTACAACATGAATTAACACTATTTTGAAACGGCAACCTCCGCAGGGGAGAGCTAAGATGGAGAAAAACAGGGAAAATATGAAGGTCAGCGATTTTTACTATGACCTTCCGCCTGAACTCATAGCCCAGGAGCCTTCCGAAATAAGGCATATGTCGAGACTCCTGGTCCTAGACAGGAAAACCGGGGAAAACCGGCACAGGGTCTTTAAAGACATTTTGGATTATATGGAGGAAGGCGACTGCCTCGTCATGAATGACACCAGAGTCATTCCCGCAAGGCTTCTGGGAAAGAGGAAGGATACCGGGGGAAAAATCGAGTTCATACTTTTAAAAAGAGTGGAAGAGGACCTGTGGGAAGTAATGTTAAAACCGGGACGACGGGCTAAACCTGGGTCCAGGTTCGTTTTCGGGAACGGCGCGCTTGAAGCCGTGATAATTGGGGTAGTCGATGAAGGCAACAGGCTGGCCAGATTTTTTTACGACGGAGTTTTCGAAGAAGCGCTCGACAAGGTAGGAATAATTCCGCTCCCGCCTTACATCGCAAAATGTGTCGCAGATCCGGAAAGATATCAGACTGTATACTCGAGATGCAGAGGTTCGGCTGCCGCTCCCACGGCAGGGCTGCATTTTACGGAAGAGCTTTTGGACGGGCTTGGGAAAAAAGGCGTCCGCAAGGCGTTTTTGACACTGCATGTGGGGCTTGGGACGTTCAGGCCCGTGAAAACGGAAAAAGTCGTTGAGCATAAGATGCACTCGGAGTATTTCAGCATAACGCCCGAAGCCTGTGAAACAATAAA
>Ga0272448_1006445_pt1 | contig 12701 bp, 8 predicted proteins | sample YNPCB0191_FD_202220 | JGI IMG/M metagenome (GOLD analysis project Ga0272448, IMG submission 202220) | Hot spring sediment microbial communities from Yellowstone National Park, WY, United States - YNP-CB-019-1 | ecosystem: Environmental > Aquatic > Thermal springs > Hot (42-90C) > Sediment...
CGTAAAGATCCAGAGGGATCTGGAGGAGGTTGAGGAGCAGGGAAAAGGCCCCGAAGAAGATTAGACCGCTCCATATCTCTCCCTTGACGTACGGAGTGATTTCTCGGACGAGGAGGGGAAGGAGGCCCGATAGGAGAAGGAAGAGAAAATAGCCTTGAGAGAGCAAAGTGGCGATGAGGCCGAAGCGGCTCGAATCCAGGGTATAGGAGGTGATCTTTTGCAGTGTCTCGCGATCGATCCAGCCTTCGAAGACCGCCGGGACCTGCCCCCCGCCGCGGCGCAGATGGGCATCATTCAGCCGGTGGAGGAAGACCTGAAAGAAAGCACGCAGGCCAAAGAGCGATAGATAAGCGACGAGGAGATGACTTGGCGTATCCATTCAAAAAAAACGTTCTCCCTCCTGTCCAAAGGAAGAAAGGGTTCGAGAAAGCCCGGGGGGAGCGTGGGGCTATGATTTCAAGGGAGGGGAACCTTCCTTCCGTGCCGGCGCTCTTTCGGCCTCCTGATAAATCTCCATCACTTTTTCCACATCCTTCTTCGAACCGATAAAGAGGGGAACCCGCTGGTGAATCTCCTCGGGCTCAATGTCCAAGATGGGGCGCGTCCCATCCGTCGCCGCTCCCCCCGCCTCCTCCACGATCATCGCCAAGGGGGCGCACTCGCACAGGAGCCGCAGTTTTCCGCTGGGCCGTTTGGGGTTCCGATAATCGCGGGGGTACATAAAGATCCCTCCGGAGAGGAGATTCCGGTGGAAATCGGCGACCAGGGTGCCAATGTAGCGGAGGGTATAGGGCTGGCCCCAGGGGTTGTTCGGACTCTTGAAATGGGAGATGACCTTGCGGGTCGGTTCATCCCAGTACATCCAGTAGGCTTCGTTGACCGAATAGATCTTGCCGACCTCCGGAATCTTGATGTTCGGATGGGAGAGGAGAAACTCCCCCACGCTGGGATCGAGGGTAAAGCCGTGCACCCCTTTGCCGGTGGTGAAGACCATCATGGTGGATGAGCCGTAAAGGAAATAGCCCGCGGCGACCTGTTCCCTTCCTTTTTGAAGGACATCGGCCAGGGTGGGCGTTTTCCCGACCGGGGTTTTCCGCCGGTAGACCGAGAAGATCGTTCCGATGGAGACATTGTCGTCGATGTTGGTGGAGCCATCCAAGGGATCGAAGAATAAGACATATTCGTCGGAAGGGAAGGGCGGGGGGATTTCAATGAGGTCGGCGTTTTCCTCCGAGATCATGGCGCAGAGAACGCCGGCCCGCTCCATCCGGTGGATGATCACCCGGTTGGCGTATTCGTCCAGTTTCCGGACCTCTTCCCCTTGGACATTGACCGATCCGGTAAAACCCAAGAGCTCGACCAATCCGGCCTTATTCACCTCCCGGGAGATGATCTTGGCGGAGAGGATCAATTCGTTGAGAAGCCGGGTCAAACGGCCGGTCGCGTGCGGCGATTCCCTTTGGTGGTAGAGCAGATGTTCAATGACGGTCACCTGCGGCATCGCGTCCCCCTGAAAAGTGATCGGTGAAGTGGAATCGGCCTCTCCCTCGGGATCCTACTTCCTGTAAAAGGCCGGCACGGGTTCGCCGAGTTTTCTCCATTGCTTCAACACGGCTTCGGCTTTCCCCGCGCAGTTGAGAACATGCAGCTTCCGCTTCACCATTTCGACAATGGCCTGTCGCCCCGGGCCGAGATAGTTGCGGGGATCGAATTCGCCCGGTTTCGTGGCGAAGACTTCCCGGATCTTGGCCGTCAGGGCCAGGCGCAGATCGGTATCGATGTTCACTTTGCATACCCCGTAATGGGTGACGGCGTAATGGATCTGATCTTCCGGGACCCCCTTCGGGTTGGGCAGATTCCCACCGTACCGGTTGATCAAATCGACGAATTCCTGAGGGACACTGGACGAGCCGTGCATCACCAGCGGGAGCCCCGGGCAGGTTTTCATGATCTGGGCGATCCGACCCATGGCCAGCTTGGCTTCCTGCTTGAATTTATAGGCCCCGTGGCTCGTTCCGATGGCGATGGCCAGGCTATCGACGCCGGTTCGTTTCCAAAAGTCCGCGGCCTGATCCGGATCGGTCAGGTATTTGGCCATCTCCTTTTCGTATTCATCGGCGCTTTTCCCCACCACGTGTTCCTCAATGCCTCCCAGGACCCCCAGTTCGCCTTCGACCGTCACCCCCGCCGGGCGAGAAACCTTGACCGCTTCGGCGGTGAGTTTCACGTTTTCTTCATAGGGGAGATGGGAGCCGTCGATCATGACGCTGGTGAAGCCATCCTGGAGGCAGGATCGGATGAGCTCCACCGTATCCCCGTGGTCCAGGTGAATGGCGATGGGAAGCTCGGGGTGCTCCTCGACGGCCGCATCGATGATGTGCTTGAGGTAACGCATATTCGCATATTTGCGGGCGCCCTTGGAGATCTGAAGAATGAGCGGGGCCTTTTCGGCCGCACAGGCCTCCACGATCCCTTGGGTGATCTCCATGTTGTTCACATTGAAAGCCCCGACGGCAAACCCGCCGTCGTAAGCCAAATCAAACATGGGTTGGGTGGTCATGAGGGGCATGGCTTTCCTCCTTCCCATCGAAGTCTAAAGCTAAGTATAGGACAAACCCCGGGAAAATCAAAGGGAAGAAAACGGACCGCCGATCCTTCCTTCCCTCGGCTCCCTTCCGGCCTGGATCATGGGGGGCAAGGTGAAGAAATGGGTGGTTGCCCATTGAAGGTGGGCCAAGGAGGCTTGCCAATTGATCCCCCCGGATCGATGTGTTAAAAAGAAATAGAATCGGAGTCGCATAGAAAGAAAGACGGAGGCGGTGATGAGCCAAGAAGGAAAGAACGGTTTGCCCCCCCTCCAGGGGATCCGGGTGATCGATCTTACCCGGATCGTGGCAGGGCCTTACTGTTCCATGGTCTTGGGAGATCTGGGGGCGGAAGTGATCAAAGTCGAACAGGTCAAAACCGGCGATGAGAGCCGGGCCTGGGGGCCGCCCTGGCTGGAAAAGACGGTCAGCGCCTATTTTGTCTGCCTCAACCGCAACAAGAAAAGCCTGACACTCAACCTGAAGCATCCCCAAGGGGCGGAGATTTTCAGGGGATTGGTGCGCAAGTCCGATGTGGTTTTGGAGAATTTTCGTCCCGGCACAATGGACGAACTCGGCCTCGGCTACGAGGCCCTGCAAGCGATCAACCCCCGGCTGGTCTATTGCGACATTACGGGATACGGGAACGAAGGGCCCTACCGGGATAAACCGGGCGTCGATGTGATCGTTTCGGCCATCGGCGGCTTTATGTCCATCACGGGCGAACCCGATGGCCAGCCCGTCAAAGCGGGCGTCGCCCTCACCGATGTGCTGACGGGAATGTATGCCTTCGGGTCCATCGCCTCGGCCCTCCTCTGGCGGGAAAAGACGGGGCGCGGACAGCGCATCTCCATCAATTTGCTGGCCATCCAACTGGCGACGCTGATCAATATCGGATCCAATTATTTGGTCGGGGGGATCCTTCCCCGTCGCTGGGGAAGCGCCCACCCCAATATCGTGCCCTATGAAGCCCACAAGGCGAAGGACGATTACATCATATTCGGCGTCGTCAACGAGCGGATGTGGAAATCCTTCTGCCAGCTCCTGGGGATGGAAGAGTATGAGAAGGATCCCCGCTTTTCCACCAACGCCGAGCGGATCGTCAACCGCGAGGCCCTCTACCGGATCATCGATGAGAAACTTGCGGCCAAGACCGTCGATGAATGGATCCCCCTCTTCGATCAGGCGGGAATTCCGGCCGGCCCCATCAATACCCTCGATCGGGTGTTCAAAGATCCCCAGGTCCTATACACCCAGCAGGTGAAGGAAATCGAGCACCCCCAATATGGGAAAGTGAAGGTGGTGGGGCCGCCGGTCAAGTTCTCCGAAAGCCCCGTCGGCATCCAAAGCCCTCCGCCCCTCTTGGGGGAGCACAACCGCGAGATCCTGACCCAAATCCTTGGCTATTCGCCGGAAGAGGTCGAGGACTTTCGAAATCAGGGCGTCATTTGAAGAAGCGAAAGCTTGGGAAGGGGGGACCATCGGGAATGAATCGCCGGGGAATCACGCCGATGAAGGAGATCGGACGGTCGCGAGATGAAATTGCGGCTAAAAGATCCCCCCCAGGCTCCCGGCATAGCCGGTCATCTCCACATATCCCTCGCAGGAAACCGATCGATGGGCCGATCGACCGTTTCCCGCCACCGCCCCCTCCCAGTAGGTCACTCCCGTTGACCCTTCCGTCGTAAGCTCTTGATCGGGAAGCCTCGGGGAAATCTCGAGGTCGATTCCGGCCGAGGGGATCTCGACCCGCCAGCGGCTCGGGTAGAGGCCGCCACTGCGAGGGCTCTTCCGGCGTTGGAGGACCGAGAGGCGAAAATCCGCAAGTTCCAGGTGGCGGGATGGCCCATCGGCAAAAACCAGCGTCCCCGAAGAAGAAGGTTCGATCGTGCCATCGGCGCGACGGAGAAGGTACAGCATGAGATCCCGTCCGTCGGAGAGATAGAGACTCAACCAGTCCCACCCGGTCTGGTCGGTGGCGAGCTGGTTGGATCCGAATTCCTGATCGAACCAGCTCCGTCCCGCAACCGGAATCTTCGATCCTTCGATCTTCAGGAACCCCCGGGTTCGAAGGTCGGTCAGCGAGGCGTAATAAGACGCCTGGCCAGGGTTGGGCCCTTTGCGGCTGATTCCCCCTCGTCCGTGGATGACGACGGGCTTTCGGGGGATGAGTTCCAGGGAAAGTTCCATGCCCCCATCCCCAGCCTGAAGAACGATCGTGGACCCCTTCATCTGGGCCGACCAGTTCAATAGCCATACTTCCATTCCGGCGGTGCTCGCCCCGGCCAGTCCCGGCCCGGTTCGGGAAATCCTTTCCTTCCATCGAAAGCGCTTCTTCGGAATATCCGTGATGGCGAAATGGGCGAGGTATAGATCCCGGAGGGACCAAGGGTTTTCTGGCATTCGGGATTTGACCTGAACGGCCTGGCGGAAAAAGGTGAGCTGATAGCCATAGGGAACCTCGGAAGGGCTCCGGAGATTCCCCGTGAAATACCACCATTCGGTGCGAAACTCCGGGTGGGCTCCGTGGTCGCGGGGAAAGGTCCATTTTCGCGGGGTCAATGCCTGGGCCCATTCCTGTGATAAGGCAGGCGTAAGAGCACAAAGAAGAATCATCGGGATCAGAAGGATCGCGCTATTCCAAGGAGAAATCCCCCCGGGAACCACTCCACCGGGAGAATCGCCCTTCCTTCCCCTTCCTGCCTTTGGGTTCTGAAAGAAGACCGATTGCGGAATTTTGCCTTCCTTCGATCCCACGGCCTTGGAGAATCCCCCGAGCGTCATGGCCTTTCACTCCTCTCGAATCTGCATCTGGGGATAGGTCCGATGGACCCTCCAGATCGGATAGAGGGCAGCGCCAAGGCTCGCCAGGATGGCCGTGGCCCCGCCCAGCAGGTAGGGCTCCCAGGAAAAGGAGTAGAAGACGGTCCAGTTGAAACTCCGCAGGTTGATGACCCGAATCAAGAGGATCGCCAGGGCGGTTCCGACGGGAAGGCTCAGGAGAAAACTCACGATTCCCATCCCCAGCCCCTCCATGAGGGTCATCCGTCCGACCTGGCCGGCCGAAAAGCCCAAGGCGCGATAGATGCCCCACTCCTTCTGGCGTTCCAGGTAGAGGGTGAGAAGGGCTCCGGTGATCCCCAGAAAGGCGACGAGGACCGTGAGGAGCCGCATGGACCGAGTCACGGCAAAGGTGGAATCGAAGAGGGAGAGGATATTTCCGTAGAGCTGGGCGCGGGTGAAAACCGGAAGCCCCCTTTCGACCGCCCTGCGTCTCACCTCATCGAGAAGCTGCGGCGCCCGTGGATCGCCCGGCCGAAGGAATACGCCGATGACGTTCAGGGTCCGGTCCTCGAAGACCCGCAGATAGGTCGATCGGTCCATCATGACCACCCCGTGTTCGCTGGTATAGTCGTAGAAGGCCGCGGCGATCTCCAGGGCTACCGGACCCTTTACCCCATCCAGGATGAGGCGATCCCCGGCCTTCACGCCGAAGCGGCGGGCAAAACTCTCCGAGATGATCACGGCCCCTTTTTTCACGGCCTGCCAATTCTCATTGCCGCCGTTGAGCCAGCCGAAGCGGGTGAACTGGGCCAGTACCGATGCGTCCACGGCCGAGACGAAGATCGGCGTCCCCTGGTAAAGGATCTGGACGCTGCGGTAGGTGTCGACGCCGCCGAGGCCGGGGATGGAGCGGATCTCTTCGTAAAAATCTTCCGGCACCTCCGTTTCGCCAATCTTCCCGATGTACAGATCCCCCTGAAGCTGGCTTTCCATCCACCAATGGATCGATTGGCGGAAACTATCGATCATGGATCCCAGGCCGATCGTGAGAGAGAGGGCCACCATGAAGGCGGCCACGGCCACGGCCACGCGGAGGAGGTTCTGGCGGAGGTTGCCCGCCGCGACTTTTCCCGGAAGGGCCCCGAGGGCCCCAAGGAATCGCTTCATCAGGGGGGCCGAAAGCCAAAGGACCCCCCCGGAGAATAGACTGGCTCCCAGGAGCAGGGCGAAGCAAGCGACAAAACCGACATAGACATGGAAGGAAGAGAAGGCGACGAGGAGGGCGCTCAGCCCCAGGACCCCGAAACCGACGCGGGCGGCGTTTTGGGCTTTCGCCTTTCCGCTCCGGTGGGGAATGCGCCCCGCAAGGGCCTGAATCGGATCGATTCGGGTCAATTCGGCCAGAGGGAAAAGGCTTCCCAGGAGACTGGCGAGAATTCCCAGGCCGAGGCCTTGGAGAAAGATCCCCCCGGACCATTCGGGGGTGAGGGGCTGGAGGAAAAAGTAAAGATTGCTGATCGTGCCGGCCATGAGGGAGACGAGCAGGCGGCTCAAAAAATACCCGCCGATCCCGCCGAGGAGGCCCCCCATGGCGCCCAGGATCGAGATCTCGGTGAGGAAGGCGAAGACGATTTCTCTCCGGGTGGCGCCCAGGCTGCGCAGGATCCCGGCATCCCGCCGGCGGCTGACGACGGCGAACATGGCGGTGTGATAGACGAGAAAGAGGCCGACAAAGAGGGCCAGGAGGGAGAGGGCCTGAAGATTGAGGCGAAAGGCCCGCAGCATATCGTTCAGGCTGGCGCGGCGCTGAAGGACCGACTGGATCTTGAAGCCCAGTGACCAACGGGACCGGAAAGCGGCCTCGTCGGTGACCCGGAGATCCACGCGATCGATCCGTCCCTCAAGCCCAAAGAGCTTTTGGGCATGGCCGATATCCATCAAGATCAAAGGCTCGCTGGAGGGGTTGGGAAAGAGGCCCACCACCCGGAGTGGACCGCGGGAGGTCGGCAGAAGATCGCCCACCTTCACCCGGATCTCTTCGGCCAGCCGGGAATCGAGGAGGATGGCCCGCTCGTCCGAGAAAAAGGCCAGATTTCTTTCCGACCGGGGGGCGGAAGGATCGCGGAGAAAATGCCGGGCCAGCGCCGGGCGAAGCGTCCGGTCGAGGAAAGGGTCGATGCCCAAGAGCCGGAAGGCATCGCCGTTGTCCAGACGGATGCGCCGATCGATCACCGGGGCAAAGGCCGATACGGCCTCCTCCCGGCTCAGGCGAATGAGCAGGGTTTCTTCCATGGGGCCGGCGGGTCGTTCGAGAGAATGGGTGCCTTGGCCCTGGAGGAACGCTACGGCCTGGGTGAAGCTCGAGAGGGCCACCCGGGCGGAAAAGGCCATCCCGACGGCGGCGGCGACCCCGCAGGCGATGCCGAGGAGCTGCAAGAGGCTCAGGGCTCGACGCCTTGGAAGGTAGCGCAGGAAGGACTTTGTGACCGTCTTCAAGGGGCGGCCTCCAGCGCGGGTCCTTCCACGATCCTTCCGTCCATCATCCGCAGCATCCGGTCGGCATAGCGGCAGGTGAGGGGGCTGTGGGTCGCCATGAGGAGCGTCGTTCCCTTCTCCCGGCAGCGTCGGGTGAGAAGGCGAAGAATCTCCTCGCTGGTCGAGGTGTCCAGATTCCCCGTCGGCTCATCGGCCAGGATCAAGGCGGGTTCTTTGACGATGGCCCGGGCGATGGCCACCCGCTGTTGCTCTCCGCCGGACAGTTGGTGGGGGAATCGCCCCTCCTTCCCCGCGAGTCCCACCGCTTCCAACGCCTGGATCGCCCGCTCCGGTTCAAGCCTCCCGATGAGTTCGAGGGACAAAAAGACATTTTCGAAAACCGTGAGCGTCGGGAGGAGGTTGAAGAACTGAAAGACAAACCCCAAGCGCCGGCGGCGCAGCATCGTCCGCCCTTCCTCCCCGAGGGAGGCCAGGTCTTGCCCTCCGATCTCGATTTTTCCTCGGGTCGGATGGTCCAGCCCTGCGAGGAGATTGAGGAGCGTGGTCTTGCCCGAGCCGCTCTTTCCGTAAAGTGCAACCACTTCCCCCGATTGAACCTCCAGGTTCAATCCCCGAAGGGCCGGGGAAGGGCTTCGCTCGGAGGGATCATATTCTTTCCATAGATCAACCGTTCGGATCATGGCGGACAAGGTGTTTTTCCTTTCGTGGTTCGAAAGATCTCGGGGTGGGGAGGCGTTCGTGCAGATGAATGCCGCGGGGAAAATTCGCACTTTCAAGATCCCGAATGAATCTTCATCCCCCGCCGAAGCTCCATCTTCCATCGGCGGCCCCCCTTTGGCCGATGCGCCATACCTTCAAATTTCTCACCCCGAGGGGATCATTGAATATGGCTGAAATCATCTCCCTCCATTATAATCAAGGAAGAGAAAGATTCGGCAAGGCGAAGGAGCATTCGCGATTCTCGGAGATTGGATCTTTAGGCTCGGCGCGGGTTCTCGTTTCTCCGGGTCCTACGCCAAGGAGGCCATGGGCGGATGGACAAAAAGATCATCGTCGATATCGATAATACCCTCTGGGATCTCGCTCCGGTTCTCTTTGAACATCTGCGCCGGCTCAATCCGCAAGTGCCCGATCCGGACCAATGGCGCGACTGGGATTTCTGGGAACCCTATGTCTCCCTCCGGGAACTCTACGGAATCCTGCGGGAGATTCATTTCCGACAGGATCAATATCCTCCCTATCGGGAGGCGCGGCCCTTTCTCAATGGATTGAAAGAGAAGGCCTACCATATCACCATTGCGAGCCATCGGGAAACAGGGACCCTCGAGCCCACCGTCCTCTGGCTGAAGCAGAATGGTTTGGCCTTCGATGAGATCCATCTCCTCCACGATAAAACGGTCCTTTTCGATCACCATTTCGCCATCGTGGACGACAGTCCCGTGACCCTCGAGAAGGCGGCCCGGGCGGGACTCATCCGGGCCGGCCTGCGCAGTCCCTGGAATCGCCACACCCGCCACCCCTTGTTCGCCAGCCTGATGGAGATTCTGGCCTATGTGGAGGAAGCGTGGAAGCGGAAGGAGAGGGGAAGGCCGGTCGAGCCACCCTTATGAAGGATCGAAGGGAATCCCCAGAAGTTTCTGGGCGTTCTTCCAGAGGATCTTCTCCTTCACCTCGGGCTTGAGGGGAAGCGTTTCGAAATCGGCCAGCCACCGGGCCGGGGAAATGTAGGGGTGATCGGAGCCGAAGAGGCATTTATCCTGCAAAAAGGTATTGGCGAACTGAAGGAGCGAAGGCGGGAAATATTTGGGGGACCAACCGGAAAGATCGATATAGACATTGGCTTTGTGCATGGCCACGGCGAGCATCTCTTCCTGCCAGGGCCAGGCGGGATGGGCGCCGATGATGATGAGCTCGGGGAAGTCCGCCGCCAGATCATCGATCGGGGGAATGGGACGGCAATATTTGAGATGGATTCCATCGCCGCCCGGCGCTCCAGCCCCGTAGCCCGTCGTGCCCATGTGAAATAGAACCGGGACCTTCAGCTCCGCGATCTTCTCCCAGAGGGGATAAAACCGCCGGTCGTGGGGATAAAAGGCCTGGGCGGCCTGCTGGAACTTGACCCCCCGCAAACCCAGGTCCCGGATCGCTCTCTCCACCTCTTGGATCGCCATTTTCCCTTTCCAGGGGTCCACACTGGCGAATCCGATGAACGTCTTCGGGAAGCGCCTCACGAGATCGGCCACATAGTCGTTGGATAGCCGGGGATTCCCCGTGGCGGTCTCGGCGTCCCAGGCCAAAAGCACGCCGAAGAGACCGAGCGATTGGTAACGCTCCGCCAGGGCTTCTTCCGTGAGGGGTTCGGTTTCTTGACGGAAATACCGCAGGGCGTCGGCGATGTATTTCCCGCCGCATTCGATGAGGTCTTTCCGGGTGCCGGGATGGACATGGGTGTCGATGGCTCTCATGGCCTTCCTCCCGATCGGAAGGCGATGGGGCAGGGATTCGGGGCTCCTCTTCCTTCCGGGAGGAAGTGGCCCGCCCTGCGAATCGTCTCCTCGATCGTTTCGATATGGGGATGACCCTTGGTTTCCAAAGTCAGGGGTAGATCGGGGAATCCAAAGGGCGTTCCGGAAACATCGCGATGGGGATCGATATCCAAAATTTTGGCCTCGCGTTTCTTCTTTCCTCCAGCAGCCACAGTAAACATCCCAGCGCTGCGGCTCGGCCGTGATCGCTTCGAAGGGGCAGAAATCTCCCTTGGAATGGCTGTAAAATTTCTCCTCCACCAAATGGAGGCCATGGCAAAGCCGATGGATTTCGTCTCGATTATAGATGCGATGGGCGTTGAAGGCAATAGACGGATGGGCCCGGGTGAGGGTCGTCGAGAAGATGAGGTGGCCCCCCGGCCGAAGAACGCGGATCATTTCATCCATCGCCTTCTCGTCGGCCCGCCGGTCGATGGCATCGCCGTAGCGGCCCAGGCCAAAATGCTCCAGGGCGCAGAGGGATAGGACCAGATCGAAAGATTCATCGGGGAGATCCAACGCCTTGGCGTCTGCGGTGAGGCTCCTTTCATGGGAGAGGCGAGAGGCGCGGGGCCGGATATCCAGGGTGGTGACCCGGAAATGGGCGAGGAGCCCCAGGATGAAATGGCGGTAAGAACCGACGTCCAAGATCTCCGGGGGTTGCAAGCGAAAGAGGTGGCCGGCGGCGAAGGCGCATTCGGCATCGACGTAGTTTTGGGGATGATCTCCCCAATCGAAGACCGGCTCTTCAAAAATCGGAAGATCCGGGCATTGGAGTTGGAATTGGGCGAGGTCCCTCCGGAATCTTTCTTCCTGTTCCTTCGATCGAAGCATGAGCGTCTTTCCTTTCGGGCCTTCGCCTTTCGATTCGATGGGAGAATTCAGGAGGAAGCGGTTTCCTCATGAGCCGCAACCCGGTCCGGGGAGGGCCCTTTTCCCTTGAGGAAACCGAACAGACAAGGAACCAGGGTGAGGGCCAATAGGGCACTGAACCCTATGCCCATGAGCGCTACGGCGCCCATCGATTGAAGGCCGGGATAGCGGGATAAGACCAAAGAACCAAAGGCGAAGAGGGTCGTCAAGGCCGCCAGCATCACCCCGCGGCTCACCTGCACCAGACCCTCCGTCCAGCGTCCCTTTGGGCCTTCCTGCAGGCGATGAAGGACATGGAGGCCGTAATCGACGGCGATGCCCAACACCATGGAAAAGACAATGAGGTTCATGAAGTTGAGGTGAAGGCCCCAAAGCCCCATGATCCCCAGCGTCCACACCGAAGCCAGGATGACGGGAATGAGGCAGAGGAAGGTCAGGCGCAAGGATCGAAAATCCAGATAGAGCAAAGCCGAGACGGCCAAAAACGAGAGGAACAAAACCCGCCAGGCTTCTCGGGCCATCAGATGCTCCAGTTCGGACCGCACGAGGCGGGGGCCCGTGAGGATCGTGCCGGGGGGCATTCCCTCCAGCTCTCGGAAAAAGGAAGGGGCCTGGGGATCGTTCCAAAAATCCGGACCGGGATGAAGGTATGCGACCGTCCAATGGGAAGGCCCTTCTTTCTGGAGGAAACGGGAGAGGAAGGGGCCCAGAGAAAGGGCAAAGAGGCCATCGACCGTTAGCCATTCCCGATTGGCGAGGATGCGCTGGACCGTCTGGATCGCCGGGGCGAAGGGCTCGACCCGAAAGCCCGCCTCTTGAAGGGAGTCCCTCAGCGCTCTCCCCACCCGCTGGGGGTCGAAGATCTCCGGGCTTTGGGCCGCAAGCCACTGGAGATTTCTTTTCTGCTGGGAGAGGGGAGGGAGGAAAGAGGCCAGGGTTTCAAATCCGGCCAGAAAGCTCTTGGGGAAATTTCTCCCCTCGAGCCAGGCCTTCAAGGTCCCGTGGAATTCCAGCGCTTCCTCCGAGGTGGAGCATTTTCTTACGATCAGGATCGTCTCTTCCCCTCGGGCCATCTTCTCTTGCATCCGACTTTCCCAGAACATGGCGGAATGGCCGGAGGGGCGTAGCGTCTGAGGATCGTTGTGGATCCGGACCTTCCCGGAGAAGCCCAGGGCGAGGATGGAAAGGACCCCCGAAAGGGAAATGACCCATTTTCGTTTTCTCAAGGCCCAAAGGCCGATCGCGGCCATCGGGAATCGGGAATCTGGGCCCAAGGGGGAGGCGATCCGTTTTTCTTCCCTTCTTTGGCTCAAGGTCAGGAGGGCGGGGAAAAGAAGAAAGGCACAGAGCATGCTGAGGAGGATCCCGGTTCCGGTCAAGGCCCCCAGTTCCTGGATTCCCCGGAAGGCGGAAACCAGAAGGATCCCATACACGGCGG
>Ga0272448_1006446_pt1 | contig 12698 bp, 15 predicted proteins | sample YNPCB0191_FD_202220 | JGI IMG/M metagenome (GOLD analysis project Ga0272448, IMG submission 202220) | Hot spring sediment microbial communities from Yellowstone National Park, WY, United States - YNP-CB-019-1 | ecosystem: Environmental > Aquatic > Thermal springs > Hot (42-90C) > Sediment...
AGAAAGCGCGAAATAAGCGCCTGACACCTGACGAGTACGTGGGCGGGTGTCTGACAGTCTCGAACCTCGGCATGTTCGGGATCGAAAGTTTCCTCCCTATCATCAATCCCGGCGAGGTGGGGATTCTTGGTATCGGAGCGATCGTCCCGAAGCCCGTCATCAAGGACGGGGGCATCCACGTCCGCTCCATGATGAGTATTACGCTTGCGTGCGACCACAGGGTCGTTGACGGCGTGATCGGGGCCAAGTTCTTGACCAGCGTCAAAGCGAAGTTGGAGAACCCGTCGGTGCTCGGGGCGTAGGGGCTTCCGTTCCGAGCGAGCATAGCGGAGCGAAGTGGCGGCGTCTGGGGCCTTGCAGGTCGGACGGTGCCGCCAGAGCCCGCGGAGTGTGGCGCGCAGGATGAGCGCCGCTACCGGCCGGGCCACGGCACGGTCGGGTTCAGGAGATTGAGGCGATGGCGGCTTTCCCGATTATTCTTTTCCTCTTCTTGGGGACACTTGTCGTCGGAGTTCTCATCTGGGGTTACCTCGCGGCGAAGAAACGGCGCGAGGCGTTCCAGGCGCTTGCCCGGCAACTCGGCCTCCGCTATGTAGAGCGCGACGACTTCATCCTCACCCGCTACGGGTTCCTCAACAGGCTCCGTCAAGGCGAAAACCGCTATGCGTTCAACGTCCTTCAGGGCCAATATGAGGGACATCCCGTCAAGATCTTCGACTACCACTACGAGACCCGCTCGACGGGCGCCAAGGGCCAGCGGCGTACCCATCATCACTACTTCAGCTTCTTCATACTGGAACACGATAGGGAGTTTCCAGAGCTTCTCATCTACCCGGAGGGGATTCTCTCCAAGCTCGGCCAACTCCTCGGATTCGAGGATATCGACTTCGAGTCTGTCGAGTTCTCACGTGCGTTCGTCGTCAAGTGCAAAGACAAGAAGTTCGCCTACGACGTCTGCCACGCGCGGATGATGGAGTACCTGCTGGCGCATCGCGACCTCTCGATAGAGATTGACGGCAAGTGTGTGGCTCTGAGCTTTTCCTATTGCCTCGATCCTGTCGAGATACCTGTCCGGCTCAAGCAACTGGTCGAGATTCGCGACCTGTTCCCCGCGTACCTCTACCGATCGTGAAGGAAGGAGGCAGAGCCTGCCGTGTCATCGGTCCTCGTCGCGTCGATCCTGATCGTGGTCGTGCTCGGACTGATTGTCGTCGCGGTGCACAATAGCCTCGTGGAAGCCCGCAACCACTGCGACGAGGCGTGGTCGAATGTGGACACGGAGCTCAGGCGTCGCTATGACCTGATTCCCAACCTGGTGAGCGCCGTGAAGGGGTACGCAGTGCACGAGCGAAGCCTGCTCGAGATGGTCGCCCGCCTACGGGAAGAGGCGGTAGCCAACACGGGTTCGCCGGACAGCCAGGCCGTCTCGGAGAACAAACTCGTCCGCGCCCTGAGCCAACTCCTCGTGCGCGTCGAGAGCTACCCGGAGCTGAAGGCGAGTCGAAACTTCCTCCAGTTGCAGGAGGAGCTTTCCATCACCGAGGATCGGATCCAAGCGGCCCGCCGATTCTACAACGGGAATGTGCGGGAATACAACAACCGCGTTCAGTTCTTCCCGGGCAGCGTGGTAGCGTCGCTCTTCAAGTTCCAGCCACGCGAGTTTTTCGAGATAGAAGAGACTCGGCAACGCGAAGCACCGTCGGCGTAGGCGCAGCTGAGCGTCATTCTGTCGTCTGTCGGAATTCAGTTGCTTGATTGAGGGTGCGGGCGGAGTAAACTTAAGTCGGTATGCGGTTTCGAGTGTTGGTAATCGCCCTGCTGGTCGCGGGCTTGGTCTGCGGGATCAAGATACTGGAGGTAAAGGGGCAGGTGTACAAGAAGGCCCGGGAGATTCATCTGATCATGGTCCGGGCGGGCGACGTCCAGCAGGACATCGAGCGGCTGGAGGCGGAGAAGGCTCGGCTCTCCACGCCTGCGGAACTCGCCGGCCGTGCCAAGAAGTTCGGCTTGCCGATCGCACCTCGCAGGGACCCGGCACTGGAAAAGCCGAGATGAAGTACGTGCTTTCCGTTCTCTACGGAGCCGTCCTGATCGGACTTGTCTATGGCATGAAGCTCCAGTACCTGAAGGAATTGGGGCGGCTGAAGGGGTACGAGGGAAAGATGAAGCGGGTACAGGCCGAGCTTCGCAGCCTCGAGCAGAAGCGCAAGCGGCTCCAGGATGAAGTCAGGCGGCTCCAAGGGGACCCGACGACGATCGAGAAGATCCTTCGGGAGCAGTACGCATGGAGGCGGATAGGGTCGCCCCCTTCGCTAACCTATACGCTGCCGCCGGATCTGTTGATTGGCAGCAGTTCCGAAGGCACGAAGAACCCCGTGCAGCCCGAGCAACCCCCGAAGCCGCAGCGACCTGCGCGGCCGCGGCGCTGAGCTTTTGGACGTGGGGCAGATCATATTCGTTACCGGCGGGGCCTCGAGCGGGAAGAGCAAGTTCGCCGAATCGCTCGCGGAGGGACGCACAGCTTACGTTGCTACCGCCGAAGCCCTCGACGACGAGATGAGGGAGAAGGTTCGCAGGCATAAGGCCCGCAGGCCGGCGGACTGGCTCACGATTGAGGAACCCCGCGACCTGTCCCTGGCAATGAGAATGCTTCCGGATGCGGTGGCCTGTCTCTTGGTTGATTCGCTCACGCTCTGGGTGGCGAATCTTCTGGATCTGACGGACGAGCGGGTGATCGAGCTCGCCCGTCGTTTCGTTGCGGACACCAGGCGTCTGAGGGCTAAGGCGATTGTAGTTTCGGATGAAGTCGGGATGGGGATTGTGCCCGGCGATCGTGCGAGCCGGCGTTACCGCCGCCTGCTCGGCGAGGTGAATCAGATCGTCGCGTCGGAGGCAGATCGTGTCTATCTTGTCGTGAGCGGTTTACCGATCGAGGTGAAGAGATGATCGAGGGGAAGCTGAGGGAAGTGATCGCCGGGGTGGCGCCCGTGGATCGAGCATACGAGGCCCGCGCACAGGCGGTCCTCGACAATCTCACGAAGCCTCAGGGGAGTCTCGGACGGTTGGAGCATCTTGCCCGGCGCGTCGCCGGGATCACACGCTCGCTCTGCCCGCCACACGAGCGGAAGGTCGTCCTAACGATGGCCGCCGATCACGGCGTCGTTGCGGAGGGCGTCAGCGCCTTCCCGCAGGAGGTCACGCGCCAGATGGTGCACAACTTCGTTCGTGGCGGGGCGGCGATCAACGTCCTGGCACGGCACTGCGGGGCGCGGGTGGTCGTCGTGGATATGGGCGTCGCGGGCGATCTGAGCGATTTGGCCGCGAGCGGGGCGATCGTCTCGAAGCGGGTTCGGGGCGGGACAGGCAATATAGCTCGGGGACCTGCGATGTCGAGAGACGAGGCTGTGCAGTGCGTCGTCGGGGGGATCGAGGCCGTCGAGCAGGTCCACAGGGCAGGCGTCGACCTGCTGGCCGTCGGCGACATGGGGATCGGGAACACCACGCCGAGTTCGGCGATCATTGCGGCGATAACCCGCTCGGAGCCCCAGATGGTGACCGGGCGCGGCACAGGCGTCGACGATGAGAGTCTCGCACGCAAGGTGACCGTGATCGAGCGCGCCCTGAGGCTGAACAAGCCCGATCCGAACGACGCTCTCGACGTCCTCTCGAAGGTGGGCGGCTTCGAAATTGGCGGGCTTGCAGGCGCGATCCTCTGCGCGTCGGCGAAGCGTGTCCCCGTGGCGATTGACGGCTTGATCGCAACGGCGGGTGCGCTGCTTGCCTGTACGCTTTGCCCGACGGCAAGGGAATACATCTTTGCCTCGCATCGCTCCCAGGAACCGGGGCACCAGGTCGCTCTGAGGCATATCGGCCAGGAGCCGCTCCTGGACCTCGGCATGCGCTTGGGCGAGGGTACGGGCGCCGTGATCGGCCTATTCCTGATCGAGGCGGGCATACGAATCATGACCGAGATGGCATCCTTCAGTGACGCGGGAGTTGCGGAGAAACTTTGAGCGCAGCCGCGCTGCGCTAGGAGTCGTAGGCGGTGGAAAAGCTGTTTATGGTAGCGGGGGAGAGTTCGGGAGACTTGCACGGCGCGCGCCTTGCCTCTGCTCTGCTACGGAGCAACTCCGCGCTGCAGATCCACGGCGTGGGAAGCGCGAAGATGAGGGACGCCGGGGTGAACGTTCTCTGGGATATCAGCTCCGCTGCTGCGACCGGGATCACCGAGGCTGTCGGCACGGTTCCAAAGGCGCTTAGCTTGTACGTCGCCGTTCGACGACATCTGCAGGACGCCCGCCCGGACGCCGTCATCTTGATTGACTATCCGGAGTTCAATCTGAAGCTCGCCCGCTTCGCGAAGCGGGAGGGCATCCGCGTCGTCTACTACATCTTGCCCCAGGTCTGGGCGTGGCGGCGATACCGCATCAGGACGTTGAAGTCGGCGACCGACCTCCGGATCGTAATCTTTCCATTCGAGGAAGAGTTCTACCGCAGGGGAGGGCTCGACGTGAAGTTCGTCGGTCATCCGCTGCTGGAGGAGTTGGAACCTTATCGGGACCGTGCAGCGGCGCGGAAGCGACTCGGCCTCCGGAACGAGCTGGTGATCGGCCTCTTACCCGGCAGTCGTATGAACGAGGTCGGGCGGCACATCGGCCCGATGGTAGACGCGTGCCGACGGCTCCGCGCTGCTCGGCCGGAGACACGGTTCCTGGTGGCGTGCGCACCGAGGATCTCCGCTGAGTTCGTACGCTCGCAGGATCCGCTGCTCGAGCCGGTGGAGGGGCAGACGCCCTGGGTAATGGCGGCGTCCGACGTCCTCGTCGCCGCGTCCGGTACGGCGACGCTCGAGGCGGCGATCATCGGTACGCCGATGGTCGTCATCTACAAACTGTCGGCTGCCAGTTGGCTCGCGGCAAGGTTGCTCGTCTCGACTCCTGCGGTCTCGATGCCCAACCTGATCCTGGGCGAGAAAGCGATCCCGGAGCTGCTGCAACATGATGTCACGGGCGAGCGGATCGCCCGTGAGGTCGATAAGCTCCTGGACGACGGTCCAGACAAGGCTCGCATACCGCTCGGTATCGTACGGGAGCGCCTCGGCTCGCCCGGTGCCGCAGAAAGAGCCGCAGCGTTGATCCTCTCGCTTGCGTGAGGACTGCCCTTGACGATACAATAGTATGTGAACGCCAGCGGGGAGTAGCGCAGTTTGGTTTAGCGCGCCAGAATGGGGTTCTGGAGGTCGCGAGTTCGAATCTCGCCTCCCCGACAGATGTATTTCTGCGGAGTCCTCATTTTCGCCCTGCTCGGTGTCCTATCCGCGGCCGAGAATTACAGGAGTATCGGTCAGACTCTCGCGCGCGTTGGCACATTGATCGGCGACGACGAGAACATCTCCAGGGAAGGCGTCGAAGAGTACCTGCCTCGGACGTTGGGCAGTTGGACGGCCAAGGGGGACGTCCGTGTTTACTTGAGCGAGACGCTCGGCGACTACCTGGGCGGGGCATCGCAGACATTCCGAGAGTGTGGCTGCCGGCGATTGGCTGTACGGGAGTACGTGGCGGGGGTTGACGAGGTCAGGGTGGAATTGTACGATATGTGCACACGCCGGCGGGCATTTGGAATCTGGTCGGTTCAGCGGCCGGAAGACTCGCAAGTCCTGCCGGTCGGTGCGGGCTGCTTTCTTAGCTCGAACGCGGGGGACTTCTGGAAGGAAAATGTCTATGGGCGGATCGTTTCCGCCAAGCCTGCAGATGCCGGAGTCCTCGAGGAGCTCGGGCGCGCCATCACTGCCCGAATCCCCGGTGAGGCAAGAGCCCCGTCGTTCCTCAAGTACTTCCCCACCGAGGGGCTGCGCCTGGTGCGGTACTTCGCTACGAACATCTACGGAATCGCCTACTTGCGAAACGGACTGGAGCTCGCCTACAAGGCCAACGGGAAGGACTTGCGGTTCCTCATAGCCGAGTTGTCGAACGACAAGGAGGCGAAGAGGTCGTTCGAGGACTACCTCGAGTTCATGGTGCCGCGCGAGCAGATCGAGCAAGCCGACCTCCGGCTCGGCGATCGGTCGCTCTCGTTCGATACGAAATGCTACGGCAAAGGAATAGTCTTCCGCGCGGGACGCTACTTCGGGCTTTTCCTCGGGACCGACAAGTCCGACGAGATACGCCCCATCCTCGACGGCTTCCTCGAGCGGGTGAGAGCGAGCGCCCGGTAGCTCCGCTACCCGCGAGGGGTGGCCGACTGCGATTCCTCCGGTCTACTTCTTTTGCGCTTCACCGGTCATAGGGACGAACCACACCGGGGCGATTTCCTCCTTTTCGATGCCCTTCGCCGTCTTGCGGACGAGCACAAGCTGCTGGCGTGGGAAGTTGCCTACGGGGATGACCATCCGTCCGCCGACCTTCAACTGGTCGAGGAGCGGCTTGGGGATGTCCTCCGGGGCGCAGGTGACGATGATTCCGTCGAACGGTGCGTGTTCCGGCCAGCCCTTATAGCCATCCCCGAAAAGGGTGTGGACATTCTTGTAACCGAGTCTCGAAAGCCGCTCTTTTGCGGCGTCGGCGAGCGGCTTCAGAATTTCTATGGTGTAGACCTCCTTGACAAGTTCGGCGAGGACGGCAGCCTGGTAGCCTGAGCCGGTGCCGATTTCGAGGACCTTGTGCTCCGGCTGCGGATCGAGCAGCTCGGTCATGAAAGCGACAATGTAAGGTTGAGAGATGGTTTGGTCCTCGCCGATGGGAAGTGGTCTATCGTCATAGGCGGAGGGGACCTGGTCTGGGGGGACGAAGAGATGGCGCTTGACCTTCCGCATTGCTGCGAGGACCCGCTCGTTCTTGACCCCGCGCGCTGCGATCTGATCCGCGACCATCGCTTCGCGCCTCCGGGAAAGTTCTTGCTCGGGCAGTGTTGCAGCCCAGAGAGCACAGCCCGTCGCCAGCACCGAACCGAGTGCAAACAAGTGTTTCATGGAAACGTCCTTTCTGCTACTGTCTCAGCAAGCGCCTAAGAAGCATCTGCACCGCCTCCAGCATCCGGTCCGCAGTCTCGACGGAATTGGGCGCGGAGGCCGGCGTGGTTTCGTAGCCGCCGCGCCCGAAGTTGAAGCGATTCGGGATGTAGCCGGCTGCCCCGTTTGCGTGGGCGACGACCAGGGTCGGCCGGCCGCCGGTCATCTCCTGCTTGATCCGGAGGCCGATCTCGACGAAAGGCTCTCCCGGCAGCGAGACCAGCACGGTCTCGCCGAGGAGCATCGCGACCGTCTCGTACCGCCGTTCCGCGCGGTCGGCTGCGACCTTGAGGAGTTCGTCGGCAAAGTACTTCAGCACGGCCGGAGAGTTCTTTGCCAGGTCCTCCGCTGTAAGATCGTGATCAGCGATGAACTCGTACCTCCGCGAGTGCTCTTGTGCCAGTGCGATATCTTCGGGCGGGATTTCGCGGGGGCCGGTGCGGAAGACGGTGTGTGCCGTGCGAAGGTTTTGCGAGTTGGAGACAACCATGTTCGCCACGGCCGCGATGACTGTTTCCGCGTAGCCTTCCCCGATGCGTTGTGCCTCGGGGTATCGGGTCTGGTTGATATCTTTGCTGAGGTCGAAGTGATTGATGTTGCCGGATGCACCGATCAGCGGCAGGATGACGGCGCCGAGCTGGTCCTCCAGCCGGCGTCGGAGGAAGCCGGGCCAATCGCCCGAAACACCATTCCCGCCGATGGTATCCGCATGGTTGGAGATGTTCACGAGCAATACAGCGAGCTTCCCATCCGAGCGGATGCCCAGCAGGCCGATCTCGGGATCGATCGGACCTTCGGGGCGGACGATTCCAGGATCGCGTCGCGGCGGGTTCGTGACTACCCGTCCCGACGTCATCCAGCAGCGCCGGTTGAAGGCGAATCGGTCGTCCTTCGCGCGCCCGTGCAAGAACGTACCGGGCCGGAGCGTCGCCGCCGCCTCGCGAATCGCATCGGCAACCGCGCGAACGAGAAAGGCGTTGTAGGCTTGGTTGCTTCCTTTGTGCGACAGGCGGGTTTCCGGTGCCGTGTGTGTGTGCGAGGCTGCGAGTACCAGGGTCCGGGGATCGAGGCCGGAGATATCCCTGATCGAGTCGCGGACAGCACGGCACAGCTCCGCGGTCGCGTAGAGCAGATCGAGTTGGACGATGGCTGTCATTCTCCTTCCCTGCCTGAGGAGGAGTGCCTGCGCCCAAATATCGTCCAGCACGGCATCCCACATTCGCACGTTGAAATAGCCCGACAGAGAAACCGGCACCGTCGGCGTGATCCTGCGCCTTGCCGTGCCAAACCATAGCGTCTCTTGCTCGCCTGAGTCGTCTCTCTCGTTCATCACCTTCTCCACCTATCGTGCATTGTCGGGTCCGTCGGATAGCTCAGAGAACCATCCCGGCGTCGCCAGCGTTTTCGGTCCCGAGGCGGCGTGTGGCCGCGACCAGTGCTTATACTCTATCTTACTCCTACTTGCGATCCGTTTCTTCTCGCCCACTGCACGGCTGAGGGCGACGGGGATGGGGCAGGGGAGGGCGAACAGGTGCGGGCTTCGGATGTGGTGTCGTCGGCGACGAATGACTGCATATTGCGTAGTTACTCTCTGGTAAGATTCATGTTCCCGGATAGGAGGCACTGATGAGACTTGCTTCGGACTATCACATTCACACACAGCACTCCCCTGAACCGGAATGCACCGGTACGATGGAGGCGGTGTCAATGAGGGCACTGGCTGTCGGCTTGCGTTCGTTTGGCGTGAGCGACCATCTCCACGCCCGGATCAACGTGCCCGATATCGAAGCATCGCGCGAGGGGTTTGACCGTGTCCGGCCGGCGGTGGACGCGGACTTTCACTTCGGCGTCGAGGTAAGCTGTCTCCGTCAGTGGGACCTGGAGGAGAACGATAAGGCTGGCGAGCAGGCGTCGGTCTACGGTGTCCACAGGGGCGGGCCGGAGGACAGCCCTCTGACCGTCTACCTGCCCGCTGAGTTGAGGCAGCGGCTGCGATTCGAGTATGTGATCGGTGGCGCCCATTGGGTGCTCGGTGCCCCGTACGAGCAGGAAGCCGTGATCCGCTCATACCACCGGCAGAACATGCTCCTGGCAGTCCATCCGTTCGTTGACATCGTCGCCCATCCCTGGTGGTGGATGGGACACTGGCAGGGGGCGGACGGGATGTACCGCGGGCTTCCGTGGTTGGGTGATTTCTCGGTCATTCCGGACGCGATGCACCGCGAGTTCGCCGACGCGGTAGTGGCCCACGGAAAAGCCGTGGAGATCAACGCCGGAGCGATATTCCTCAATCCGCAGTACCCCGGATCGTTCAAGCAGCAGTACGTCAAGTATCTGAAGAAGCTGAAAGGTTGGGGCGTGAAGTTCTCGCTCGGCTCCGACGCTCACTCTGTGGAGAGGATTGGCGACACGCTGCGTATTCGGGAAGTACTGGAGGAACTCGGGCTGTCGCCGGAGTCGCTCTGGCGGCAATCCGGGGTGTGAGCAGAGGCGCCTCCCGCGGGCCGTTGGCAGAATTGCCGAAGTGTAGTTTACGCAAGAGGTGGTTCACGAAGCTGGCTTACGTCCGCCGGGCAGTTCATAACGCGCTGGAACTGGGACCGTCGCGACGCTGTGCGGTCGCGGCAGTGGTATCGGCTCGTTCTACGGACGCGAACAAAACAATTGTGTCGAAGGCTGTGCGACTCCTATCCTCGATTTGATTCCGAAGCTGTGGAATCATAGAATAAGCTTTTGAATGTCTAAGATTGATGAAGGTACGGACGGTACATGCCAAACAAGACTGCTGAGGACCCTGCGCTCGAACGTCTTCGCCACAGCGCATCGCACGTCATGGCGCAGGCTGTCTGCCGCCTCTTTCCCGGCGTCAAGCTCGCGATAGGTCCCTCCATCAAAGATGGGTTCTACTACGACTTCCTCTTCCCCCAGCCCATCTCGGATGAGGACCTTCCTCGCATCGAAGAGGAAATGAGGAAGATCGTACAAGAGGGTCTTCCGATTGAGCGGGTCGAGTTGCCCCGGGCGGAAGCTATCGCGATGTACCGAAAGGATGCACAGCCCTTCAAGTTGGAGCTTCTCGAGGATATTCCGGATGATCCTGTGAGCTTCTACCGGCAGGGCAGTTTTATTGACCTCTGCCGCGGGCCGCACGTCTCGAACACCGCGGAGATCAAGGCTCTGAAGCTCACGTCGCTGGCTGGTGCGTACTGGCGCGGCGACGAGCGAAATGCGATGCTCCAGCGAATCTATGGGACGGCTTTCTCCAGCCAGAAGGAGTTGGATGCCTATCTCCGGCTTCAAGAGGAGGCGCGGAAGCGGGACCACCGCCGTATCGGCGCGGAGCTCGACCTCTTCAGCTTTCACAAGGAAGGTCCCGGCTTCCCATTCTTCCACCCGAAGGGGATGATTATCCTCAACCAGCTTCTGGGCTTCTGGCGCGAAGTGCATGCGAAGCACGGCTACCAGGAGGTCCGTACGCCGATCATCCTCGCTCGATCGCTGTGGGAGCAGTCGGGGCACTGGGATCACTACCGGGCAAACATGTACTTTACAGAGATCGAGGAGGCACCTTACGCGGTGAAGCCGATGAACTGCCCGGGTGGGATGCTGGTTTTCAAGAGCCGGCCGCGGAGCTATCGCGACCTGCCGTTGCGCCTCGCGGAGCTCGGACTCGTGCACCGTCACGAGAAGTCGGGTGTGCTGCACGGCCTATTCCGCGTCAGGATGTTCACGCAGGACGATGCACATATCTTCCTGCTCCCGGAGCAGATCGAGCCAGAGGTCATCTCCGTGATCGATCTGGTGGACTCGATGTACAAGGTCTTCGGGCTGAGCTATCAAGTCGAGCTGTCCACGCGTCCGAAGGACTTTATCGGGACGGACGGGATGTGGGAGCAAGCTACGAAGGCGCTCGACGGTGCACTCCGGCGAAAGGGGATCGAGTTCAAAGTCAATCCGGGCGAAGGGGCGTTCTACGGGCCGAAGATTGACTTCCACATCGAAGATGCAATCGGACGGACGTGGCAGTGTGCAACGATCCAGCTTGACTTTGCCATGCCTGAGCGGTTCGAGATCGAGTACACCGGGGCAGACGGGAACCGCCACCGGCCGGCGGTGATTCACCGCGTGGTTTTGGGGGCTATCGAGCGCTTCTTCGGGATATTGGTCGAACACTATGCGGGCAAATTCCCGGTCTGGCTCTCGCCGGTCCAGGTGCGCGTGATCCCGATCACGGACGAGCAGGGGGCTTACGCCGAGCAAGTTCACAGGCGCTTTCTGGAGGCTGGCCTTCGATCGGAGCTGGACGGTCGGAGCGAGAACTTGAATCACAAGATTCGCGAGGCGACCGTGGAGAAGGTGCCGTATATGGCTATCGTCGGGCAGAAGGAGGTCGAACGCCGCAATATCTCCTTGCGAGCGAGAGATGAGGGGAACCTGGGTTCGACCGAGACGGAAAGCTTCATTGCCCGCCTGCAGGAACAGATTCAGCAAAGGAGGTGAGGGAGTATTCCTGAGAGAGAGCCACGGATCAATCACCAGATCCGAAGCAAGCTGGTCCGTCTGATCGGTCAGGATGGTCATCAGATCGGAGTGGTGGACATCAAGACCGCCATGGCAGCGGCGCGAGAGGCTGTCCAGGACCTCGTCGAGGTCGGCCCAAATGCCGACCCGCCCGTGTGCCGCATAATGGACTATGGCAAGTACAAGTACGAGCAGAAAAAGAAAGCTCATGAGGGCGGGCGGAAGCATCGTATCAGCCAGGTCAAGGAGGTCCGGCTCCGCTGCAAAACAGATTTGCACGATCTGGAGCACAAGCTCCGGCAGGCGCGGGAGTTCCTCGACACGGGCGATAAGGTGCTTCTGACAGTGCGCTTCCGAGGACGCGAAATCGTCCATCCGGAGCTCGGCTACCAGATTCTCCGTGATATATGCGAGCGGATGTCGGACTGTGCCGTCGTGGAGCGCGAGCCAAAGATGGAAGGACGGAGAATGAGCGCGTTGCTCAGCCCCAAGCAGAAAGGAACGCGAGATGCCAAAGAGCAAGACGCACAAAGGAGTCAAGAAACGGATAAAAGTTAGCTCCACCGGCAAGCTCCTCAAGAGAAGCCCCGGGAAGAGCCACCTGCTATCCACCAAGAGTTCTAAACGCAAGAGGCGCTTGCGGAAGCTGTCGCTCGTCCCGGAGGTCGAGAGACGGCGCACAATTCGACTGCTGAAAGGAAGAGGTTAGTCATGAGAGTCCGAAAGGGAGCTGCCAGGCACCGGAAGCACAAGCGCATCCTGAAGGCTGCGAAGGGCTATCGAGGCGGCAGGGGCAAGGAGCGCGTCATCGCCAAGCAGCAGTTGCTGAAGTCCATGTACTACTCCTATCGAGACCGCAAGGCTCGGAAGAGAGAGTTCAGGGCACTGTGGATCGTTCGGATCAACGCTGCCTGTCGCGAGCGCGGGTTGACCTACGGCGCACTGATGGCCGGCCTCCGCAAGAAGGGCATAGCCATCAACCGCAAGATGCTGGCGGAACTCGCAGTCAGGGACCCCAAGGGGTTCAACGCCGTCGTCAAGACAGCACAAGAGGCCGCGAGTGCTTGACGAGCTGAAGGCGGCGAAGGTCCAAGCCGAGAAAGACTTCGCCCTGGCGTCTTCGCCGGAGTGCATCGAGCGGCTCCGGGTCAAGTATCTCGGCAAGAAGGGC
>Ga0272448_1006448_pt1 | contig 12697 bp, 11 predicted proteins | sample YNPCB0191_FD_202220 | JGI IMG/M metagenome (GOLD analysis project Ga0272448, IMG submission 202220) | Hot spring sediment microbial communities from Yellowstone National Park, WY, United States - YNP-CB-019-1 | ecosystem: Environmental > Aquatic > Thermal springs > Hot (42-90C) > Sediment...
GATTGTTTCAAAAGCATTTGCTGTCTTTTATCTTCATAAGGGTAATACGAAAGATGCTGTAATAACATCTGTTAATTTTGGAAGAGATACAGATTGTCTTGCAGCGTGTACTGGTGGTTTGTGCGGTGCTCTTACAGGAATAGATTTTATCCCTCATCAATGGATAGAAAAATTAAATGACGCTGTAAAACAAGATCCTTACACCAATAGTAAAAGAACAATAGAAGAAACAGCAGATGGAATTTACAATGCTTTTTGTTCCCGTTATAAAAAAATATCAGATTATATAAATTTAATGAAAAATTATAATCTATAGAGATAAACATACTTGTTAGATACTAAAATTTATTATTTGACAATATAATAATCTTTTATCTATGTTTTTTTATGAATTTTAGTAAAACTCTATCTTTTCTAAAAAAGAATATTGGAAGAGTTGATGTAGCAATTCTAACAGGTTCCGGTCTTTCTGATATACATAACCTTGTTGAAAATAAAAAATCTTTTTCTTATTCTAAAATTTTTAAATCTATTTCTTCAAAAGTTCCAGGACATGAAAATATACTTTATTATGGAACAATTTTTAAACATCGGGTTGTTGTTTTTTCTGGAAGATTTCATATTTATGAAGGTTTTTCAACAGAAGAGGTTGTTTTACCTGTAAGGTTGGCAGCAGCACTTGATTGTAAAACCTTTATAGTTACAAATGCTGCAGGAGGTATAAGAAAAGATTTAAAATCAGGAGATTTGATGCTTATAAAAGATCATATAAATCTTTCTGGAGTTAATCCTTTAATAGGTTATAAAGGTAAAAAAGAAATATTTATAAATATGAATGATCTTTATTCTAAACGATTGTTAGATCTTTTTTATAAAGCATCAAAGATTACAAAAGTTGATATTTCAGAAGGTGTTTATGCTTATGTTAAAGGTCCTTCTTATGAAACACTATCTGAAATTAAGATGCTTAAGATATTGGGTGCAGATGCTGTTGGAATGAGTACGGTTCCTGAGGTTATAGTTGCAAGACAGGAAAATATGGAAATAGCAGGTCTATCTATTATTTCTAACCGTGCAGGTTTATCTGTAAGTCATCAGGAAGTTTTGAATGTTACTAAAAAAGCAGTAGAAAATATGAAAAGACTTTTAAAATCTTTTTTTGAAATTTTATGATTCCTAAACCAGAAAATTGCATTGTCCTTGATTTTGAAACAACAGGACTTGATCCATTAAAAGATAGAATTATAGAAGTCTATGGTGTTAAACTTGGATTTGATTTTGAAATTGAATCTGATTATTACAGTCTTGTTCATTATGAAGGAAAATTACCTCCTGTTATAACTGCTATTACAGGAATAGACTCTGAGAAACTTGCTATGGAAGGAAGACCTTCAGAAGAAGTCTTTAGAGAATTTGCTATTTTTTGTGATAACCGTATTTTAGTTGGACATAATATAATAAAATTTGATTTTCCATTTCTTCGGGCTGAATTAAATAGAATTGGCTTGGATCTATTTAATGAAGTTTGGGATACCCTCGAAGAATCAAGAAAAATTTTTAAATTTTATGGTTATGGACTTGAACAAATGGCAAAGCACCTCGGAATCTATTATGATAGACTTCATAATGCAAGAAGTGATGTTAAAGTTACATTAGAACTTTTTCGTCATTTAAGTAAAACTTCAGATTGATTAAGGTTTAAAAATTTTATTTTTTATAATAGAACCTGAAATTATCCATGACATTATTATAAAAAGTCCACCAAGAGGAAAAAGAACAGAAGAACAGATTAATGACCATCCGATATTTATCTTTCCAAGAATATTTAATGATATTATTGCTTCTAATATGGGAAGAAAAGTTCCACATGCAAAACATAAAACAGCCAATCTTAATCTAAGAGATCCTGGAATCTTTTTTATTATGATTGCTGTTATAAAACTTATAAGATAAAAAACTCCTGTTATTGGTAACCCAAAATATAAAGACCACCCAAAAACTTTGTCAGTTATCCAGTCAAGAAATAGAAGAATCAGAGGAATAAAGAATAAAAAGAACAATAGAATTTTTTTCCATTGTCTGAAAAATATTATAATTATCAATATTGTAAACCATACAATTGAAAGAGATAAAAGTGGAATTAAAGCCCATCTGAAATTTTCTTTAAGATGACTTATAGAAAGAAGAATAAGTGCAGGAATTAGAAAAACAATTGTTATAAATAAAGATGCAATAATTATTCTTTTTTTCCTATCCTTAGTATTTTCTTGTAAAAAAACAGTTTGATTTTTAATTTTTTGCTCTACCTTTGTAGAACACAAAGGACATGTTTCTAATGAAGAATCAAGTTCAACTCCACAAGAAGGACAATACATATTTTTTTCTCCTTTTATATTTGTTTCTATTTTTACACTAATTCCTAATTTAATAAGATTTTTAAAAAATGCCGATTCAAGAAGTCTGTTATCAAGAAGACTTCCGAAGTTTATATTTAAATTATTTTTATATCCTATAACTGAAATATTTACACCAGTATGATCGTTTGGAGGAGGAATAAAATCAAATCTTTCAATATGTTCTTCCATCTCTTCAGGTATTTTTATAAATCCAAGATTAGAAAGAGATGTTGTAAATGTTCTTTCTCCATAAAACCATGAAAAAAAGGAAAGAAAACGATCCTTGATAAAAAGAGGCATAAAACGAAAAAATGGACTTGTGCTTGTATTTACACTCCTGAATATATGTCGGCTGAAAGTTTTTGGGTCTATCTCTAAACGTAAATAATGGTGGGTTCTTAATAGTATCTCTTCAAAAGAATAAAAACCTAAAGAAGGTAGTATCTCAGGTGTTACATACAAAACAAAATTTTTCATCGTTTTACTTGGAAAGATAGTTCTCATATTCACAGGAACAAGTACTCTGATAGGAGGTCTTTTAAAAAAAATTTTGTTAGAAAATATCTCTTTCTCAATCTCCTGAATTGCATACATACATACAGAAACAAGAAAATCATTTATTGAAACTTTATAATCATTTGCTTTATTTTTAATTAAACTAAGAGGAATAATTCCTGTTGTTATCATATATAAATTTCTTATGTGCCCGGGAATATGAAAAGATTTTCCAATCACAGGTGGCCATGGAATATCAGGTTTGTTGTATTTTAAAAAACCATCCTCTTCTTCTTCTAAAAGAGGAGTCTCTTCTTTGTGAAAAATATCTTTCCAATCTTTTATCTTTACACCACATAGTGTAAGATATTCTCCGGCAAGTGATTTTAGAAAAGTTAATGCTCCAAATCCATCGGTTAAAGCATGAGAAAATTCTACAGCAACTCTTTTGTTGTGAACTCTGACACGAAATGGTAATGAATGACTCTTTATTTGATAATCCATACACGGACATAAAGGATCTTCTTCAACACAAGGAAAAAGATCTGTCTTTTCAAAAAAATATCTAAAAAAACCTTTTTTAAGTTCAACCTGAAAATATGGAAAACGTGGAAGGATGTTTTTTAATGCTTCTTCAATTTTAGATTTAATAACAGGTTCATTAAAATCACATGATAATCTGAAAAGATTTGTCTGGCTTAAAGTTAAAGTTGCAGGAAATATAGAAGCAGCAATGTCCATTCCAGACCATGGAATATGTTCATTCTTTACCATAACATCATATTCTTTATCTTTTCTTCAAGTATCTCTGCCATCTTTTCATGTTGTTTTATATTAGGATGGAGTCTGTTCCCATGCCATTTAAAGAATAGAGTTTCAAAGACTCTATCAGGATGCCTCTTCTTTGCAAGTTCTATAGCCTTTTCTATATAAAAAGGCCATTTAGAACCTGGGGATGTTGCATCCATACTGCCAAGACACCATAAAATTGGAACTTCTGGATATGCTGCACATATGTCTTCAAGAAAATCTGCATAATAAGATATAATAAATTCATCTTTTCTGTTTTTGTAATTTTCAGGAAATGTTGTCCTTTTAAAAACAAGATTATAATCATTTTGTCCTAAAGCAATAACTATAAGAAGAGGTTTTTCTTTTTTTAGATCGACTTTACTTTCTTCTTTGTTAGGATTTACTCTTAAAAATAATTCTGGCATGTTTACTGAAAAAAAACTTTCAATAATTCCTATACCGCTTCTTACGATAGCAATATGATCCGATTTAAGATTTCTTGAAGCAATGGATGCATAAGAAAGATAATGATCTGTATTTTTAGGTAAAAAAGCCTGAGGTTCTTCAGGATTTAATATACCTAATCCTGCTGTTATTGAATCTCCAAAGAATATTATTAGCCTTTTATTTGGTTTCGTGGGTAGTATCTTTCCATCATCATCTATGATAAAACCTAAAAAAGTAGTTTTGCCATGAAAGTATTCTGTTGTTTTAAATATTTCAACAGTATGTCTTTCTTTATTAAGATTATAAGGTAACTTATATTTTTTAAAAAGTTTTTTGCAGTTTAGAATTAATTTATCATCAGATTTTCCATCTATTATGAAACGAAATTTGTTAAGTCCAAATTCATCATCAAGTTTTATATAAAGATGGCTGGTGTTACTTATTGTGATGGAAATCTTCGTACCAGGCCAGAAGATAACAGGTCTTTCTGGATTTTCTCTGTCAATTCTTCCTATGTAAGAAATATTGGTATTATCAGCTTTTATTTCGTAACTGAAAGAATATTCAGAAAGAAAGAAAAATATAAAAAAAATAACTATATAATTTTTATAAACCTTTTTATTCCTTTACTTGAGATAGTAGAAAAGTTTGCAGGGACATCTGTTCTATCTGATCCTGTAATTCTTCAATATTATCTATATGTTTATCTTCATCGTTCAGGATATTTTTAAGTATATCCTGTGTAGCAAAATCTTTTACTTCTGCTGCAAAAGATATTGCATCATTATAGGCTTTTATTGCTTCTCTTTCTGCTTCTTTATCAGATGACAATTGTTCTGGAACTGTTTTTCCGATATTTATTTTTTTCAGAGTAGTGACTGTTGGTCTTCCTTCAAGAAATAAGATACGACCGATTAGGATCTCTGCATGTTTCATTTCATCTATTGCTCTTTTTTCAAAATGTTTATGAAGTTTTTCATAACCCCAGTTAGAACACATTTCAGAATGAACCATATATTGATTTATAGCTGTAAGTTCATCTGCAAGAAGACTGTTTAAAATTTCTATAAGTTTTTCATTCCCTTTCATCTTTTTTCTCCTTATATGTAAAATTTTTATAAATATAATTATATTCTATATAATAATGCAAGTTTAATTAATTTAAGTTGAAAGATAGTTTAAACTTTAATATATTAAAAAATCACTACGGTGGAGAAAGTCTATGCCAAAGAAAAAAAATAATAATATAAGAAAAGCTCTTACTTTTGATGATATTTTGATACTTCCTAATAAATCAGATGTTAATTTTGATAATATATCATTAAAAACTAAATTTTCAAGAAATGTCAATCTTAATATCCCAATAGTAAGTGCTGCTATGGATACAGTTACAGAATCAAAGACAGCAATAGTTCTTGCATTACTCGGTGGAATAGGTGTTATTCATCGTAATCTTTCTATTCAGGCTCAGGCTGAAGAGGTTGAAAAGGTTAAAAGATTTGAAAGTGGAATAATTCCTGATCCTATTACATTAGGACCGGATGCTCTGGTTTCTGAAGCAGTAGAATTAATGAAAAAATATAATATATCTGGATTACCAATTCTTCAGGGACGTAAACTTGTTGGAATAATTACAAGAAGAGATTTGAATTTTGTAACAAACTTTAATCAACAAGTAAAAAATGTGATGACAAAAGATAATCTTATTACTGCACCAGTTGGAACTACAATGGAACAAGCAAAAAAAATTTTACAAAAACATAAAGTAGAAAAGTTACCATTACTTGATAAAGATGGTAATTTTAAAGGAATGATTACAATAAAAGATATATTCAAAAATATTAATTATCCTATGGCTGCAAAAGATTCAAAAGGAAGATTACTTGTAGCAGCAGCAATAGGTGTTGAGCCTTCTATGGAAAGAGCTGACTCTCTTGTTCAGGCCGGCGTGGATGTTCTTGTTGTCGATAAAGCACATGCTTATACAACTTCTGTTATTGAAAAAGTTAAGGTTTTAAAGAAAAGATTTAAATATGTTGATGTGGTTGTGGGTAATGTTGTTGAAAGAGAAGCAACTAAAGAACTTTTAAAAGTAGGTGCAGATGGTATAAAAGTTGGAGTAGGCCCTGGATCAATATGTACTACCCGTGTTATAACTGGTGTTGGTATGCCACAAATTTCAGCTATAATGGATTGTTTTTTAGAAACTTCAAAAGCAAAAGTTCCTTTAATTGCTGATGGTGGAATAAAGTATTCAGGGGATATAGTAAAAGCTCTTGCTGTTGGTGCTTCTACTGTTATGCTTGGAAATATTCTTGCAGGAACAGATGCAACTCCAGGTGAAATTATATATTATCAGGGAAGAAGTTATAAAATTTATAGAGGAATGGGTTCTGTTGAAGCTATGAAAGAAGGTGGAAAAGAAAGATATTTTCAGGCAGAAGAATTTGATGTAAATAAACTTATACCCGAAGGAATAGTAGGAAGAGTCCCTTATAAAGGTTCTTTAGAAGAGATTGTATATCAACTTGTTGGAGGAATTAAATCAGGAATGGTATATACTGGAAGTAAAAATATTCAGGAACTTCGTCTAAAAGCACGTATTGTTGAAATAACAAATGCCGGTCTTAAAGAAAGTCATCCTCATGATGTTAGTATTATAAAAGAAGCACCAAATTATAGAATAATTTAATAAAATTATTTTCTTGACCATAAGAGAATAAACTGCTATCTTTAATTTAAGAACTAAAGGAGATGAATTTTATAAATGAAGAAAAAAATTTTTTTTGTTTTTTTTATATCTTTTGCATCTTTTGTTTATGCTTATCTGCCTATTAATCTTGTAGATACTCCTACTGTGGAAACTTTGCCAAAGGGTAGTTATTCAATTTATCTTTCAAGTTATGAAAAAGGAGGTATAAAATTAAAAGTTATAGTTGGACTTTCGGATCTTTTTCAACTGGGTATATCTGAAGATATAGGTGGTCTTATAGGTGATGATAAGGTCTCTCTTAATATACCAGGCGCTTTGATTAAATTTAATATTTTAAGATCTGAGGAAGGTAAAAAAAGTCTCGGCTGGTCTGTGGGTTATGATTATTTCATAGAAGGAGAATATGGAAAAACAAATGTTAAAGTAAAAGATGCTGAAGGAAGAAATGTTTTAAGAAGAGAAATAATTTATGGTCTTTATTCTGTATGGAATCTGCCTTTTCATTTAATAGGTCCTGGACAGAATTTTAGTTTTGGTTGTAGATATCCTCTTTTACCATGGAATATGAAAAAAGATTTCAACAATTTAACATTTTTTGCAGGACTGGATATACCCTTTAATAGAGAATTCAGAGTGGTTTGTGAAATTGAAGAGATAAGTTTGAATTTTACAGATTTTTCAAGAGTAATGTTAAATGCAGGTTTTAGATATGTAGCTGGAGATTTGCTTGGTGTATCTTTTAACTTTCGTTATATTCCGGATCAAAATAAACTTAGTAGATTGATAGTTATAGAATATCAAAATTTTTTATTTTAAGTAAAAAAAAAGATGAGTGAAGAACATTTTCTTGATTTTGAAAAACCAATAGTTGAAGTTGAACATAAAATAAACGAGTTAAAAAAGCATCTAAAACGTAAACCACAACTTGAAGAGGAGATAGTTCGTCTTGAAAAATATCTTGATGAACTTAAGAATAAAATATATTTAAATTTATCACCCTGGGAAAAGACACAACTTGCACGACATCCTAAAAGACCTTTTACTCTTGATTATGTAAATGGGATCTTTTCTGATTTTATAGAACTTCACGGTGATCGTAGATTTAGTGATGATAAAGCAATAATTACAGGCTTTGCAACATTTGAAAGATATAAAGTTATGATTGTTGGACATCAAAAAGGAAGGGATATAAAAGAGAATATAATGAGAAATTTTGGGAGTGCTAATCCAGAAGGATATAGAAAAGCATTGAGATGTATGAAACTTGCTGAAAAATTTAATCTTCCGGTAATTACTTTTGTTGATACTCAGGGAGCTTATCCTGGAATAGGCCCGGAAGAAAGAGGTCAGGCAGAAGCAATTGCTTATAATCTTCAAAAAATGTCTTCACTTAAAACTCCAATTATTACTGTTATAATTGGAGAAGGTGGCAGTGGTGGTGCTCTTGGAATTGCTGTGGCTGATATTGTTCTTATGCTTGAAAATTCTATATACTCTGTTATATCTCCTGAAGGATGTGCTGCTATTCTTTGGAAAGATTCTTCAAAAGCAGCTGAAGCAGCAAAGAGTCTTGCAATAACAGCAGATAGATTATTGAGTCTGGGTTTGATAGATAAAATTGTCCCTGAACCTTTAGGTGGTGCACACAATGATTTTTCTCTCATGATGGAAAATCTTAAAAAAGTTTTAAGAGAATCTCTTGATTCTTTGTGTGCAAAAGATATTGATTCTATTTTAAAAGATCGTTATAATAAATTTCGAAGAATGGGTGAATTTTACGAAGGCGGTAAACTTGTCTCGTCCCGCATCTTTTAAAATTTTTTTTATAATTTTATTTTTTATTAATTCTGTTTTTGCAGATAAAACTGATTTTGATTTTGGAATGTGGCTCTTTGAAAAAGAAGAATATTTTAGAGCAATATCTGAATTTCAACGTTTTATATTCTTTTATCCAAACGATCTCAATGTACCTAAAGCAAAATTTATGATAGGACTCTCTTTTTTTAAAGCAGAAAGATTTGCTGATGCTGTTGAGGCTTTTGAAAATGCAAAAGTTGATAAAAATTTTTCGTTCATTGCTGGTATCTATAAAGCGGATTCTTTGTTCCTTGCAGGCAATTATGCTAAGAGTAGGGAAGAATATCTGCGTTTAAAAAAAGAAAATCAATCTTATAATCCGCATCTTAATTTTCATATGTTTTGGCCGGATCTTATGGAAAAAAAATTTGATAATGTAATAAAAATAATTAGTGAGTTTTCTAATTCAGACTCCCCTTTAAATAACGAAGATCTAAATATATTAAAAGAAAGAATTTTTAAATTAAAAAAATTTAAACCACTTTCTCCATTTCTTGCAGGAACTCTTTCTTTAATTCCAGGTTTAGGCCAGTTTTATGTAAAAAGACCAGGTGATGGGGTGGTTGCTTTTTTTAGTGTTTCTTCTTTAACTGTTCTTTCATATCTTTTATGGAAATATGATCCACATAAAGAACTTGCTATTTCTTTAAGCCTTTTAGATTTGTTTTTGTATGCGGGAAATATATATAGTGCCTGGTCTGAAGCAATAAGATTTAATTATCTTTATTATAAACAAAATCTTGATAGTATAAAACAGGATTTCTGGAGAGATTTTCCATATAGATAATCAGTTTTTAGAGAATTTTTATCAATCATAAGAATTGACTTTATTATTTTTTTTTCTTTAATTGTTAAGTAATAATTTATTTAAAAAAGGAGGCCTTTATGGCTGAAAAAAATTCAGAAAAGAAAAAAGCTCTTGAAGCTGCAATATCACAGATTGAAAAACAGTATGGTAAAGGTGCTGTTATGCGACTTGGTGATAAGCCAGAAAGAACAGATGTTGATGTTATTCCTACCGGTGCTCTATCTTTGGATATTGCACTTGGAGTAGGCGGAATCCCAAGAGGAAGAATAACAGAAATATACGGTCCTGAATCTTCAGGTAAAACTACTCTTGCTCTTCATATTATTGCACAGGCTCAAAAAGAAGGTGGTTTTGCTGCTTTCATAGATGCAGAACATGCTCTTGATCCTGTATATGCAAAAAAATTAGGTGTGAATGTTGATGATCTTTTTATATCACAACCTGATACAGGTGAACAGGCTTTAGAGATTGCAGAAAACCTTGTGCGTTCAGGTGCTGTTGATATAGTTGTGATAGATTCTGTAGCAGCACTGGTACCTAAAGCTGAAATTGAAGGAGAAATGGGAGATGCTCATATGGGCCTTCAAGCAAGACTTATGTCCCAAGCCCTTCGTAAACTTACAGGTATTATAAGTAAATCAAATACTGCTTTAATATTTATAAATCAAATAAGAATGAAGATAGGTGTTATGTTCGGAAACCCTGAGACAACTACAGGTGGAAATGCTTTAAAGTTTTATGCTTCAGTAAGATTGGATATCAGAAAGACAGAATCAATAAAAGAAGGAGAAGATGTAATAGGTAGTAGAGTACGCGTAAAAGTGGTTAAGAATAAAGTTGCTCCACCTTTTCGTAAGGCTGATTTTGATATTATCTATGATAAAGGTATTGTAAGAGAAAATTGTGTTCTGGATCTTGCAATTGAAGAAAATATTATTGAAAAAACAGGATCCTGGTTAAGCTATAAAGGAGAAAGAATAGGTCAGGGTAAAAATCAGGCTTTAGGTTTTCTTTTACAACATCCTGAAATAATTGATGAGATTGAAAAAACTTTAAAAATAAAAGCAGGTTTGATTAAAGAAGAACAATCTTCAACTCCTACTGAAAAGAATAAAAAAGGAGATAAAAAAGAATGAAGATTGCTATAATGGGTGCTGCAGGTTATTCTGGAATAGAACTTGTTCGTATCCTCTCTTTTCATCCACAGGTTGAGATTACTGTTATAACCTCTTCTACATTTAAAAATAAAAGATTGTCAGATGTTTATCCTGAATTTCGTGAAAGATTGAACCTTTATTTTGAAGATGAAGAACCTTCTTCTATTATAAATCGTTGTGAGGCTGTTTTTCTTGCTCTTCCTGCAGAAGTATCTCTTGTTGTCGCAGAGGAATTTTTAAAATTTAACAGACTTGTAATTGATTTAAGTGGTGCTTTTAGACTTAAAGATAAAACCCTTTATAAAGACTGGTATGGTTTTGAACATACTAATTCTGTTCTTCTTAAACAAGCAGTATATGGAATTCCTGAACTTTTCAAAGAAAAGATCTCCTCTGCTCGTTTTGTTGCAAATCCTGGTTGTTATCCTACAGCGGTTATTCTTGCAGCAGCGCCTGCTCTGGCGAGGGATATTGTCTATTCAGAAATAATAGTGGATGCTAAATCAGGAGTTTCAGGACGTGGTAGAAAAGTAGATTTAGCAGGTATTTTTTGTGAGATTAATGAAAATATGTATGCATATAAAATAGAAAATCATCAACATGTCCCAGAAATTGAATCGGTCTTATCTGATTTTTCAAAGTCTAAAATAAATGTTCTGTTTGTTCCACAGATTGTTCCTTTAGAAAGAGGTATCCTTGCTAATGTATATATGCCTTTAAAACAAAAAGATATAGATGTAGATGATATTATTGATATTTATAAAGATTTTTATAAGAATCAACCATTTATCAGAATCCTTCCAAAAGGAGTAACTCCACAGGTAAAATCTGTAAGTAGAACAAACTTTTGTGATATTTCAATATTTGTGGAAAAAAACACTCTGCTTGTGCTATCTGCAATAGATAATCTTGTTAAAGGAGCAGCAGGACAGGCTGTTCAGAATTTTAATATTATGGCAGGCTGGAATGAAGAAGAGGCTCTTTTATGAAAAAAAATTCAATAAAAAAATCTTTTCCTCCTGAAGAGTGGTTGGCTTTTAATAAAAAATTTAAAATCTTTAACAATAGGGGAGTTACATTCCCTAAAGGATTTCTTGTTTCAGCTGTAAATTCTGGAATAAAGAAAAACAGATCAGATCTTGTTCTTATTATAAGTGAAAAAGAATCTGTTGCAGCAGGTGTTTTTACTACGAATAGAGTTCAGGCTGCTCCTGTACAGTTCTGTAAAAAAAATATTAAAAATTCGATAAATGGTATCCTTATAAATTCAGGATGTGCAAACAGTTATACAGGAAAAAAAGGAGAAGAAGATATAATCTCTATTTTGTCAGAACTTAGCCAGAAATGGTTTGGTCTTAATTTTAATAATTTTCTTATGGCATCAACAGGTGTTATTGGTACAAGGTTGCCTGTTAAAAAAATAAAAAGAGCACTACCTGTACTTATTTCTAATCTTCAATCAAATAATAATGCAGATATAAAAGCAGCAAAAGGTATAATGACAACTGATACTGTTTATAAAACTGTAGCAACATCATTTTATATTGGAAATAAAGAGGTCCGTATAGGATCTATGGCAAAAGGTGCTGGGATGATCTCTCCAAATATGGCAACTATGCTTGTATTTGTTACAACAGATGTTTCTATTTCAAGAAAGTGTCTTCAAGAAGCATTAAAAGAAACAATAGAACAATCTTTTAATAGAATCTCTGTTGATGGAGATACAAGCACAAATGATTCTGTTATTATACTTGCAAATGCTAAATCTGAAAATAGAATTATATCTTCAAAAAATCATGATTATAAGATATTCTGTGAACATCTGTTGTATATATTTAAAATACTTGCATGGAAAATTGTCTCGGATGGTGAAGGAGTAACAAAAGTTTTTTTAGTTAAAGTAAAAAATGCTAAAGATAAAAAAGATGCAGAAAAAGTCTGTAGAACCATAGCAAATTCTCTTCTTGTTAAAACAGCAGTCTTTGGAGAAGATTTTAATTGGGGAAGGATCGTTAATGCTATAGGATATTCT
>Ga0272448_1006449_pt1 | contig 12696 bp, 11 predicted proteins | sample YNPCB0191_FD_202220 | JGI IMG/M metagenome (GOLD analysis project Ga0272448, IMG submission 202220) | Hot spring sediment microbial communities from Yellowstone National Park, WY, United States - YNP-CB-019-1 | ecosystem: Environmental > Aquatic > Thermal springs > Hot (42-90C) > Sediment...
CCCATCATGTGGGCAAATGCTATCGCACCCTTTGCGGTATAGGAAGAGCCATTATCACTTAACCACTGGATTCTTTGAGGTAGGCTATCTACTTTACCAAAACGGTTGAGAAGGGCAGTATGCTGAACCCTATGAGTACTGGGTACGCCAAGGGTGTAGAGGTTAAGCTCTCTTGATAAGCAGAGATAAACCTTTAAACTGGCGGCATAGAGATGAAGCAAAGGAAATGGACAGCAGATGAGAAATTAGCCATAGTCCTTGAGGGGTTAAAGAAGAAACGGCGCTGCGGGCAATGTCACAGCTTATGGCAATCTGGCGGGCGGAGAGATTCTTCTTCCCTTTTAGCCGCAATACTTCTTTTATCTTTCGCATGTATAATCTCCTGTTGGCCATTCCAAGCCTCCTTTTTTTAATCCAGCATCTATTTTGCTCTGATAGGGAGTGGCCGATTTGGAGCGGAAAAAAATTTGCTAAAGTATGGCAAAATTGTGCCGATTAAAAACGTAAAATCAATGAAGTGCAAAATCTAAAGAAAAAGGAGGAGACATACCATGGCATTAGTAAAAAGGTCATTAAACACAGCAACAGCAGCCGAAGGCGGCAAACCCTCTGCTGTTGCCGCGCGCGAAGCTGAATTGCAAAGAAAGAAGGCGCGCACGCTGGCTAAGCAGCAGCAGGTAGCCGAACGCATAGCCGCGGCTACAGAGGAGCTTTCTTCGGCAGTAAGCGAGGCAGCTTCCGCAGCCGAGGAACTGAAGCGCGGCGCAGATCAGATCGCCGCTGGAGCGGTGGAAGCATCCGGCGCAGCCCAAGAATCGCTGGCTGCCTTCAAGCAGGTCACGGTCTCGATCGCTCGGCAGTTGCAGAACGCCAATGTTAGTCAGACTAAAACCGAGGCTATTCAAACCCTGACGCAAAAAACTGGCGAAGACATTGGCAAACTGATCTTTAATGTTGGCGTGGCCGCGCAGCGGCAGGCGGCGTCTGTCTCTATGGTCGCCGAACTGGAAAAGCAGGCAGCCAATATCGGCGACATCGTCAAGGCTGTGGCGCGCATTGCCGACCAGACCAACCTGCTGGCACTAAACGCCGCCATCGAAGCGGCCCGCGCCGGTAAGCATGGCAAAGGTTTTGCTGTGGTGGCCGACGAGGTACGTACCCTGGCGGAGACTTCGGAGAAAAGCGCCAAGCAGATCCAGGAACTGGTAGGGCAGATCCAGCAGGAAGTGAAGGCCATCGCCGACGGCATCAAGACGTCAGCCCAGGCGGTCGAAGGTGAGGTTGAAAAAGGTAAAATCATCACCAGTCTGCTTGAAAAGATCCGTTTGAACATGGACGACGTTGTCAAGGGGGTGCAGGAAATCGCGTCGGGGGCGGAGCAATCGAATACCGCCGCCCAGCAAGCGCTGAAAGGCATCGAGGACATCGCTGCCTCTTCCGAGGAGCAGTCGGCAGCCGCTGAGGAATCGTCAAAGGCCGTCGCCGAGCAGGCTTCGGCCCTCGCTGAGTGCGAGCAAGCGGTAAAAAACCTCTCTGAACTTGCCGAAGATTTGAAAAACTCCACCGACATAGCCAAGAGCGCCGAAGAGGTAGCCTCTAGCGCAGAGGAACTTAGTTCTGCAATACAGGAGATCAATCGCGCAGCCAGTCAAATTATGACCGCTCTCGAACAGGTCCGCAAAGGTGCGCAGGTCGCTGCCGCTGCCACCGAGGAATCCTCAGCGGCTGTGAATCAGATCGACAAAGGAGTTCAAATCGCTTTACAGAGGGCCACGGCAGGTAGTGAGAAGGTCAAGAATGTGAGGGATATGCTTGCCGAAAACAAGAAGGCGGTGGAAGAACTGATTAAAGGCATCAATCAATCGGTCCAGGCTACCCAGAGCAGCATCAAGCAGGTGAAGGACCTGGAGCAAGTGTCTCGACGCATTGATAAGATTGTCGAGGCTATTACCACAGTTTCAATTCAGACCAACATGTTGGCTGTAAATGGTTCCATCGAAGCGGCGCGAGCCGGCGAGTTCGGTAAGGGGTTCGTTGTGGTGTCCACCGATATTCGCAACCTGGCACGCGATTCTGCCGAGAATGCGGACCGCATCAAGGACCTAGTCAAAGCGGTGCAGGACCAAATTGCAGCAGTAAGCGGGGACCTAGACGAAATCGCCAAGGCAGCCGTGGCCGAGGCGGAGAAGGCCAAGGTGACGACGGCCAACCTGAACCAAATCGATGTAGATATCGCCGAAGTCGATCGTGGGGTACAGGAAATCCTCGCTGCAGCCAATGAAATCGCCGTGGCCATGGCCCAGGCCAAAAAGGGGATTGAGCAGATTGCCGCAGCGGCGCAGGAGGCTGAAAAGGCCGCCACCGAGGCGGCCGGCGCTGCCGAGCAGCAGTCCAAGGGCGCCGAGCAACTGGCCGCCGCCATCGAGGAGATCGCATCGCTGGCCGACGAACTGCAAAGCATGTAAACGAAAGGAGAACAGAACATGACCGAAGATATTCTGGAGAGATCCAATACCGGCGAGGAAAACACTGTCGGCGAGGCGATTTCCGATACTCGGCATTTCGTCACCTTCATTGTTGGGGGTGAAGTGTGCGCGGTGGACATGGCCCCAGTGCGGGAAATAATTCGCGTACCCGAAGTGGTGCGCGTGCCGCTTGCACCTCCGTCACTAGTAGGTTTGTCTAACTTGCGCGGGCAGGTACTGCCAATCATTTCCCTGCGCCACATTTTTGGTTTTGAGTCGCAGGCGCACGATGATGCAACGCGTGCAGTGGTAATCGATCTCGGTCAGCCACTCGGCTTCGTGGTTGACCGTGTAGCGAGTGTCATTAGTGTCGAACCATCCAGCATTGAAGGCGTGGAGGAAATTCGCGGCACAGTAGATAGCGATCTACTTACCGGCATACTCAAAGATGTTGGAGGCTACAAGATGGTGATGGTACTGGATTTTTCCCGGCTAATCGCCAGGGAGTTCGCTGAGATCACCGGACTGGTTAGGAGTGCAGATGGAATTGCGGCAGAGTCTGTTACGGTCAGCGATGAGGAGGAAGTCGATAGCGATGAGCTGCAACTGGTAAGTTTCACCGTATCCGGCCAGGAATACGCCATTGACATCGCACGCGTGCAGGAAATTGTCCAGGCACCGGAAATCTTCGTACATGTGCCGAACTCACCGGCATATGTGCTGGGCCTGATGACGCTGCGTGAACGCCTGTTGCCCCTGGTTTCCCTGCGTAGCCTGTTCGCGCTGCCAATGAAGGAAATGGACGAACGCAGCCGGGTCGTGGTAGTTGCCCTAGGCGATGCGGCTGTGGGCGTAGTTACCGACAGTGTGTCGGAGGTGCTCCGCGTGCCGAAAGAAGTGGTGGATGAGATGCCGGCCTTGCTGGCCCGCGAAGGAGACATGAGCGATATCGCCCGGATTTGCCGCCTCGACCAAGGTAAACGGCTGGTGTCGATTATTTCAGCAGACAACCTGTTCCGCCATGCGGTTGTGAAAGACGCATTGAAGACAGTAAAAGACATGGACGATGATACCAGAAAGGTCACTGAAGAAGACCTGGGCAATGACGACGATGAGCAGGTGGTGGTGTTTCGTTTAGGTGAAGGCGAGTTTGGCGTGCCCATCGACAGCGTGCAAGAGATTGTGCGCGTCCCGGAAGACCTCACCCGCGTACCCAAGGCGCCTGGCTTCGTCGAGGGCGTGATCAACCTGCGCGGTGCGGTGCTTCCAGTGATCGACCTGCGCAAGCGATTGGATCTTCCAGCCATTGAACGTAACGACCGGCAGCGTATCATGGTATTTCTACTGTCAGGTGTGCAGACAGGATTTATCGTCGATGCCGTTACCGAAGTGCTAAAGATACCCAAGACCGAAATAGTGAAAGCGCCAAAACTTTCTGGCGAACAGGTAAGATTGCTTGGCCGCGTGGCAAACCTGGAAAAACAGAAGCGAATGATCCAACTCGTTGCTGCCTCACAACTCATCAATGAAGCCGACCGCTTGCAGCTTGCGGAAATGGAGTAAAACTCTATGCCAATGAAAGTCCTCATTGTCGATGATTCGGCGCTGATGCGCCGACAGCTTGCACAAATCATAGAGGCGGCAGGATTCGAGGTGCGCCTGGCGCGTAACGGTCAGGAGGCCGTTGACGAAAACCTATCTTGGCAACCGGACGTGGTAACACTCGACATCAATATGCCGGTGATGGACGGCATCACGGCCCTTTCTCACATGATGGTGACACGTCCGGTACCAGTGGTGATGGTCTCTTCCCTGACAGAAAAGGGAGCGCTCGCCACATTCGAGGCTCTGGCGCTCGGCGCAGTCGATTACATTGCCAAACCGAGCGGCACGATTTCTATATCCATTGAGGAGATAGCCGAGCAGTTGGTGAACAAAGTCAAAGTAGCAGCGCGGGCGAAGATTAAGTCACCGGGCCGCGGTCTCGCGGAAAAACTCCGCGCCGAACGGGAAAAACCGACCAAGACCGTCTCTGTGCGTCGCGCGCCGTACGCAGCGCAGTCCGAGGGGCTGGTGATCATCGGCGCTTCCACAGGAGGACCCGCCACCCTGGAAGAGATTCTGCCTAAACTACCGGCGGATTTTCCAGTCCCGATTATCATCGCCCAGCACATGCCAGCCGGTTTTACTAGGTCGTTTGCCCAGCGCATGAATAATATCTGCGCATTGGAGGTGGTCGAAGTCATCAAGCCCATACCCGTCGATCCTGGCTTCATTTATATAGGCATGGGCGGCACCGATGTAGTGGTCACTAACCGTTCGGGCCGGCTTACTGTGCTGCCCAGGCCGGAATCTCGCGAGCATCTTTGGCATCCATCGGTGGAATTGCTCGGTCGCTCTGTGCTTGAACATTGCGAAGCCGAACACGTTATTGCCGTATTGCTCACGGGCATGGGCAATGACGGAGCAGACGCTTTCACAAAAATCAAGAAAAAGGGCGGCCGCACCATCGCCGAATCGGAAGACTCTGCCGTGGTTTTCGGCATGCCCAAGGAACTCATCGAAAACAATGGGGCGACCCTCGTGTTGCCCTTTAGTAAGATCGCTAACCAACTGATGCGTTGGGTGTGCGAATAAGGAGAATAGCATGGCCATCGTCAAACGTAAGGACACTAAACTCGTTAATCAGGACGAACGAAGAAGCCGACCACGGGACCTTGCCGGCTTGGTGGACGAACTTACTGACTCCAATCCGGTAGCACGGCGCTGGGCGGCACGTGATCTCGCGGTCTATCCCGAAGCCGTGGCCGCCCTTACCGAACGTTTGGAAAAAGAGCCGGACAGGACTGTTCGCGAAGCGATCCTGACCAGCCTTATTTTGATCAACACCTCTGCCGCTGTGGAGGGCTTGGTGCGATGCCTGCGCAGCGAGGACGCAGCGCTCAGAAATGGTGCAATTGAGGCAATGAAGAGTATGCCTGACGCAGTGGCTCCGATTATAACTGGCCTTTTGCGTGACCCCGACTCGGACGTGCGTATCTTTGCCGTCAACATCCTCGAATCCCTACGCCACCCCGATGTCGAGAAATGGTTGATCGAGGTAATCAGCCAGGATGCGCACGTGAACGTTTGTGCAACCGCTGTTGACCTCCTCGGTGAATTGGGGACTGCGGCAGCCGTCGGTCCTCTCGAAGCCCTCAAGGCGCGATTTCCAGGAGAAACTTACATAGCTTTTTCGGTCGATATAGCATTGAAGAGGATCCGCGGGGAGTGAATATGGCCAACGACACAGTTACCCACGAGGACTTCCTCAAGTTTCGGGAGTTCTTCTATAGAAAGACTGGTATCTATTTCGAGGACTCCAAACGCTATTTTGTTGACAAGCGCCTTGTCGAGCGAATCGAAGCAACCGGCAGCGGCAATTTTAGAAGCTATTTCATGATGTTGCGCTTTCAGGCATCGGGCGAGGAGTGGCAGGCGCTGATCAATGCAATGACAGTCAACGAGACCTATTTTTTCCGTGAGGAATACCAGTTCCAGTGTTTGGTAAATCACATGTTGCCGGAGATAATCAAGACCAAAAAACCAGGATCGACCATTCGTATCTGGTCGATTCCTTCATCCTCGGGCGAGGAGCCTTATTCCATTGCGCTATATCTCACGGAGTTCTGGAGCGGGATAGCTAACTGGGACGTGGAGCTCATCGCATCAGACATCGATACCGATGCCCTTAAGAAGGCGCGTGCCGGCAAGTATTCGCCGCGTTCGGTGCAGCACCTGCCGGACAAGCTTCTTAGCAGGCATTTTAAGCGTTTGCCGAACGGTGATTACCAGATTTCGGATAATTTTCGCCAGTCAGTTGAATTCACCCGCGTCAATCTGTTCGATCCGGACGACACGCGGCACTATCGCGGTTTCGATGTGATCTTTTGCCGCAATCTCTTGATCTATTTTGATGACCTGTCGCGCCGGCAGGCGGCGGATGTTTTTTTCGACGCACTGAACCCGGGAGGCTTTATTTGCTTGGGCCACTCCGAGTCCATGAGCCGCATCTCCTCGGTGTTCCAGGTGCGTAAGTTTCCTGAAGCCATTGTATATCAGAAACCGGGGGTTCTATGAGCACAAAAAGAATTCTCATCATTGATGACGCCGCCACCGTGCGGATGTATCACCGTAGCATCCTCGAAGGGGCGGGTTATGAAGTTGCGGAGGCCGTGAATGGCATCGAGGCGCTGGAAAAGGCTCTCGCAGCAGAAGAGGCCTTCGACCTTTACCTTGTTGATATCAATATGCCAAAAATGGACGGCTATAGCTTTTTGCGAGAACTGCGCCAGCAGGCCATTCGTCAGACGCCAGCCATCATGATCTCTACGGAAGAGCAAAATCAGGACAGGGCTCGCGCCTTTGAAGCCGGCGCCAATTTCTATCTTAAAAAGCCCATCAAGCCGGATGATCTCGTTGCTTATGTCCGCTTTCTTCTTGTCGGGGGGAGGAAGTCATGAACCCATTGCTCAGACAATTTCTGTTGGAAGGGCGCGACTTCCTGCAGACCATCGGCGAAAAGCTTATAGCATTGGAGAGCGCAACAGACAGCGAGGAGCTGATGACGGAACTTTTCCGTGCTGTGCATACCCTAAAGGGCAGCAGTGGTCTTTTTGAATTCCCGGAAATGACGCGAGTGCTACATGCCGCTGAAGACTTGATGGATGCCGTGCGCGACGGTCGAGTCGTCTATTCCAGAGAATTGGCAGATCATCTCTTAGAGGCTATGGATTTCGTGAGCCTCCTGTTCGACAAAATAGAAAATGAAGGAGGTATCGATTCATCCCAGAGCGAATCCGCAGCAAAGCTATCATCGTCCCTGCGGGCTCTGATCCCGGCAGCCGAAGAGGCGGGAAAGGAAAAGGGAACCGGAGATGTGCCAGCTTCCCGGGAAATAGTCCTACCGTCCATCACTGATTTGCCCGAGGAAGCGCGGCTAACAGCCTTCAAGTCCGCAGGCGCCGAAGGGATTTATTTAGTCGTTTATTGTCCAGACGAAGAATGTTTCTTCAAGGGTGAAGATCCCTTTTTCCAGGCGCGCAATTTGCCAGGCCTGCTGTGGGGACAGGCCGTAGCCCGATCCACATGGCCGAGTTTGGCAGAGATGGACTGCTACCGCTGCCGGATCGATTTCCATGCTCTTTCCAATGCAAATAGAGCAGAGATCATCGAATATTTCCGCTATGTACCCGACGAGGTTAGCATTACCCGCATCGCGCCTCTCTCGCTTGTATTGCCTCAGGGCCACTTCAATGAAAGGCCGGTCCCTGATGATTTCATCGCAAAAGCGAACGGGCTGCTCGATGTCGCAGAGGACATTGAACTCGATGAGCTGAAGGCAGCTGTAAAAGAGTTGCTCGAACACTACACAAGCGGGGGATGGCTTTCCTCGGCTCTGCGATGGCTCCTAGCCCTCATCGAAACCAGACCCAATGAGCGCGAGGCAATGCGCCGGCTTATCGGTTCGTTGAAAACGTACACTGCGCCGGACCTTTCTGACCTAGAGAAGAGTGACGTTGTTGTAGAGCCGGCAATAAGTTTACATATGCATACGGCACATCATGAACTTACAGAATCAGATTACGTCCGGGTGGATGCGATCCTCGCTGCCCAAGCTGAGGTTCTGGCACAGGCCGATGACGTGCCCTGGTTCGCTGGCCGACTCGAATCTGTCGGTGCCACCCTCATGGCCTGCCTCTCCGCGTTGGGCGAAGATCCTCTTGAGGTTGAAGAAGCTTTAGCTGAGGCGCTGCATGCCAAATCGGCAAGACCCCTGCGCGCCTGGCTCACCGCCTTCCGCGAGGGACGTGCATCGACTCTTGCGCAAGAGACTGCCGTCATGCAGGAAGTCGCGCTACATGAGAAAGCGCAGCACTTTGTGGCCTCCTCTACCACATTGCCGACACAGACGTTCGAGCGCCGTCACACTCCCGACTCTGACGTTAGCGAAGTCAAGTTCGGCCGCCGCGCTGAGGATGCCATAGGGAGCAAAGTGCTTAAAGTCGATCAGGCCAGGGTTGACCGCCTTATGAACTTGATCGGCGAGATGGTGGTGGCCAAGAACGCCCTGCCTTACCTTGCCAACCGCGCAGAAAACCAATACGGTGTGCGTGAGCTTTCCCGCGAGATTAAGGCCCAATACGCGGTTATCAACCGTATTGCCGAGGAAATGCAGGATGCCATTATGCAGGTGCGCATGATGCCGGTCTCCTTTATTTTTCAACGCTTCCCTCGTCTGGTGCGAGATATTTCTAGAAAACTTGGCAAGGAAGTAGAGTTAGTGCTTGAAGGTGGGGAGACGGAAGCTGACAAGAACATTATCGAAGCGCTGGCCGATCCGCTTATCCACATTGTCCGGAACAGCCTCGACCACGGACTGGAAACGCCGGACGCTCGGAAAGCAGCAGGAAAGCCGCCGATTGGGCGTCTGGTTATCGCCGCACGCCAGGAGTCGGACCATGTGATCATCGAAATCACCGACGACGGGCGCGGCATCGACCCGACCGTGATTAAGCGCAAGGCCTACGAAAAGGGCATCATAAACGAGGATCGTCTGGAAAAGATTGACGACCGGGAGGCACTTAATCTTGTTTTTGCTCCAGGCTTTTCGACTGCGGAGGAGGTCTCAGATCTTTCCGGACGCGGCGTCGGCATGGATGTTGTGTGTAGTGCTATCGACAAAGTGGGCGGCTCAGTGCAACTTACAAGTGAGGTTGGTAAGGGTACGCGCCTTGTACTAACGTTGCCGCTCTCGATGGCGGTAACCAAGGTAATGATTGTCGAATCTGATCGGCAGTTATTTGGCGTGCCCATGGAAATGGTAGTCGAAACAGTGCGCGTGCCGCGCACCGAAATCGGCACCATCAAACGGCGCCAAACCGCGGTATTGCGTGGCCGCATCGTGCCGCTCATTAGCCTGAACGAACTGCTGGGAATCGCCGCTAAACCCCTTACCAACAGCGAAGATGAATTTGCCGCGTTGGTGGTGAGGGTTGGCAGCGAGCCGGTAGGCATCCTGGTGGATGACTTCTGTGAGGTGGTAGATGTGATCCTGAAACCACTTCCAGGTGATCTGGCCAAACTTTCCTATTATGCCGGCACTGCACTTCTTGGCGATGGTTCGGTGCTGATGGTGCTCAATCCGAAGGAGTTGATCCGATGACGATTACATACAAGAAATCGAAGGCTGTCTTGAGTGACGTGGTGAGTGTCGAGGAGACGGAAGGCTTACTGGAATGGCTGCAAGCCCATCCAAAAGGCAAGCTTGACCTTTCCGGCTGCGTGCACTTACACACTGCAAACCTTCAAGTGTTGATGGCGGCTCGGCCTTCGATTGCTGCATGGCCCAAGGATGCAGGGTTAGCGGCATGGCTCAGGGCGGCCTTGAACGACGAAAAAAAGGAGCTCTGAAATGGCTAAGACCATCTTCGTGATTGATGATTCCAACGTGATACTGATGAGCCTCAAGCAAACCCTGGAGATTGGTGGCTTCAAAGTCGAAACTGCCAAAGACGGTCTGGAAGCCTTCAATAAGCTGAAGACCGGCTTCAAGCCCGATCTCATCATCACCGACATCAACATGCCGAACATGAACGGCATCGAGTTTATCAAGAACGCGCGCACGCTGCTGCGCTTTACTCCCATTCTGGTGCTCACCACCGAAACCCAGGCCGCCAAGCGCGAAGAGGCGAAGAAGCTCGGTGCCACCGGCTGGTTGGTAAAACCAGTAGGCGGGCCGGATCTTTTAAAGGTGGTGAAACAGGTGCTGCCGGGGGCTTGAGATGGCCGGAATTTTCTATTATAATAATAAATTGGCCTTTTGGGTGTTTGCCCTGATGGGGGCGGTCATGGGTGGTCTGGGCTGGCTCATCTATCCGGCATTCATGATTTCCACATCTTACTGGCAACGGGAGGCGATAGCGGCGGGTATGACCCTGACGCTGATCTTGGCAGGCCTCTTATTCCCTTTCCTCTACCGGTGGGCGGAGCTTCACCTGCCGCTAATCAGGATTAAATCGAAAACGTGGGAGACACGCCTCGATCATTCCACGGCGGCGATCACGAAGGTTATGCAGGACGCCGAGGCAATGCCCCAGCTCGTCGGGATCCTGCGAGGGCATCTCGCGGACGCCAATGCTAGCACCGAAGCCGGGGCGATGGCAATCATGCAGGCTCTCGACGCGATTCGCAGCCAAAGCGATAGGCTGTTAGAAAAACTCAAAGACGCCGACAGCATTGCCCAGACCCAGATCCAGATCCAGGTCCAGACCCAGGTCCACAACGCCGAGACACTAGCGCAAATGGCGGCCTACCGAGCGCAGCGTAACGCCGAGATCGAGCATGATGCCCAGCGAATCGCCGAAGTACTCATGAGCCTCAGGGACCTCACCGGGCTTACCAAGATGATTTACACTATTTCCTTGAAGACCAAGATACTGGCCTTAAACGCAGCCATCGAAGCAGCGAGGGCAGGCGAAGCAGGTCGGACTTTTGGCGTAGTCGCGGACGAAACGCGTAAGCTGGCGACGGAAAGCGAGAAGGTCGCAAGCCAGATTGATGCGCGCGTGGCGGAAGTGATTGCAGTGGCTGAACAAAACCTCTCCTCCATGGTTGCCGAGGAGCGCACCGCCGAGGAATCGCGTCATATCGCGCTCATCACCGCCGACCTCGAGACCATGAATGCTGCCTTCAAGGAAGTGTGCAATTACTTGTCCACGATCACCAGCGAATCGCACGCGGCGATGCGGCAAATTCACGCCGACATCGTGGGCGCACTCGGTCACATGCAATTCCAGGACATCAGCCGCCAGCAGATCGAGCAGGTGGACGGAGCGCTGGAGACGCTTAACGAGCACTTCGCGTGCTTGCGCGAGACCCTTACCTGCAGGGGCTGGAACGATACCAAGTGGACTCCGCTTGCCGAGCGTATTGAGGCCCTACGCGATAACTACGTCATGTCCCGTCAGTGCAACACTCACAACAAAGTAACCGGCGGTCAGGAGGAGAGCGACGAGCGTCCTGCTATAGAGTTGTTTTAAAATCATACACATTATTGTGATTCCTAACTAATTAGGGTTTTCTGGGTTTGTTATGGAGTTGCCCCCGTCAAACCGGGCACCTCTCTAAACTTATTTTGCATCACCCTGTATTCCCGAGGTGATCTCATCGTAAGCCCCTTATGGGGATAAGGTTCTTACAAAAGATTCCGCCATACCATTCGGTTCAGGACTGTAGCATGGAGCGGTACATACCTCAAGACCCATCATGTGGGCAAATGCTATCGCACCCTTTGCGGTATAGGAAGAGCCATTATCACTTAACCACTGGATTCTTTGAGGTAGGCTATCTACTTTACCAAAACGGTTGAGAAGGGCAGTATACTGAACCCTATGAGTACTGGGTACGCCAAGGGTGTAGAGGTTAAGCTCTCTTGATAAGCAGAGATAAACCTTTAAACTGGCGGTATAGAGATGAAGCAAAGGAAATGGACAGCAGATGAGAAATTAGCCATAGTCCTTGAGGGGTTAAAGAAGAAACGGTGCTGCGGGCAATGTCACAGCTTATGGCAACCTGGCGGGCGGAGAGATTCTTCTCCCCTTTTAGCCGCAATACTTCTTTTATCTTTCGCATGTATAATCTCCTGTTGGCCATTCCAAGCCTCCTTTTTTTAATCCAGCATCCGCACATCTGATGTTATGGCTTGTCAGATCCAGGCCGCCACCTGCCTGTGCTCGCATCGCAGACAGGCCGAAAATCTGTGCCGCCACATTATCATCCAAAGCCTCCGATTCCTACGCCGACCCGGAATACTCTTGGGATGATTATATACAGTCATAACGCCACGACGCATTTTAAAACATGACGTGACGGCGAGGTGTGTCTGAATTCCGGTTAAATTGGCCTTCTTGGTGTCTGAACAGACCGAAAGGTGAGTAGATTGTTCAATAGTACGGATGCGAGAATGTGTCGCCAGCAGTGTCATTGGTGCTGCACCCTACATTTTGTGGTACGAATTTTATTGACACACAAGAGAACGCTTCTTATACTGCCGACAAATAAAAAGAAGTTCTTATCAATATCAATTATCAATAATCAATCAAACAGGAGGCGTTAAGAATATGAATAGAGAAGAAACCATCTGTGCCAAGTGCAATGGCCGTTCATGTTATCCCCTGATAGCGACGGAGGC
>Ga0272448_1006452_pt1 | contig 12694 bp, 12 predicted proteins | sample YNPCB0191_FD_202220 | JGI IMG/M metagenome (GOLD analysis project Ga0272448, IMG submission 202220) | Hot spring sediment microbial communities from Yellowstone National Park, WY, United States - YNP-CB-019-1 | ecosystem: Environmental > Aquatic > Thermal springs > Hot (42-90C) > Sediment...
AAGTTAAAAAAGAATCGCCTTGATCTCCAAGCAAATAAACATAATAACTATTCCAAAGTTTAGATCTAAAAGTAGAATTTTGCGGGTTATCAACATCAATTATAATCAATTGCTTTGCCATTTTTTTGAGATTGTTTAAAACCTCTTTTTGATTCTCTTTCTTAATATGGTATAAACAAAAGAGAAATCTGCTATATAATTAAAAATAAAACCAGCAAGTATTATAATTATTGGCCACTTAAAAATCCTCCTAGATACTTAAAGGACAACCATATACCAACAAAACCGTTATCAAAATGACAACGTCGCCAACTGGATAAGCGATATCGAAAAAAGTTTTAATCAAATTATCGGAATTGTCACTAATTATAGTCCCTTCACGAGCTAGCACTATAAGAACATAGTAAGAAAAGGCAATAACAATTATCGGCAAAATAAATAATATCAAACGTCCAGTAAATTTACGCAAACTAAATTTTACTCCCGTTGCTTTAGATAAAGCTATCATAGCAATTGTCCAGAAAACCCAACTTGATATATAATAAACATCAGCTAAAGATGGGTATGGAACCTTAATATTTAGAAAAATATTATAATAAGCAAAAATTAGAGTACCTAATCCCCAAGTAGTTAATCCAATAGCAAGTAGTTAATCCAATAGATAAAAAAGAGTTGCTTTTCCCATAGCACTTTTAAACCATCCCCAATTCTTTGAATTAATGAAACCAAATACGGCAGCGATATAGGAAGAATGCCCTCTAAAGCTCCATACAGAAAATTTTGATTGGTATTTTTGAAACCATTGATAAATATCCAAAATCACCATAATATCATTACTAGAAAAATTCCTATAACTATTTTTGAATATTTATTTAACTCGATTTATATACCATGATTTTTTATTCTATCTTATATAAATAATCCGCGCAATATTTATGTTTTTTTAAATAATCTTTCTCTCTTCTTGTTAGTTGAGAAAAAGAAAGGATTCTCCCTTTACAATTTTTCTGACCACATCTACATTTAATTTTACGCTCATCTGCCCATTTTGTCCACTCAAATTCACTCATCCAATATGAATAAGTAATTTCTTCTCCTTGCTTTATTGACCTTAAGGCAATTAAGTTGGGGAAGCCGTCTTTTCTTGTTTTCATATAGGTATTAGGATTGCAAGAATGATTCCAATATCTTCCAGTTCCACTTTTAGGAAGATAGTGTTTATTTACATCAATTTGAACAGAAATATGTGGTGTTTGGTGATCGATAATTTTACCAAATCCCATCATCACAACCTCTCCTTTTTTAAAATCCCTTTTTGCAAAATAGGCTCGGCCATATCCGTTTTTTGATAATCCAATATAGGTATTTCTTTTATTAAATTCTTCAATTTGTTTTTCTGTCATAGATTTATCCAATATTTTTTAAAAAACTGCCTATATAAAAGTAAAGCAATTATTCCGTTGACGGTAAATATATATGGGATAAACAGTAATTGCAAATATCCATCTTTCTATGGCAAAAATATTAAGAAAACTCGCTAAAGATTCAATAGTCCAAGTGATTCTATCTTCTCCTTCAGGTCTTAAATATGATTTTTTAATGGTTGGCAATAAAGCGATAAAATCTAAAAACATATTTATTATCAGCGTAAGAATAGCCGAATTGGTAATATACCAAATTGGAATACTTGCCACAGCTACACCAAAACACCATTTATCCAATTTTTCCTATTTTTTCCTTCTCCATATTTTAACGAAAGGATTGCAACAATAAAAGAACCTAAGACATAATGATAGCCACCCATATAGTTGCTCTAACTCCACTAACATAATAACTAGACGCAATAAGCAAACCGATAAGAGTTAGTATCCACCATGTAACTCTATTTGGTTTTGTTTTCCCAAAAATAGTTGTAAAGATATATAAACAATAAGCAAAGAAAGATATTATACCAGCAATAATTCCTATTGCTTCAGCGTTTATCATTATTTTATTAAAAAATTAACAAAATAAAAAACCTTTTTAATTAGCTACTCTCTTTCATTAATAATTTATTTTATTAACACTATCTAAAAAACGACTTTCGGATATCTTTTATTATAAAATTTATTGGATTAAAATTAAAGATTAATGCTATTTTTATAACTTTCTATCGCCAAAATCATAATAAAAATATTAGGAATATCATATAAATGCATTTTTATTTAATTTTTTTATTTTTAAAAATAAAAAGCCGGATAAATCACGTGACTCATGGAGGAACCAGGGGGGAGCAAGGGAGGGACAAGAAGGAAGAAAAAAAGGAGGGTGCAATGAGATATTTTTCTTATCGTGATTTATCCGGCAAAAGAAATAAAAAAATATATAAAAGATCTAATTTAGATATTATAACTTTTAAAAATATTTGTCAAGAATGTGTATAAATCCACAACATATTGGAAAATCCAAATTTGTTTATTAGGTTATTTTAAAATTTATTTATCTAAACATAAATTATTTGGTATTAATTAAATAACAATAATTAATTTAAAAGATCCAATATTTATTAAACTTGGATTTTTAAAAATAAAAACGGCCTATCGAAGCTGAGTGAGAGGTACATACATAGTAGCGGTACATTGAGAGAGGGTTTCGATAGGCCTAAAATAAAAATCTGGTGGAGGTTGGACGGATTTAGACCAAAAAAACACGAGATACCCATACAGGGGCATAAAGGGCATTAACCATTCAACCTCTGTAGATATTCATTAAATATTAATGTTCTATTTTTAGAACACTATTTTAAAAGAAATATGTCAATAGTTGGAAGATATTTTGATTTTAAATAAAATAACTTTGTTTTAATCTTTCATAGATTTCATTTTCCACCACATTTTTATTTTTTCCGTATTTTATTCTCGATAACTCTTTAATTAACCGAGCTGTTTCTGTATCTCCTTTAGAGGGAGGAAAAGTAACAATATTAAATGGCTTAGAAGTTTCTCCATTTATTAAAAGTCTTAAAGCTGCGTTATAATTGTTAAAATTAACTAGATCGTTTTCATCAAAAGTGGGCTCAAACTGAGTAACCAAATATTTAGCGTCTTCAGGACCAACCCTAAAAGCCATAATTGAACCAACATTGCCAAATATCGCTTTTTTCGTGTCTTCATCTAATTGGCCAATAAACTGATGACCAAATATCATCGCTAAATGATATTTTCTCGCCTCGGCTAAAACAGCTGTAATTGTATTTGTTGTAACATTATGGAACTCATCAATATAGAGATAAAAATCTTTTCTTTCTTCTTCAGGAATATTGGCGCGAGAGAAAGCGGCAATAAGTATTTTTCCGATAATAATCATTCCCAAAAGATAACTGTTAATATCCCCCAATCTTCCCTTGGCTAAATTAACAATCAAGATTTTACCGCTATCCATTATTTCTCTAAGACTAAAGGAAGATTTTTGTTGTCCGATAATTGGCCTTACTAAATCGTTGGCGATAAAAATATTCATCTTACTTGTAATATAAGGAACCATATTTGCTAAAGCCGCTTCTCCTCCGGCTTTCTCCGCTTCCATCTCCCAGAAGTTTTTTACAACAATATTTTTACATTTTGAAAGTTTATATTCTCTAAAATTAGCATCAGCCAAAACCTTGGAAACTTCTATTAATGTGTTACCTGACTCCAGGTCCTCCATCACCAATAACAAAGCATTTCTCATATATTGTTCAAAAATCGGACCGCCAAAGCCATGGGCTTTTAAATTATAGAGCTTTTCAAAAATTTCCAATAATTCGTTAACCACGAAGGTTTTTGATTCAGGAAATAATGGATCATATTCTAACATATTTAAACCAAGAGGTTTTTCTACATCGCCGGGATTAAAATAAATAACATCTTCTGCCCGAGAAGGAGGGATTAACGCTAAAACTTTTTCTGCCAAATCACCATGTGGGTCAATTAAAGCAACACCCTCGCCCGCTTCAATATCCTGCCTAATCATTTCTTGAAGCAAAACTGATTTTCCTGTGCCTGTTTGACCAATAATATAAAAATGACGACCTCTATCATTTTTTAAAATTCTTACAATTCTTTCTTCTGCGCGAAAAACGCTTTTGCCAATAATAATGCCATCCTCTGGTAAATTGACCGGGGGCGGGGCTTGTTTTGTCTTTAACCATTTAATATGAGGAGTTAAAAGATGAGAGTCGGGAAAATGAAAAAGTCCAGCCAATTCTCCGCTGGAAAAAACCATTGTTTCTTTATCGTTAAAAATGCGGAAAGAAAAATAATAAAAAAGTTTCTTCAGTTTTCTGCCAGAAAGTTTTCGGAATTTAATCGCATTTAGCAACGGAGAATTAAATTGCTCGAAAGCAGCTTCTATTTGATTTAAAATCATTTGACTTCTTAAATTGTCTTTAGCCGAACTTAAAACTCTTAAATTAACATCAAATAATGGTTGGGAAATTTTCTGTGAAATAGAAGAAACAATCTCTTGTTGAATAGGAGTTTTTTCATCGCTAACAGAAAGTTTTTGATTTTCATCTTTTTTCCCGGAAGTAGTCAGCATACCAATCATTTCCATTAGAAAACCTCTTTTCGCTTTTATTATCGCATTTCCTAATTTTATTCCTTTCTGCATATTCTCAATCGTTTTATTGCCCCATTTTTTAATTTTTTTTCTTGTCGGTCTTACTAATAATTGAATAGCCGCTCCCTCGCCATCTTTTTCTAGTTTTGTAAAAACATTAGTGATTGTTGACAAAGGATCTATGCCGAAATCTTTATATGTTTTAATTGGCAAAATCGATTCTCTTTCCAAATAAGCCACTGATCCTAAAGAAGAACCGGAAGGGTTAAAAATGTTATAATCTTCAATTTCTTGTACCTGCGCTTTGGGCCAAAACCCAAGAATCTGTTTTTCCATCAATTGGGAAAATTTTCTCGGGCAAGCGACATAAAAATAAATTTCTTCTCCAATTCTGTGAACAGCAATTTCAAAAACAAAAAAAATATCCCCCCATAATCTTTTTGAAATAAATCCGCCTTCTTTAAATCTTTGTAAAGAAGAATAAAACTGTTCAGCAATTTTTAAATATTCCTCAAGGGATATACGCTTTTCATCGTCTTTTCTTGTTTCTTGAGGCATACTAACCAAAAAAAGAACTAAATTCATTCCCCGACGAAGAGACATTTTCTCTTTTTGTTTCTTTAGAATAAAAATCAAAAACAAAAAATATAAAAAAATAAATATGATTATAGAAACTAAAATATAAATATAAAAATTTACATCCATAACTAATTTTTGGATTTTAAAATTTTCTTTTTTACAAGCTCATCATAATATCTATCAACCAAAACATCATGAAATTCATCTAAAACAGCTGGATTATCAAGAGCTTTAGCGATAGAAATCGCCTCATCTAAACCTTTCTCAAGAACCAAAGAAATTAAACTACTTACCTGTTGACTTAAAGGAAATTTAGCAATTTCTTCCGCTTCATTCCTTACAGAAATAGGAGAAACAAATTTGGGAGTTTGTAATTCTTGAAGATAATTTCTTATTTCCTGTTTTACAATTGCCTCTTTTTCTTCTTGTTCTTTTTCATTCTCTAAACGCGCCTCCAATAATTCAATTCTTTTTTCCAATTCTCTAATTTCTGATTTTTCTTCTATTGATTTTTCTTTCTCCATTTCTTTAGATTGTTGATAATCTGACATAAAATTAAATTTTAAATTATTTTCTTCTAATAAATTTTATTAAGGTTTTTATTTATTTTTTTATTTTTATCCAATTCTTTCAATTTGGGATAAATAATCAGTTTCTCAATCTCTTCTAAAAAATCTAAAATAACCGGATCGTCTATAACCTCTTTTATTCTTATAAGCCAAAGATTATATTCTATTTTTCCATATTTACTCCAATAAATAATCCCTTGAAGAAAATTATTGATTTTATCTATCTGTCTTACAAACCTGGCCTCTTTGGTTGTTCCTCTTTGATATTCGTCCCAAAGATTTTTTATTTCTGATTTAATATCAGGTTCTAATTTTGAAAGAATTTTTTTCATCGCTTTTTCCTCCAATTTCTGTTTTATTTTTTCCATTTTTATTCTTTGGATATGAGTGGGACGTCCCTTTTTAGGTTTAATCTTTAATAATTGTTTTTCTGTAATCCTTCCTTTTTCTGGAATAGCTTTTGCGTCATAAGAGGTAAAATCAGGAGCGTATACCTCGCAAATATCATGGATCAACGCCATTTTTATCGCTTTTTCCATATTAATATCTTTATCCTTGCCCAACATCCAAACCATTATCGCTAAATGAAATATATGCTCTGCCGTTGTTTCCGCGTTTTTTATTTTGTGAAAACCCCAACCCCTTCTTCTTTTTCCTTTTAATTCATTTATTTTTAATAAAAAATCAAGAATTGATTTCATAAAATTGTTTAGTTTATTTTAAATTAATATTTCCTATATTTAATCATAACATATTCTAAATTGTTAGTCATTAGAAAAAATGTTAAAATCTATTAAATCAAGAAATAATTTAAAATTTATCATTTTTTAATTTAATAAAAATATTGAAAAATATAAATGAAATAACTAAAATATTTATTATAAAAACAATAATCATTTACAATATGACCGAAAATAATTCTAATAATAAATCAATTAAAAACGAAGAAAAACAAAGATATAACGCTTTAGAAAGAGAACAATATTGGCGAAGATTTTGGGATAAAGAAAAAATATATAAATTTAATCCGAACGAAAAAAAACCATTATATACAATAGATACTCCTCCACCGACTATTTCCGGCTTTCTCCATATGGGACATGTTTTCTCTTATACCCAAGCAGAAATAATAGCAAGATTTAAAAGAATGACAGGATATAATGTAAGATATCCTCAAGGATTTGATAATAATGGCTTACCGACAGAACGTTTAACCGAAAAGGAAATAAACAGAAGGGGCCAAGATATTGGACTTAAAAAATTTATCTTATCTTGTTTAAAGATAACGGAAAAATATAAAAAAATTTACGAAAATCTTTGGAAACTGATTGGTCTAAGCATGAACTGGGAATTAACATATTCAACAATAGATCATAAAGTTCAGAAATTAGCCCAATCAGTATTTAAAGATTTATATAACAGAAAGATTATATATAGAAAAAAAGCACCAGCTCTCTATTGTCCGGAATGTTATACCTCCTTCGCGCAGGCAGAAAAAGAAGATAAAGAAAAAGAAGGTATTTTTGTAGATTTAATATTCAAAACAGAAGATGGAAAGAATTTAATTATATCGACAACAAGACCCGAATTATTGCCCGCTTGCGGCGGAGTTTTTGTTCATCCCAATGATAAAAGATATAAAGAACTTATAGGTAAAAAAGTGGAAACGCCATTAAAAAAGAAAGTAGTTGTTTTTTCCGATGAAAAAGTAGATATGAAAAAAGGAAGTGGAGCTGTTATGTGTTGTAGTTATGGAGACGAAACAGATATTTACTGGGTAAAAACTTATAATTTAGAAGAAAGAATTATTATCAACAAAGAAGGGAAAATAGAAAATGTCAACGAAATTCCGGAAATAAATGGAAAAACCACCGAAGAAGCAAAATATATAATTGTAAAAAAACTTAACGAACAAGGATTTGTCAAAAAAATAGAGAAAATAAAACATATTGTCGGAGTTCATGAAAGATGCGGGACGCCGGTTGAAATAATCCTCAGAGATCAGTGGTTTGTTAAAATACTTGATAAAAAAGATGTTCTTTTAAAGATGGGTAATAAAATAAATTGGTATCCTCATTATATGAAAAAAAGATATGAAGAATGGGTTTTAGGATTAAAATGGGATTGGTGTATTTCGAGAGAAAGATTTTTTGGGATACCTATTCCTGTTTTTCATTGCGACAACTGTAAAAAAATAATAATTCCTGATGAAAAAAAATTCCCTATAGACCCCAAAACGGAAAAAATAAAAGGCAAGTGCTCATATTGCAAAAAAGGAAAATTAATTCCGGAAAAAAATGTTTTAGATACATGGTTTACCTCCGCCCTTACTCCAGATATTAACAATGACAACCCTTTAAATGGCAAATTAAACGGAAAAATGTATCCAATGTCTATGCGGCCAATGGCTCATGATATTATAAGAACGTGGGCGGTTTATTCAATACTTATGGGTATTTACAGACATAAAAAACAACCATGGAAAGATTTAATGATTTCAGGACATCTTTTATTGAAAAAAGGAGAAAAGATAAGTAAAAAAACAGGTGGTGGGAAGTATAAGCCGGAAGATTTAATTAATACAAAATCAGCTGACGCAGTTCGTTACGCAATGTTTGGAGGAATACTAGGTAAAGATCTTTATTTTGATGAAATGGAAATTGAAAAAGGAAGAAAACTGACAACAAAAATTTTTAATGCCGGACGATTTGTATTAATGAAATTAAAAGATTTTTCGCCTAAAGAAATAAAAAATAAAAATATAAAGCTTGAGGAATTTGATAAATGGATTCTCCAAAAATCTTTTAAAACAGTTAGAGAAATGGCAAAAGTATTAGAAAAATATCAATATTTTAAAGCAAGAAAAATTTTTGAAGATTTCTTTTGGTCGGAATTTTGCGATAATTATTTGGAAATAGCAAAAGGCAGACTTTCAATTAATTCCAATGACAAGAAGAATTTATCTAAAAAAATTTCAGCTCAATATGCCACTTATTATAGTTTTTTAAATATTTTAAAAATGGCCGCCCTTTTTGTTCCTTATATAACAGAAGAAATATATCATAGCGAATTAAAAGATAAAAATAGCGACAATATTATATTAATTTCAGAAAAAAACAAAGGATATTTTTATAAAAACGAAAAAATAAAAAGTATTCACAAAACACTCTGGCCCTTAAATAATAATATAAAGATAGAAAATAGTGTTATTAAAAAAGCAAAAACCGCGCTGATGATTATTTCTCAAATAAGGAAAATAAAATCAACTCATAATATAAAACTTGGCGAAAATATATCTGTTTTAAAAATTAAATGTCCCCTCGATAAACAACGCGATATAAAACCATTTTTGGACGATATCGCCTACATCGCGAAAGCAGAGAAAATAGAAATGGAAGAAGGAGAAAATATTGAAATTTCAATATAATATTTTTATCTATACATTTCTTCTATTTCTTTTCCATAACGCTTTTCAATAATAGGAATTACTGAATAAGTTATTTCATCGGACATATTCATATAATTTGCCTTATAAACATTTATTGTTATAGTAATAAGTTTTAAACCATCGTAAGTATAAAGACGTATTTTTAAAAACAGTTGAGAGCTTTAAAAAAATAGGTGCGCCCAAAGACACTAATCCTTCAAAAGAATTATTTATATCTTTTGCCAACCAAAAAGCTAAATTCCAGTCAAAAGAATTTCCCACAACAATAATTTTGTTAATCCTTTCTTTTAAACTTCAAAAACGTCTTTTACAGATTTTTCCCAATCCTAAAAAGAAGTTTCCATTAAATCTTAGAAGTACCATGTCCTAAAATTAAAGGTGCATAAACCGTTATCCCTTTTGAAACGATATAATTGCTAAAATTTTTAAATGATGAGGGCTGGCGGAAAAGTCATTAAGAACAAAAAACGCCCCTTTTTCCTCCTTCAATAAAAACCGGCTCCGCTTTTTTCATTATCTTATCATTATCACTATTTCTATTTTTAGAATGAAAATTAAAAAATATAGTTAATAATCAGATTGTTTTTAAAATATAAAAAATTAAATAATATCTTTTAATCTATTTTAAATATTTTAGTAACTTTTCTAACTCCTTTAACTTAAATGAAAATCTTAAAAGGCCCATAAAAGATATCTTATGTTGTTTTTAGAAGTTTTTTATTCTTTCAAATAAATATCGGGAATAAAAATATTCCCGATAATTGTTATCTATTATTTTTATTTTACCATTTTTTAAAGCTCTTCCAGTCTATTCTTATTTATCGATAAAAATTAAAAATTTAAAATATAAAACTATTGAAAAAAGACGTTTTTAAAATGTCTTATCTTAGCTTTTTTTGAATTTAGATTAATCATAACAGAAATAACATCGATCTGCCATTTGGAATTAAGAGAAACTTTTCTTTCTAAAAGCCACATCTGGGCTAATTTGATAATTTGTCTTTGTTTTTTATAGTTAACTCTTTCTTCCGGAGAGAAATCGGCGCGGGCATTTCCCGCGCCGATTGAAGTTTTAACTTCTATAAAACAAATAATATCGTCTTTCTTTCCAATAATATCAATTTCTCCTTTTTCGACTCCTGATATTGATTTTGAATAATTTCTTTCTAAAATTTTATAACTTTTATTCTTAAGATAAAGACAAACAATATCTTCACCTAAAACACCCACTTTTTTAAAATCCATATTTAAATTATTTCTTTCATCTACCATGGCGGTTCTAGCGGTTGAGGATTACCACTTAATCTTCCTTGTAAACAATATTCTTTAGTATCTGAACCGTTTGGTCCTGATACCCTCAAACTTAATTTAAACCAACCATTTAAAGACATAACAATTGTTTGAGTAGCATTATCGCTATTATTATTGTAACCTTGATATGGATAATCTGGGTCACTACATTGTATTCCTTGTATTCCGCTACCATCAGGAGGGCAAGCAGACCCATTTGCAAATGTCCATTTTTCAATCTCGGCACCACTACAATTATTGCCACTATAAGCAGTTATAGCCCAGCTTCTTTTTGTTATATTACCGCTACTCTTATCTCTCATATAAATCCATTGATAGTTGAAAGGATTAATTTGATCACAAGATTGCCAAGTATTATTTGTTTGATCGTTAATTCTTCTTAAATTACATTCAAAATCAGCATAAGGTCGGGAAGAAGAAGAAGAGGAAGTAATTTCAAAAGGACAAGTACTGCTTTTATTTGATGCTGTAATTGTCGCGGTATGATGACCAACGTTATCGTTAGAAGTATAAGACTGATTATTAACAGGACCTGTACCGCTATTTGCCACACTACCATCAATAAGAAATTCCCAATTCGCATTATTATTTGGATCCTCAACAGAATAATTAATTACAACCTCACCACTTGAGCCGCTACAAGATGATGGGCTACAATTACAACTAACCTCGACAGAATGAGAAGGTTGTTGACCTTGTAATAAAACCTTTGAAAAATCAATCCAACCAATAACAGCACTATTGAAACTATCGCCTCCACCGCCCCATGCCCATTTATTAACTGAATCACCTAAAACAACTTTGTAATTGTAATTTGTGTCACTCAACTTTATCCAACCTGTCCACCCTCCAAGGGTTTGACCTTCTGGTTCTATTGCCCTATAAGCCCTTGCCCAACCATTTAATTGATTATTTGATAAATCCAAACGCGCTTCGCATGGAGGTTTAGGACAGCATGGAGGTTGGGAACAGCGATTTTCTAAATCATCTTTATTAAAAGTAATCCAACCAATATTTTCCGACCAACCATATCCTGAAAGTAATCCATTAGAGTCTACACTAACGCTATACTTAATATTGGCATTTTCTCCGCTATTAAAACTTATCCAACCAATATTCCCGGACCAAGCCCAACCGGATAACGACGCCTGTTGAGTTTGGGCAAATATTTCTATTTTATGCAAATTAACAATAACCAACCCCAAAAAAACAAGAAAAGAAACGACTAAAATTGAAAATATTTTTGAAATAATTATATTGCGCATATTTTATTATTTAAATTTTTAAATATTTAAAATATTTCATCTAATATTAATATTACTATTTTAAATTCAATCTTGCAATAATTTTAATTATTTCCTTTATTATTAATTATATTATATAATAGAATTTATTTATAAACAATAAAGACATTAAATAAAATTTATAAATTTTTTATAAATTTTATCATAAAAATTAAAATTATATCTCCCAACAATTCTATATAACGTAATTAATTCATCTACTATTGTTATATCATATATCTAAATATATCTAAATAAAATAAATCATCTACTATAAACAAATTATAAATCTAATCATTTTAAAATTAGAAATATAAACTTATAAAAATATAAAAATAATCTTATAACAATCCATCAATACCATCGATAATCCACCAATTAACTTTTCCCAAACTTCCAACTTAAAACTACGATCGCCATATTAAGTTGTAAAGATATTATTTAAGTAATGTTTATAAATTCTATTTAAGAAATACACGGATGGTTAAAAATTATTTCTCTTTATCTATTTATCTATGTCTATTTTTTATCAATCAATGTATTTTAAAACTAAAAAACTTTATGGACCTACCGGGAGTCGAACCCGGGACTCGGCAATGCGAATGCCGCGTAATACCACTTTACTATAGGCCCGTTAATTTTTTTAATTTAATATACTTTCGGGACACTGGGATTTGCACCCAGAATCACACGCACCCGAAGCGTGTATGTTGCTGTTACACCATGCCCCGTCTTGTTATTAATTTAAACAACCCAATATTTTTTCTTTACCATTTCGTCTCTTTTGGTTTCTATCAATTCTCTTTCCTTTTTTGCTTTTTTAGCCAAATTCTCAATTTCTTCTTTTGATAATTCTTTTAATTTCTTTATCTCTTCTATTAAAATATCTCTTTTATTTTTTTCAGGATTATTTAAAACATAACCTA
>Ga0272448_1006453_pt1 | contig 12693 bp, 18 predicted proteins | sample YNPCB0191_FD_202220 | JGI IMG/M metagenome (GOLD analysis project Ga0272448, IMG submission 202220) | Hot spring sediment microbial communities from Yellowstone National Park, WY, United States - YNP-CB-019-1 | ecosystem: Environmental > Aquatic > Thermal springs > Hot (42-90C) > Sediment...
AATAAACTCCTCAAACAGATTTTTGCTATCTTAAGAAGTGGGATTCCCTATGATCCCTATTACTTAGAGAAAAAAAGAAATGTTGTGACTCAGGGGGCTTGACCTTCAACACAGAACATGCTGAACTCGATTCAGCATCTCGGGGGTTTAAAAACGAGACCCTGAAATAAATTCAGGGTGACGTAGAGGTGGTGTTCGGGGTGACGTAGGGGTGGTGTTTTGGGTGACGCAAAAGTGGTGGTATTCAGGGTGACGTAAATGAAGTTGCAATTTGCGAGAGGTTACTGTAAACTGGTCGTAGACTGGTCGTGAATTCCGGGGGGGGTCAGTATGACCACGATAGGAGCGTATGAAGCAAAAACAAAATTTGCTGAGCTTCTGGAAAGAGCCAGAAAAGGTGAACAGATTATCATCACCAAAAACGGTGTGCCCGTAGCGATGCTTTCTGGTGTTCAAGCAAGAAGCGATCCCCAGAAAGTTATCGCAATGATTCGTGAGTTTCGCAAAGGACGTACCCTGAAACCCTTTTCTATAAGGGAGCTTATCGAGGAAGGACTTTATGTCCGCTGAGGTTAGTCTGGTTATCGATGCTTCGGTAGCGATAGCATGGGTGTTTGAGGATGAAACCAACCCGTACACCGAGGGGGTGCTGGAGTTTTTAGCTCAGGGAAACGCGGTGGTCCCTTCAATCTGGTTCCTTGAAGTGGGAAACGCACTGGTGGTAGCGGAACGACGGGGTCGGTTGAAAGAAGCGGAGACCACACGTTTTCTTTTCATGCTTTCTCAGCTACCCATCACCGTGGAAGTAGAGTCTGTAACGCAGGTATTTGGTAGTACCGTACAATTAGCTCGAAGATACGGGCTTTCAACCTACGACGCAGCTTATCTCGATCTTGCTGTGCGTCTTGGGGTTCCCCTGGCCACTCAGGATGGGGAACTCCGTCACGCCGCTTCGCTGTGTGGAGTCAAGATTTTTACTCCCTCCTGAGAGGCTTCGGCACTCACTATTTCTGGAGGACTTTCTTATTTCGCAACGGCGATATGATACTACAAGGAGCGTAGCCGGAAACAATCCGGAGGGCTTTCCGCTCTCTGCGGGGGAACGAAGTCCCCGAAGCAACCTCCACACTCCAAAAATACGAGATTGCTTCACCAAACGAAAATACAAGGTTCGCAGCGACGGGTGAGGTGGAAAAGCGAGGTCTGGAGTGACAGCCAAGCGGAGGGTCGGCGAGGACTCCCTTCATGTGTTACCGCAAGAAACGAAGTGACGAAGCGGTCTTTTAGTTTCCAAAGGCGAAAAAACGAGACTCTGAAACGAATTCAAGGCGAGGATTTTGGGTGTGAAGAGGTTTTCGGTGAGCGAAGCACGTAACAATCTCGCAAAGGTAGAAGCTACCCGGTGCTTTAGGGTCGGACTTCTTCGGGTAAGCGAGTTAACACCGCTCCATAAACTTCCCGTGCGAGGGTGAGGCTTTCTTGAGCCTCTTTTAGAGGGGGTTCTTCTGACTCACCGGGGTAACGGAAGAGCCAGGCAAAGACGGTTAGCCGCGCAGCTTTTCGACAGAGGTTTTCCAGGGTACCGTCAATCGCAAGACATTGTTGACCGAGTACGGAGAGGTCGTGGGTTTTTCGGAAAGGGATGTCATGCCAGCTCAGAAAGGCTTTTAAAGTTTTTTCCACTGCTTGCTGGGCGTGGAAGAGAGCAAGCCCCGTAAGCGGTGGTTGCGCTACAAGAAGATGTTCTGCGGCACGCAAATCCACCAGGCTTTCGTTTCTGCAACTCGTTCCGGGTCACCTGGCATACAGTAACTTCCCTTCCCGAAGCACCCTCGCGGGGAGAGAGGCTCGAAGATGAATCCGGCGATTAAAAAGCTCCACAGGCCACACCAGGATATCAGCTGACACCCCCAAACCCCAGAGAAGCTCATGGGCTCTCTGACTGAGGCGGTACAGGGGTTCCCCCGAGGTTTCCTGAACCAGCACGAGAATATCATAATCACTATCGGGTTTCCCTTCGCCCCGGGCAACCGAACCGAAGAGATAAATGCGCTCCGGTTGAAAAGCTAAAACCAGTCTTCGCGTAATTTCGGCGAGTTTGGAATCTCGCTCCACAATGGAATCTCTCATCATCCTATCCCACCCGCGTATCAATTCTACCACACTATTCTCAATCTCTGGAAATCCCACCAGTGAAAATGGTTTTCTCCGCTTTCACTGTCTTTAACCCATCCGGTTTTTTAAGGGCGTTGCACATGGAACCCGGAAGAGAAAGGGTGCTTTCGGAAAGAAACGTACCCCTTTCTCCCCGGCGCAGTGAGTGTAAGAGACTTTGAAATAGGAAAGGGGAAACGGGATTGCTTCACAAACGAGAAAGCGAGGTTCGTAGTGACCGCTGAGGGGGGTGAAAGACGAGGCCGCTTCGCCAGGCGAGAATATGAGTTCGCGGTGATGAAGGTGTAGTTGAGGTACCTTCGCAAGATAAAGGGGAAACTTACGTTCTAAAAGCAGCGGATTAGAAGCCGGTCCAAAGACTCTTCAGAGCTTTCCGGAATCCGGGGGACAAGTCTTAAAAACTTCCTGAAACCACCACCGGATTTTGCTTGCACACCGCAAAGCTTTTTCTGCATCACTCTTTGAGGGTTCTCCGGAAGGAAGTAAACCCAGCCCTGCAGGGTATCTTGATCGGTAGATGCTGGTGAGAAAGACCGACTCTTCCTCAGAAAGGGGAGGATTGTTTCCTAGTTCCCGCAGGATAATACAGAGATCGAGGATATTGTGCGTCCGGGGTGGTGGAATCTCTTTTTCCACCAGCAAGGCTTTCAGAATCTTTTCCACCGCTTGCTGTGCGTGATAGCAGACTATCCGATAGAAACCCCGCTCGAAAAGACACTCACCGGACCGGAATTCCTCTTCAGCGATTTTCAACCACTCCTGGGTTTCCCTTTTCATAGAGAACTTTCCCCGTTTTCACAATCTCACAGACAAAGGAAACCTTTTCTTTAAGCAGCGTCTCAATTTCGAAAGGCGTGTAGATAAAAAGATCAATCCCCACCTTAGGTTGCACAAGTCGCACAACTTCGAGAACCCGCTCAATCGGCCTTTTCTCTGTTTCCTTAACGATGAAAAGATCGATGTCGCTCCATTCGTGAATATAACCTCCGGCGAGAGAACCAAAAAGGATGATTTTTTCGGGCTGATACCTTTCGATGAGTACCGTTACTATTCGCGATAGCTCCGCTTCAAGCAGGGTTTTCCTCTCCGCAACCGTAAAAACCCTCGACATTCTCCTTTCGCCTCCGGTATTCCCATTATACCACGGAGAAACGGTGAGCCGACGTACCTTGGAGAGCGAGACCGCTTCACCCCTTTTCTATCCCCCAAGGATGCTTCAGGATTCTTATATTTTTCTCCGTGTTTTCCCTTTCCCAGGGGGTTTGGCAACCTCGTAATTCCGGTTTGCGTGAACACCGAAGAAGCTGAAAAAAGAGAGACTGCTTCGCACAGCTTGCAGTGACACCCCTCACCGGTCATTCCGAACCACGGAGTGGTGAGGAATCTCGCTTTTTGTGAGGGGAAGACTGCTTCGGAAACGAGAATACGACCTTGCGGTGACGCGATAGGGGAGTCGCTGCAAGCGAAGCAGTCTCACGTTCCTTTTTCCATCATGCTGCATTTGATTCATGATGCAGTATTTCAGCATGTTGAGTTTTAACCATGAAGCCCCGAAACAATCGCAGGGCACAGAGGCGCGAGAAACACTAAAAGGGTTTAGAGTAAATGGGCAGTTTTTCCGTCTTTCCCGATTTTTATTCTTTCCTGAGGGTTCCCCTAAATTTCAGTTTCCATCCAATAAGCCGTTTCCTTCCTGTGTAACTTGAGCCAGTGCTTCCAGAAAGTCGGAAAAAGCAAGCAACTCAGCACGCAGCGTAAACCATAGCTGCGGTAAAATCGACATCAATCCGGCTATCCTTTACGGCACCAAGCTCAGAGAATACACGTTACGCACCAGGTGACGAAATCGTCGGAATTCATCCAGAGCAAAAGCGGTATTCTCACTGAGCACTGCGGGTCTTATCTCGGCTATATCCCGTGTCATTCTCTGGAGTAAATCTCGATGCCAAGTCTCACCGCCTGGAAGGGCACCATCGATACGCCTGGCAATCAATTCAAAGAGACGTTCCAGTCCCGCATAGAAACCATGCAGGTTCAAAGCGACCGAATCGAGATACGCGCTTTCTTCGGGTATTTCCTGTGCCTTAGTCCAGGATGTAAGGGCCTTGTGAATCACCCGCTCAAGCTCCGGAATTTCACCGCGGATTCGCTCCGCCAACGCCAGGTAAAGGAGGTTCACAGCTCCACCCCATAGCGCTCAATACACCGACGCAGAGATTCCCCCGCTCTCTCGATCTCAATCAAGTCCACCGGGCGATCACCGATCATCTCTTCCACCAGCCTCCACGCTCGCCAGTAATCAGCGGCTTTCAAACCTTCCACCGCTAAATCCACATCGGAGTCGGGCACAAACCATACTTCGTGAGCGAGAGAACCAAAGAGCACCACCCGCCTAACCCCAAAGCGAGACCTTAAAGCCTCTGCAGCTTCACGAACACGTGCTACAAGACGCGCCCGTTCTCGAAGCTGCGCCGGTGGTATTTTTGCTGGAGTCGGACGGTTTCGAGCAGCTTTAAGATAAGGCTTCCAGCCCTCTCGAGTTAATTCCAAAGCCGTCGGCATAATCTTTCCAGCTCCTTCTCGCTATTACATTCCCAAACGATTTCGGGGAGAAACAAATTGTTATTCCCGGAATTCCCCATTGTGAACTCCCAGTTCATGTTACCGTGGAGAGACTTCTTTCTTTGTAAGAACCAATCGACTCTTATCCCCGGGGTTTCGGAAAGCTTCCGTTTCAAGTCTACGAATTGTATGAGCCCTATGCGCTTCTCAAACGCTACCGGAATACCAAAACTGCTTCCCGGTATCACCCTTCCCTCCACAAAGGAACCACAATCATCCCTCTTGCTTCTCTTCCGGCCTTTCGACTATCTTTTCAAAGGTTAAAACACGTTATTCCACCGTCTTCCTCTTTATTTTACCACTTGCTGTTGCGGCTTTACCAAAGGTATCGGAGCAAAAATCACCTTTGGATATTGAGAAAAGATAACTTTACGGTGATAGAAGGCTTGAAATGTGGCGTTGAACCGGCGCTTTTGACTGTTGCGGGGAGTAAACCCAACATCGTGAGCGCAGCGAAGCAGTCCTAACACTCTAAAAACCGAGACTGCTTCACAAACGAAAAAGCGAGGTTCGTAGTGACCCCCCTCACCGGTCATTCCAAACCACAAAGTGGTGAGGAATCTCGCTTTTTGTGAGGGGGAGACTGCTTCGGAAACGAGAATACGACCTCGCAGTGACACAGTGGAGGCACTGCGAGCGAAGTGAGGCAGTCTCACGAGATTGCTTCGCCAGACGAAAAGACGAGGTTCGCAATGACTCCTTCTTCAGTCATTCCGAGCCGCGAAGCGGCGAGGAATCTCTGAGATTACTTCGCAAACGAAAAGACGAGCTCGCAATGACCACCTAAAGGGCGAAAAGTGAGACTGCTTCGCCAAACGAACAAACGAGGCTCGCAGTGACAAAGAAAAAGGGCGAAACAACGACCTCGCAGGGACAAAGAAAGGGCCACTGCGAGGAGCAAAACGGCGAAGCAGTCCCATGAGTTCCTTCAGTCTTTTCCATAAGTGAGTACGCAATGCTCTGTGGCTTGGGGGAAGCCAAAAGCGGAAGAACTCCCCGCAAGTCCCCTTTCCGGGAGGAAATCCTTCTGGTAAGCTTTTGCCGTGAAGCGCCAGTACTTCGTGTACATCATGACGAATCCCCGGAATACCGTCCTCTACACCGGGGTGACCGGTGACCTGAAGCGGAGGGTCTGGGAACACAAGACGAAGGTGGTTCCCGGATTCACCGCGAAGTACAACGTAGTGAAGCTCGTGTACTTTGAGGTCTTCGATGACCCTGAGGAAGCGATTCTCCGGGAGAAGAAAATCAAAGGTGGTTCAAGGGCGAAGAAGATTGCCCTCATCAATTCCTTCAACCCCCAGTGGAGAGACCTCTACGAGGAACTCTGAAGGAACTGCTTCGGAAGCGAAAAGACGACCTTGCAGTAACCCTTCTTGTTCGTCATTGGCTCTTGTTGTCGGTCATTGCGAGGGCCAGAGGCCCGAAGCAATCTCGTCGTTGAGATTGCTTCGCAAACGGAAAGACGAGCTCGTAATGACCCCTGAGAAGTGAGACTGCTTCGCAAACGATACTACGAGCTCGCAGTGACAATCCTCATCAGTCGTTCCGAGCGCGAAGCGGCGAGGAATCTCAGAGACTGCTTCGCCAGGCGAACAAACGAGGCTCGCAGTGACAAAGAAAAAGGGCGAAACAACGACCTCGCAGTGACTTTTCCCCAGTCATTGCGAGGGCCGAAGGCCCGAAGCAATCTGGTGGTTGAGATTGCTTCGCAAACGGAAAGACGAGCTCGCAACGACCAGCCTGAAGGATGGGACTGCTTCGGAAACGAAAAGACGACCTCGCAGGGACCAGGGAAAAAGGCGAAACGGCGAGCTCGCAAGGACACGGTGAAAGTCGTTGCAGGCAGGGCAGCCTCAAAGGAACGGGTCACAGGAAATCGCCTGGGCCCTCTCCCATCCCAAAATAGTCCCTTTTTCCTATGGAAAAATCCTTTTGTCCTGAGTAATCTTTATGGTATGAGGGTCGCGGTGCTTGTGCTTCTTTTTGTGCCTTTCCTTGGTGGGTGTCTCCAGGGTCCGTCTTTTGGGACTCCGGGGAGATGTGGTGTGGAGGGGAGGGTGGTGCTCCCTTCCTGCGAGGCAGTCTCTCTCGGAGAAGGGGTGGTTCTTGCGTACAACGAAAGGGGAGAGGTCTTCCAGGGTTTCCTCGGCGAGAACGGAGAGTTCTCCATTCCTTCCTTTTCCGGGTCTTCCTGCCTTGTCTACGTCAGGTGGAAGAACGTACAGCTTGCGGGAGGATTCTATCCTCTCCAAAAGGATGCCCTCAACGACCTTGGGGAAATCACCACCTACACCACCGCACAGGTCCTCATTTATGAGGCGGCCCACAGGCTCTATCCCCAGGCGGTCTACGTCCGGGACATCCCCCATTTCCTCCCTCCGGAGGCCTTTGTGGACCTTGTGGAGGGAGCCATCCGCTCCTGCCAGGATCCTTTTTCTTCTCCTGAGGTCTTAAGAGAAGCCCAAAGACTCGTTGAGGTCTGGTTCTAAGTAGCATTTCTTCATCAGTTACCGGAACCTGTAGTAGAATACCTTTGGGTGCTACAAAGTGGGTAACGGATGGTACCGGAGCTTCGGGAAAAGGGTTGTAGACATCGTTCTGGCTACGCTGGCCCTGGTTATCCTTTCCCCTGTGGCTTTTGCCGTAGCTCTGGTCGTATATTGCACCATGGGTTCTCCTGTCATTTTCCGCCAGGAACGCGCTGGCCTTCATGGGAAACCCTTTGTAATGTACAAGTTTCGCACCATGCTTGACCTCAGGGATGAAAAGGGCAATCTCCTGCCCGACGAGGAACGCTTGACAAGGGTAGGGAGGTTCCTCCGTTGCTTGAGCCTTGATGAAATTCCAGAACTCTGGAACGTGCTTAAGGGAGACATGAGCCTCGTGGGCCCGCGTCCACTCCTTGTGGAGTACTTGCCCCTGTACACTCCAGAACAGGCCCGTCGCCATGAGGTGAAACCCGGTGTGACCGGGCTGGCAGCCGTTTATGGCCGCAATCTCCTTGACTGGGAGGAGAAATTCCGGCTTGATGTCTGGTATGTCGACAATGTGAGCTTTCTGCTGGATATGAAGATTCTTTTCCTTACCGTTCTTGCAGTACTGAAGCGTGAGGGGGTTTCCCACCCTGGATTTGCGACGATGCCGAAGTTCCAGGGAGGGAAGGCATGGGAGTCTACATCATCGGTGCTGGAGGACATGCAAAGGTAGTTCTGAGTACCTTACTCGATGCTGGTATCAGGGTTGACGGATTCTTTGATGACGACCCTGGGAAGCAGGGCTTGGTTCTCTTTGGAGTGAGGGTTATTGGCACAGTTGCCGATGCGAAGGCCATGTCTCCTCAGACCGGAGTCATAGGGATAGGGGACAACCGGCTTCGAAAGAGACTCGCTCAAGAGCTTGCAGGTTGGGAATGGTTGTGTGTTGTACACTCCAGGGCTTACGTTCATCCTTCGGCGACGCTTGGTCCAGGCACGGTAATTTTCGCCGGTGCAGTGGGTTAGTGTAAATTTATCGTAGGGGTTCCAACCTGAAAAAACCAACCTCACCATTCAGAGTATGGTAGAAATCTATTTGGAAAGACCACCAAAACACTCTGGAGGTGAGGTTCAATGGATATGGTACAGCAAATTCTCAAAGGGTTCCAGAGGATTCTGGGATTATCTCTCCACTTTTTAGAGAAGGGGATGGATTTCCAAGAGTTTGAGGAGAGACTCTGGGAGACCATGAACAGTGTGGGCAAAGATATCCTGAGGGTTGTCCTTGAAGCTAAAGATGAGGAGATCCACCGGGAGAGAGATAGAAACGCCTTCCAGGTGGTCCGAAGAAGTGACCAGAGGACCATCCTCACCCTCTTTGGGGATGTCACCTACAGGAGGACCTACTACCGAAAGAAGAACACCCGGGAGTACCGGTACCTCCTCGATGACCAGATTGGCCTTGGGAAAAAGAAGGATTGAGTTCTCCTGCCAGAAAGCCGAGAAGGACATCCTCCCCCAAAATCAAAATCAGGAACACACCGTCAGCCCTGATGTGGTGAGGGACCGGTCCATAACCTGAGGAAAGATGCTCTCACGGGTTGATGCTGTCCCCTCCAATTCAGCTTGACACCTGTTTGGCAACTTGTACAATATAGAAAAACAGACGCTCATGAGTAAGCCACGGAAACGGCGATTTCTTGTTACCGCAGTTGGTGGAGGTGTTGGGCAGGCTATCCTAAAAGCCCTGCGATTATCGGGCCTTGACCTTTTCCTTGTGGGGACCGATGTTCATCCCTTCAGCGCTGGATTCTCCCTCTGCGATAGAGCTTACCTTGTTCCCCGGGCTGAGGAAGAGGAATACAGGACGAGGATATTTGAGATTTGCTCAAGAGAACACATAACGTATCTCTTTCCAGGGTCCGACCCGGAACTCTTGTCTTTGGCGAGGATGAAGAAGGACCTCTTTTACAGCCTTGGTTGCCAGATCATTGTATCTGACGAGCCCTGCGTCCAGGTGTGTCGGGATAAACTGAGAACTTACGAATTCTTCAAAGAGCAAAGCCTGCCTTTTGCCGAAACCGTTCTTTACGACTCCCTTGAAGTGCTGATCGAAAGGCAAGGATTTCCTATTATCGCGAAGCCCCTTGATGGTTCAAGCTCCTCGGGAGTAAGGGTGCTGTTCTCGCGCGAAGACATTCGCACTCTGCACAACGTCAGGCGATACATGTTCCAGGAGTACCTTATCCCGGCGCAGTGGGGTAAAGAGCGAGTCACTCCACAGGATGTTTTCGCTTCCTGGGAACTTCGGCAGGAACACGAGATATCCATTCAAGTTCTCAAAGGCCTGCGTGGAGAGACTCTGGGAATATTCGTAAGCGAGAATGTCCTCAAAAGCGGCACACCGATGAGAGTGGAACCGCGGAGCATTCCCGAAGTAGAGCATGTCGCCCTGAGGATTGCCGAGGCCTTCTGCGACCTCGGCCTTTTTGGTCCCCTGAATATTCAGGGGAAGATTACCCGACGAGGCTTTGTTGCCTTTGAGGTGAATCCCCGATTCACCGGCATAACAGCAGTCAGAGCGCTTCTTGGATTCCGTGAATGTGAGGCGATCATTCGCTACCTTGAAGGAGAAGAACCCAACACGATTCAGTCCTTACTTCGTCCTGATACGACGAAGGTTGCGCTCCGGTTCGTCGATGAATGCATAGTCAGCCGGGAGTCGATAGAAACCCTTGGTAAAAGAAGGGAACTGGATGTATGAAGGTGTTTCTGACCGGCGCAAGTGGGTACCTGGGGAGTAACCTTCTCCTTGCACTGTCGCGAAGTCCTGACATTGCGAAGGTCGTCTGTCTTGTGCATACCCGCGAAAAGCTATCATTTCTCAGGGAGATTCTTCCGGAGGAAACGATGGTGCAGTACGTTGTGGGTGACCTGAATGACCCTGCAACGTACGGGGCATATCTTGAGGATGCGGATAGCGTCGTCCACGCGGCGGCAGTGCGAGGAATAGAATTCTGTGAAAACCATCCCGACGAGGCAGAGCGGGTCAACGTCTCTGGTACGAGAAAACTCCTTGAAGCCGCGCTGCAATCTGGGGTGAAGCGGATACTCTACTGCTCCAGCCAGGCCGTATACGGAGCAAAAGACCCTTACCCTTACCGTGAGGACTGTGCGCCACGTCCCGACACTGTGTACGGTCGGACAAAGTACCGCGGCGAACTCTTGGTGCGAGAAACCCAGCAAAGGGGTATGCAGTTCCTCATTCTTCGCTTTTCGAGGCTTTACGGTTCTGGGACTTTTATACGTGAGGAAGAATTACCTCACCGGTTCGCTCGTTACGCTGTCGGTGGCGTTTTTCTTCCGGTGTACCATAACGGAGAGGATGTGGTGGACCTTCTTCATATCCGGGATGCCGTTGCTTCCATCGAGTTCTTCCTCCACCCAGCAAGGAACCATTGCTGGAATGATGTCTACAACGTCGGGAGTGGAAGCCCGCTCAGTGTTCTTTCTCTGGCTGGCCTCTATCAAGAGCTTTGCAGAAAGCTCGGTCTTGGGGTCCCGGCACTTCGGACCTTTCCCCCCTCACCGGGGCGAAAACCAAAAATCCTTGGTCTTGATGTTACCAAGCTCAAAAAAGCCGGATGGACTCCTGCGATTTCTCTTGAAGAAGGGATTCGGGAGCTTCTTCTTGTCTATCAAAAAGCACGGAATAGTGCTTCCCCTTGTGGTTAAGAGCCTTCCCGATATTGCTGAGATTTCTCGCATGCTGTAAGGTCGTCTCTCCTTTTCCCAGGGTATAAGGCTGCTTCGTTGCTTTGCTCCTCGCAAAGACGAAGGAGGGGGTCACTGCGGGATTGCTTCGGGCCTTTGGCCCTCGCAATGACTCGCACGAAGAGTCACCGCGAGGTCGGAGTTTCGTCTCCGAAGCAGTCCTGCCTTTCAGGCAGGCCATTGCAAGCTCGTCGTTTCGTTTGCGAAGCAATCTCTTTCCTCACCCTGTGGGAATACGGGATTGCTTCGGGATCTCGGATTTTGCTGCAGTGGGAAAGCCATGCCAGGACAGAGAGTACTATGTTTACATTCTCACCAAAAAGCAACCGGGTTCTCTATGCTGGAGTGACCAAGAGTCTGCGGCGTAGAATGTATGAACACCAGGGAGGCTTTATGAGAGGTTTTGCAAAGCGCTATTTGAAAGCGATGTGAAGGGGCTTGGTAAGGCCCTGTTTATGGTTTAGCGGCTTTCTGTGAGAGTTTGCTGGATCCAATCTGTGACTTTTCTGGCAATCCTCAGGGCTTTCTGAGCGTCTTCTTGGGTTGGCTGCCCCTGTGGTAAGAGACTGATATCGGGTGGATAGCGAAACCGGTACACGCGATTCAGGAAATCCATCTCTGAAAGCTCAACAGGTAGATGTATACCGCGAGCTTCGAACTCACTGCTCAGCTCCAGAAGGTTATGAATTTTCCTGATTTTTATGTCCTTTTCAAGAAGGAAGGCCTTAAGTCCTTTTTCCACAGCCTGCTGGGCATGGAAACAGGTTTGGCGATATATTTCCATTTCAAGGGCTTTCTGAGCCATGATGAAATCTTCAAGGGCATAAGATAACCAGACTTCAGTGATCCTTTTCATAAAGGACCTTGCCCCGCTTCAGAATGTCTTCGATGAAGTGGCTTCCTTCTTTTCTCAGGTACTCGATTTCTTCCGGGGTGTAGACAAAGATGTCCAGAGCAATGCGGGGATAACCAAGCAGTGCCATGACTTCCATGGCTCTTTCCAGTGGTCTTTTGTTGCTGTTTTTGATGAGTAAAAGGTCGATGTCGCTTTCCTCTTTCACCTCACCACTTGCCAGCGAGCCGAAGAGGATTATTTTCTCCGGCTGGTAATTTTCGATCAAAAAACTCACTATTTTCTGTAACTCTCGAGTGAGCAGTTCCTTTCTTTGCCGGACAAGCTCAAGGCTGGAATTTTGCATCCCCACAATAATCACCCCGGCTTTATTGACTGGGAGTATTAACATACCCCGAAGAGGTGAAAACAAACCTTTACCCCCTTTGTGATTATTGTATCACGGCGAGCATGAAAATTTGGGAGTTGGGTCTTTATTTTTGGTGTTTTGGGGAGATGGGGAGATGCTGAAACAATTTCAGACTGCTTCACCCCTTTTTGATTATTGTGAGCGCAGCAAAGCAGTCCCGTAATTTCTTTTTGCTCGCGAGAACCTGAAATGGCTGGAGAAAGAGAGAGACTGCTTCGGAAACGAAAATACGAGGTTCACAATAACGCTACCACCCCGTCATCGTATATTAAATTTTCGGTAAATCATTTATTCAGTGTTTAATATAATGGAGGAGTAGAAAAAAGAGAAGGTGGAATAAGGACGTCTAAGCGTCATTGGTCTGCGGAAAGACCGCTCAGCTT
>Ga0272448_1006455_pt1 | contig 12692 bp, 10 predicted proteins | sample YNPCB0191_FD_202220 | JGI IMG/M metagenome (GOLD analysis project Ga0272448, IMG submission 202220) | Hot spring sediment microbial communities from Yellowstone National Park, WY, United States - YNP-CB-019-1 | ecosystem: Environmental > Aquatic > Thermal springs > Hot (42-90C) > Sediment...
CAGCAGCGTATCCACCCGATCGGGGAGGAGATCAAAGATCCGAATCTGATGAATTTTTCGGACCGCCAAAATTCCCAAAAGCTGGTGGAAAGCCTGCCCCCCTGCTCCGAACATCGCCAAACGGCTCGACTCCGGTCGGGAAAAAACTTGACTGGCTAAACCGGCGGCCGCGCCGGTTCGCAGCCGGGTGAGCAGCGTTCCTTCCAATATGGCGCAAGGCTGGCCCGTTTCGGCATCCAACAGGATCACCAGGGCCTGAGTGGCCGGAAGCCCGCGCAGGGGATTCTGAGGGATCACCGTCACCATCTTCGCGCCGAGGGCTTGGGATTTTTCCAAATATCCCGGCATGACCAGGGCAGCTTCGCCCGGATGTTGAAGCCGAAGCATGGTTCGAAGGGGCGATTGGGCCTGGCCCGTGGAGAGCTGGACGTAGGCCTCTTTTACAATCTCGATGGCCTCTTCCATCGAGAGCGCCTCGGCGATCTCCTCCGCCCCCAGGACCCGAATTTTCATATCGCCCCCTGGGCCTTCATCTCCTGAATGTCTTGGGGGGAGTAGTGGAGGAGATCCTGCAACACCACCTCATTGGCCGCCCCGAAGGGAAGGCCGGCGAAGCGGATGTCGCCGGGCGTTTGGGAAAACCGCACGGCCAGATTGGGCATGGATATATTGCGGTTCAGGTGGGGGGCAAAAACCTCCCGGATGCTCCCTCGGGCCTTTACATGGGGGTCCTTGGCGACGCCCTCCATATCATAGATGGGTCCGATGGTGACGCCCGCCTTCTCGCAGGCCGCCAGGACCTCCGCTTGGGTCTTGCTGCCGATCCACTCGGCGATCACGCGGTTGAGATGGGCTCGGCTCTCTTTTTGAATCCGTTCGGCATTGGTGCGGAAACCCGGAGCCGTTTTCAATTCGGGGTGTCCGATGAGGTCCATGAGCCGCTCATAGGGCGCCTGGGCACTGGCCGAAAAGGCGACCCACTTCCCGTCCTTCGTTTGAAAGGTGTTCCGAGGCGCCGTAAACCACATTTCGTTGCCCATGGGTTCGGGGCCCTTTCCCGTGATGGAATAGAGGGCAAATTCTCCTCCCAAGAAACCCAAGAGGGGTTCATAAAGGGACACATCGATCTCCTGGCCTCCCCTTTCCCCCCGCTTCTGATGGCGCAGGGCGATCATGACGGCAAAGGCCAGGTGGGTTCCCGCCACGCAATCCGCCAGGGCAATCGGTGGGCTGGTGGGGGGGCCCCCCGGGTGGGCGTTAAGATGGGAAAAGCCGCTCATCGCCTCAGCCAGGGTACCAAAGCCGGGCTTGCTGGCATACGGGCCGGTCTGCCCATATCCGGAGATTCGGCCGATAATCAATCCCCGGTTGATCTTCCACAGTTCCTGGGCCGAGAAGCCCAAGCGGTCCAAGGTTCCCGGCCGCATATTCTCCAGGAGGACATCCGCTTGTTCGATCAACCGGGAAAAAATCTTCCTCCCTTCGGGATGTTTCAGATTGACCGTGATGGGAAGCTTGTTTCGGGCATTGACCAACCAATACGGCTGATAGCGGTTCTCCACCTGAGCCCAGAAGCGAATGGCATCGGGAACATTGGGGGGCTCGATTTTGATCACTTCCGCCCCGTAGTCCCCCAACAAATTGGCGGCGAAGGGAGCCGCCAGAACGGAGGCCAAATCAATCACGCGGATGTCTTTCAATGGCAGGTTGGATGCTTCCCGCATTTTGCGCTGCTTGCGGATGAATTCATTCATTTGCCCTTGGTCCATCTGAACCCTCCTTGAGAATCCCCCATCCTTCAATGGCATGAATCCGAAACGCTTTCACGGCGAAAGGATGGGCGGGAGTCGATTGGGGACGAATTCCTTACGGGAATGGAACATGCAGGGGAACCTCTTTTTCATTCCGATAATTCGATATCCCCCATCAGGTAGGCAAGGCCCCGATTGGAACGACCGGATGGGTCTGGTGGTCCCAACGGGAATCGAACCCGTGTTTTCGGCGTGAGAGGCCGACGTCCTAGGCCGCTAGACGATGGGACCGACCCGCGGATTTCTTGAATTCATGCGGGATGGGGAATTCCGCCCTCGGATTCTCGATCCGCGTTCCGGCTGAATATGGGCCCCAACCATGGATTTAAGCTACATGAATTTGGGGGCGGCGTCAAGCCTTCAATGGTATAATTCCCCTGACTTTTCCAAAGGAGGTTCTCCATGGAAGATTCTTGCATTCTCTGGAAAAAGGAACAAGGGATCGGCCTGCTCACCCTGAACCGCCCTCGGTCCTTCAATGCCCTTAACCGAAAGATGGTGGAAGAACTCCTCCGCACCCTCCGGGAAGCCAGCGTGGATCCGGAGATCAAAGTCCTGATTCTCACAGGAGCCGGGCGAGCCTTCTGCTTCGGCGCCGATATCGAGGAATTCCAGCGCGCCATGACGGAACCGAACAGGGATGAAGCCTTGGATCTTTTATCCGGCGTGCAAGAGATAATCCGTCAGCTCACCGCAATGGCCAAACCCACCCTGGCGGCCCTCAACGGGTTTGCCACCGGATTGGGCCTCGATTTGTGCTTGGCCTGCGACCTTCGGATCGCTGCCGAGCGGGCCAAGTTGGCCGAGGCCTTCGTATCCATGGGGTTGGTTCCCGATGGCGGAGGGACTTACCTCCTGCCCCGGCTGGTCGGGATCGCCCGGGCCGCGGAGATGATTTTCTTGGGAAAACCCCTGACGGCGGCCGAGGCCCTCCAGTGGGGGCTCATCAATCGGGTCGTCCCCAACGCGGAGCTGGAAAAGGCCGCCTGGGAGTGGGCCGAGGAATTGGCCAAAGGACCCACTTTGGCGATCGGCCTGGCCAAACAGGCCCTGTGGAAGAACCTCAACCAGGATTTCCCTTCGGCCCTTCGGCTGGAAGCGCAAAGCCAGAGGACCTGCCTCCAAAGCCAAGATCACCGGGAAGCCGTCCAAGCCTATCGGGAAAAAAGAAAACCCCGGTTTGGGGGAAGGTGAGAAGATCCCCTCCACCCGAGCGCCCCCCCAGGATTCGCGTTCGATTCAGAGATGAATCACCTGCCAGCCCCGTTCCTGGAGACTCTGGGCGATGAAGCGGCGGTGGCAGCGGGACGGGAGCCGCTCGGCACAGAGGATCACCGCAGGCCGGGAGGTCGCCCACTTCTCCAAACGGTCGAGTCCCCGCTGATAGCTTTCGGTCCGGGTATGGGCCTCATACCCTCCTTTGCGGTACCCCCCCAATTCTTCTCCAAGATGGCCATAGTCGATCCCCGCCTCTCGAAGGGCGGCCGAGAGATACGTTTGATTGAAATGGCGATACTTGCTTCGGGGGAATCTGCGCACATCCACCACGAAGATGATCCCCTGGGACCGCAGGATCTGGATCACCTCCTCCAAGGTGCGATCACTCGTCCCCATCGTATAGATTCTTTTTCCCTCTCCCATAGGATTCCGATAGCACAACGAAAGGGCCCGGACAAGATGGGCCGCTTCTCCTGCCCCTGCGGGGAGAAAAACCGAAAGAGCGAATTCCATGGATCCGGTGGAAAGATCAAGGGTTTGATGCTATGATACTTTCAAACATGGCGTTTTTCTCGGCAAGGTTTCGAAATTCGAACCTGCCCGATGGATTGCAGGCCGGTGGGGAGGTTGAGCGAGCGATCTTGGAACGGACCTTGATTCATAAAAGTCTCATTTCCCTGGAGACCGTCGGGAGCTATGTCTCCGCCCGGGTGGAGACTTTCCTCAATATTTTTACCCTTCTCTATTTGGCGTTCCGCGTCCTATGGACCGAGCGGAAAAAGGGGCTCTCTCTGGTCTTCGAGATCACGCTGCGGCAGATCTATTTCACGGGGGTGCAGGCGATCCGGGTTGTAACGGTTGTCTCTCTGGCCTTGGGAGCCGTCACCATCATACAGACCGGAACCCGACTCACCTTCATGCAGGGGGCGGAGCTGGAGGTGATCGTACCGGTGCTGATCGTCGTGATTCTTCGCGAGCTGGGCCCCCTGCTTACGGCGATCATCGTCATCATGCGTTCCGGAACGGCCATTGCCACTGAACTGGGCAATATGATCGTTTCCCACGAGTTCGAGGCCATTCAAGCCATGGGGATCCAGTCCGTCTATTTTATCGTGACCCCGAGGGTCATTGGCGTGACCATGGCCGTAATCTGTCTGACCATTTTTTTCAATGCCATTGCGCTGCTCGGTGGCTTCGGGGTGGCCAAACTCATCCTCCCCATTACCTTTCCGGCCTTCCTGCTGGAATTGCAGAGGGCGCTGAGCGTCGGCGATTTTCTTCTGGGTTTCCTCAAAAGCGTCATCTTCGGCTTTTTGATCGCCCTGAGCTGCACCTACCATGGCTTGACGGTTCAGCGTTCTCCCATCGAGGTTCCGCAGGTGGCGACGCGCGGAGTGGTGAGCGCAACCCTTTTTTGTTTTGCCACGGATGCGTTATTGACGACGCTATTCTATCTGTAGGGACTTCCGGGCGAAGAGCCGCGGGGGACCTCTCCTTTTCGATCTTTCGGGGACATCCGCGGGGGATCGATGGGGGAAAGCAGGGGGCTTTCAGGAGGAGGCCAGAGTCTTTATGTTCATCCGGATTTGGGGAGCCCGGGGATCCATTCCCGTTTCAGGAGCGGAGTATGTGACCTTTGGCGGAGATACCACCTGTGTGGAGATTCGCACCCGAGGCGATGAGATCATTATCGTTGACGCCGGTTCGGGGATCCGAAGATTGGGCAACGATCTCATCCGGCAGAGACGGTGGCAATACCATATGATTTTCACCCACTCCCACTGGGATCACATATTGGGATTCCCCTTTTTCAAACCCATCTACCGTTCGGAGACTTCCCTTTCCATCTATGGCTGTCCGATCGCCCAGAATTCCATCCGGGGGATGATCTCGAAGACCATGGAGGCCCCCTTCTTCCCCGTCAATTTCGATGATCTCCAGGCGGACATTTCGTTCCACGAAACCTGTCTGGATCCCTTTCCCATTGCTTCCGTTACGGTGACGCCCATTCCGCTGAGCCACCCCAACCAGGGGTTTGGCTACAAATTCACCGAAGATGGCCGCAGCTTCGTGTTTCTGACCGACAACGAACTTTCCTATCTCCATCCGGGGGGCTTGACCCGCGAGGAGTATCGGGCCTGTTGCGAAAAAGCCGACCTTCTCATCCATGATGCTGAGTTTACCGAAGCGGAATATTCCAAGACCCGCGGGTGGGGACATACGGTTTACCGCGATGCCTTGGATTTGGCCATGGGGGCCAAAGTGAAGCGATTGGGCCTTTTTCACCACAATCAGGAACGCTCCGATGCGGCGATCTTGGGCCTGGTGGAGGATTGCCGACGGAGGATCGCCGAAAGGGGCGAATCGCTGGAATGCGTTGCGATCTCTCAAGGAATGGAAATCCGATTGTAGGATTCAAAGGATAGAAGGAAAAGGGGACGCGTTTCCCCATCGATCCCGAATCGCATGGGAAGGACGTTACGCTTCGGCGAGCGGGTGATTTTCCAGGATCTGGATTTGACCCTGGGGGAGAAGGAGTATCTTCTGATCTTAGGGAAGAGTGGCAGCGGCAAGACCCTTCTTCTGAAGCTCTGCGCAGGATTGATCGCTCCGAATCAGGGTCGGGTGAAATTGATGGGCCTCGATTGGGCCACGGCGGAGAAAGAAGAATTGGAGGCCTTGCGGAAAAACGTCGGGTTCGTATTTCAGGACGGCGCCCTGATCAGCAATATGTCCATCTTTGACAACGTGGCCCTCCCGCTGCGGTATCATTATCGATGGAGCGAGGCCGAGGTCCGCCGGCGGGTGGACGAAGTGATGACCCTCTTGGGGGTGGATCGAAGCGATGATCGTTCCATCCCCGCCCAGGTGAGTTTGGGAATGCGCAAGCGCGTCGCGCTGGCCCGGGCCCTGGTGTTGGAGCCCCAACTGATCTTTCTGGACCAGGCGACGGAGGGGTTGGGATTGCAGGGCGAGCAGGAAATCAACCGGATCCTGCGGGAATACGGGGCCCGAAAGGGGGCCAGTTTCCTGGCCGCTATGGGTGAAGCGCCGGCGATTCTGCCCGAGGCCGACCGGATCGGGGTCCTTCAGGATGGCCGAATCATAGAGGGTGAACCCCTGCCCAAGATGCAGGAACGTGCCAAGGCGGATCCCCAAGCCGCCGGGTTGGATTGAGGACCACGCGATGAGAATGTATTTTCGGGTCAAACATTTCGATCGGTTCGTGGGCGCCTTCATCTTGGCGGCGATGGTAATGGCCGTAGGCGCCTTCGTCTTCATTTCCAAAGGGCAGAAATGGTTCGCCAAGCGAAATCCCTACACGGTCGTCTTCGCGAAAGTCCAGGGCCTCAAACCGGGGACGGCCGTGACGATCGCAGGAATGGAAGTGGGTCGGGTGAAAAGTCTCCGTCTGAACCCCGAGGGCCAGGTGGAGCTCGCTCTGGAGATCCTGGACGAATACCGCCAGATCCTCCGGGTCGATTCTCAAGCGACCATCGCCAGCACCCTTCTGGGGGGGAAAACGGTCGAGATCACGATGGGCTCCCGGGATCGGCCGGAATTGCCACCCGGGGCAGTGATCCGATCCATCGAGCCCAAGGAGATCGGTGATTTCCTCAAAGAAGTGGATGTGAAAGAACCGCTCAAGAAAGTGAACGAGGCGCTGGAGAATATCCGTTCCATCACGGCCAAACTCAACGATCCCCAGGGAGACCTTCTCACCCTATTGCAAAATGTCCGCTGGGTCACGCACCAGTGGAAATCCGGCGAGGGCAATGTGGGGGCCATTTTACAGGATCAGCGAATCCACGGCGAGATCCTCCGGACCCTTGACTCCCTTCGCCGCTCGGCTTCCAATCTGGAAGAGATCACCCAGAATGCCCTCAAGGTTTCCCGGGACATTCCCCGCCTCATGGCGGAAGTGGATCGATCCGTCCAGGAAGTCCCCCACATCGTCGGGCAAGTCAAGACGGCCGCCGGGACGCTTCCGCAGATTATGGGGGAAGTGCAGAAGGCCGCCGGGGATGCCCCGAAGATTACGGGGAATGTGAAACACCTGACCGAAGATGCCAAGGTGGTGACGGAGAATCTGCGGAAGGTGGCCCCTCAGATTCCGGAGATCGTCTCGACCGGCCAGGAGAGTCTGGAAGAGGCCGAACGATTGATCCTGGGCCTTCAAAACCACTGGCTTCTGCGAGCGTCCATGCCGGAACGGACGGGGGCGGGGGCTTCGGAGGGAATCAGCGGGCGGGAAAGCCCATACGATCGGAAAGGAGAAACCCGGCGATGAGTGGCGGAACGGAACTTTCGCTTTGGCTGGCCTATGGGGCAGGGGTCCTAAGCTTCCTCTCGCCCTGCGTCCTCCCGCTCGTCCCTTCCTATGTGGCCTTCATTACCGGACTTTCGTTCGAGGAGTTGACGCAGAATGATGCGGAGGCGGGCCGGATCCGTCGAACGGTGCTCTTCCATTCCCTTCTCTTCATCCTGGGCTTCAGCAGCCTCTTTACGGCCCTGGGCGCCTCGGCCAGCGTTCTGGGCCGGTTTCTCGCCGATCATCGGGATCTCATCCGCATCGCCGGGGGGATCTTGGTCATTCTCTTTGGTCTCTTCATCAGCGGGGTATTTTCCTTGGCCTTTCTTCAGCGGGAAAAAAAGTTTCACTTTCAGAATAAGCCGGTGGGATATATCGGTTCCTTCCTCGTGGGGGTTACGTTCGCCGCCGGGTGGACCCCTTGTGTCGGACCCATTCTCTCCTCGATCCTCCTCTATGCCAGCACCGCCGATGATCCGAGGGGCGGGATGATTCTCCTGTTCGCCTATTCGTTGGGATTGGGACTGCCCTTTTTCATCTGCTCCCTCGCGCTCAATCGTTTCCTGCGTTTTTTCCGAACGGCCAGCCGCTTCATAGGAGTTTTCACGAAGGTCGGAGGGATATTGTTGATCCTCGTGGGGCTTCTTCTTTTGACCGATTCCCTCAATTTCCTGATGGAACTTTGGGAACGGTGGTTTCCCCAGACATGACGCCTGGGGCCTCCTTTCGATTCCTGGGAAAATGGGGATGATCACTCATCGTGCAGGATGGCGGTGATGCCTTGGGGTTTTGATTCCAGCCTTCCGCTCGGATCGCTCCGGTCATTCCTGGAGAATCCGGAGGGGAGCTTCCGCCTTCATGGCCTCAAGGGATCCAGCCCGGCTTTTCTGGTTTCCCAGGTCGCCGGAACATTTCCCTTCTGCCTCCTGATCGTAACGGCCAGCGAAGAAAAGGCCCAGCGTTGGGCCAAAGAGCTTCGCTTTTTCGCCCCTCCCGCCCGGCCTCCGATCCACTATCCCATGGAAGAAAGCGAACCCTATGGGAAGCTTTTGGCATCCGTCGAGAACCTGGGCCAGCGCTGGAACGTTCGGCACCGACTCCTTTCCGATCCGAAGCCGGCCCTGATCGTGGCCTCTTTGCCTGCCCTCCTGCGGCGGGTACCGCCCCGGAACATCCATCGCCTCGAATCCATTTCCATCGCTTTGGAGAAAGAGATGCCCCAGGAATCCTGGGTGCAGCGTCTGCCCCAAATGGGCTACTGCCGGGTGGGGCTCGTCCATGAGGTTGGGGAATTCGCCCTTCGAGGCCATGTAGCCGATGTCTTCAGTCCGGCCTTCCCTTCTCCGCTCCGGGTGGAATTTTTCGACGATCGGGTAGAATCGATCCGGCTCTTTGATCCTCTGACCCAGCGCTCGTTGGAAAACCTGACGGAAGCCCTCATTCTTCCGGTCCGGGAGGTCCTCCTCACACCGGCCTTGATCCACCAAGCCCAAAAGAAACTCCGCCAGAGCCTCCTCCTCGATCCCGCAATGGCCGAATCGGCCGGCGATCTTCTGGAAAAGATCGACCCAGGGATTCCCTTCCCAGGTTTGGATTCCTTCGCTCCCTTTTTTTACGAAGCCTTGGAGAGCTTCTTCGACTTCCTGCCCGGTTCGGCCTTGATCGTTTGGGATGAACCGGTTGAGCTCGAAGAGGCCTTTGACCGCTTCTTCGAAAAGATGGAAGGCACCTGGCAAGAGGCCTCCGCGCGAGGGGAACTCTGGCCCAGCCCTCGGGAGCTTTTCCTCACCCGGAAAGAATGGTCCAGCCTTTCGACGCTCTTTCCTTCCCTGATCTTCCAGGGTTTGGCGGTGCAGGCGGCCGGCCCGAGCCTTCGGCTGGAAACCGAATCCCATGAACGGCTGCGAAGCGAACTTCTATCTTCGAAATCCGAGGAAGGCATCCTTCGCCTTTTGGCCCAGCGCATCCGAGGGGCCCAGGAGAAGGGCATCCGGACCCTCATCGTGGTTTCGAGCCTCCGCTCCGCCCACCGCCTCCAAGAGATGCTTTCCCGCCATGACCTTCGGATCGCCATTTCCGATCCTCCATTCTCCGGTTGGAACCCCGACCCCTCGATGCCTTGGGATCTGAGCCTCATGGTGGGCGATCTACCCCGGGGATTCGTCTTTCCGGCCGCAGGATGGATGCTGATTGGCGAGGGGGAGCTCTTCGGGGAAAAACACCCGCGCAAACGCCCCCTGACCCTTCCTCGGGACCGCACTTCGGTCCATTTCGGCGACCTCATGGTGGGCGATTTCGTGGTGCATTCGGACCATGGAATCGGAATCTACCGGGGCCTCATCAAACTCACGCTGGGCGCCGAGGAGGGAGATTTTCTGCTGATCGAGTATCAGGGCGGGGATAAACTCTATGTCCCGGTCTATCGGCTCAATCTGGTGCAGAAATACATCGGAGCGGGCGAGGGGCAGCCCCGGATCGACAAATTGGGCGGAACCACCTGGGAGAACGCCAAGCGGAGAGTCAAGCGGTCCCTTCGGGGGCTGGCCGAGGAGCTCGTAAAGCTCTATGCCCAGCGGATGGTGGCCCGCGGCCAGGCCTTCCCGCCCCCCGATGCGCTCTACCGGGAATTCGAAGCCGCTTTCGAATACGAGGAGACGCCCGACCAGATGCAGGCCATCGAAGAGGTGCAGTCGGACTTGAGTCAGGAAAAACCCATGGACCGGCTGGTGGTAGGGGATGTGGGCTTCGGCAAGACGGAAGTGGCCCTGCGGGCCGCCTTCCGAGTGGTCATGGAAGGCAAACAGGTGGCCGTCCTCGTTCCCACCACGGTTCTCGCCCAGCAACACCTGGAGACCTTTTCCCGTCGGTTCGCCCCTTACCCGGTGCGGATCGAGATGCTCAGCCGTTTTCGCTCCCCCCGGGAACAAAAGAGGGTTTTGGAGGATCTGGCCAAAGGGAAAGTGGACTTGATCATCGGAACCCACCGTCTTCTCCAGAAGGATGTCGCCTTCCGGGACCTGGGCTTGCTGATCGTCGACGAAGAGCACCGCTTTGGAGTGACCCACAAAGAGAAGATCAAACAGATGCGCGCCCATGTCCATGTCCTGACGCTGACGGCGACGCCGATCCCTCGGACGCTTCAAATGTCCCTCAGCGGAATCCGCGACCTCAGTGTCATCGAGAGCCCCCCGGAGGACCGGCAGAGCATCCGGACCTATATTCTGGAATTCGATGAGGAGGTGATCCGCGAGGCCATTCAGCGGGAGCTTCGACGGGGCGGCCAGGTCTTCTTCGTCCACAATCGCGTCCAATCCATCCCGTCGATGGCCAGGCTTTTGCGCCATCTGGTTCCGGAGGCCCGGCTGGGGATTGCCCATGGGCAAATGGCGGGGGCCGAACTGGAACGGGTCATGTTGGCCTTCGTCAAGAAAGAGATCGACCTTCTTCTGACCACGACGATCATCGAGTCGGGCCTCGATTTTCCCTCGGCCAATACCATCATCATCAATCGCGCCGATAAATTGGGGTTGGCCCAGATGTATCAGCTCCGCGGTCGGGTCGGCCGCTCCAAGGAAAAGGCCTATGCCTATCTGCTGGTTCCGGGGCTGGCCTCCATCGGTTCCGATGCCCGCAAGCGATTGGAGGCGCTCCAAGAAGTGACCGAACTGGGATCGGGGATGAAACTGGCCCTTCAGGATTTGGAGATCCGAGGAGCGGGAACGCTGCTGGGCGATGCCCAATCGGGCCATGTGGCCGCCGTGGGCTTTGACATGTACATGCAGATCCTGGAGCGGGCCGTCCAGGAATTGAAGGGAGAGGCGGTGGAGGAGGAAGTGGAACCGGAGATTGATCTTCCCATCCCGGCCCGGATCCCTCCGGATTATATCGAGGACATCCATCAGCGACTGGTCTTTTATCGACGCCTCTCCTCGGCCCGATCGGAAGAGGAGGTGGAAGAGATCGCCGGCGAGGTCCGGGATCGCTTCGGGCCCTGGCCCGACCCCTTCCGCCATCTCTTGGAAGTCATGAAATTCAAGCTATTCCTGAAAAGGACCGGTGTCCGGAGGATCGGCGCAGATCGCGACCGAGTCATTCTTTCCTTTGATTCTCGTTCTCCCATTGATCCCCAGCGAATCGTCCAAGCGATCGAAAAGGGCGTGGGAAGGATCGATTTCACCCCCGATCAGCGGCTGCGTCTGCGCCTGAAGGGAAAGAACTGGATCGAGAGGATGGAGGAGGCGAAAAGTTTATTGCTGGAACTGATTTGAAAATGTTATGATTTTTGCTTTGGGAAAGCCAATGAAGAAACGAATCGGGATGATATGGATTTGGGCCGGGCTCATTCTCTTGCCCCATGGCGGGGTCTGCGAGGTCGTCGATCGGATCGTCGCCTTGGTGAACGACGACGTGATCTTCCTCTCCGAGATCGAAGAGGCCGGCCGGTTCTTTTTTGAACAGATCCGCAAATCCACCCTGCCCCAAGAGCGGGAGGAGAAGCTTAAGCGGGCCAGGCAGGAAGTCCTCGAACGGCTCATCGAAGAGAAGCTTCTGGAACAGGAGATGCGCAACCGCAAAATCGAGGTTTCCGAGCGGGATGTGGATATGGCCATCGAGGAGGTGATGAAGAAAAATCACCTGAGCGAGAATGAGCTGAAAAAAGCCCTCGCCAAGGAGGGGCTCACCTATTCGGCCTACCGGCAGAGAGTCCGCTTGGATCTGGGCAAGATGCGGCTGATCAGCCGGGAGATCAAGTCTAAGATCGTGGTGAAGGAAGAAGAAATCCGGAAGTATTACCGCGAAAATCCCGAGGAATTCACCGATCCCTTGGAAGTGAAATTGCAGCAGATTTTCATCCCTTTGCCCGACGGGGCCTCGGCCCAGGAGGTTGAAGCGACGAGGGAAAAGGCTCAGGCCATCTGGCGGCAGGCCCGGGCCGGAGCGGATTTTGGAGAACTGGTGCGAAAACATTCCCGAGGACCTGAAGCGCAGGAGGGGGGGGTTCTGGGGTATTTTAAGAAAGGAGAGTTGAGGGCCGAACTGGAGATGGCTACGTTCGCCCTTTCGCCCGGCCAGATCAGCGAACTCGTCGAGACCCCCCAAGGGTTCCATATCCTTCGGCTATTGGAACGGCGCGGAGGAGAACCCCGCCCCTTTGCCGAGGTGCAGTTTCGAATTCGCGAAAAAATCACTCAAACCCAAGGCCTAAAGCAATTCGAAGAATGGCTGAAGACGCTAAAATCCAAGGCCTACATCGAAATCCGGCTTTCCTGAATCTGAGGGGATCCCCAAGGAGGAAATTCCCGGGGGCCCGACCCATGGAAGAAAAAGAACCATCCCCGGCCATTCAAGCC